>JACCDQ010179616.1_pt1 | contig 15322 bp, 13 predicted proteins | sample 7446031 | NCBI WGS metagenome assembly JACCDQ01 (sample SAMN15323442, study PRJNA562643) | freshwater metagenome | isolation source: river surface water | place: USA:Blue River Watershed | collected 2017-08-17
GCAAATGACGAAAAACTCCCTAGCATCACAATCGCGAGCAATAAGAAGCTTCGAAGACTTTGGTAAAAATTGTTTTTCATAATACGTTTTAATTAGTTTTCTAAATAAGATTTAATAGTTTTTAATCCAGTTTTTGCTTCAATAATGGGTCTCCTTTCTTTTTTTGGTTAATCAATGGTTTAAAATTTCATTAAATAAGGTTTAAAAGTTCTTCTTCAAATAATACAATAAATAGGTTTAGAAGTACTTCTTTCAATTTATCGGAATCATACAATATAATAACTGTTCTATGCTGTTCCAATCTCTCAAATATGGATAAACCCGATTACTCTTGCAAGTTTTTACCTGATATTTTTTCACTTTTTGAAGCAAAAATGTCATTTATCCCTCAAAAACACCATTTGGGGCCTTCATTTTATCATATAAATACAATGTAATATTCAAAACTTGAAAAAAAGGAATTGTAAACGATTACAAATCCTGCGACCAAATCGGCTAATAGTCCTACAAACCAACTATAATCTGCGCTTTGTCTAAATTTTACAATTGTCCAAAAAATCCAAAAGCCATTTCCAGATTTATCCCTAATTTTGAAGCATGTCAAATTTCGATCCCAAAAGCATCTTGCCCACTCTCCCGGACCAACCCGGAGTTTATCGCTATTTTGACGAAAATGATACTATTATATATATAGGTAAAGCTAAAAATCTTAAGAACCGCGTTAGTAGCTATTTCACGAGCATACAAAACCATAATACCAAAACGCGGCGCCTCGTTCAGCAAATACAAAAAATCGAATTCACGATTGTACATTCGGAATTTGATGCACTCCTTTTAGAAAATACGCTCATCAAGCAGTTTCAACCCAAATACAACATCTTATTGCGTGATGATAAAACATATCCCTTCATCTGTCTAACGAATGAAAACTTCCCTCGCCTCATTACCATGCGGCGAATTGAACATCAATTGGGTACCTTCTATGGCCCCTTTGCAAATCCCAAGGCCATGAATAGCCTTTTGGAAATGATTCACCAACTTTATCCGATCCGGACTTGTACTTTTGCCTTGAAACCAAACAACATCGAACAAGGTAAATTCAAAGTCTGCCTCGAATACCACATCGGAAATTGTAAAGGCCCTTGTGAAGGATTACAAAACGAAACGGATTACCAGATTTACATTGAACAAATTTCCAACATCCTGAAAGGCAATTACCAAAAGCCCAAAAGTCTCTTCTTTGAGCGAATGCAAAACGCTGCCGCCCGCATGGCCTTTGAAGAAGCACAAGAATGGAAAGAAAAATGGGAGCTTCTTGAAAACTTTCAGGCAAAATCCACCGTCGTTAATCCAGCCATCCATGATGTCGATGTGTTCACCATGGTTTATGATGAGCAATTGGCTTATATCAATTTCATGAAGGTGATCAATGGAACCATCTTACAATCCCAAACCTGGGAGGTAAAGAAAAAACTGAATGAAGATGAATCAGAACTACTAACCATGTTGATTTGGGAAAAACGTGAACAGTTTCATTCCGAGGCCAAGGAAATCTTAACGAATATACCCATGGCAATCGAATTCAAAGGTGCCAAAAATACCATTCCTCAAATGGGCGACAAGAAAAAGCTTTTAGATATGTCGCTCAAAAATGTCTTGTATTTTCGCAAAGAGAAAGCAGATCGCAAAGCAGCTGAAGAAAGCGGGGGCGACCGAAAAATGCGTGTCATGCTCAAACTAAAAAACGATTTGCGCTTAACTCAATTACCCAAACGCATTGAATGCTTTGATAACTCCAACCTGCAGGGAACAAATCCCGTTTCTGCCATGGTCTGTTTCATCCAAGCTCAAGCTGCTAAAAAAGAATATCGACTATTCACGCCAAGGACTGTAGAGGGCCCCGATGACTTCGCGACCATGTACGAAGTCATTACACGCCGCTATACACGCCTCCTCGAAGAAGAAGCTGAGTTGCCCGACTTGATTATTGTCGATGGAGGGAAGGGCCAACTGAGTTCCGCCTGCGACGCATTAAAGGCTATTGGGCTATATGGTCAGATTCCGATCATCGGTATTGCTAAGCGATTGGAAGAAATCTATTTCCCAGAAGATAGTTTACCTGTATATATTGATAAAAAATCTGAGTCACTGAAGTTGATCCAACAATTGCGTGATGAAGCACATCGCTTTGGCATTACGGCTCATCGGAATAGACGAAGCAAAAACTTTTTGGTCAGCCAACTGGAGGAAATGGAGGGAATAGGAAAGCTTACAGCACAAAAACTCTTAAAACACTTTGGGACAATTCGTCAGATGTATGAGGCGCCGGTACAAGAATTAGAAAAAGTTGCAGGAAAAGCCAAAACACCCATGCTTCGAATGCAGATAAAAATTTGGCTAGATGAAAAGGCTTAATTTCTCGATTTGAAAGCGCCTAAATCAATGTGCTGAAATTGCCGATATGCTTGAATCACCAAAGCCAATGCTACTGTCATTTCACAAACGCCTACAACCAATACGAAAACTCCTAATAACAATCCTTGATTCGCCGGATCTTGACGCGAAAAAGCAATCAAATTCAAGTTGGCCGCATTCAACATTAGCTCGATCCCCATCAAAACAAAAATTGCATTTCGCTTGAGCAATAAAATGCTAAAGCCTATTGCAAATAGACAAGCCCCCGCCCACAAAAACAGAATTAAAGGAATTTCATTCATTGTGCTTCGCGATATAGGTAGCGCCAATCAAGGCAATCAATAAATAAATGCCAACCAATTCAAATGGCATAGCATAGTCGGTCAGTAAGGATATGCCAACAAAACTTAGTTTTGATTGGGGGTCGGCAATTTCAATGCCATAAAAAGTCCCACGAGCTAAAATAAATAATAATCCTGCAAGGACTGATATGCCCAATATGACGGGCCAGGCACGAGATGATTCTTCGGCAATTAATGTATTGCTTGACTTATCACCACGTCCTTTTTGCTGCGTCAGCATGATTCCAAATAATATTAATATCAACACGCCGCCCACGTAAATCATCAAATGCGAGACAGCCATTACATCTGCATATGCTAACACATAAAGTCCAGCAAGGCCAAGCATGGTCATAAACATGGCCAATGCAGCATGTAATATGTTCTTTGTCCATAGCATCACCAACGCACTTCCACAGGCAATGCACACCAAAACTAAGAAAGCTAATATCATCGGTGTCATGGAAGATCAGGATTAGACTTTGGACTATTAGACGATGGACTATTAGACGTTGGACTTTGGACGTTGGACGCTGGACCTTCGACTTCCACCTTCGGACTTTCCCCATCGGACTTCGGACTATCGGACTCCGGACTAGCGACTTTCTTAAAGCTCGGCTTGAATACTGGTCTCGGTTTAGACGTTGGACTTTGGTCATTGGACGTTGGACCTTCGACTTCCACCTTCGGACTTTCCCCATCGGACTTCGGACTATCGGACTCCGGACTATCGGACTCCGGACTAGCGACTAGCGACTCTTGACTAGTGACTTTCTTAAAGCTCGGCTTGAATACCGGTCTCGGTTTAGACGTTGGACTTTGGACATTGGACGCTGGACCGTCGACTTCCACCTTCGGACTTTCCCCTTCGGACTCCGGACTATCGGACTTCGGACTATCGGACTCCGGACTAGCGACTAGCGACTCTTGACTAGCGACTAGCGACTCCGGACTAGCGACTAGCGACTCTTTCCCACTCCCCCCCGCCTTCATCGCCGCCTTCTCAGCCACAAACTGCTCATACAAACGACGCTTTTCGTCTGCCTCAGCAGGTGTTAAATTCGCAAAAGAAAAATTATGCTCCTTTACATCAAATACTGAAAAATCGTACTCTGAAGTCATCGTCAAGCATTCCGTCGGACAGACCGTGGTACATAAGCCACAGAAACAGCATTTTGACATATCGATGTCAAATTTGGCAGCATATAAACGAATGGGCGAACCATCGGATGTATGACCCACTAAGCCTGTTGCCTTTATGGGCTCAATTTCAATGCAATCCACGGGACAAACCTTCACACATTTATCACAGACAATGCAGTCGTCCATCTCATTGTCTAATTGGTAGCGCCCATTTACTGGGGTTGGAATCTGTAAAGTAGGATATTCCAAGGTCACAATTCCCTCCGATTGTTGGAAGTAACCAACATCTTGAATCTGATGTATTGTTCGAAGCTTACGCGCATTCCAAGCATGCTTCCAAGTCAAGGCCATACCCATGCGCGTGCTCTGAATCACCTCGAAAATCTCCTTGAAATAGTTGCTTATAGCTGACATCCTAAAAATAAATGGCTGGGAATGATGATGGATCAGTCTCACGCATCATTTCATATACTGTATCGACTACATTTTCCACATTCGGCTTCGAGAAATAATCCCCGTCCGAACTATAAGCAGGCCGATGAGGCCGAGCGGCCAAACAACGTGCCGGGCTGTCTAACCATGTAAAAGCCCCTTGCTTATCCAATACTTCTTGCATCATATACGCTGACGCTCCTCCCGGCATATCTTCATCCGCAAATAACACACGATGTGTCTTTTGTATCGATGTCAATATTTGGTGAAAACGATCGAAGGGCAATAATGTTTGAACATCTATTACTTCCACCGAAATCCCCATACCTGCCAATGCATCCGCCGCTTCCATCACAATCCGACACATAGAACCGTAGGTAACAATGGTCAAATCATTCCCCTCTCGCAAGATTTCTGGTACCCCTAATGGAACAACAATATCAAGCAAATTCGTTGGCATTGGTTCTTTCAAGCGATAGCCATTTAAACATTCAACGACCAAGCCTGGATCATCTCCGGCTAACAATGTCCGATACATCCCCGCCGCCTGAGTCATATTTCGTGGCACACAAAAATGTACGCCCCGCAATCCATTCAATAACACTGCCATCGGACTTCCTGAATGCCAAATGCCTTCTAAACGATGTCCACGTGTTCGAACAATCATAGGTGCTTTTTGGCCTCCCGCCGTCCGGTAATGCAGACAGGCCCAGTCGTCCGACAATATGGCAAAAGGATAAAGGATATAGTCCAAATATTGTATTTCCACAATCGGTCGCAAGCCACGCATGGAGGCTCCGATACCCTGACCCACAATACTTATTTCACGAATACCCGTATCCGTTACTTTCAAGGGGCCAAACTTTTCTTGAAGTCCCGCTAAGGTTTGATTCACATCTCCAATCTTACCCACATCTTCCCCCAAAATAAAGACCCGCGGATCCTCTAAGAATTTGGCAAAACTTTTATTCAAAATCTCACGGCCATCCACGAGATTTGGCTCCTTTTCATACGTAGCTTTAATCTCTTGAGCGAACAATGGACTATCCTTCGATTCACTCATCTGATGCGAACTGAACCTGCGATGATTACGTGCTTCTAGCTCGGCTAACCACTTACGTAGCAACTTAACGGCGGGTCCCTGGAAAAACCGAAACTCCCGCAATGCCTTACGCCCTGCTCGTACCAAATCACTGAAAATCGGATAAGGCAATTCATTTAATTCGGCCAAAATAGGCTCCAATAAACCCGGCTCATTGGTTGAATCATAGAGGTTTTTGGCAATACGTAAAAAAGACTTTTTATCGACATCAATCGCGGCCATGTAAGCAGCAAATGCTTCTTTCTGATATTTACGCGCCAAGACGGTTGCCTCCCCGTCAATCGCCTTTATTTCATCGGATGTAGCAAAACCTTGTTCAATGATCCATGTTTGAAAATGGAGATTGCAATCCGCTTCATGCTCAAATTGGAGACGCGCTGCCGACTTATATCGTTCATGCGAACCTGAGGCCGAGTGCCCCTGTGGTTGTGTACATTCAGTCACGTGAACTAAACAAGGTACCATCTCCTCCCGAGCCAGTTTAGCAGCCTTTTGATATGCCGCAACTAAACCCGGATAATCCCAAGCCTTCACCTGGATAATTTCCAGCCCTTTTTCCGTCGAAGTCCGCTGATAACCTGCTAAGGCCTTCGAAATAGACGATTTTGTTGTTTGATATTCAATCGGAACCGAAATACCATAGCCATCATCCCAAACTGAAAAAACAAGCGGAACTTGTAAAACACCAGCCGCATTAATGCATTCCAAATACATCCCCTCGGATGTTGATGCATCCCCGATCGTCGTAAAACAAACTTCTTGTCCGCCTTTGGAAAACAAGGTAGCATGCTCTTTTAAATCAGCGCGTTCTCGATAAAGTTTTGAGGCATACGCAATCCCAAGCGCTCGAGGTGCTTGGCCAGCTGTCGAGGAAATTCCTGCTACAGAATTGAAGCGGGCCGTTTGATCCAACCATTCCCCTGAATCGTCCAACCAGCGCGTTGCGTGATGGTTATTCATTTGTCGGCCTGCAGAATGTGGATCAAATTGTATATCCGGATGCCCATATAACTGAGCAAAATACTGCGGCCAAGTTAAATCCCCAATCGCCACACCAATCGTTTGATCCCGGTAATAACCTGAAATATAATCTCCCGTTTGCATCGAATTCGCCAATGCAAGCTGACACAATTCCTTTCCATCCCCGTAAATACCAAATTTTGCTCTACCTGAAAACACTTCCTTGCGAACAAGCAAACTGCAGGCCCTACTTAAAGCGGCCAAGCGATAATCATCTAACACCTTGGCAGGTTCAAATGAAATGTCAGGTTTTGAAAAGATGTAATGCAAAGCCAACGGTTTCCTGGTAAATTTAACATGTAAAAATACAATAAAATAATTGGCAGCCAAATAAGAGTAAGGCCATTTATTTCACAAAAACTCGTTCATTTCTTTTGCCGAATCTCCACATTGTTTTAGATTTGCTTAAGTAGTAAACCAAATAAATCATAACCATGAAGAAATTTTTAGGCGTGTTAGCGCTCATCATTGGATTCGCATTCCAATCTAACGCTCAAGGTGCAATTAAATTCAAGTCTGAAAAACATGATTTCGGCAAAATCGTTGAAGGAACACAAGCAACTTATAGCTTCGAATTCACAAATACGGGAAAAACACCGGTCGTTATCTCAAATGTTCAACCATCTTGCGGTTGCACAACACCCGATTGGACACGTGAACCAATCATGCCAGGAAAAACAGGGAAAGTTACCGCTTCATACAACTCGACAGGTCGTCCGGGTAACTTTAACAAATCCATTACCGTTGTGAATAACGGGGAGGTTCAACAAATCCAATTGTTCATTCAAGGAACCGTAGAACCAAAGAAATAGGTTAACTTATTTTCATAAAAAAGGGACGTTCCATCGAGCGTCCCTTTTTTGTTTAATCATGATTTAACAGTGCTTTATTCCGAAGGCCATTAATCCAAGATGCGATTTTCAGGACATCCCCGGCTGGCACGTGACTCATAGGTGCCATCTCTGTCGCATATTCTGGCCAGTTTTGTGGATTAGGTTTGTAAACCAAGGCTAATATCTGCTTATCCGTGTAATTGCGTTTCGCAATATCCGAATAGGATGGCCCCACCACCTTCGCCTCCTTGGCATGACATGCTAAACAAGTATGTTTTTTCAATAAGGCCATCGCCTCCGCATCCGAAATCACCGTTGATTTTTTTTTAGACTTAACAACAACAGCCTTTACCGCCACCGTCTCCACCAATCGATGCGATGCTTGAACCGCTAATTTACTGCCCGAAGGAATCTGATTCAAGGTGTAATATGCTGTTTCATGCAACAAAGGCTCGCCAGCTTCATTTCGAATACCTTCAAGCTTAAACTCATGTATGAAATATTGACGAAGACCTTCTATCACTAAACGTACCTTACGCTTGTCTGCTGAAACTTCAACACCAGAAATCTTCAAATTCATCAACTCAATGATAGGACTTCCATATTGGTGTTGGTATTTATAAATATACGAACGCAAAGCGTACGAAGCCGCTTTTTTAACCGAAGCAACATCAACCGACTGCGTAAAACTAATCTCAAAGCCATCCGATTTTGCTTGTATATCCTGAATCTCAAAAGGCATTTGACCGTTCCATAGCAAGCGCTGCAAACCGAATTCATCCTTCCCCGTAGAACCCCAGCCACGCGATGTCATCCCGACAAACAGCGATCCATCTAAGCCAAAACGCTCACGTAGAATTCCAGATTGAAATCCCTCCCGGTAATTAATACAAAATCCTTGATACACGCCATTCACCTTTTCTAAACCCATTCGCATAATCTTGGATTGCCCTTGATCTGCCACAAAATATTGCCCTGGGAAAGGACTAAATTTCCCACGCGTGGTATCCTGTAAGACATCTGATGTGGAGATTCCCATAATTGCATGTGGAAACCATACTGCCGGCAATTTCAAGTTCTTCACCTTGGTCGCCGCCTCATACATCGGCGCGCCATTATCTTGAATTTCTTCCAAGGTCAAACGGAAAGGGCTATTAGGCTCTTTGGCCCATTTCAATCCTCCTGGATTCCCCGCAAAATCCCCTTTTGCGAGGTGTGTCACCCGACCGGATCCAACCCAATCTCCCTGGTTTTCGCCATAAAAAATATCGCCATCTTGGTTAATGCTATAACCCGCTGGAGATCGCAAGCCTGCCGCAAAAGGCTCAAGTGTACCATCCGGGTGGATTTTTACCAACCAGCCACGCCATTTGGCAAATTTACCTTCCCCAAATCCAACCCAGGCTAGATTTAACGTGACGAGCATGTCCCCGTTTTTATCAAAAACAGGTCCATAGGTATATTCATGGTAATTTCCGGAAATGTCGAATTGGTAAATCGGCTCATACAAATCAGCAACACCGTCGCGATCAGTATCCGTAACTTTAGTCAATTCCCCACGCTGTGAACAATAAAATGCCCCATCACGGTAGGCTAAGCCCAAAACCTCATGCATACCGGAAGCAAATCGCTTGTAGTGGACTTGGTGATTTGTTAATTGATAGGGATTTTCGATAATCCATATCTCTCCCCGACGGGTACTGACAGCGATACGACCATCCGGCATGGTAGCCAATCCGCCAACTTCCAAATAAATTTCCTTGGGAATGGGGAGGGTCTTGATTTCATAATAATCTTGCTCCGACTTCGGAGTAGGTTTCTGCGCAATCGCACAAAAAGTCAATAATAATAATGCGAAAGTATAGTGTATATTTTTCATCAGCTTACCAGATCAATTGATATGAAACTTCATTTCCTTGCATCGGAATGCGTTGTTGTTTCAAGCCCTGTTTGGGACTTAAAACGGCTCCCTGACGCCCATCCCATTGCACAAAATAGGATTGCCCTTGCAGGCCAATTAGCTTGGTGCTAATTGTTGAAATTCCATGATAACTATTACCTAAAATGAGTTCGGTTGCGGACTGCATGGTGCTTGCCGACTTAAATGACAAGGTTCTCTCAAATCCTGATCCTGCGGTGTTTGGTCGAATATTATCCTCGATTGTGACATTCGCGGCAGGCCATTGATACATAAATATAGGCCGTCCATCTTTCAGGCGAAAGCCCTTGTACACCAATTCGGTGGAATCTGCTTGTGCTTGATGATCTAATACCAAAGGGAATTTCCCATCTAATACAATTGTCACACCGAGTGGCTCAGCTGTTTGCGGCTCACCCCGATCTTCCCACATTTGGGTGGCATTTAAAAACGGGCCACGCCAAACTTGAAGCATTGCCCCCTGCTTTAAATCGTAGGAATAATGCATTCCGGAAGGATCACCTACATGAATCACATGCGTCTTTTTCTTCCCATGATGCATCGCAAATGAACGTTGAAAGACAGGCTCAGCGTTTGCTTTCACTTCAATCACTCCCACAGCCTCTGGATCCAATAAAGAAGTTCGCTCATGTAGAGCAACTGGATGCGAACCGATACGCTTCACATACAAACCTAATGCTTGCGGTCCCCAAGGAAAATCTTTCACCTGAATAACTTCTAAGCGGTGTTTCCCAGCTGTCAAATTAGCCTTTGCAGAAACCATTTCAGAATACCAATGTGCTCCTTGATTCAATTCGATGCCATCAACTTTCACTACACCTGAACCCGTCCAATAAGACTGAAATTCATACGCATCCGACTCTGGAACATCTAATTCTGCTTGATAGTGAATTAAATAGTCATTTTTTGCCTTAATTACCTTGTAGGTTAATTTGTCCAATTTCCCAGACTCCACAGGTTTTGCCGTACCGATAATCGGCTCAGTGAATTTACCCGTGTAATAATCATAACGAACCTGCCCCATACGAATGGAGGGCTTGTCGTATGTTTCATAGCGGATGTTTTTAAATGCAACCTGCGTGTGATCCCCTTGAATTAAAATGGGTGCTGCTGCGACTTCTTGTGTGGAAACTGCCCCACGCGTCACACCTAACATTTCAATATTCTCATGGATTAAAATACCATTCAATACGACTTTTTTGAAAATGGCATTTTGGATTTTCTTGCCGTTGGCATCGAATCGAGGTGCCTGAAAATCAATTTCCATACTTTGCCACAAACCCGGGGCTTTCGATGCATTTTGCATGGGTGCATAACCTTCAAACCCTTCCTTCCCCTTTCCACGCGCATCCTCCCATCGTTCGTAAATCCCCCCACAATCCCCGTAATTTAATTGCTTTTTAGTCCAAGAATCAGCCAGTTGAACTTCATAACGCCCTTGAAGATATACACCTGAATTCCCCTTTTTAGGCAGCATGAAATCAAACATCAAATGAATATCGCCATGTGAAAATGCAAATGTCAAATCATCCGATCGTTTGTATTTGCCATTCCGAAGCGTATTTACTAAAACCCCTTGGCCGGTAGCGACCTGCAAAGATGTGTCGGAATAAGCAGCCTGTACGGCCCCTTCAATGGTCCAGTTGGCACTTGGATGCTGAAAAGAAGTTAAATCTTTTAGTATCACTTGTTGTTGGGCCAAGCAGGTCCAAGACAACAACGTGAGCAATAGTATGTTGCGCATAAGCTTTGTCAAATAGGTTCTTCGAGCAAATCTAACAAATTATTGTGAACAATTTCATCGGCACAAACAGGATACTGGTAGCATATTTCCCAAGAATATTTTGCAAATTGTTTACTTCGAATCCAAATTCAAGAATTCATGGCTAAAACTAGATTACTTTCAAAGCCCATTTTGCTCCATTTATTGTTTTGGATATGCTTGTTAGCATTGCCCATCTTGTTGGGACCTAACACACAGTCGCAGAATCCAGAGGAGGCTCATCGCCACATGTTGTGGAACCTTTTCTTTTTTGTTTTTGGCATAGCCTTTATCCCCATCTTTTATATCAATACCGAAATCTTGATTCCCAAGGTTTTAAAGCGCTATAATTTAATCAGCTACCTCTTATTGTTAGTCGTTGGGTATTTTATTATGGTCGCGATGAACGATTTAATATTTGATCTACTTTTTAAAGAATTAATGCCTCCCCAACGTCCTAGAGGCGGTGGAGGAGGCATGAAGCGATTCACCTACCTGCGCATCATTTTCCAATACCTTTTCATCATCGCGATCGGAATCAGTTATCGTTTTTTATCCGATAATATGAAGGAACAAGAAGAAAAAAAAGAAGAAGAAAACGAACGATTAAAATCAGAACTCTCTTTCTTACGTTCACAAATAAGTCCACATTTTATGTTCAACGTATTGAACAGCATCGTTTCGCTTTCCAGAAGAAAGCCAGAAAGTGTTGAGCCCGTGGTCATCAAATTGTCGGAATTAATGCGCTACATGATTTATGAAACTAGCGATTCCAAAGTCGCTATCAGCAAAGAATCGAATTACTTGGAATCCTACATCGAGTTACAGCGAATCCGTTTTGGTAACGACATTGAAATAGATTTCAATTCTGAAATTTCAGGAAATGCTGGAACAATCGAACCCATGTTACTTATTCCATTTGTAGAAAACGCATTCAAACATGGCGTAGGAATGATCGAAAAGCCACGCATCAGCATTGAATTGCACGACGATCCAAAGCAGTTACATTTTATCGTCAAAAACAAAATCAGCAATCAAGTTACGGAGAAAAAAGATGAAAGCTCAGGGATCGGATTAACCAATGTTCGCAGAAGATTGGAATTGCTCTATCCAGAAAAACATGAACTCAACATCACAGAAAGTAATAATACCTATGTCGTTGATTTAATCATCAAACACAGTTAATACGATGGAAACGAAAGAAACATTTTCGGAAATCCCGAATACGATATTAAAATGCATCGCCATCGACGATGAAAGTTTGGCCTTAGACTTGGTGGAAGATAATATTGCCAAAGTTCCCTTTTTAAAGCTAGAGGCAAGGTGTCGAAATGCATTTGAAGCCATCGAATACTTAGAAAAAAACACTGTCGACCTCATTTTCCTCGACATACAAATGCCAGGGTTGACTGGTGTTCAGTTTTTGGAAGGATTGACCCAAAAGCCGATGGTTATTTTTGTGACGGCATACCAACAATACGCATTGGAAGGCTTCAACTTAGATGTGATCGACTATGTTTTGAAACCCATTTCCTTCGAACGCTTTTTAAAAGCAAGCCATAAGGCGCTTGATTATTTCAAAAGCAAATTGGCCTTACAAGGAAATGTTTCGAAACTTGATGCGAAGGTGGATTATATTTTCATTCATGCAGATTATTCCTTGATGAAAATCATGTTGGAAGACATTTTGTATATCGAAGGTTTAAAAGATTACATCAAAATTCACGTACGTAATCAAAAATACCCCATTGTGTGTAGGAAGACAATGAAACTGATTAGTGAAAAACTGCCTTCCGACGAATTTTTACGCATTCATAAATCCTATATTGTCTCGCTAAAAAAGATCGAATCAATCCGAAATCAAAAGGTAAAAATTGGGGAAAATCACATTCCGTTAAGCGACAGCTATTCCGAGCAATTTTACCAGACCATCGGTTATCAAAAAGAATAATTACTTCAATTTGTTTTTACCAAAATGGTAATTTACTCCAAGCCAAGCGCGTAACAAGCCCGTTTCAATTTTGGAATCCGTATAAGGCGTGAATTCGAAGTTTACGCCCAAGTGCGGTAAAGAAGTAAACGGATAAGCACGAACACCCACACTTCCATAAAAGCCTTTTAACATCGAGGATTGATTAAAAACATTGGACATCCATCCAATATTTACACCACCACCCGTATAGAAAACGGCATCTTTAGTCTTGTAAACCGTCAGCATGGGGCCAAACTCAGATGTGAGGGCTGATGTGGCAGAATTCATCTGCATGCGAACCTCTGCCCAAGCTATGTTGGTCGGATTGGAGGAAATGGCCAACTGGGAATTAAAGGGATAATAGGAAACGGATTGAGCGTTTGAAAGCTGAAAACTTGCCAAAAATAGGCCTAAACAGGCAACGATATTTTTCATTTGATGTGTTTTTGTTACAATTTTCAGTTGGATACCCGTGGGGTCTAACAAAATATGTAACTTTGAATTTTGGCAAATATACAATTATGTCCATTCTGAAAAAATTAGCAGGCGAAACTCTTTCGTATGGTTTTAGTACCATCTTAGGTCGTTCCCTCAATTTTTTACTCGTTTTTGTGCATACCTGGGCATTTCTCCCGGCGGAATTGGGCGTAAATGTTAAACTCTATGGCTATGTGGCCATTGCCAACATTATCTATACCTATGGGATGGAAACGGCTTATTTCCGTTTTGCCAAAGAAGCCCCTGAGAAATATTACCAACTCATCATGACGGCCATCATCGTCACGTCAGGATTCTTCACGCTATTTTTATTTCTTTTTGCTGATCCCATCATGGTCCAATTGGGCTATCCGGGCAAGGGAATATTTTTGAATTGGTTAGCCTTAATTTTAGCCATCGATGCCATCACAGCTATCCCTTTTGCGAAACTCCGATTAGAGAACAAAATCAAAACATTTGTCAAGGCAAAGATCGTTTCTATCTTAATCAACGTCGGCTTGAATCTTTTCTTTTTAATGCTATTAAAACCCTTACAAACTGGCGAATTACAATTAGAAGGACCTCGCTTCTTACGCGATTTGTATAGTCCAGGAATTGGGGCCGGCTATATCTTTTTGGCTAACTTAATTGCGAACGCGAGTTTATTCTATTGGCTTTCTGCAGAATTCAAGGCCTTTCGTTGGCGCTGGGATTGGACGGAATTCAAGGCACTTTGGATTTATGCCTATCCGATCATGTTTATGAGTTTGGCCGCCATGTTCAACTTGATGTTTGATCGGCTGCTATTGGAATCCTTCCTACCTGCTGGATTTTACCCAGGAAAAAGTTCTCAAGACGCATTAGGTATTTATGGCAACTGTTACAAGCTTTCCGTATTCATGAGCCTAGCCATTCAGGCATTTAAATATTCTGCAGAACCCTTCTTTTTAGGCAAAAAATCAGCCGAAAATAGCAAAGAAAATTTGGCACTAATTACGCATTGGTTTGTGATTGTATGCACCTTGTTATGGGTAGGAGTTTCGTGTAATTTGTTCTGGATCAAAACGCTATTTTTACGTCGGCCTATTTACTGGGAAGGCATGGGAATTGTTCCCATATTGTTATTGGCCAACCTATTTTTAGGCATTTACTATACACAATCCGTTTGGTTTAAGCAGACCAATAAAACCTATTTTGGAACGCTAATTACCTTAATCGGATTGGCTGTAACCTTAGTTGGGAACATCATATTCATCCCCATTTATGGCTATATGGCCTGCGCGTACGCCTTTTTAGCATCGAGCATCGTAATGGCAGGATTGTGTTACCTAGGCGGCCAAAAATATTCCCCAACACCCTACCGCTGGAAAAGTGATTTATTTTATATCTTGTTGGGAGCAACACTCATCTATGGTGCAAATGCCTTGACAACGGTGAGTCCACTCCCAGAATTAATCAACCAGAATGTTTCGGTAGTTGGCTTGCTAGTTTATTTAGCTGTCCGTGAATTTTCATGGAAAAAAGGGAGGCCTCAATTAATTAATTAACATGAAGCAAGAATTGAAAACACAATACCTTCATCTCAAACTAAAAGTTAGTTTGATGGTTGCGCGTTTACAAGAAAATGCAGGTAAAATCAATGAGCTAGAAAGAACTAATAAAGATTTACAAGATAAACTCGAGACCAAAACTCGGGAGTTACAAGAAGCACTTAGTCAATCAAAAGAATTGGAGAAAAGCTTTAAAAAATCAGATAAAATTGGTAAACTTGTAGTTAATACAGAAGATACAGAGGCAGCTAAAGCTGAACTGAAGAAAAAGTTAGACGAATATATAGTAAGTATAGATCATTGTATTGAGCAATTACGCAAACCATGAGTACTAAA
>JACCDQ010146013.1_pt1 | contig 15313 bp, 8 predicted proteins | sample 7446031 | NCBI WGS metagenome assembly JACCDQ01 (sample SAMN15323442, study PRJNA562643) | freshwater metagenome | isolation source: river surface water | place: USA:Blue River Watershed | collected 2017-08-17
CCAGGTTATGCACAACCCGCCCTACCATTCGGCGCAGGTTGTCGAACGCAACCGCGTCTTGCGCAACACCTATGCCTTGTTGGCTTTGTCCATGGTACCCACCGTGTTGGGCGCCTGGTTGGGCGTGACCACCGGCTTGGTCAGTGGCATGTCGTCCGGTATCGGCACCTTGGTGTTTCTGGGCGGCGCTTTCGGCTTCATGTTTGCGATTGAAAAAACCAAAACCTCTGCCGCCGGGGTACCGGTACTGCTGGCCTTCACGTTCTTCATGGGCTTGATGTTGTCCCGTTTGATCGGATCGGTGCTGGGTCTGTCCAACGGTGCGGGCCTGATCATGACCGCCTTCGCTGGCACCAGCGCCATTTTCATGGGCATGGCCACCTTGTCTTCGGTCATCAAGCGCGACTTGAGTTCGATGGGCAAGTTCCTCTTCATCGGCGCGGTCATGTTGCTGGTGGCAGGCATTGCCAACTTCTTCATCCAGTCCAGCGCCCTGATGGTCACTTTGTCGGTTTTGGCAATCGGTATTTTTTCTGCTTTCATTTTGTATGACCTCAAGCGCGTGCAAGATGGCCATGAAACCAATTACATCAGTGCCACGCTGGGCGTGTACCTGAGCCTGTACAACGTGTTCCAGTCGCTGCTGGCATTGCTTGGCATTTTTGGTGGCCGCGACGAATAAGCTGTGAACATGGATTTTTTTCGGGCCCGCTGGAACGCCAAAGTGGGCTTGCGCCTGGTGTTCTGGCGCGACATTCTGGCCGTGGGCACGGTGGCCAACCTGCTGTTTGGGTTCCTGGCCTTGGTCTTGGTGGCCCAAGGCGCGCCGCTGCTTTGGGCCGCTTTCGTGCATTTTGCGCTGTTGCCCTACAACCTGTTTTTGCTTGCCACCGTCTGGCGCTCCCCCGAGCGCACGCCAGCCACTTTGGGAGCCAGTGTTGCCTGGTTTGCAGCCATGTTGGTTGTGTAAAAATGCCTGATGTGGCAAAGCAAGCGCCACGATTTTTGTGGCCGCCGTGACCCCCGTGTGGCCCGTCGACCGCTATGATCTGGTCAGACTTTAGTCAAGCCGAACATGGGGAAAATAGTTCTTTACTGCCAACCCGGTGCCAAGCAAACCCGCCTTGCGGGCATGCACGATGGCAAACCCAAAATCCAGCTGAAAGCCCCACCCGTGGATGGCGAGGCCAACAAAGCGCTGATCGCGTTTTTGTCCGTCTGCTGTGGTGTACCCAAAAGCCAAATACACATTGAACTGGGTGCCAGCGGCCGAACCAAACGGGTGGAAGTCGATGGGCTGAACGAGTCACAACTGCTCGCGGTACTGGGCAGGCCCCAGCCCGGGCTGTGAAACAGCCCCATCCCAAAGCACTGATTCCCGCCATTGCCAGCCAACGGTGCACAGGCTGCGGCTGGTGTGTTGCGGCCTGCCCCGAGCACCTGCTCAGCCTGGAAACAGTGGACGGCAAAAAGAGTTCGATACTCCATGCCCCATTGGCATGCACAGGCTGTCGCAAATGCGAGGTGAAATGCCCTTTTGGCGTGATATCGATGGTACCCAGACCCAAGCGCTGAGGCACCTTCGGGTGAGTTACATTTGTAGCAAATACCCCCATCTACGCCATGTTCAGTTGGTTGAGCCGCTTTACCAAACCCGTCGTCCCGCCTGCGACGACTCGACCACGCCCCGCCCCAGCGCCGGCTCAGGGCAACGGGGACGCCACCCTGGCCTCAGTTCCAACAGAAAAAATCAGCACCTGGGCCTGGTTGCTCAATGCCCCGCCCCCACACGACGGGCCTTTGGCAACGCACGAACGGGCACTGCTGGCCCCCATACAGGACACACTGGCGCTGGAGACACTGCCCGACAATTTGGTGCCCAGGGCTTCCGCCGTGATTCCACAGTTGATGCGGGCCCTGCGGCAAGAATCGGGTTCCCGCAAGGAGGTGGTTGAACGCATTGCCAAAGACCAGTTGTTGACCGCCGAGGTTTTGCGCTTGGTGCGCAGCCCTCTTTACCGAACCCAAACGCCGGTGGCTTCGCTGGATGCGGCGGTTTCGCTGATCGGCACCGCAGGTGTTCAATCGGCCATTTCGCGCGTGGTGCTCAAGCCCATTTTTGCGCAGACCCAGCAAGGGCTGGTGGCCCTGGCCAGTGGTCGCACATGGCAATTGGCTGAACGGCAGGGCGAGGTGTGCGCAGGTATGGCAACCGAAGCCGGCCTCGAATGGTTTGACGGCTTTCTGGCAGGCACCCTTCACGGGGTGGGCCGCACCGCCTTGCTCAAAATTCTCGACACCGCGCCATCCCCTGGTTTGCCGTTGTGGCCCTGCAGCCAGGCGTGGGACACAGCGCTGTCTGGCATGGCCAACCAGCTGTTCGCGAAACTGGCTTTGCAGTGGGACATCGCCCCAACCTTGACAGCGGCAGCAATCGACGTGCTCCAAGGCCGCAACATCGAACACGCCTCGCCTTTGGCGCATCTGTGGGAGGCCTCAGAGCAGCGAACTTTGCAGATTCTGGTTCAAGACGCTGCCCGGGCGCCTCTCTGAAAAGCGGTGATCGGGGCCTGAATTTGAAACACCTATCAACTCCACATATTTTTTGAGGGCTGTAGGCCCTAAGATCGCAAGCAACAGAGATTGCTTACAACGCCCTTAACCCATCAGATGCCTCACATCCAGCCAACGCTCGGCGGTGTCCAACCCACTGTGCCGCCTCTAGGCAAACAAAAAGTGATGAAAAGGGCACTTTTGGTGTTTGTCGCGGGTTTGGTGTTGACACTCTGGGCCAGCGTTTATTTTTACAAGTCTGAGCAGGGCGTGGCGGCTCAGCGGCACCAAAAGCTGCAAACCGAGCTGACCTACGGCCTGCAAGAAATGCTCGCCCAGCAGACCCAGTTGCTCAGGGCTTCCAGTGTGCACCTGGCTTCGATACTCGTGCCCGCCCTGAACCGCTCCCAGATTCCCGCCACCGAGTTCGAGAACTATTTCCTGCAACTCAAGCCGGAGAACCACACACCGGGTCTGCGGTCGTTGAGTCTGGTACAGCGGGTGGCCACGACGGACCTGGAAAACTACCTGGCTGCCCTGCGAGAACAACACGGGGCGGCATTGAAGTTGCGCCACGCCGGCCCTGCGCGCCCAGACAACGCATGGGTGCTGGAACAGGTTTACCCGAAACAAGGAAACGAAGCAGCGTTGGGTCTGGAAGTGGGATCAGATCCCCACCGGCAAGACACCATGGAACGCACCCAACGCACCAGCCAACCGGTGATGACCCCACCCGTGCAGATCGTGCAAGATGCACGCCGCCGCTATGGCTATGCGCTGTACCAGCCCATTTACCCATCGCCCAGCCGGTTTGCCGCCTTTGCGGCTGCAGGGCAAGACCGGTTGACCCCGCAACAATTTCTTGCCTCGGTGGTTATTTTTGAAGAGCTGATCAGGAAACTGCCCTCTGACGTGCTGGACCGACTGAACATCGAACTTCTGTACGACGACGGCCCCAACGCAACAACGGTCTACCGCAGCCCGGCCTTGTCTTCCAGCGCCGCCCAACCCGACCACACCCAACTGCCAAACTGGCAAACACAACAGCAGCCTCTGACCCTGGGGGGCCGTCCGTTTCTTCTAAAAACCACGGCCACCGACCTGCTTGAGCGCGAGATGGATTTTTCATCGGTCTGGCTCACAGGGATCGCGGGATTGTTGGTCAGTGGTCTGGCCGCCTTTGCCACCCAGATGGAATTCCGTCGGCGGCAACAAGCCGAATTGCTCGCCCAAACCCTGACCAACGACAACGAGTTGCTGGCCACCGTGGTGCGCCACACCCACAACGCCGTCATCATCACGGACCCATCTGGCGTGATTGTCTGGGTCAACCCCGCATTTGAGGCGTTGTCGGGTTATGGCAAAGACGAAGTGCTGGGTAAAAAACCCGGCCGGGTACTGCAATTCGATAAAACCGATCGACACAGCGTGCAAGCCATCCGGGATTGTTTGCGCGAACAAAAACCCTTCCGCGGGTTGATACAAAACCGGTCCAAAAACGGATATGAATATTGGCTGGACCTGGAAATCACCCCCTACCACCACAAATCGGGGGAGTTGCTGGGGTTCATGGCCATCGAACACGATGTGACGCCCCAGGTGCGGGACCGACAGACGCTGGAACAAGCCGTCCGAGCCCTGCAAGTCGAGCGCGATCTGTTCTCCGACGGCCCGGTGTTCACCATCGTCTGGGACAACCAACCTGGCTGGCCCGTGCTCTACGTCTCGAACAACGTGAAACAGGTGCTCGGGTACGACCCGGGTGAATTGCTGCGCTCTGATTTCAAGTTTGCCGACCTGGTGCACCCGGACGACCTGCCCCGCATTGGCGATGAAGTGAAGCAGCACATAGCCGACGTATCACCTGCCTACCAGCAGGACTACCGACTCAAGCTCAAGGACGGCAGCTACCACTGGTTCCACGATGCCACCCGACTGGAATTTGACGCCGCCGGACGGGTGGCGGCCATCCGCGGCTACCTGCTGGACACCAACCCGTTGCACGAAGCGCAGGCACGGCTGGAACAAGAACAGGCCCGCCTGCTTGGCATTTTGAACGGCACCCAGGCCGGCACCTGGGAATGGAACGTTCAGACCAACGAGACACGGTTCAACGAGCGCTGGGCGGGCATCCTCGGTTACACCCTCGAAGAACTGCACCCCGTTGGGCTGGACACCTGGGAACGCCTGACCCACCCCGACGACCTTGTTCAGGTGAAACAGTCTTTGGCAGAGCACTTTCAGGGCAACACCGTGCTTTTTGAGCACGAACTGCGCATGCGTCACAAAGACGGGCGCTGGATCTGGATTCTGGACCGCGGTCGCCTCCAATCGCGCACATCGAACGGCAAACCGTTGATGATGGCGGGCATCCACCTTGACATCGACGCGCGCAAACAAGCCGACCTGCAGCTGAAACAAGCCCAAACCCTGCTCGAAGCAGTGGGCTCACTGGCCCGCATCGGCTTCTGGGAGGTGGACTTGCGCAACCTCAACATCACCTGGTCGGAAATGACCCGGGTGATCAACGAGGTTCCGGCAGACTACGAGCCCCAAATGGACACGGCCATGGGTTTGTACCCTCCGGGCAACAACCGCGAGATGATCGATGCCGCCTTCGAGCGGGCCATGGATCAACACCTGCCCTGGGATCTGGAGCTGCAACTGCGCACCGCCACCGGCAAAGACCTGTGGGTTCGGGTGATCGGTTACCCCGTGGTGGAAGACGGTGTTTGCGTCAAGCTCTACGGCAGTTTGCAGGACGTGAACGACGTGCGCGTGTTGCGCGACCAGTTGTCGGCGGGCAACCTGCTGCTCCAGAGCCTGATCGACAACCTCCCGATCGGATTGGTTGCATTCAACAACGAACAACGGCTGATGTTCAGCAACGAGGCCCTGATCAGCACCACCGGCATCGGCTATACCAAGCTCTACAGCCAGGGCACGACCGTGCAAGGGTACACCCGCCTGCTGGGCGAATACATGGACATGGAACCTGGCAAGCACGAGGCGCTGGAGCACGGCAGCGAAGACAACCAAGTGCAGTCGCGCTTTGAGCGTCAAACCCGGGATGGCCGCACCCTGGCGGTTCGGCAAACCCGTCTGCCGCAGGGCGGTTTTGTGGCCACTTACGTGGACATCACCCCTCTGAAACGTGCCGTGGAACAGGCGGAAGCCGCCTCGCGCAGCAAGAGCCAATTCCTGGCCAACATGAGCCACGAAATCCGCACGCCCATGAACGCCATTCTGGGCATGTTGCAGTTGATGGGTGGCACGCCGCTCAACAGCCAGCAAATCGACTACGTGCAAAAAACAGAAGGCGCCGCCAAGTCCTTGCTCGGCATCCTGAACGACATTTTGGATTTCTCCAAGGTCGAGGCTGGCAAGATGCAAATTGCCCCGGAGCCCTTCGACCTTGAAGCTTTCTTGCGCGACCTGGGCACCATACTCAACGGCAACGTGGGCACCAAAAAAATCGAGCTGCTGTTCGACATAGACGAACACTTGCCAGCCGTGCTGACAGGCGATGCCTTGCGCCTCAAACAGGTGTTGATCAACCTGGCCGGCAATGCGGTGAAATTCACCGCAGAAGGCGAAGTGCTGTTCAAAATGCGCATCCAGCAGCAACAGGGCGATCAGATCATTGTGAAATTTGAAGTTCGCGACAGTGGTATTGGTATCAGCCCCGAACAGCAAATTCGCATTTTTGAGGGTTTCTCGCAAGCCGAAGCCAACACCGCACGGCGTTTTGGTGGCACTGGCCTGGGTTTGGCCATCAGCAAGCACCTGGTGGAGCTGATGGGTGGTCAGTTGCAACTGGACAGTGCAATCGGTAAAGGCAGCACTTTTTATTTTGAACTGCCTTTGGTGTGCAACGCCACCGCAGGCGCGGCCGCCACGTTGCCACCTCCGATTTGGCCGGAGGCGCTGGCGAACTGGCGTGTGCTGCTCATCGAATCCAACCCCAAGGCCCTGCAACTGTTGGATGCCATGTTCAAACAACTGGGATGGCAGGTAGACATGTGCCCCAACATGGTGGCAGCCCGAGCCCGGCTGACCGATCTCGACGCTCAAACGCCCCCCTACCATGCGGTGTGGCTGGACACCAACACCCCGGGGGTAGACCCCATCGCTTTTGCCTCTGAACTGAAAAAAACAGCTGCCGATGGGCAGCGCGCCACCCCATCCCCCCGACTGTTCCTGTTGGTAAGACCCAACGACGAACCCAAACTGCAGGAACGCGATTCGACCCACTGCGTGGATGGCTGGCTGCGCAAGCCCCTCACGCTCACCGGCCTGAGAAGCAGCTTGCTCAATTGGGCCCAGCATGGGCAGACCTTGCCAGACGCCAGCCTTGCCAATGGCGGACAACGCCACAGCGAACACCGCAAGCGACTCGAAGGCATGCGCCTGCTCTTGGCGGAAGACAACCCCATCAACCAAGACGTGGCCATCCAGTTGCTGCAACGCGAAGGGGCTTTGGTCGAATTGGCCGAAAACGGTCAAGAAGCGATCGACGCACTGGCAGCCCAACCCGCCGGTTTTGATGCGGTGCTGATGGACATGCAAATGCCCGTCATCGACGGTTTGCTGGCCACCCGCCATATCCGGGAAAACCTGAAAAACAGCACGCTGCCCATTGTGGCCATGACCGCCAACGCCATGGCATCCGACCGCGAAGCCTGTTTGCAGGCAGGCATGAACGACCACGTGGGCAAACCTTTTGAAATCGACCAGTTGGTGGACACACTGCGCCACAACGTGGGCTGGCCTTCGCTGCACACGGCGCCTCAGGCATCCGACCCAGCAATCTTGCACGTTCCGCCTTCCAGCGCACCCACGCCCGACCCCACCCTTGATCGGGAGGGAGCCACACGACGTTTGGGCGGCGATGCGGCCTTTCACGCCAAACTTTTGACACAATTTGCCAGCGCTGCCCCCGCACAGTTGGCGCAAGCCCAGGAACATTGGAACGCCGGGGAAGTGACACAGGCCGCCGCCCTGCTGCACACCGTCAAGGGCTCAGCTGTCACTGTGGGTGCGATTGCACTGGGGCGCGCCCTGGCCCAAGCCGAAACAATTGCGAAAACAAGTCCAGGCGCCCCAACGCTGCCGGCGTTCCCTTCCCAGCTCCTGACGCTGATGCAAGACGTTCTGCAAGACACAGCAGCGCGACCACAAGCCCCTGAACCGCTCCCAACAGCCCCCCAACCGGGCACCGCTTCCCCATTGGCAACCCTGACCCGCCTGGCAACGCTGCTGGAAACCCAAGACATGGAGGCGCTGGAATATTTTGACGAAATCAGTGCTGCGCACACCCTGTCTCATTTGCCACTGATCGAACAGCTCCAACAAGCCATGGACGACCTGAATTTTGAAACATCGCTCCAAGTGGTGCGGTCCATGATGCAAGCTGCCGCCGAAACACTGCCATGAACACACAAGCCATTGAAAGCTGGTTGCGTCGGCACACATCGGGCCACCGACTGGGATGGCGGCCATCCACCTGGGCATGGGTGGTGTTTGCTCTGACCCTTGCAGCAGGCGCACTGGTGGTGGCCTCGCAACTGCGAAACGCACAAAACATCCAACGGGCCGCTGTGCGGGATCATGTCGAAGAGCACGCCATGGCCCTGCAGCTGCAAATCGAGCGTCAGGCTGTGCTCGGCCAGACATTGGCCAAGTGGACCCAACTCACCCTGGGACAAGTGGATGCATTCACCGCCGGGGCCCGGCAGCTGGTGCCGCTGCACCCCCACATCAAGTCCATGGCATTGCTGCCAAACGGGGTGTTGACGCAGGTGTATCCCCCTCGGGACCATCTGACACAGGTGGACCACCTGGATGAAAACAGCCCCAATAGGCGCGCGGCAGCCCAACAGGCCCGCGACAGCGGAAAAATCGCGTTGGATGGTCCTTTCCTGCAAGCCAACCAAACGGTGCTGCTGGCACGGTTGCCTGTGTTCATCCCCCTGGAAGGGGGCGAGCGGTTCTGGGGCTTGGTATCGGTAACCGCCGACTGGCACGCCATGCTCAACCAGAGCAAGCTGAACCAACAAGCCAACAAGCACCATTACCGGCTCATTGATCGATCTGGTTCGCAAACCACCACACTGTTTGAAAACACCCAGCTTCCCCTGCAACAGCCCGTCGAGTTCGCATTCACCCTGCCCGATGGCCGCCACTGGGCCTTGCAAGCCGAACCCATCCAGGGTTGGTGGAACTGGGCACAACTCTGGTGGGGCAGCGGATTGACTTTGCTCATCGCGCTGCTGACCCGTTCGGCCACCCGACAGTACCTGGAAAGAGCCCGCCAAGAACGCGCGCTGAACGATCTGGTTCGACAACGCAGCAACGACCTGGACCAGGCAAAACAGACCGCAGAAAGCAATGCCCGCCTGTTGCGCAACGTCAGCGACCGGGTTCCCGGCACCTTGGTCCACTGGCGCAGGCTGTCCAGTGGGGTTTACCAACTCCCTTACGCCAGTGGTGGCCTGTACCAGTTGTTTGGCCTACACCCCCACGAAGTGCTCGGCAGCGTTCAAGCCTTGTTGGCACTGGTGCTCGAAGAAGACAGGCCTGGATTCATGCAAAGCCTGGAGAAATCATTTGCGCAGGGCAGTCAATGGACCGCCGATTTCCGGGTGGAACGCAACGGACAAATCCGGTGGTACTACGTCAACGCCGTGCCGCACCCCAATGACCTGGGGGGCACGGACTGGTTCGGCTTCATAGGCGACTGGACCGAAGAACATGACTATGAAGCCAGCCTGGCCCAAAGCGAACAAATGCTGCGCGAAGCACAAAACGTAGCGCGCCTGGGCTACTTTTCGGTGAACCTGACCCAAGGCGGTCTGTGGACCGGTTCGCCCATGCTGGAGGATCTGCTGGGCATACAAAGCGACTACCCGAAAAACCAGGCCGGCTGGGAGCGACTCGTGCACCCGACCGACCGACCCACCGTGCAGCAAAGCCACCAACGCGCACTGGCCGAAATGCACGGTTACAACCTGATTTACAGGATCGTGCGCCCCAACGATGGCCGTGTGATCTGGGTGCAGTGCATGGCACGTTTCGATTTCGACACCGAAGGCAAGCCGCACAAGCTGGTGGGCACTCTGCAGGACATCACCGAACGCATGGACCTGGAAGCATCCATGCGCGACCAATCCGATCAAGTGCGGGCGATTTTGGAAAACATTGCCGAAGGGGTGATTTTGATCGACCGGCGCGGCATCATCACCGCGTTCAACCCCGCCGCTCAACGCATTTTTGGCTATGAGGCCGCCGAAGCGGTGGGGCAAAACGTCAAGATGCTGATGCCAGAGCCACACAGAAGCCAGCACGACCGGTACATCAACAACTACCAGCGCACGGGCACGGCCAAAATCATCGGCATTGGGCGAGAAGTGGATGGCCTTCGCAAAGACGGCACGCTTTTCCCGATTGACTTGTCGATTTCAGAAATCCAGAACCAGGGGCAAACCCAGTATGTGGGGCTGATACGCGACATCACCGTGCGCCGACAGCACGAAGCCGAAATCCATCGGTTGGCCTACTACGACACCCTGACCAGTCTGCCCAACCGCCGTCTGCTCAGCGACCACCTGAGCCAGCACCTGGCCGTCCATTTGGCACGCCACGACTTTGGCGCACTGATGTTGCTGGATCTGGACAATTTCAACCAACTCAACGACAGCTTGGGCCACGACACCGGCGACACCTTGCTGCTGCAAGTCGCACAACGCCTGACCCAACTCGAAACTTGGGAAGGCCCCTTGAACAGCTGTATGGTGGCGCGCCTGGGCGGCGACGAGTTTGCGGTTTTGATTCCCAGCCTGACGGACAACGAGCCAACCGCGCTGAAACTGGCCCGAGAATGCGGCGAGGCGGTGCTGGCTGAACTGGCCAAACCCTACAACTTGATAAACCAAGAGAACGTGTGCACAGCCAGCATCGGGGTGGTGCTTTTTGGGTCTGAAGACCAACCCGTTCACGAACTGCTCAAGCACGCTGACCTGGCCATGTACCAAGCAAAGGCCGAGGGACGCAACACCGTCTGCCTGTTTGAGGAAAAGCTGGAGAACCAACTGGCACAACGCGCAGCCCTGGCCACCGATTTGAGGCTGGCCCTGGAACGCAACGAGTTTTACCTGGTTGTACAGCCGCAGGTCGATCACCACGGCACCGTGCTGGGCGCCGAGGCCTTGCTGCGCTGGCGCCACCCTGCACGCGGCCTGGTGTCTCCCGCGCTGTTCATTCCGGCAGCAGAGGAGTCTGGGTTGATTCTGCCCCTGGGGCATTGGGTGTTGCATGCCGGCTGCGCGGTGTTGAAGGAATGGGCCAGCCACCCCGAACTGGCTCACCTGAAGCTGGCCATCAACGTCAGCCTCCACCAGTTCCGTTCCGACCACTTTGTGGAAGAGGTGCGCGAGGCCCTGACCACCCACCAAATCCGAGCAGGCCAGTTGAAACTGGAGCTGACCGAGAGCGTGATGGCGCTGGAGGTTGACGCCTTGATCGAAAAAATGAATCGGATACGGGCCATGGGGGTGCTGTTCTCCATGGACGATTTCGGCACCGGCTACTCCTCACTGAGCCAACTCAAACGCCTGCCCCTTTCGCAACTCAAAATCGATCAATCGTTTGTGCGCGAGGTGTTGACCGATGGCAACGACGCCAGCATTGCCCGCATGGTGGTCTGGTTGGGTACCACCTTGGGCATGGAAGTGATTGCCGAAGGGGTTGAAACCGAAGACCAACGGCGCTTTCTGGAATCGATCGGATGTTTGCAATACCAAGGTTACCTGTTCAGCAGGCCGCTTGAAACCGACCGCTTTGCGGCATTTGTGGCCCAGGCTGGCGAACCCACCTCGCGGCTCACTTGATCGCCTAGCCGTTTCCCGGGGCATCGCGGTCCAACAAGGCCTTGCGTGCCTCGTATTGTTCCGGGGTGATGTCGCCGCTGGCCAACCTGCGCTGCAGCACTTGGTGCGGCGTTTCTTTGGCCCGGCTCCTGTGGCCGCAAACCCCGCTCCGCGTCAGCGCCCAAACGCCCAACACCACCACCAGCCAGAAAACCCACCACATGCCGTGCATGCCAGCCATGTAACCACTGTCGTAGAACATACGAGCCTCCTGTAAGCAACGCTACCCAGCTGCCCGGGCACTACGTTACTCCTTTCCGTCCGTTTCGCACACCTACGCGACCCAAACTTCGACTTTGTTCTCACCGGGCCTTCCCACTCAGTACCGCAAAAAAGACACGACAATTTATTGAAACAATCTCTACTCATTTTGTAATGTATATTTCAATAAATGTGGAGCATCCTGTTTCTGACCTTACCCACCCAACCGACCGCCGTTCGGCTGCGCATTTGGCGTGCACTGAAGTCGCTCGGAAGCCCCTTGTTGCGCGACGGCGTTTATTTGCTACCGCTCGAACACCAGGACAAGTTTCGACCTTTGGTGAATGAGGTGCATACACACGGTGGTTCGGCTCAGGTCATGCACCTCAGCCCGACCGACGACACCCAGCGCAACGAACTGTTGGCACTTTTTGACCGCAAAGACGCCTACCAGCAGTGGCATACCACCCTAAACGACTGGCTGCGCACAATGACTGTCCAATCCGAGGCAGAGGCCCGGCGACGCCTGCGCAGTGTTGAACAGGCGTTGCGGGACATACGCGCCATCGACTACTGCCCGGGCGAAGCCGGTGAACATGCAAACGCTGCGTTGGTACACGCACGCGCCGCATTCGATGCCCGCTTCTTCCCTGGTGAGCCCCATGGGCAGCAAGACCAAAACATCGCTCGCCTGAACCCCACACAATTCCAAAACCGATGTTGGGCAACGCGCGAACGTCCTTGGGCCGATCGACTGGCCAGCGCATGGTTGATCCGACGGTTCATTGACCCACAAGCCCAATTCACTTGGCTGAAGGAAGTGACTCAGGTTCCCACAGAAGCGCTGGGTTTCGACTTCGACGGCGCTCGCTTCACCCATGTGGGCGAACGGGTAACTTTTGAAGTGCTGCTGATCGGTTTCGGACTGGACCACAACCCCCAACTGAGCCGCATAGGCCGGACCATTCGCTACCTTGACGTTGGCGGCATGCCTGTGGCCGAGGCCAGTGGCTTGGAAGCCGTGCTGGCCGGTTTGCGGGTGTTGCACCTTCAGGATGACGCCCTGCTTGACGCCGCTTGTGCGGTTTTTGACGCTTTGCTTGCCCACACCACCGAGCCCAAACAACCATCATGACCCGCACCACAACACTGCCACCCAATCAACGACCCAGCCCCGTTACTTTTGCTGAAGCGTTCCGTTTCTGGCTCAAGCTCGGCTTCATCAGTTTTGGTGGCCCAGCTGGGCAAATCGCCATCATGCACACCGAATTGGTAGAGCGCCGGCGCTGGATCAGTGAAAACCGGTTTCTGCACGCACTCAATTACTGCATGGTGCTGCCCGGCCCCGAGGCCCAGCAACTGGCCACCTACATCGGCTGGCTGATGCATCGCACCTGGGGGGGAATCGTGGCAGGGGCCTTGTTCGTGCTGCCTTCGCTATTCATTCTGATCGGGCTGTCTTGGGTTTACCTGGCGTTCGGTCACATGCCCGTGGTCGCGGGCCTGTTTTACGGGATCAAACCGGCGGTAACGGCGCTGGTACTGCACGCCGCCCACCGGATCGGCACCCGTGCACTGAAAAACCCCTGGATGTGGGGCATCGCCGCCGCATCGTTTGTGGCTATTTTTGCGTTTGATACGCCCTTCCCGGCCATCGTCGCGGTGGCTGGCCTGACGGGCTGGCTCGGGTCCCGGTATGCCCCCCAGGCATTTGCCCTGGGCGCAGGCCACGGAAATCGGCACACGGGGTATGGCTTGGCCGTGATCGATGACGACACCCCCGTGCCCGCGCATGCGCGTTTTTCGCGTCGCCACCTGATTCGGGTGCTGGCCAGTGGGGCGTTGCTCTGGCTCATCGCCATGGGGGCACTGGTCGCTTGGCAGGGCTGGGAAAGCACCTTCACGCAAATGGGCGTTTTCTTCACCCAGGCTGCATTGCTGACATTTGGCGGCGCTTACGCCGTGCTGCCTTATGTGTACCAAGGCGCAGTCGACACCTTCCAATGGCTCAGTGGTTCCCAAATGATCGATGGCCTGGCCTTGGGCGAGACCACGCCGGGGCCACTGATCATGGTGGTGGCTTTTGTGGGCTTTGTGGGGGGCTGGCAACAGCAAGTGCTGGGGCCGGATGCACTGTTTGCCGCAGGTGCGGTGGCCGCCAGCCTGGTCACCTTCTTCACGTTCTTGCCGTCATTTGTGTTCATATTGGCCGGTGGGCCGTTGGTGGAAGCCACCCACGGCAAGCTGGGGTTCACCGCACCGCTGTCGGCCATCACAGCGGCTGTGGTGGGGGTGATTCTCAACCTGGCCCTGTTCTTTGCTTACCACGTGTGGTGGCCCCAAGGTTTTTCCGGTACTTTTGACGCGCTTTCAGCCCTGATCACGCTGGTTGCTGCAGTGGCCTTGTTCCGTTTCAAAACAGGTGTTTTGCCCTTGTTGGGGGCTTGCGCCGTTTTCGGGCTGGCAGTTACGCTGCTGCACTGACTTCAATGGCCGTGCTGGTGGTGCAGGTCAGGCACATGGGGGTGCTGGTGCGCCATCGGTTCATGCCGGTGCCTGTGGCTGTGCGGGCCCGTGGGCATAGGGTCATGCCTGTGGCTGTGATGCCCATCGTCGTGGTTGTGCGCATGTTCATGCTCCATAGCCGGGTGCGCGTGTTCATGTTCATGGGTTTCAGAGAGGTGCAGCACAACACCCAACATCATCAGCATGCCGCCCAAAACCAGCCAACCATTCAAAGAGCGATCGCCCAAGGCAAAAGCGCCCAATGCGCCGATAAAGGGTGCAAAGGCGAACACAGAACCGGTCCGCCCGGCGCCAAACGCACGCTGCGCCAACAGATAAAACCGCAGACTCAAACCATAACCGCTGGCGCCAATGGCCAGCAGCGCAGCTGCAGCCGACAAACCGGGCACAGGCTCTTGCCAAACCCACGCCAGCACCCACGTGGCGACCACCCCCAACAGCGATTTGGCCAACACCACTTGCCCCGGGTCACGTTCGGCCACGCCACGCGACAAAGTGTTGTCGATGCCCCAGGCAGCGGTGGCCAACATCACGGCCAGCAAACCCCACAACTGCACCTGCCCCACCGAGCCTTGTTCGGCAATCAACACCAGTCCACCGGCCGACAGCAACAGCATGGCCAGGCCCACACGGCGGTCCATCGCCTCGCCGTACCAACGCCACGCCAACACAGCCGTGAACACGGCTTCCAGGGTGAGCATCAACGAAGCACTCGAACCGCTGGTGCGCTGCAGCCCCCAAGCCAAAGCCACAGGCCCAACCACGGCTCCCAAGCCAGCCATGCCCAACAGCCGAAGGCCATCCGAGCGTTGCAGCGGGGCCTCCTGCGCCCCTGGTCGCCGCAGCAACCAAGCCACCAGCGCAGCCCCAGCGTACAACAGTGCGGCCGTGGTGAATGGGCCCAGACCTCCACCGAACCGCTGAACCAGCGGCGTGCTGAGGCCAAACAAGGCGGCTGCCAGCAAGGCCAGCAGACCTCCTTTCAACGCGGGTTTGTTCAGCACGCCGTACACCGTTTCAGTTCCCGGTGTGGTTGGCCGCGACAAAGTGGCCTGCCGGTTCGTAGAACATGTAAAGGCTCGCTTTGGCTTTGTCAGCAGCCATCG
>JACCDQ010832041.1_pt1 | contig 15307 bp, 13 predicted proteins | sample 7446031 | NCBI WGS metagenome assembly JACCDQ01 (sample SAMN15323442, study PRJNA562643) | freshwater metagenome | isolation source: river surface water | place: USA:Blue River Watershed | collected 2017-08-17
GATGCGCCCGGTCAGCAGCGCCCGCGCCCACTCCGGGCGGCCGTTGCGTTGGGCGAGGTCTGCCATGGCGCGGTGGTCGTAGGGCACGGCGTGCTGGCTGCAGCGCCAGTGGCCGTCGATGCGCTCGACGAGGGCGTAATGGGCGTCGGGCGTGCCGCGCTCGACGACGTAGTGCTCGGGCTCGTCGTCCACATAGGCTTGCAGGCCGACGCTGCCCGGGTTGACGAGCAACTGGCCGGTTGGCGTGCGCAGGCAGCGCGGCACGTGGCTATGGCCGCAGGCGACCAGCGCGCTGGCCTGGCCCGCGAGGCGGGCAGTGATGTTGTCTGCGGTGGCAAGCCGCAGCCGGCCGGCCTCGGGCGTTTCGAGGAAGTGCTCGTCGTCGTGGCGCGGTGTGCCGTGGCACAGGTAGATGTCGGGCGCCCACTGCCAGCCGGGCCGCAGGCTGCGCACCCAGGCCAGTTCCGCCGCGCCCAGCATCGAGCGCGCGTAGCCGTCGGAGGCGCCGCCGGTGTGCGGCGTCCATTCGAGGATCTGGCGCTCGTGGTTGCCGGCCAGCACGGGCCAGCCCGAGGCCATCAGCCATTGCGCCGTCTCGCGCGGCAGCAGCGGGCCGGAGAGGTTGTCGCCCAGGCACAGCACCTGGTCCACACCGTGGCGACGCAGGTCGGCGGCGACGGCTTCGAGCGCGGGCAGGTTGCCGTGGATGTCGGAGATGAGGGCGAGGCGCATGGTGGTCGATGTCAGGTAGTGCGGGCCAAGCGCCGGGCCGCTGCCAAGCCGGCCCGCCTTGGGCGACCGGTCAAGGTATTTCCTTGGGCGAGGGGCCTCATGCCGCGAGATGCCCCAGCGGCAGCGCGCCGCCGGCTTTCACCTCGCCCAGCGAGAAGCTGGTGTGGATGTCCTTCACGTTGGGCAGCTTCAGCAGCGTGTTGATGGAGAAGCGCGAAAACGCGTCGAGGTCGGTGGCCATCACCTGCAGCTCGAAGGTGCCGGCGCCCGAGATGTAGTGGCAGGCGACCACTTCGGGCAGCTGGCGGATGGCGTCTTCCAGCGCCTGCGTGGCGGAGGCGGCGCTGCGCTCGGCATCCACGCGCACGAAGGCCAGCACGCCCAGGCCGATCTTGCGGCGGTCCAGCTCGGCGCGATAGCCGGTGATGTAGCCGTGCTCTTCCAGCCATTTCACGCGGCGCCAGGTGGGCGCGGCCGACAGGCCCACGCGCGTGGCCAGCTCGGCGTTGGACTGCCGGGCGTCGCGCTGCAGCTCCGCCAGGATGGCGATGTGATAACGGTCGAGGGCGTCGGCGCTCATGGTTTGCCCTTATCGGCAATGGATCGATAGAAACCGTTCGAATCGTAGTGGGTTGCGAAAGAATATTGCCGAAATCGCCGCGAAAGTGTGGAAATGAGAAAGCACCCCGCGCCGCTGTTTCCCTAAACTGCCCGCTCTGGCCATACTGGCCCCACAGCCCGCGCGCACCGCCTCACAAGGGTCACCTCGCCGGGCCGCTATCAGGAGTACCTCCGATGAACGCCCCGCTGCCCGAGCACGTCTTGAAGTCGCTTCAGACGGTCTCGCTCGATGACAAATACGCCCTCGACGCCGGTCGGGCCTTCATGAGCGGCGTGCAGGCGCTGGTGCGGCTGCCCATGCTGCAGCGCACGCGGGATGCGATGGCGGGGTTGAACACCGCCGGCTTCATCAGCGGCTATCGCGGCTCGCCGCTGGGCACCTACGACCAGGCGCTGTGGCAGGCCAAGAAGCACCTGGCCAAGCAGAACATCGTGTTCCAGCCCGGCGTGAACGAGGAGTTGGGCGCGACGGCCGTGTGGGGCACGCAGCAGCTGGACCTGTTCCCCGAGAAGGCGAAGTTCGACGGCGTGTTCGGCCTCTGGTACGGCAAGGGCCCGGGCGTCGACCGCTGCATCGACGTATTCAAGCACGCCAACATGGCCGGCACGTCCAAGCATGGCGGCGTCATCGCCATCGCCGGCGACGACCACATCGCCAAGAGCTCCACGGCGGCACACCAGAGCGACCACGTGTTCAAGGCGGTCGGCTTCCCGACCTTCTTCCCGAGCAGCGTGCAGGACATCCTCGACATGGGCTTGCACGCCTTCGCGATGAGCCGCTTCTCCGGCCTGTGGGCGGGCATGAAGACCATCCAGGAGATCGTCGAGTCGTCGGCCTCGGTCAGCGTCGACCCCGACCGCGTCAACATCCTGCTGCCCGAGGACTTCGTCGTGCCGCCGGGCGGCCTGCACATCCGCTGGCCGGACCCGCCGCTCGAACAAGAGTCGCGGATGATGAACTTCAAGTGGTACGCGGCGCTCGCCTACATCCGCGCCAACAAGCTCAACTACAACGTCATCGAAGGCAAGAACGACCGCTTCGGCATCATCACCAGCGGCAAGGCCTACAACGACACCCGCCAGGCGCTGCACGACCTGGGCCTGGACGACGACACCTGCCGACGCATCGGCATCCGGCTGCACAAGGTCAACGTCGTGTGGCCGCTCGAGGCCCAGGTGGCGCGCGAGTTCGCGTCCGGACTGCAGGAAATCCTCGTCGTCGAGGAGAAGCGCCAGATCATCGAGTACCAGGTCAAGGAAGAGCTCTACAACTGGCGCGCCGACGTGCGGCCCAACGTGCTGGGCAAGTTCGACGCCGGGGACGGCGAGGGCGGCGAGTGGAGCGTGCCCAACCCCAGCGACCACTGGCTGCTGCGCCCGCAGGCCGACCTGACACCGGCCCTCATCGCCCGCGCCATCGCCAAGCGGCTCAAGCGCATGGGCGTGGAAAGCGACATCGTCGCGCGCCTGGATGCACGCCTGGCCATCATCGATGCCAAGGAGGCCTCGCTGAAGGCCGAAGAAAAGACCGCCGGTGGCGCCGACCGCACGCCGTGGTTCTGCTCCGGCTGCCCGCACAACACGTCCACCCGCGTGCCGGATGGCTCGCGTGCCGTCGGTGGCATCGGCTGCCACTACATGGTCACGTGGATGCCGGGCCGCAACACCGCCACCTTCACGCAGATGGGCGGCGAGGGCGTGCCCTGGGTGGGCCAGGCGCCGTTCACGAACGAAAAGCACATCTTCAGCAACCTCGGCGACGGCACCTACTTCCACAGCGGCAGCCTGGCCATCCGCCAGAGCATCGCCGCGGGCGTGAACATCACCTACAAGATTCTCTATAACGACGCCGTCGCGATGACCGGCGGCCAGACCGTGGGCGAGCGGCCCGAGGGCCACACGGTCATCCAGATCATGAACAGCGTGATCTCGGAGGGCGTGAAGAAGCTGGTCATCGTCACCGACGACCCCGCCAAGTACGCCGGTGTCGCGCTGGCGCCCGGCGTAACGGTGCACCACCGCGACGAGCTCGACGACATCCAGCGCCAGTTCCGCGAGATCGAGGGCACCACGGCCATCATCTACGACCAGACCTGCGCCACCGAGAAACGCCGCCGCAGGAAGCGCGGCAAGCTGGCGGACCCGGCCAAGCGCGTCGTCATCAACGAGCTGGTCTGCGAGGGCTGTGGCGACTGCTCCGTGCAGTCCAACTGCCTGAGCGTGGAGCCGCTGGAGACCGACTTCGGCCGCAAGCGCCAGATCAACCAGAACAGCTGCAACAAGGACTACTCCTGCGTGAAGGGCTTCTGCCCCAGCTTCGTCACCGTCGAAGGTGGCGAGCTGAAGAAGCCCAGGAAGGAAAGCCGCAAGAGCCCGTTCGACGCGGCGCTGCCCGCATTGCCCTGGCCCGTCATCCCGAACGCCGAACAGGCCTGGGGCATCGTCGTTGCCGGCGTGGGCGGCACGGGCGTCATCACCATCGGCCAGCTGCTGGGCATGGCGGCGCACATCGAAGGCAAGGGCGTCATCACGCAGGACGCTGCGGGCCTGGCGCAAAAGGGCGGCGCGACCTGGAGCCACATCCAGATCGCCAACACGCCCGAGGCCATCCACTGCACCAAGGTCGGCACGGCCGAGGCCGACCTCGTCATCGCCTGCGACGCCATCGTGGCGGCCAACAAGGCCACGCTGGCGGTCATGCGCGAGGGGCGCACCTATGTGGCGCTGAACACCCACGGCTCGCCGACGGCCACGCTGGTCAACAACCCCGACTGGCGCTTCCCCGGCGCCGCCTGCGAGCAGGCGCTGGGCGCGGCAGTGGGCCCCGGCCACCTGGGCGCGTTCGACGCCGAGGACGTGGCCGTCAAGCTGCTGGGCGATTCGCTCTACACCAACCCGCTGATGCTGGGCTATGCGTGGCAGCGCGGCCGCATCCCGCTCTCCTACGACGCGCTGATGCGTGCCATCGAGCTCAATGGCGTGCAGATCGACAACAACAAGGCGGCCTTCGAATGGGGCCGTCGCTGCGCGCAAGATCTGGCCGGCGTGCAGTCGCTGTTCGCCGCGCAGGCGGTCATCCAGCTCGTCAAGCGCCAGAGCGTCGACGAGATCGTCGCCAAGCGCGTCGAGTTCCTGACCGGCTATCAGAACGCCGCCTATGCCGCCGAGTACAAGGCCTTCGTCGACCAGGTGCGCGCCGCCGAGGCCAAGCTGGGCAGCAAGACCCCGCTGACCGAGGCCGTGGCCCGCTACCTGTTCAAGCTGATGGCCTACAAGGACGAGTACGAGGTGGCGCGCCTGCACACCGATGCCGCCTTCACCGCCAAGATCGCCGGCATGTTCGAGGGCGACTACAAGCTGGTGCACCACCTGGCGCCGCCGCTGTTCGCGAAGAAGAACGCCCAGGGCGAGCTGGTGAAGCGCCCGTTCGGCGGCTGGGTGCGCCCGGCGTTCGGCCTGCTGGCCAAGATGAAGGGCTTGCGCGGCACGGCCTTCGACATCTTCGGCCACACCGAGGAACGCCAGATGGAGCGCCGCTGGATTGCCGACTACCGTGCGGGCGTGGAGAAGGCGCTGGCCGGCCTGACGGCGGAGTCGCTGCCCACCGTCGTCGAGCTGGCCCGCGTGCCGGAGGACCTCCGCGGCTATGGCCACGTGAAGGCGCGCCACGACAAGGCGGCGCGGGCCAAGTGGGAGGCGCTGGTCGCTCGGCTGTGAATCCTGACGATTGCCGCGGGGCCGCCTTGGCTAGACTGCCGCCCTTTCGTCAGGGAGATCACATGAACAAGAAGACCATGCTGCGCGGCCTGCTGGCCGCCGTCGGCCTGAGCCTGGGCCTGGTTGCCGCTGCGGCCGACGCCCCGGCCGACAAGCCCGCCGAGAACGCCGCGTGGGCGGAGGCCAAGGCGGCAGCCCAGCAAGGCCCGACCGACATCGCCATCGCCGGGCAGGCCACCTTCCATCTGCCGGCCGGCCGCGTGTTCATTCCGCAGCCGCAGGCCGGCAAGCTGCTGCGCGCCATGGGCAACCCGGGCGAGCACAGCGAGCTGTCAGGCCTGGTCTTCCCCACGGGCGACGGGCAGTGGTTTGCCACGCTGCGCTACATCGCGTCCGGCTACGTGAAGGACGGCGACGCCAAGGAGTGGAAGGCCGACGAGCTGCTGGCCAGCTACAAGGAAGGCACCGAGGCCGGCAACGAGGAGCGCCAGAAGATGGGCGTCGCTCCGCTGGAGATCACCGGCTGGGCCGAGGCGCCGGCCTACGAGGCCAGCACGCACCGCCTCGTCTGGGCCATGAGCTCCAAGGAAAAGGGCGCGCCGGCCAGCGCCGAGCAGGGCGTCAACTACAACACCTACGCGCTGGGCCGCGAGGGTTATCTGAGCCTGAACTTCGTCACCGGGCTGAAGGAGTTGCCCGCGCAGAAGCCCGACGCCAAGGCGCTGCTGGGCGCGCTGGAGTTCGACAGCGGCAAGCGCTATGAAGACTTCAACGCCGCCACCGACCATGTCGCCGAGTACGGCCTGGCCGCGCTGGTGCTGGGCGTGGGCGCCAAGAAGCTGGGCCTGCTGGCCGTCATTGCCGCCTTCGTCGCCAAGTTCGCCAAGATCATCTTCATCGCCGTGATCGGCTTCGGCGCCGCCATCGGCAAATTCTTCAAGCGCGACAAGGCCGCCAGCTGACCGGCCAGGGCCGCGCGGCGGCCCGCATGACCGAGCGGGCGAAGCGGTGATGCATGAGGCGCAAAGCCTGGCGGCCGGTGCTGCAGGCACCATGTCGCCATGTCCGCCTCGTTCCCGCTCGTCGCCCCCTCTCGCCTGAACGGCACCGGCCTGGCCCTGGCCATGCTGGGGGCCATCGGCTTCTCCGGCAAGGCCATCATCGTCAAGCTGGCCTACCGTTACGGCGTGGATGCGGTGACGCTGCTGATGTGGCGCATGCTGCTGGCGCTGCCGTTCTTCCTGGCCATGGCCTGGTGGGCGGGTCGGGATAAGCCGGCGCTGACGCGGCGCGACTGGCGTGACATCGCGGTGCTGGGCTTCACCGGCTACTACCTCGCCAGCTATCTCGACTTCGCCGGCCTGGCCTACATCTCGGCCAGCCTCGAGCGCCTGATCCTGTATCTCAACCCCACGCTGGTGTTGCTGCTCTCGGTGGTGTTCTTCCACCACCGGCTGCAGGCGCGGCAGGTGCTGGCGCTGGCGATCAGCTACGCGGGCGTGGTGGCGGTGTTCGCGCACGAGCTGAGTTTCGAGGGGGCCAGCACGGCCATCGGCGCGGCGCTGGTGTTCGGCAGCGCGGCGAGCTATGCCGTCTACCTGGCGCTCTCTGGCAAGGTCGTGCAGCGGCTGGGTGCGCTGCGTCTGACCGGGCTGGCCAGCACCGTGGCCTGTGCGCTGTGCATCGGGCAGTTCCTGCTGCTCAAGCCGCTGTCGGCCGCGGTGGTGCCCGCGCCGGTGATGTGGCTGTCGCTGCTCAACTCGACGGCCTGCACGGTGGCGCCGGTGTTCATGGTCATGCTGGCCATCGCCCGCATCGGGGCGCCGCTGTCATCGCAGGTGGGCATGGTGGGGCCAATGAGCACGCTCATCATGGGCGTCTTCATCCTCGGCGAGCCCATGAACGGCTGGGTCGCGCTGGGCACGGTGCTGGTGCTGGGCGGCGTCTTTCTCGTTGGCTGGAAGCCGGCGCCACGTTGATGGGATGGCCAGTTGGTGCCGGCCTGTTCAAATTCGCTGAACAATGGCGTCAAGACCGGTGAACCGCCTGCCGGTCGGCGAGGAACACACTGCGAGCCATCATGAGCAATGCCACCCGCTACACCCCCGTCGCCGTCGTGCTGCACTGGCTGCTCGCGCTGGCCATCGTCGGCGCGTTCTGCGTCGGCGTCTACATGTCCGACCTGCCGTTCTCGATGACGCGGGTCAAGCTCTACAACTGGCACAAGTGGGCCGGCGTCACCATCCTCGCGCTGTCGGCCCTGCGCCTGCTGTGGCGCCTGGCGAACCGGCCGCCGGCCGACCCGCCCATGCCGAAGTGGCAGGCGCGTGCCGCGCACGGTGTGCATCTGCTGCTTTATGTCGCCTTCTTCGCGGTGCCGCTCACCGGCTGGGCGATGAGCTCGGCCAAGGGCTTCCCCATCGTCTGGTTCGGCGTGCTGCCGCTGCCCGACTTCGTTCCCAAGGACCACGATCTCGGCGAGTTGCTGACGCAGGTCCACGGGGCGCTGGCCTGGGGTCTGGCCCTGCTGGTGCTGGCCCATGTGGGCGCCGCGCTCAAACATCAATTCATCGACCGCGATGGCCTGCTGGCCCGCATGTCCCTGCGTCGCTCCTGAACTGGAATCCATCATGACGAAACTGCTTTCCGCCCTGTTGATCGCTTCGGCCGCCGTCGTGCTGCCGGCCCATGCCGCCACGCTGCAGGCCGACAAGAGCGAGCTGAGCTTCACCTTCAAGCAGATGGGCGTGCCCGTCGACGGCAAGTTCAAGAAGTTTGACGCCCAGCTCGATTTCGACGCCAAGAAGCCCGAGGCCGGCAAGATCGCCTTCACGGTGGACCTGGGCAGCGTCTCGCTGGGCGACCCGAGCTTCGACCGGGAGCTGGCCGCCGCCACCTGGTTCGACACCAAGCGCAACGGCCATGCCACCTTCGTGTCCAGCGGCATCAAGGCCACCGGCCCCGGCAAGTACGACGTTGCCGGCAAGCTGACCATCAAGGGTGCGGTGCGCGACGTGGTCGTGCCCATCACCCTCACCAACGGCGTGGCCCAGGGCAGCCTGCCCATCAAGCGCCTGGACTTCAAGATCGGCGACGGTGAATGGGCCGATACGTCGGTCGTCGCCAACGACGTGGCCGTCAAGTTCCGACTGGCCTTCTCCGGCCTCTGAGCCGGTCTTTTCCTTCCCAACCTTTTCCCACCCCCGGAGATTCCCTGATGAAGAAAGCCCTGCTGCTCACCGCCCTGTTCGCCGCTGTCGGCGTCGCCCAGGCCGAGAGCGTGACCTACACGATCGAGCCGACCCACACCCAGGTCTTCTTCGAAGCCAAGCACTTCGGCACCAGCACCAACCGCGGCCGCTGGGACAAGAAGGAAGGCACCGTGACGCTGGACAAGGCCGCCAAGACCGGCAAGGTCGAGCTGACGCTGGACACGGCGTCGATCTCCACCGGCATCGGCCCCTTCGACGGCCACCTGAAGAGCAAGGACTTCTTCAACGTCGCCGAGTTCCCGACTGCCAAGTTCGTCGGCGACAAGTTCACCTTCAACGGCGACAAGGTCACGAGCGTGGCCGGCGAGCTGACGCTGCTGGGCAAGACCAACCCGGTCACGCTGACGGCCTCCAGCTTCAACTGCTACCAGAACCCCATGCTCAAGCGCGAGGTCTGCGGCGGTGACTTCGAAGCCACCATCCTGCGCAGCCAATGGGGCATGGGCTACGGCCTGCCCGGCATCCCTGACAGCGTGCGCCTGCTGATCCAGGTGGAAGCGGTCAAGCAGTAAACCCTGCCGCGCTCCCGTGCAAGGCCCGCCACTGGCGGGCCTTGTCGTTTCCGGCCCGCACGGCCTGTCGCGCGCGGGTGCAGTTCGTCACCCGTGCCGGCCGGCGCGTCGCCCCGGCCCCGCGCGGCGTGGTGGCCTTGCGTACAGTGGCTCCAACGACGACCCGCTCCCATGACGCCCTCCTTCAACCCCAGCCCCCAGCAGAAGCTCTGGATCGAGCGCTGGCAACGCTTCTCCGCCACGGTGGTGAAGTATTTCCACATCTACGCGAGCTGGCTGGTCGGCATCAGCTGGAAGCGTTTCGTGCTGCTGTCGCTGGCGCTGCTGATCGGCGTCAACGTGCTGAAGAACCTGCCGCCGTTCACGTGGCGGATCAGCGAGACCGTCGAGCAGCCGGACCGCATCGACGCCGAGCGCCGCAAGGCGCGCGCCGAAGCCGATGTGGAGAAGGCGACCGAGCAGATGCGCAAGGCCGCCGCGAAGGACAGCCGCCGCGGTGCGACCCCCGCCGACAAGGACCAGGGCCTGCACTACGAGGTGAAGATCGACGAGCGCGGCGTTCGCATACAGCCGGTGCGTGCTGCCTCCGCCGCCAGCGCCGCGGCCACGGCCGACGGCGAGCCCGCCGCACAGGCTGACGCAGCCTCGGCCCCGGCCATCATGCTGGACTTCCCGAAGAGCGCCCGCCCCGAGGACATCCGCGAAGCTGTCGAGCAGGCCAAGGAGCAGCTCAGCCAGCTCAAGCAGGAGGCCGTGGAGGTCAAGGAGGCCCAGGAAGCCGCCGTCGAAGCGAAGGTCGCGCTGCGCGAGGCCATCGCCGACCTGAAGGAGGCGCAGTCGCACCGCCGCGTGACGGTGGTGCAGCTGGGCGACTCCCTCGTCGACCTGGCCTTGCTGTGGGTGCTGGCCTCGGCCGTCATCAAGGTCATGTACAAGGGCCGCATCCAGGCCGAAGTGAAGGCCGCGCAGGCCACCGAGAACGCCGAGGCCGAGGCGCTGAAGCGCCAGGTCGTCGAGGCCCGCATGGCCGCCATGCAGGCCCAGGTCGAGCCGCACTTCCTGTTCAACACGCTGGCCAGCATCGACCACCTCATCGAGGTGGACCCGCCCACGGCCAGCAAGATGCAGAAGAACCTCATCGCGCTGCTGCGTGCCTCCATGCCGACGATGCGCGAGGCCAACGCCAACGGCGCCGTGCGTGACCTGGGCCGCGAGCTGGCCGTCATCCGGCCCTATCTCGAGATCCTGAAGATGCGCATGGAAGAGCGCCTGCAGACCGAGATCGACGTGCCCGAGGGGCTGATGTCCGCCGAGTTCCCGCCCATGATGATCCAGGGCCTGGTGGAGAACGCCATCAAGCACGGCCTGGAGCCCAAGGCCGAGGGCGGCACGCTCAAGGTCAAGGCCGAGATCCTGCACGGCAAGCTGGCCGTCACCGTGGCCGACACGGGCCTGGGCTTCGGCCGCGCCGCCACCAGTGGCACCGGCGTGGGCCTGGCCAACATCCGCGAGCGCCTGCAGCTGCTGCATGGCCCCCGCGCCAGCGTCACCGTCACCGAGAACCAACCCTCGGGCACCGTGGTCACCATCACCGTGCCTTACCGCAGCCGCAACGACGAAGGAGTCGCCGCATGAAAACCCTGTTCAAGATCCTGTTCGTGGGCACCGCGCTGATGATGCTGGCCGCGCTGCTGGGCGGCTATGCGCTGCTGAACCACCACGGCGCGGACATGCACATCGTCGTGAACGATGACGAGCTCGTGCTGGGCAGCGGCATCGGCGACTGGCTGGGCGCCAGCGCCGGCCTGCTCGTGGCGGCCGTCGTCTGCCTGGTGGTGGTGCCGCTGGTGCTGCTGCTGCTGGGCGTGGCGCTGCCGCTGCTCATCGTGGGCGGCGTGGTGGCGGTCATGCTGGCCGCGCTGCTCAGTGCCGGCGCCGTGCTGGGGTCGCCGCTCATCCTGCTGGGCCTGCTGCTGTTCGTCGTGCTGCGCAACCGCAACCGTGCGATGAAGGCGTCAGCGGCGCGAACCGAGCCGGTAGCATCGCAGGCATGAGCACCACACCCATCCGCGCCGTTCTGGCCGACGACGAACGACTGATGCGCGAGCAGCTGCGGGCCCGGCTGACCGAGGTCTGGCCCGAGCTGGAGATCGTCGCCGAGGCCAAGAACGGGCTGGAGGCCGTCGAGCTGACCAAGGCGCACAAGCCCGACCTCGTCTTCCTGGACATCCGCATGCCCGGCCTGACCGGCGTGGAGGCGGCGCGGCAGATCGCCCAGTTGCCCGGCGAGCTGCCCGAGGATGACGACTGGGGGGTGCCCGAGATCGTCTTCATCACGGCCTACGACCAATACGCGGTGGAGGCCTTCGAGCAAGGCGTGGCCGACTACGTGCTCAAGCCCGCCGAACGCGAGCGCCTGCAGCTGACCGTGGCCCGCATCAAGAAGCGCCTGGCGCAGCGCGATGCGCCGGGCGGCGACGCGGCCGACAGCGCGCCCGCGCCGTTGCAGCAGCTGCTGCACAGGCTCTCGGGCCAGCTCAACCCGGCCGCGGGCAAGCCGCAGTACCTGCAGTGGATCCAGGCCACCGTGGGCCAGGCCATCCAGATGATCCCGGTGGAGGACGTGCTGTTCTTCATCAGCGACGAGAAATACACGCGCGTGCAGACGGCCAAGATCGAGGCGCTGATCCGCAAGCCCATCAAGGAGCTGGTGGACGAGCTGGACCCGCAGCTGTTCTGGCAGATCCACCGCTCCACGCTCGTCAACGCGCGCGCCATCGACGGCATCACGCGCGACTTCCGCGGCCGCCAGCTGGTGGGCGTGAAAGGCCTGACCGAGAAGCTCGAAGTCAGCCGCAGCTACACGCACCTGTTCAAGGGCATGTAGGCGGCGCGCCGGCCAGGTCGGCGATCAGCGTCCACAGCCGCTGGGCGGCCGGCGACAGCGAGCGCTGCCGGCGCCGCGCCAGCACCACGTGCCGGCTCAAGGCGGCTTCCACCGGCACGGCCTGCAACTGATCGGTCGGCAGCGGCAGCGACAGCGCCGGCATGACCGACACGCCCAGCCCGGCCTGCACCATGCGGAACGCCGTGGCGGGGTGGCCCACGTCGATGGCCACGTTCAGGCTGACGCCCGCGCGGGCGCAGGCACGGTCGATCAGCGGGCGGCTGCCGGAGCTGTGGTCCAGCAGCACCAGCGGCCAGCCGGCCAGGTGCGCCAGCTTCACTTCCTGTCTGCCCGCCAGCGCATGGCCCGCCGGGCAGACCAGCACGAAGCGTTCGTCGAACAGCGGCTGCTGCTCGATCAACGGGTCGTCCTCGTCCATGCCCACCAGCACCGCGAAGTCCACCGCACCCTGGCGCACGCCTTCGATGGCCAGTTGCTGGGCCTGGTCGCTGAGCCGCACCTGCAGTTCGGGGTAACGCTGCTGCGCTGCGGCCAGCACCTGCGGCATCAGCCCGCCCGAGATCGTCGGCGCGCTCGCGACATGCACGATGCCGCGCGCCGCCGCGCCCAGCCCGCGGGCTTCGTCCAGCACGTCGTCCAGTTCGCCCAGCACCCGGCGCAGCGGCGCGACGAGGGACTGGCCTGCCACCGTCAGCACCACCTCGCGCGTCGTGCGGTCCAGCAGCTTCACGCCCAGCTCCGACTCCAGGCTACGCACGGCCTGGCTGACGGCGGGCTGGGACAGGCCGATGTCGTCGCCCGCGCGGCCGAAACCGCTGTGTTCGGCCACGGCAAGCAGCACGCGCAGCTGGCGCAAGGTGATGGCGGAGGCGGGCATGGGGCCGGGCAGTGGTGAGGCCAGGAAGGCTCAATGATTGGTTTGGTGGATTAAATCATCTGATCTATCCATTTCACAAAGGCATGGTGATCCGTTTCAATGCCGGCCATGAAACGACCTGCCTGGCTCCCTGACAACCTCGTGCTGCTGCTGCTCGCCACGGTGGCGCTGGCCACCGTGCTGCCCGTGCAGGGCGCGGGCATTCCCGTGCTGGACGGGCTCATTCAAGCCGCCGTGGCGCTGCTGTTCTTCCTGCATGGCTGCAAGCTGTCGCGTCGAGCGGTGTGGGAGGGCTTGCTGCACTGGCGGCTGCATGCGGTGGTGTTCGCGGCCACCTTCCTGCTGTTCCCGGTGCTGGGCCTGCTGCTGCGGCCCTGGCTGGAGCCGCTGGTGGGCCCCACGCTTTATCTGGGCGTGCTGTTCATCTGCGCGCTGCCGTCCACCGTGCAGTCCTCCATCGCCTTCACGTCGCTGGCGCGCGGCAACGTGGCGGCGGCCATGTGCAGCGCGTCGACGTCCAACATCCTCGGCATGGCGCTGACGCCGTTGCTGATGGCCGCCATGGGGCGCTGGGTGGGGGCGCAGGCCGGCTCCGGCGCCGTGCACCTGTCGTGGCACACCTTCGAGGGCATCCTGACCACGCTGTTGCTGCCCTTCGTCGCCGGCCAGGCGCTGCAACGGTGGATGGGCCCCTGGGTGGCGGCGCACAAGGCCTGGGTGCGCGTCAGCGACCAGAGCACCATCCTGCTCGTCGTCTACGGCGCGTTCAGCGCGGCCACCGTGCAAGGCCTCTACCAGCACCTGCCGCCGGCCACGCTGGCGGCCGTGCTGCTGATCTGCGCCGTGCTGCTGGCTCTCGTCATGACGCTGCTGACCGTGCTGAGCCGGGCGCTGGGTTTCTCCCGCGAGGACGAGATCGCCATCGTCTTCTGCGGTTCCAAGAAGACGCTGGCCAGCGGCGTGCCGATGGCCCAGATCCTCTTCACCGGCCAGGCGGTGGGGCTGCTGGTGCTGCCGCTGATGATCTTTCACCAACTGCAGTTGATGGTGTGTGCGTCGATCGCGCGGCGGTATGCGCGAGCGGCGGCGGGGACGAGCCCGGCGGGCTGAGACCGTTGGCGGGGTGCGGCCGTGCGGTGCCCGATTTGTGCCGCAGGGCCTGCCCTGTAGCATCGTGGCCCATGAGCAACGCACCCCTGCGCATGCGTGGCCCGACCGGCGTGGAGGCGGCCCGCCGGGTTCGCGCGGTGGCGCGCGCCATGGCCTGGATGCTGGCGGGCTTGCCGCTCGGCGCCTGCCTGGCAGCGGGCGAGCGCGTCAACATCATTGCCGAGGAGTGGGCGCCCTACAGCTACGCCGAGGGTGACGCCGTGAAGGGCCTGTCGGTCGACGTCGTCCAGGCGTTGGCGCGGACGTTGCAAGTCCCCATCCAGATCGAGCTGCTGCCCAGCATGCGCGCCGCGATGGTGCTGGATCGCCAGCCCCGCACGATGATGATCTCCATGCTGCGCACGCCGGAGCGGGAGTCGCGGTACAAGTGGATCGGGCCGTTGGCGGAGACCTCGATCTACTTCTACAAGCGCAAGGGCAGCGCGCTGGAGATCAACAGCCTGGAAGACGCCAAGAAGGTGCCCCTGATCTGCTCACGCCAGGCCGGGCTGGCGGTTGCCAGGTTGAAGGCCGCCGGCTTCGCCAACCTCAATGCCCGGGGCTACGACGGCCCGAGCGTCTACCGGATGCTGCTGTTCGGCCGCTGCGATCTGGCCGTCAGCGATACGCCCTTGGGCGTGGCGCGTGCGTTGCAGCAAATGGGTTTCTCGCCGGACGCCGTCGTCCAGACGCCGCTGAAGCTGTTGTCGCTGCCCTTGTACATCGCCAGCAGCAAGGACATTCCCGATGCCGAGATCGACCGTTGGCAGGCCGAGCTGTCTGCGCTGAAGCAGTCGGGCGCCTTCCAGGCCCTGCTCAGGAAGTACGGCGAGTGAGCCGCGCGCCGGCGTTCAGAAGCTGTGCCGGCCAGAGAGCGTGACTCGCCGGCCAGGGCCGGGCATGACCCAGGACTGCATGTAGGCGCTGGCGTAGTAGGTGCGGTCGAACAAGTTCTCGACGTCCAGCGCCAGTTGTGTCTGCCGATCGAGCTGCAGCGAGCCGGTCAGCTTGAAGGTCGTGTAAGCCGGCAGCACGAAGTTGTCGGCCGCCACCAGCGGCGCCACGGCCCCCTCGCGCGCGCCGGTGTGGTGCAGGCCCACGCCCAGCGTCGCGCGTTGCCCGCCTAGCAGCCAGGCCTTCACGAGCAGTACGTGGGCGCTGTAGCGCGGCACGTTGGCCAGAGGCCGACCGACGAGGAAGGCGTTGTTGTCGCTGTGCACGCGGGCATCGGTCAGCGCCAGCGCCCCCGAAAGCCGCAGCCCCGGCAGCAGTTCGCCGGCAGCGTCCAGCTCCAGGCCCTGGCTGCGGACCTCGCCTGCAGGCACCGAGAAGTTGTTCGGGTCCAGCGGATCGGGTGTCAGCACCTGGTTCTTGGCGATGCGATAGAGCGCCAGCGTGGCGCTGAACTTGCCGTCGACGCCGTCGAACTTGGCGCCCAGCTCGGCCGCCCTGCCGCGCTCCGCCGGGAAGGCCTGGAAGCTGCGGCTGACGCCGCTGTTGGGCCGGAAGCTGCCTGCGA
>JACCDQ010163779.1_pt1 | contig 15305 bp, 15 predicted proteins | sample 7446031 | NCBI WGS metagenome assembly JACCDQ01 (sample SAMN15323442, study PRJNA562643) | freshwater metagenome | isolation source: river surface water | place: USA:Blue River Watershed | collected 2017-08-17
GTGGTTACCACCCCGCAGGTTGCCGCGGCCGAGGTGGCCGAGCGTTCGGGTGCCGTTGGTCTGCAGACCGGTCAGGGTATTTTTGGTGTGATCGAAAACATGTCTTGGCTAATCGCTCCCGACGGTTCAAGACTCGAGATCTTTGGTTCTGGTGGCGGCGAATTGGTGGCTGGTCGACTGACCGAAATCAGTGGCTCTGCGGTTCCGCTGCTCGGCAAGATTCCACTCTCGGTTCCACTTCGCGAGGGTTCCGATGCCGGCGCACCGGTGGTTATCAACCACCCCGAAGATGAGGCATCGATCGTCATCAGCAACATCGCAGAACAGATCTTGGCCGACAAGATTGGCTTGGCTGGAAAAAAGCTGGGACTAAGCGTTAACTAGCCGCGTTTATCGGTGGTTCTGCTTAGAGTTGAGCCATGAGTGAAACCAGCATCTCAGCTTTGCTGAGCCACCTTCCGCAGTCAGTAAATCAGGTCGCGGTAATCAACCCGGCCAATGGCAAAAAAATCTACGATCTGCCGCAGCTGAATGCCGAAGCGGTTCAAGAGACCATCGCAACTGCTCAAGTGGCGGCAAGACCTTGGTCACACACTCCAATTTTTGAACGCACCAAAATATTTGCCAAGCTCACCGATTTGCTGATGGCAAACCAAACCAAGCTGCTCGATCTGCTGCAGCTCGAGACCGGCAAAACCCGCGCCCACGCCTTCGAAGAACTTTCGGGCGCCATCTCATCACCGCGTTATTTTGCCAAGATTGCCGGCAAGACTCTTAGCCGCAGGCGCACCAAGGCTGGCATACCGGTGCTCACCAAGACCTTTGTCGATCAGGTACCGGTTGGTGTGGTTGGCGTCATCACGCCCTGGAACTACCCGCTGGCACTGACCACGCTCGATGTTGTTCCGGCCCTGATGGCTGGCAATGCCGTGGTGCAAAAGGCCGATAATCAGACCGCGCTCACCGTGCTCTTCGCCAGGCACCTTGCCGTTGAAGCCGGCCTTCCAGAAGACCTCTGGCAGGTTGTGGTTGGCGACGGCGAAACGGTTGGCAATGCCATCACCGATCACGTTGACTACGTTGCCTTCACCGGTTCTACCGCCACCGGCCGAAAGGTAGCCCAGCGCGCTGCCGCTCGACTAATCGGTTGCTCACTCGAATTGGGTGGCAAGAACCCAATGATCGTCTTGCCGGGTGCCAACCTGGCGCGTGCCGCCGAACTAGCCATCGCCGGCGCCTTCGGTTCGGCCGGTCAGCTCTGCGTTTCGATCGAGCGCGTTTACGTTCCCAACCAGCACAAGGCCGAGTTCATCGAGTTAATTCGCCAGGCAACGAGCTCGCTGAAGGTTGGTAGGTCTTCAGATTTCAGCATGGATGTCGGCAGCCTCACCGGTCAAGCCCAGCTGACTCGCGTTAGCGGCTTCATCGATGATGCCGTTGAAAATGGTGCCGTGGTGGTTGCCGGCGGAACTGCCCTGCCCGAGTTGGGCCCTTATTTTTATGCGCCGACCGTAGTTTCTGAGGTTCGCCAAATTGCCCGAATGGCTCGCCAAGAGGTGTTCGGCCCAGTGCTCGATGTTGAGGGATATGACGATGTCGAAGAGGCAATCGAGCTGGCTAACGACACCGAATACGGTCTAAACGCATCGATCGTTGGGCCGCAAAAAGAAGCCGTGCGAATTGCCTCGCAGTTGCACGCTGGCAGCGTGAACATCAACGAGGGTTTCAGGGCCAGCTTTGCCTCGATGGAATCGCCGATGGGGGGAATGAAGGCGTCTGGTCTTGGGCGTCGAAACGGCCCGGCCGGCCTACTGAGATTTACGGAATCGAAGACAATCGGCGTTGCCTCTGGTGCGCTTCGGTTGCCATCGCGTGGCCGCCACTACAACAAGATGGCGCCGCTAATGAACCTGCTGCAAAAACTGCTGAAGCGTCTCGGTTAACGCGGCGAAGACCGACTAGGTAGCTTCTGAATCGAAGGGCGCTTGCTCGCCGGCAACCAATCTTGGTTGGGCCGAAACCTTCGGTTTGTTAAGGCTTGCTGCGTTGGCAGCCGGTGCATCGATGTCGTCTACCAGGGCCTCACGGATGATGCGCCTTGGGTCGTACTGACGAGGGTCGAGCTTCTTCCAGTCGAGCTCTTCACCGATCTCGTTCTCGAGCTGCCCCTTGGCACCATCGGCCATTTTGCGAACGGTTTTGATGAGGTTGGCAAGCTGCTTGGCATAGGTTGGCAACCGCTCTGGGCCCAAAACAAACACGGCAATTAACCCCAAGATGAGGAGTTTCTCGCCGCTCAAACCAAACACCCTCTCAGATTACCTCGTTCCTGCAGCCCAAAGGGCAATCGGCGCTTTATGCTGTGAACAAAGGAGTGCCAATGGTTGACAAAATCAGCAGCTGGAAATTCAGCGAAGACTTCATCACTGAGAGTGAAGTGATTGCGCAGGCACGCGCCCGCGCCGAAGAGCTTGGGGTTGAATGCATCACCCCGAGCGTTGGCGCTCACCTAGCACTTCTGGCCTCTGCACTTGGCGCAACTGCCATGGTTGAGGCGGGCACCGGCACCGGTGTATCGGGGCTGTGGCTACTGAGCAGTTCGAACACCTCTGGTTTGGCCACCATCGACAACGAACCAGAGAACCAGGCGGCCGCCAAGAGCGCCTTCGCCGAGGCAAAAATTGCCCCAAATCGCACCCGAGTAATCACCGGCAAGGCACTTGAGGTCATGTCGAACATGGCCGATGCCGCCTACGACCTAGTGCTGCTTGATGCCGGTCGCGAGAACATCGAGGGCCAGCTTCACGAGGCCTCTCGCCTACTGCGCCCGGGTGGCGTCGTGGCCATCACCCTCGCACTTTGGCGCGATAGAGTGCCAGACCCAGCCATGCGCGACGATGCCACGGTTGCCTATCGCGATGTGTTGCGATTCTTTAGCAACAACGATGACTTCGTCACCGTGCTTTCACCAGCCGGAGACGGTTTGCTCCTGGCAAGCAAAAAAGCCGATCATCACTGATCGGCTTTTTTTATTTAATTCTTTTACTGCTTGACTACACCCGAAAGAACTTGGTGCAGGTTTTTTGCTTCTTCATCGTTTACTGAAACAACCAAGCGACCGCCACCTTCTAGTGGAACTCGAAGAATGATTAGACCGCGTGGTTCGCGCTCCGCTTCCATTGGTCCGTCGCCGGTACGTGGCTTCATTGCTGCCATTGAGAAACTCCTTGAATTGCTGGCGTCTATGCCGAACTTCTATTATCCCACGCCAAATTCGGCTAAAAAACCGAATCGTCTAGGAATCGCAGATTTTGGGTAAATCGCAGCGAAACGGAGGCTGAACTATGCGGTTAACCACTCACGCAGGCCGGTTTCGCAGGCATAAATTTGGCCTACCGGAACATTTTCGTCATCGGCGTGAGCCTTGCTCGGGTCGCCAGGGCCGTAGTTCACCGCAGGCACACCCAGCTCGCTAAAGCGAGCCACGTCTGTCCAGCCATATTTTGGTCTGGCGATGGTCTTGGTTGCCGCCACAAAGGCAACTGCCTCGGGGCGGTCTAAGCCGGGGCGAGCGCCGGCGGCAGAATCGGTGACGGTCAATGCGAAGCCCGCGAAAACCTCGCGCAAGTGGGCCTCTGCCTGAGCCACAGATTTGCTCGGGGCAAAGCGGTAGTTCACGGTGATGGTGGCCGCATCTGGGATGACGTTGGTGGCGATGCCGCCGCTAATCAAGACAGCGTTCAAGCTCTCGCGGTAAACCAAGCCATCAACCTCAACCTCATCGGTTTGGTGGTTGGCCAAGATGGTCAAAATTTCGGCGGTCTTGTGAATTGCGTTCTCGCCCATCCAAGGCCGGGCCGAGTGGGCCTTTACGCCGGTGGTCTTGATTTCGACTCGCATGGTGCCATTGCAACCGCCCTCAACCTGAGCGCCGGTTGGCTCGCAGAGCACGGCAAAGCTGGCCTCGATTAGCTCTGGTCGGTTGCGAGCAATTCGGCCGAGGCCGTTCTTGCTGGCTTCAACTTCTTCGTGATCGTAAAACACCCAGGTCACATCGGAGTTTGGTGCCGGCACGGTGGCGGCCAACTTAAGCTGCACGGCTACGCCAGCCTTCATGTCTACGGTTCCGCGGCCCCACAAAACCTGTTCGCGCTCCATCGGCAAGAATTTGACCGGCAGGTTATCGGCAACCGGCACGGTATCGATGTGCCCGGCAATGACCACTCGAGAACCGCGACCCAGGTTGGTGCGAGCAATTACGGCGTCGCCATCGCGAATCACCTCGAGGTGGGCATACTTCGAAAGCGCTGCCTCGATTGCGTCGGCGAGCTCTTTTTCGTTACCCGAAACAGATTCGATGTCACAAATTTGCCGAGTGAGTTCAACGACATCGGCTTCGAGATTTAGGGTTACAGGCGCCATGTATCGAGCCTAACTTGTAACCTTGTTCTCATGACTCAAGCAGGCTTTCTAGATTCCAAAGCGTTTGGCGTAGGCCTCGCAACAATTTCAACCGATGGCACCGTGCTGGATGTTTGGTACCCAAACCCAGCTCTAGGCACCGATGACGGCAGCTCACTGAGCGCCGAGCACGCTGCACTTGCCACTGCCGATGCACGTCGCAGGGTGACCGTAGAAGTTGTTCGCACCGAGGTAGACCTAACCCAGCCGGTTGCCGGCACCGCCGATGCCTATCTTCGCCTGCACCTGCTTTCGAGCCTGTTGGTCAAGCCAAACAGCATCAACCTAGAGGGGCTAATCCCTAACCTGCCGATCGTGGCCTTTACGAATGTTGGCCCAATTGCGCTCGATGACCTAGATGAACTTCGCCCAACTCTTACCCGCCAGGGCATCAGTGTTTATGCCATCGACAAGTTCCCAAGACTGGTTGACTACGTAACCCCACGCAAGGTTCGAATTGCCGATGCTTCTCGCGTTCGCCTGGGAGCTCACCTAAGCCCGGGCACCACAATCATGCACGAGGGGTTCGTGAACTTTAATGCCGGCACCCTTGGCACATCGATGGTTGAGGGCCGAATTTCTCAGGGAGTTATCGTTGGCGATGGCAGCGACATCGGTGGTGGCGCATCAATCATGGGCACGCTATCTGGTGGCGGCAAAGAGCGCGTTGTCATCGGCGCTCGCGCACTGCTTGGCGCTAACGCTGGCGTTGGCATTTCAATCGGCGACGACTCGGTTGTTGAAGCAGGTCTGTATGTAACCGCGGGGACCAAAGTAACCATCGTCGATGGCGGCGAGACTCGATCGGTGAAGGCCGCCGAGCTTTCTGGCGTAGCCAACCTGCTGTTCCGCCGCAACTCGGTGAACGGTCGCGTTGAGGTGCTACCGCGCGAGGGCGTTGGCATCGTGCTCAACACCCTGTTGCACGGCTAGCCGGTTACTGAATCCCAGCCCAGCTCTGGCAGCGGGCCAGCACCCAGCATCACCGGGGCTGCGCCAGCTGGCAAAACCACACCGATGCGCTTGAACGCGCGAGGCAGCACGGCATCAGCAGGGAAAGTCGCCAGCAGCGAGTGGTCTTCTCCCCCGCCAATCACCCAAATCTTCTCGTCAACCTCGATGGCGCGAGCGGCCTCCTCGAGAACCGCTTCAAACCCCTGCAGCAGCATCGGGTCAAACTGAATGGTCACCTCGGATGCCTTGGCAATTCGAGCCGAATCCTTCGCCAGGCCATCGGAAAGATCTAGCATCGCCGTGGCTCCCGCAACTGCGGCGGCCACTCCGGCGGCAATTGGTGGCTGTGGTCGGCGTTGTACATTCACGAGGTCGTCGTAGGCCGAAATGGCATCGGTGTTGCCGCTCTGCAGCAAACTCAGGCCAGCGGCAGCGCGCCCCAGGGTGCCCGCCACGGCGATAACATCGCCGGCCCTAGCGCCAGAGCGAAGCACCGGCTCTCGGCCTTCTAGCGAACCGTGGGCCGCCACCGAAATTACAATCTGATCGCTCGCCGCTAGATCGCCACCAACGATTCCGCAACCAGGAGCCAAGGTGCGGCAGGCAGCTGCCAAGCCATCGGCAAAACCCTCGAGCCAGGAGACATGTGTGGTGCCCGGTGCGGTGAGTGCAACCACCAGCGCGGTTGGCACAGCACCCATTGCCGCCACATCGGCGATGTTAGAGGCAACGGCCTTCCAGCCGAGATCGTAGGCGCTCGACCAATCGAGCCTAAAGTCGTGACCCTCAACCAGGGTGTCGGTGGTAACCACGAACCGGCCATCCGGGGCGTTCAAAACCGCAGCGTCATCGCCTGGCCCAACGATTGCCGAGTCGGCTTGATTCAACCTCGCGATGGTGCGCTTGAGACTTTGGTTTTCACCAATCGATGCAATGGTTTCGGCGGTATTCACAATTCAAAACTACCCGAGATACTCACGGCTTTGCTCGGGTAGCCTAGAAGCAAATGAATTATTCGAGTGCACTCAAAGCCCTGCTTGCCGGCTCAGTTATTGTTGGCGCACTCAGCGGCTGCACTGCAACGGTAAACATCGAGGCCGCTCCCCTGGCCAACGACCCGGCCTGTGCCGAAATTATTGTTCGCCTACCCGATGTACTCGGCGAGGCTCAGAAGCGCCAAACCAATGCGCAATCAACCGCCGCCTGGGGCGATCCATCCGCGGTTTTGCTGCGCTGTGGGCTCGAACCGGTAAGGGTTAGCACCCTGCCTTGCGTTACCGCCGGCGGCATCGATTGGCTGGTCGACGACCAGCGCAAGCCGTTCTACCGATTCATTACCTTTGCCACGAACCCGGCCACCGAAGTAGTGGTTGATTCGGGCCTGATTGCCGGCGTTAGCGCGCTCGAGAGCCTAGCCAACGCGGTAGAAAATATCGAGCCAACCGGGCGCTGCACGCCCTAGCTAGCGCTTTGCGCTCAGAGCCAGCTCAATTAGTTCATCGATTAGATCTGGGTAGGCAATACCCGATGCCTGCCACAGCGATGGGAACATCGACAGCGGCGTGAAGCCCGGCATGGTGTTGATCTCGTTCACAAAGAAACCGTCTTTGGTCAAGAAGAAGTCGACTCGAGCCAGACCTTCGCAACCCAGCGCGTTGAAGGCCTGCTTGGCAATTGCCTGCATTTGCTCAAGCTGCTCTGGCTTCAAATCGGCCGGGATGATGAGCTGAACCGAATCTTCGTCTTGGTATTTTGCATCGAAATCATAGAACTCGCGGCCGGTAACCACGATCTCACCGGCAACCGAAATTTTGACGCCGTGGCTTCTAGATGAAAGCGCGGCGCACTCAACCTCGCGGCCAATCAGGCCACGTTCAACCACGAGTTTGTTGTCGTGTTCGAATGCCAGAGTCACCGCATCGGCGAATTCGGCCAGGTCTTTAACCTTCGAGACACCAACCGATGAACCGGCGCGAGCCGGCTTGACGAACCAAGGGGCTGCACCCAAACCACGAACGGCCTCGAGTGCCGACTCTGGGTCGGCCAGCCACTGCTGCTCGCGAATAACCACGTGCGGAGTCACCGGCACACCGGCAGCCAAGAACAGCGCCTTGGTGAATTCTTTATCCATGCCCGCGGCACTGGCTAGCACGCCGTTGCCCACATAGGGCACACCAACAAGTTCTAGAAAACCCTGCATTGTGCCGTCTTCACCAAACGGGCCGTGGAGAACCGGGAACACCACGTCGACCGCGCCAAGCGAGGCACGGGTGCCGTCGAGATTTACTCGAGTTAGGTTGCGACTGCCATCCATGGCAAATTCGATTCGAGAGCCCTCATCGGTGACGACGGCAAGGTCACCCTTGCGCAGCGCCCACTTTTGGGCATCGTCTTGCGCCGGCACAAAAAGGCCGGTTTGGGTGATGCCAACCGGGATTAGATCAAACTTGCTGCGATCGATGGCGCCCATGACACCGGCCGCGGTGGCGCAAGAAATAGAGTGCTCGCTCGACTTACCGCCGAACAGCAACACCACCTTTAGCTTGCGCATTATTCGCCCTGCGGTCCATCGGTTTCGTGGGTTAGGTGCGGCGCAATATCGCGCGGGTGCATCTTGCCCTGAAGCACCAACTGCACCTGCTCAACGATTGGCATTTTTACGCCCTTGGCCTCGGCCAGTTGCAAAATTGGGGCCACCGATGAAAGACCCTCGGCGGTTTGCGACATGCGCTTTAGCACCTCGCGAAGCGTGTAGCCCTTGCCCAGCATCTCGCCGGCCTGGTGGTTACGCGAAAGCGGCGATTCCGACGTGGCGATGAGGTCGCCGAGGCCGGCCAAACCAACCATGGTGTTCGGCTTTGCGCCATAGGCAACGGCAAATCTTGAGATTTCGGCCAGGCCTCTGGTCATGATTGAGGCCTTGGTGTTTTCGCCGTAGCCAACACCGTTCACAATGCCGATGGCAACCGCAATTAGGTTCTTAAGAATGCCGCCGAATTCGGTGCCAATCACATCGCGGTTAGTGAAGGTGGTGAAGTAAGAATTTGAAGCGGCCTTGGCCACCTTGGTTGCAGCAGCCGCGTTGGCCGATGCCGCCACCGATGCGGCCGGCTGTTCGGCGGCAATCTCGAGCGAAAGGTTCGGGCCCGAAACCACGGCAATCTGATCTGCCGAGAATCCGGTTACCTGGGCGATGACCTCGCTCATGCGAAGACCGGTGTCTTTTTCGACACCCTTCATCAGGCTCACCAAGATTGCGTCCTTAGGCAGGAGCGGACCCCATTCCTGGAGGTTTGCGCGCAGGCTCTGTGAAGGCACGGCTAGAAAAACCATCTCGGCACCGGCAAGAACATCGGCAACCTCGGTTGAGGCAACCAAAGACTTTGGCAGGTGAACGCCAGGAAGGTAGTCACCGTTTCGGTTCGAGGTGTTGATCTCTTCGGCTACGTCTTCGCGGCGAGCCCAAAGCTGAACCTGGTTTTCTTCGTTGTCAGACAGCACCTTGGCAAAGGTGGTTCCCCAACTTCCGGCGCCCATCACTGCAATCTTGGCCATGGTTAGTTGCCCGCCTTTTTGTTGAAGTTTCCGGTTTCGGTTTGGCCCGCTCTAATTGGATCCCAGAGTTCACGTGGGGCAATTTGGCCGCGCAGCTTCTCGACCATCCGAGTGATTTCGGTCATCACCAGGGCGGTTGCCTCGTGCACCTCGATGGTGGTGAGCTTCTTGTTTCTGAACCTGCTCAAGTCAATTTCGTCGCCAACCACAACGTCTACCGGTTTCCAGAAACCCGGCGCAAACTTTGAGCCGTACTGCGGCATGATCTTTTCTGATCCCCAGTGGGCGATCGGGTAAACCGGAACGTTGGTTTCGAGCGCTAGGCGCACCGCTCCGGTCTTGCCGCGCATTGGCCATAGGTCTGGCTCGCGAGTTAGTGTGCCCTCGGGGAAAATTGCGATGGTGTGACCGGCATCGAGAAAGGCGTGTGCGGCCTTTAGCTGTTCATCGTTGCGTTGGCCGCCGCGATAAACCGGAATCTGGCCGGCACCGCGAAGCACCGCACCGATGAACGGCACCTTGAACAAGCTGCCCTTGGCCAAAAAGTGAGGCGCACGGCGCAGGATGACGTAGACAAAATAGGCAACGGCAAGCGCATCTACGTTGGTCACGTGGTTAGAAACCAGAACGTATGGGCCCTTGGTTGGCAACTTGTTTACCCCGGTTGCACGAACCTTGAACATCAACCGAACCGCAGGAATCAAGATGGAAGCGATCAACCGCAGAACAAAGTGATGTTCCTTTGGGTTGATCTTTGGCATCTTGAGATACTCGGTCTTGGCCACGGTGGCTACCTACTCTGAAAAGGTAAAGTCGGCACCGAGATCGGTGAGCTTTTGTAGGAAGTGCTCGTAGCCGCGCGAAATCAACTGCACGTTTGACACGTTTGAGGTGCCCTTTGCCGCCAGCGCCGCCACCATGTGACTAAAGCCACCGCGAAGGTCGGGAACCCGAATGTCGGCTGCATGTAGCTCGGTTGGGCCCGAGATGACTGCCGAGTGGTTGAAGTTGCGCTGACCAAAACGGCAGGCGGTGCCACCGAGGCACTCGCGGTAAATCTGAATCTGCGCACCCATTTGAACCAGCGCATCGGTGAAACCAAAACGGTTTTCGTAAACGGTCTCGTGGATGATCGACAGACCCTTGGCCTGAGTTAGCGCAACCACCAGCGGTTGCTGCCAGTCAGTCATGAAGCCCGGGTGTACATCGGTCTCGAGAACGACCGGCTTTAGGTCGCCGCCCGGGTGGTAAAAGCGAATGCCATCGTCTTCGATCTCGAAGGCGCCGCCAACCTTGCGGAACACGTTCAAGAATGTGGTCATGTCTTGCTGACGAGCGCCGCCAACGAAGATGTCACCGTTGGTAGCCAGTGCCGCACAGGCCCAAGAGGCTGCCTCGTTGCGGTCGAACAGAGCGCGGTGGGTGTAACCTTTGAGCTCTTTAACACCCTCGATGCGAATCACGCGGTCGGTGTCTACCGAGATGATTGCGCCCATCTTTTGCAGAATGGCAATCAAATCCATGATTTCTGGTTCGATGGCTGCGCCCGATAGCTCGGTTAGACCGGTGGCACGGGTTGCGGTGAGCAACACCTGCTCGGTTGCGCCCACCGATGGGTACGGCAACTTGATCTTGGCGCCATGCAAACCCTTTGGTGCCGAAAGGCGGGTGCCGTTTTCGAGCTCTTCGATGACCGCACCAAAGTTGCGCAAAACCTCGAAGTGAAAGTCAATTGGTCGATCGCCAATGTGGCAACCACCAAGACCCGGGATGAATGCCTCGCCGAGGCGGTGCAGAAGCGGGCCGCAGAACAGAATTGGAATACGCGAAGAACCGGCGTGAGCATCGATGTCGGCCATCCGAGCCGAAGCAACCTGGGTTGGGTCGAGGGTCATCACGCCATCGGCGCTGTGGCTAATTGCAACACCGTGCAGCTGCAAGAGTCTCGAGACGATCTCAACATCGCTGATGAATGGAACGTCTTTGAGCACGCTCGGGGTTTCGCCCAAAAGAGCGGCAACCATTGCCTTGGTAACTAGGTTTTTGGCGCCTTTAACATCCACTCGACCAACAAGCGGTTTGCCACCGTGAACGGTGATCTGACTCATGGGTCTCCTTAGGCCTTTGCAGGCAGGGTCTTTGGGCGCCAGGCCTCGCGGCTGGCTTCAAAATCTGTGATGGCTTGCTCGTCGCGCAGTGTTAGGCCGATGTCATCGAGCCCTTCAAGCAGACGCCATTTAGTGTATTCGTCAATCTCAAAGGCAACGCTCAGGCTGCCAATCGTGGCGGTCTGCTCGATTAGATTCACCGATATTTCGCTGCCCGGGTTGGCTTCAAGCGCCTGCCAAAGCTTCTCAGTGTCTTGCTCGGTGATGACACCGGTAACCAAACCCTGCTTGCCCGAGTTGCCTCTAAAGATGTCGGCGAACTTGGTTGAGAACACGGCCTTGAAACCGTAATCGCGCAGCGCCCAAACGGCGTGCTCGCGGCTCGAGCCGGTGCCAAAATCTGGGCCAGCCACCAAGACCTGGCCGTTGCGGTAAGGCTCTTGGTTCAGAATGAACTCTGGGTCGTTTCGCCAAGCCGAGAACAGCGCGTCTTCGAAGCCGGTTTTTGTAATTCGCTTTAGGTAGACGGCTGGGATGATCTGATCGGTGTCAACGTTGCTTCGACGAAGCGGTACGCCAACTCCGGTGAAAACTTCAAACTTTTCCATTAGTTGCCCTCTTCTAGGTCTGCTGGCGCCGAAAGGGTGCCGCGAATTGCGGTGGCTGCGGCAACCAGAGGTGAAACCAGGTGGGTTCTGGCTCCCTTGCCCTGGCGACCCTCAAAGTTGCGGTTCGAGGTTGAAGCCGAACGTTCGCCCGGTGCCAGCTGGTCTGGGTTCATGCCCAAACACATCGAACAACCGGCAAAGCGCCACTCGGCACCAAACTCTTTGAAGATCTTGTCGAGACCCTCGGCCTCGGCCTGCAGGCGCACGCGAGCAGAGCCCGGCACCACCATAAAGCGAACGCCATCGGCCTTCTTTTTACCCTCGATGATTGCGGCTGCCGCACGAAGGTCTTCGATGCGGCTGTTGGTGCAAGAGCCCAGGAATACGGTGTTAACCGCAATCTCCTTCATCGGGGTGCCGGCCTTTAGATCCATGTATTCGAGAGCGCGAATCGCCGCTGCCTTCTCGTTTGGGTCTTCGATGTCGTCTGGGTTTGGCACCACGTCGAGCAGAGAAACACCCTGGCCCGGGTTGGTGCCCCAGGTCACGAATGGGTCGAGGGTGTTGGCGTCGAGGAACACCTCGGCGTCGAACTTGGCACCCTCATCGCTTGGAAGAGTCTTCCAGTATTCGACCGCTGCATCCCAGTCGGCGCCCTCTGGTGCGTGTGCACGACCCTTCAGGTAGTCAAAAGTGATCTGATCCGGTGCCACCATTCCGGCACGCGCGCCGGCCTCGATCGACATGTTGCAAATGGTCATGCGGGCTTCCATCGACAGCGCGCGAATTGCGCTTCCGCGGTACTCGAGCACATAGCCCTGGCCGCCGCCGGTGCCAATCTTGGCAATTACCGCCAGGATGATGTCTTTGGCGGTCACGCCCGGACGAAGGGTGCCCTCAACGTTGATGGCCATGGTCTTGAAGGCCTTGAGTGGCAGAGTTTGGGTTGCCAAAACGTGCTCAACCTCAGAGGTTCCGATGCCCATTGCAAGGGCACCAAATGCGCCGTGGGTTGAGGTGTGTGAATCGCCACAAACCACGGTGATACCCGGCATGGTTAGGCCAAGCTGCGGGCCAACCACGTGCACGATGCCCTGCTCTGCGTCGCCGAGCGAGTGAATGCGAATGCCGAACTCTTTGGCGTTCGCGCGAAGCGCTTCGATCTGGGTGCGGCTGGTTAGGTCGGCAATCGGCTTGTCGATATCCCAGGTTGGAGTGTTGTGGTCTTCGGTGGCGATGGTTAGGTCTGGGCGGCGCACTGGGCGGCCGGCCTGGCGTAGGCCATCGAATGCCTGAGGGCTGGTTACTTCGTGAACCAGGTGCAGATCGATGTAAAGCAGGTCTGGATTTCCATCCTGGCCTTTGGCTACAAGGTGGTCGTTCCAGACTTTCTCGGCAAGAGTAAGTGGCTTATTTGTCATGCATGCACCTCAAAAAGATTGAACCTCAAGTTTACCCGTTTCGAGCGCATCTTGGCCTGACTTAGAAGGTGAGATCGGTGGGCTAGGCTGGCAAAATGAGCGATAACGGCATCGAATTCTTGCAGCGTAAAACCATCAAGGTACTGACCGCGGGGCAGGTGCTTTCTGGCTTTGGGTTGGGTTCAACCCTCTCAATCGGGTCGCTGCTGGCCGCCGACCTTTCTGGTTCGGCCGCCTGGGCCGGTGCAGCCGCCACCTTCAGCACTCTCGGTGCCGCCACCTCGGCAATTCCACTCGCTCGCCTGGCCTATGCCAAGGGCCGTCGTCGCGCGCTGGCTACCGGTGCCGGCATTGCAATTCTGGGCGCAATTCTGGTAATCACTTCGGCCGCCATCCACTTCTTTCCGCTGCTGCTCCTGGCACTATTTCTACTCGGCTCGGGTTCGGCGGTTGGCCTGCAGGCTCGCTTTGCAGCTACCGATCTACCGAGTAGCAAATCTGCCGGCCGCGATCTATCGCTGGTGGTTTGGGCCACCACGGTTGGCGCCGTAATTGGCCCGAACCTGTTTGGCCCGGGCGAGCTGGTTGGCGGCCTACTCGGCCTGCCACACATGACCGGCCCGTTCTTGTTCACCATCACGGCACAGCTCTTGGCCTCTACCGTCTTCTGGTTTGGCCTGCGCCCAGACCCACTTTTGGTGGCCCAGCAACTCGATGCCGCCGGTAAGGCGCAAAAGCCTAGGGTTTCGTTTGGCAGTGCCTTCACCACTCTTAAGCAAAACCGAATTGCCGCCTTTGCGGTGGCAGCCATCGCACTCAGCCACATGATCATGGTTTCGGTGATGGCCATGACCCCGGTTCACATGCAGCACGAACTCGGCGCCGATCTGGTCATCGTGGGCTTCACCATCAGCCTGCACATTGCCGGCATGTATGCCTTCAGCCCAATCTTTGGTTGGCTCACCGATAAGTTCGGCAAGATTCAAACCATTGTCTTGGGGCAGGGCATTTACGTGGTTGCCCTGGCCTTGGCCGGCTTTGGTCAGCACGATCGAACCCTGGTCACCGTAGGGCTGTTCCTGCTGGGCCTCGGCTGGTCTGCGGCCACGGTTGCCGGTTCGGCACTGCTGGCCACCAGCCTGCCGGTAGATCAAAAGACCAATGTTCAGGGTCTGAGCGACTCGCTGATGAATCTCTCGGGCGCCTTCGGTGGCGCGGTAGCCGGTTCAATCTTGACCGCCTACACCTTCGGCGGCGTCAACGGCGCGGCATTCATTCCGCTGGTTCTCATCATTGTCTTTGCCGGCTTGGCGCGGCTAAAGAAGTCTTCGGTTAAATAAAACTCCCCACCGAGACAAGTCATCGATGGGGAGGTTCGTGATCCCAAGGGGATTTGAACCCCTGCTGCCGCCGTGAGAGGGCGGTGTCCTAGGCCGCTAAACGATGGGACCGTTTTTTGCAACCTGTCGATTATGCCACAATCGCGGCCACTGCGCTAGTTGGCAGCAAAAACCCGAAGCGCTCCTGGCACAATTTTTGCCGTGATGGGCGCCCGACCAACCGACTCACCGTCGGCATAGGCAGGCATATCGCCCGAGGCTAGCGAAACATCTTTGGCACGCAAGATCTCTACCGCCGGGTGGCCAACGTGCAGACCCTTGAAGGCCTTGGGGTACATGCGAATCAACTCGAGGCGGCTGATACCGTGCACAATGAACAGGTCGAACTGGCCATCATCGATGCTGGCATCTGGCACGGCCAGCAAACCGCCCCCAAAGCCTTTTGTGTTGCAAACCGCGCAGAGCATGGCTTCAAACTTTCGAGATTTTCCATCGATGACTGCATCGAATTTGATCGGCTTGAACTTTGCCAACTCGAGCAACATGGCAACCGTGTAGCGAGCCGGCCCCTTTGGCCAGCGCATCTTGTTTGCCCGGCTAGCAACCAGCGCGTCGAACCCGGCCGAAATACTGCCTAAAAACCAAAACTCGCCGGCGGTGCTGGTGGCTCGAACGGCATCGATGGTTCGGGGTTTCTCGAGGTTGTCGAGAATGGCCCGAACCGCGGCCGGCACGTTAGCCACCGGTAGCCCAAGTGTTCTGGCCGCATCGTTGCCAGTGCCGGCGGCTACCAAGCCAAAAGGCACCTCGGTTTGAGCACACAGATTTGTGGCCAGGTGAACCATGCCGTCGCCGCCA
>JACCDQ011217354.1_pt1 | contig 15304 bp, 16 predicted proteins | sample 7446031 | NCBI WGS metagenome assembly JACCDQ01 (sample SAMN15323442, study PRJNA562643) | freshwater metagenome | isolation source: river surface water | place: USA:Blue River Watershed | collected 2017-08-17
CATGCGCAACGCGACCAACCCGGACACCATCAAGCTGGCCCGCTCGGTGATGGTCAATGTGGCCATCAAGGCGCAGCGCATGACTGCCGACGTGCTGAAAGTGATGGGCCGCAAGCAGACCAAGGCACCTCCGGCCACGCTGGGCGCGGCACCGATCAAGGAGCAGGTGATTCATTTCATCAATAAAAAGCTACCCGGCGGCCTGCCCAAAAAGACAGCACGCGCTTTGCTCGACATTGAGGACAAGGACTACGTGCCAATCATCCGCAACCCGAAGACGACCACGGCCGAGACCGAGGCGGTGTTTTACTTCCCGGGTTGTGGCTCCGAGCGCCTGTTCAGCCAGGTAGGCCTCGCCACACAGGCCATGTTGTGGCATGCGGGCGTGCAAACTGTGCTGCCGCCGGGTTACCTGTGTTGTGGTTACCCGCAGCGCGGCTCGGGCTTGTTCGACAAGGCCGAGAAGATGATCACCGACAACCGTGTGCTGTTTCACCGGGTGGCCAACACGCTCAACTACCTCGACATCAAGACCGTGGTGGTGAGTTGTGGCACCTGTTACGACCAGTTGCAGGGCTACAAGTTTGAAGAGATCTTCCCGGGTTCTCGCATCATCGATATCCACGAGTATCTGCTGGAAAAAGGCATCACATTGGCCGACGCCGGGGCTTTCCTGTTTCACGACCCGTGCCACAGCCCGATGAAGCAACAGGAACCCCTCAAGACGGTGAAAGCGCTGCTGGGTGACAAGGTGATTCAGTCCGAGCGTTGCTGTGGTGAGTCAGGCACGCTGGCCTTGAACCGTCCGGACGTGTCGACACAGGTGCGCTTCCGCAAGGAAGAAGAAATCTTGAAGGGCGAGGCACAGTTGCGCGAGCTTCCCGGTGTTGGGGCGCAGGACAACCTCAAGATATTGACGTCTTGCCCGGCCTGTTTGCAGGGGTTGAGCCGTTTTGGGGAGGACTTGCAGAATGGCCTGCTGGAGGCGGACTACATTGTGGTGGAGATGGCCAACCAGATTCTGGGCAAGGAATGGATGCCCGATTACGTCAAAATGGCCAATGACGGCGGCATCGAGCGCGTGCTGGTTTGATTTTGTGACAACGTTCAGGAGATGACAAGCATGGCGGGTTTGCAAAACGGCGCTCCCACGCCTCAGAACATCACGGTACACAGCCAGTCGCGCGTGCTTGAAATTGATTTTTCTGATGGTGCCCGGTTCCGCATTCCTTTTGAGTTGATGCGCGTGTACTCACCCTCAGCCGAGGTGGCTGGCCATGGGCCAGGCCAGGAAGTGCTGCAGACCGGCAAGCGTGAGGTCACGTTGACCGGCCTGGAGCCGGTCGGCAACTACGCCATCCAGCCGAGCTTTTCGGATGGCCATGACTCGGGTATATTTTCCTGGGACTACCTTTATTTTCTGGGTTCGCAGCAGGACAAGTTGTGGGCCGACTACAACGCCCGTCTGACCGCCGCTGGCGTGGACCGCGACGACCCCATGCCCGTCAAAGCGGGCAGCGCTTGCGCGAGCCATTGAGACCCACTATTCAGTTAACTTGTTATTCAATTATGAGCACCACCCATTTTGGTTTCCGTACGGTCGATGAGGCCGAAAAAGCCGGCCATGTCAAGGGCGTGTTTGATTCAGTTGCACCCAAATACGACGTCATGAATGATTTGATGTCGATGGGCCTGCATCGCATCTGGAAAGCCTATACCGTGACGGTCGCCAATGTTCGCGAAGGTGACAAGGTGCTTGACATCGCAGGCGGCACCGGCGACCTGGCGCTGGCGTTTTCCAGCAAGGTCGGCAAGAGTGGTCAGGTCGTGCACACCGATATCAACGAAGCCATGTTGCGCACCGGGCGGGACCGCCTGGTGGACGTCGGCGTGGTACTGCCCACATTGGTGTGTGATGCAGAAAAACTGCCTTTTCCAGACAATTATTTCAATCTGGTCACAGTCGCCTTTGGTCTGCGCAACATGACCCACAAGGATGTTGCCCTGGCCGAAATGAACCGGGTGCTGAAACCCGGTGGCAAATTGCTGGTGCTTGAATTTTCCAAAGTGGCCAAGCCGCTGGAAAAAGCCTATGACTGGTATTCCTTCAAGATATTGCCCAAGCTGGGCGAATGGGTGGCGGGCGACGCCTCCAGCTACCGGTATCTGGCCGAGTCGATCCGCATGCATCCGGGCCAGGAAGAGCTCAAATCCCTGATGAAGACTAGTGGCTTTGGCCACGTCGATTACCATAACATGACGGGCGGTCTGGTAGCCTTGCACGTTGGAATCAAATGTTGAGTGAAGTCAAGCCGGTTGCCGCCTGACGGTTTTATCTATTAATGAACATGGAGATGGTATGAAACGATGGCTTTCGGTCGTAACGATGAGTCTGTTGCTGGTGGCAGGTCATGCCGATGCTGCCAAACGCATGGGCGGAGGCATGTCGATAGGCAAGCAGTCAAGCAACGTGACCCAGCGTCAGGCTGCAGCGCCCGCGCCCGCAGCACCGACGCAAGCTACCGCCACCAAGGCGCCTGCGCCCGCTGCCCCTGCCGCACCGGCGCCCAAGAAACCATGGGGCGCCATGCTGGGTGGCCTGGCTGCAGGCCTGGGTTTGGCCTGGTTGGCGAGTTCGCTGGGCATGGGTGAAGCCATGGGGCAAATTTTGATGTTTGGCTTGCTCGCCATGGTGGTCATGGCCGCGATAGGCTGGTTCATGCGTCGCAAGAACTCGGGGTCGCAGCCGACGGCTACGCCGTATGCTTTTCAGGGTGCAGGTGCATCGAGCCCGGCCGCTGTACCAGCCAGTTACCGTCCGGAAAACGTTGGCAATGACGCTTCTGCGCGGCCATGGGAGCGCACGACCACCGCTTTTGACAGCACGGCCCTGGGTGGCGGCTCTGCCGCTGGCACCGGCTCGATGATTGGCTCGGGCTTGGCGGGATCACAAACCTGGGGGATTCCGGAGGGTTTTGATTCCGAAGGTTTTCTCAAGGCGGCAAAAACCAACTTCGTCTCGCTGCAGGCGGCCTGGGACAAGTCCGATATTCCGTCCTTGCGTGTCATGATGACGGACACCATGCTCAAGGAAATCCAGGCACAGCTCGCCGATCGTGAGAGTCACACCGGCGGCCCGGTCAATCAGACCGAGGTGGTGATGATCGAGGCCAATCTGCTTGGCATCGAGGATCTGGGTGATGAATACATGGCCAGCGTTGAGTTCACCGGCATGATCCGTGAGGAACCTTCGGCAGGTCCGAGTCCATTCAGGGAGGTTTGGAACATGATCAAACCCAAAAATGGTCACAGCGGCTGGCTGGTGGCAGGAGTTCAGGCGCTACAGTAACTGTCAGCGTCTGATTTCAGGGAATAATGGGGTCTATGGCAACACAGACCCCTTTTTCTTTTCTGGAGAGTTTTGTAGAAAAACTCCCATTACCCAAATTTGCCCCCCCCGTCTGGGCCGTCAACGAGGCCCAGCGCCGCATTGTTTTGCTGCTGAATCATGTGTTGATGCAGGAAAGCGAGGCCATGTCCCGTCTGGTTCGGCAGAAAGACCGCGTCGTGCTGGTGCAGTGGCGCAGCTTCTACTTCAAGCTGATCGCCACGCCTGCAGGTTTACTCGATCTGGCGGACCAGGAAGCCAAACCTGATCTGCTCCTGACGGTCACCGATGAGTCGCCCCTGGCGGTGGCACAGGCGGTTTTCAAGGGTGAAAAACCCGCTGTCCGGATTGAAGGTGATGTGCAACTGGCTGCTGAAGTCAACTGGTTGACCGAGCATGTGCGTTGGGATATGGAAGAAGATCTGGCGCGTGTCATTGGTGATATTCCTGCGCACACCCTGAGCCAGATCGCACAGACCATGCGCGCCAGCTTGCGGGAGTTTTTGGCCAAGGCGGCGGCGTTCGCGCCGGGCAAGTCAGCCAAATGACCAATATTTTTCGCGGTGCCTTCATCCTGTGGGTGATGTTGCGTAATGGCCTGGACGAACTGGCGCTCAACAGTTTCAAGAAGCCCTGGTTGCTGCGCCTGGCGCGGCTCCTGACACTCGGACGCAAGCTTGAAGCGCCCCGAGGTCAGCGCATTCGTCAAACCCTGGAAAGCCTGGGACCCATATTTGTCAAATTCGGCCAGGTGTTGTCAACACGGCGAGATTTGCTGCCGGTAGACATTGCCGACGAATTGGCGATGTTGCAGGATCGTGTGCCACCTTTTCCGAGCGAGGTCGCGGTTGGCATCATCGAGCGCACCTTCAAGAAGTCGGTGGGCGACATTTTTGTCTCGTTCGAGCAGCAACCGGTGGCCAGCGCCTCGATTGCCCAGGTTCACTTTGCCGTGCTCAAGGACCGACAGGGCAATCCGCGCGATGTGGCGGTCAAGGTATTGCGACCGGGCATGTTGTCGGTCATCGACAAGGACCTGGCCCTGTTGCGCATGATGGCCGGCTGGGTGGAGAGTTTGTCCGACGATGGCAAGCGCCTCAAGCCGCGCGAGGTGGTGGCAGAATTCGACAAGTACCTCCATGACGAACTGGATTTGGTGCGCGAAGCCTCGAGTGCGGCGCAATTGCGGCGCAACATGGCCGATCTTGACCTGGTCCTGATCCCTGAGATGTACTGGGACTATTGCATGCCCGAGGTGATTGTGATGGAACGCATGACGGGTGCGCCGATCAACCAGGTGCAGCGTTTACGCGATGCCGGGGTGGACATTCCGAAGCTGGCACGTGACGGCGTCACGATCTTCTTTACGCAGGTTTTTCGCGATGGTTTTTTTCATGCTGACATGCATCCTGGCAACATCCAGGTGAGTTTGGATCCGGCCACCTTTGGCCGCTATATTTCGCTCGACTTTGGCATTGTGGGAACTTTGACCGAAGGTGACAAAGAATATCTGGCACAAAACTTCATTGCCTTTTTTCGCCGTAACTACAAACGTGTGGCGGAGTTGCACATTGAGTCGGGCTGGGTGCCGAGGGCGACGCGTGTCGATGAGCTCGAAGCTGCCGTGCGGGCCGTATGCGAGCCTTATTTTGACCGACCGCTCAAGGAAATTTCACTGGGCATGATCCTGATGCGTTTGTTTCAGACCTCGCGCCGTTTTCAGGTGGAAATCCAGCCGCAACTGGTTTTATTGCAAAAAACCCTGCTCAATATTGAAGGCCTGGGGCGCCAGCTCGACCCTGATCTGGACTTGTGGCACACCGCAAAACCGTTCCTTGAAAAGTGGATGGTGGAGCAGGTCGGCCCCAAAAAATTGATTGACGAACTGCGCAACGAGGCACCGCGTTACGCCAAATTGCTGCCGGAATTGCCGCGTCTGCTGTTTGATTTTCTCAAGCAGCCGTCGGCGGACAGCCATGCCAGGGAATTGCGGGCCTTGTTGCTGGAACAGCGCCGTACCAATAAATTGCTGCAGTCCCTGGCTTATGGCGGCATCGGGTTTGTGCTGGGTCTCGTCGTGATGCAAATCCTGGTGCGGGTGCAGATTTTCTAGGGGCCCCCTGCCTGGCCTCAGGTTTTTGAGGGCGACTTTATAATCCCAGGCTTTGCGACTTACACACAGGTCTGTTCACCATGCCAATTTATGCCTACAAATGCAATGCCTGCGGCTTTGCCCGGGACGTGTTGCAAAAAATAGCCGACCCCGTGCTCACCGAGTGTCCCAGCTGCGGCAAGTCCAGCTTTGCCAAGCAGCTCACGGCGGCCGGTTTTCAGCTCAAAGGTTCCGGCTGGTACGCCACTGATTTCAAGGGTGGCAGTGCTGCTGCCTCGGCTGTTGCGCCGGTTGCCGGTGCTGCGACCGCGGCTCCCGATGCGGCCGCCAGTCCAGCGCCTTCAACGCCTGCGACTGCCGGTGCTTGTGGTGGTGGCTGTGCTTGTCATTGAATCCCTCGTCTCTGAAAGTTACTGTGCCATTTAAAAAATACCTTTTGACAGGCCTCCTGGTCTGGTTGCCCACGGCCACCACTTTCGCCGTGCTTTTGTGGCTCATGGAGTTGCTGGATGGCATTTTTGTCGGCCTGCTCACGGTGTTGCAGGCCATGCTGCCGGAGTCCTTGCTGAACAGCCTGGAGTACTTCAAGCATATTCCCGGGCTCGGTGTGATTCTGGTTTTTGGCGGCTTGCTGCTCACCGGCGCGCTCGTCACCAACGTGGCGGGGCGCTGGTGGCTGCGCCAGTGGCATCGTCTCCAGACCAATATTCCCGTTTTCAAAACCATTTACAACAGTGTCAAAAAGGTGTCGGACACGCTGTTTTCGAGCAATGGCAATGCCTTTCGCACGGCTTTGCTGGTCCAGTATCCACGCCAGGGTTCCTGGACCGTGGCTTTTCAGACCGGTACGCCGGGTGGCGAAGTGGCCGAGCAGCTCGGTCCTGATTTCATCAGTGTGTACGTTCCCACAACGCCTAATCCCACCAGCGGGTTCTTCCTGATGATGCCGCGCAGCGAGGTGATTGAACTCAAGATGAGTGTGGACGAAGCCCTGACCTATGTCATTTCGATGGGCTCGGTGCCTCCCGCCGCCTCGGAAGTCTTACCTAAATAATTTTTTGATAACCCTTGTCACCCCTTTCTGGTGGCTTTAGAAAGCAGTTTTATGGCGATGCGCTCTCATTATTGTGGATTAGTCACTGAGGCCCTGTTGGGTCAAACCGTGACCTTGTGCGGTTGGGTCAACCGTCGGCGTGACCACGGGGGTGTGATTTTTGTCGACGTGCGTGACCGCGAAGGTTATGTGCAGGTGGTTTGCGATCCGGACCGAGCCGAGATGTTCGCCGTGGCCGAGGACCTGCGCAACGAGTTTTGCATCCAGGTCAAGGGCCTGGTGCGCGCGCGCCCGGACGGCACTGTCAACAACAACTTGAAGAGCGGCAAGATCGAAGTGTTGTGCCACGAACTCAAGGTGCTGAATCCGTCAGTCACGCCGCCGTTCCAGCTTGACGAGGAAAACCTCAGCGAGACCACACGCCTGACGCACCGGGTGCTGGATTTGCGCCGTCCTTACATGCAAAACAACCTGATGCTGCGTTACCGCGTGAGCATGGAGGTTCGCAAGTTTCTCGACGCCAATGGTTTTGTCGATATTGAAACGCCCATGCTGACCAAGAGCACGCCTGAGGGTGCGCGGGACTACCTGGTGCCCAGTCGCGTGCATGACGGTCATTTCTTCGCGCTGCCGCAAAGCCCGCAGTTGTTCAAGCAGTTGCTGATGGTGGCCGGTTTTGACCGCTACTACCAAATCACCAAATGTTTCCGTGACGAAGACCTGCGCGCTGATCGCCAGCCTGAATTTACCCAGATCGATATTGAAACTTCGTTCATGGAGGAAGAGGACATCCGGGGCATGTTCCAGGGCATGATCAAGACCGTGTTCCAGAACACGCTCGGGGTCGACCTGGGCGAGTTCCCGGTCATGACTTACCAGGAAGCTGCGCGCCTGTATGGTTCGGACAAGCCCGACCTGCGCGTCAAGCTTGAATTCACCGAACTCACCGACGTGATGGCCGACGTGGATTTCAAGGTCTTTTCCGCGCCTGCCACCACCAAGGGTGGGCGTGTGGTGGCTTTGTGTGTGCCGGGCGGCGCAGAGATCACCCGCGGTGAAATCGACAATTACGGCGAATTCGTCAAGATTTACGGCGCCAAGGGGCTGGCCTGGATCAAGGTCAATGACGTGGCCAAGGGGCGTGAGGGCCTGCAAAGTCCGGTGGTCAAGAACCTGCACGATGCTGCGCTCGCTGAAATCCTGAAGCGAACCGGGGCAAAAAATGGCGATCTGCTGTTTTTTGGCGCTGACAAGGAAAAAGTTGTCAATGATGCGATCGGTGCGTTGCGCATCAAGATAGGCCACAGTGCCTTCGGCAAGAAAAATGGCCTGTTCGAGGACCGCTGGGCACCCCTGTGGGTGGTGGACTTCCCGATGTTTGAGTACGACGAAGAGTCCGACCGCTGGATGGCTGTGCACCACCCGTTCACCGCACCCAAGGACGGCCATGAGGACTTGATGGTCACGGATCCCGGCAATTGCATCTCCAAGGGTTACGACATGGTGCTCAACGGCTGGGAAATGGGTGGCGGTTCGGTCCGTATCCACCGCGCCGATGTGCAGAAAAAAGTGTTCGATGCGCTCAAGATCTCACCTGAAGAAGCTCAGCAAAAGTTCGGCTTCCTGCTTGATGCGTTGCAATACGGCGCGCCTCCTCATGGCGGTCTGGCATTTGGCCTCGACCGCATCGTGACCTTGATGACGGGTGCCGAGTCGATTCGTGATGTGATCGCCTTCCCCAAGACCCAGCGCGCCCAGTGCCTGCTGACGCAAGCACCTTCCCCGGTGGATGAGAAACAGTTGCGCGAGTTGCACATTCGGCTGCGCAATCCAGACGCTGTGATAGCGAGTTAAGCGGCTTGTCACAGCTTTGATGCAAAATGAAAGGGCGCCAATCTGACGCCCTTTTTTAATTGAGGTCATTGTTTGCCTGTGACTGTTGCCTCGCATCCTTTCAAAATTCCTCAGTCAGTGCTGGTCGTCATCCACACACCGGCGCTGGAAGTGCTGCTGATCAAGCGTGCCGATGCTGAAGACTACTGGCAATCCGTGACCGGCAGCAAGGACAGTCTGGGTGAGGCTTTTGTTGAAACCGCCCGGCGAGAGGTGCTGGAAGAAACCGGCATCGACTGCAGCCCGGGTGCCGTGCTGGCGGACCAGATACAGGACTGGAATCTTGAAAATGTCTACGAGATTTATCCGCGCTGGCGCCATCGTTATGCACCCGGTGTCATCCATAACACCGAACACCTGTTTGCACTGCAAGTGCCCGCAGCTACCCCGATACGCCTGAGCCCGCGCGAGCATACGGCCTACCAGTGGTTGCCTTACACCCTGGCGGCCGAAGCCTGCTTTTCGCCTTCCAACGCCGAGGCCTGTCTGCTGTTGCCCAGATTTGCCTCAAGCCGAAGGCATCCATGAACATCCTCCGGGTCGCGACGTACAACATCCACAAAGGTGTGCAGGGCCTGGGGCCGGCGCGGCGCCTGGAAATCCACAACCTGGGATTGGCCGTGGAGGCGCTCGATGCCGATCTGGTGTGCCTGCAGGAAGTAAGGCACAGCAACCGTCGTGAGGCCAAACGCTTCCATCATTGGCCCGAGCTGGCGCAGGCTGAATTTTTGGCACCCCAGGGCTACCAGGCGGTGTACCGTACCAACGCGGTCACGCGCCATGGCGAGCATGGCAATGCACTGCTGTCGCGTTGGCCGGTGCTGTCCCACCAGCACGAAGACATGTCGGATCACCGACTGGAGCAAAGGGGTTTTTTGCATGTCACGCTTGAGGTGCATGGGCAAATGGTGCACGTGCTGGTGGTGCATCTTGGCCTGGTCAAGGCCAGTCGGTCACGTCAGGTGGCGCAGTTGCAGCGTTTTATCGAGCGCGAAGTGCCCGCGGCTGCCCCTCTGTTGGTGGCGGGCGACTTCAACGACTGGGGCAGGAGTGTGCAGTTTGCCATGGCGCAGGCAGGTTTGCATACCTGGCATGTTGCCATGCCCACTTTCCCGTCGCGTCTGCCCTTGGCCCAATTGGACTACATCTTTGCCCGAGGGCTCACACCACTGGGTTTGACGGTGCCGCGGGGGCGCATCTGGTGGCGCATGTCTGACCATTTGCCCTTGATCGCCGAATTTGCCCTGCCCGTGGCTTGATCTTCAACATGTTGGCACCCGGTCATCAGGTCGATTTGTTGCAGGGCGCGGAGGAATTCTTTCCGGTGCTGGTGCACGCGATCGATCGCAGTGTGACTGAGGTTAGGCTGGAAACCTATATCTTCGATGTCACTGCGTCTGGTTCACTGGTGGCGCAGGCGCTGGAGCGTGCCGCATTGCGCGGTGTCAAGGTATTTGTTGTCATGGACGGTGCTGGTACCGCCCGACTGAGCTCCGAATGGTCGGGTCGTTTTTCGGCAGCAGGTGTGGCCTGGCACATATTTTCCCCTTTGGGGCGAATGGGACTCCTGATTCCAAGCCGCTGGCGGCGTCTGCACCGCAAACTATGTGTGGTTGATGGCCGCGTCGCGTTTTGTGGCGGCATCAATGTGCTGGACGATTTCCATGATCCCAATCACGGCGCGCTGAGTGCACCGCGATTTGACTTTGCGGTTCGAGTTACTGGACCACTGGTGGAGTCGGTGCACGCGGCCCTGGTGCAGTTCTGGTGGCGTTTGCAAGCCACGCGGACTGTGCGCCGGGGTGATCTGGCGACCGCCTGGCAGGCGCTGCAAGAGGCGCAAAAGTCTGATCCGGACCGTATGGCGAACTCGGGTGACATTTCATCCTCAGGTGCGCTGGCGCTGACCCGGGCTGCCCTGATATTGCGCGACAACCTGCGCCACCGCACCCGCATTGAGCGCGCCTATCGCCATGCGATTGGCGAGGCGCAACACGACATCATCATTTCCAATGCCTACTTTTTGCCGGGCCGAAAAATCCGCAAGGGTCTCGTGCACGCGGCGCAGCGCGGGGTGCGCGTGCGCCTGTTGTTGCAAGGCCGTTATGAATACTTCATGCAGTACCACGCCGCACGCATGGTCTATGGCAAATTGCTGGCCGTCGGCGTCGAGATCATCGAATATCAGGTGAGTTTTTTGCATGCCAAGGTGGCCGTCATCGACGGCCATTGGGCCACCGTGGGTTCGTCCAACCTGGATCCATTAAGTCTGTTGCTGGCTCGCGAAGCCAATGTGGTGGTCGATGATCCGGTTTTTGCGAAGAATTTGCAGGGGCGTCTGGAGTACGCCATGCAGGTGGCCGGCACGCGGGTTGACCCGGCTGAGTATGCGGCTCGACCCTTTGTCCAGCGACTGTTGGACCGGGTGGCCTATGTGGTCATGCGTGTGCTTTTGTTTGTAAATGGAAAGCGCTACTAAATAAATAGCTTCTTTTCATTGTTTGGTATGTGTTTGATTTGAATAACCTTGTTCCAAAAAGACTGCTAACATTAAATCATATTCAATTACAGCCAACACGATCCATGAATTCAGATCCTGCCGACGAAGGCACACCGGTTTCCGTCAAAATCCGTGAGCGTGTCAAGGCCGCACGCAGGCGGTTTCATGCCAATGACAACATTGCTGACTTCATTGAACCCGGCGAGCTCGACCTGTTGCTGGATGAAGTGGAAGACAAGATGAGGGCAGTACTCGACAGTCTGGTGATCGATGCCGATCATGACCACAACACCGACAACACGGCGCGCCGCGTGGCCAAGATGTACCTCAAGGAGGTTTTCCAGGGCCGCTACGTCAGCGCACCGTCCATCACCGAGTTTCCGAATGCCGAGCATCTCAATGAATTGATGATTGTTGGCCCCATCACCGTGCGCAGTGCCTGCAGCCACCATTTTTGCCCTATCATGGGCAAGATCTGGATTGGCGTGCTGCCCAACGAGCACACCAACGTGATCGGTCTGTCCAAATATGCGCGTCTGGCCGAATGGGTCATGGGCCGACCGCAAATACAGGAGGAGGCGGTGGTGCAGCTGGCCGACCTGATTCAGCAAAAAACCCAGCCCGATGGCCTCGCCATCGTCATGGAGGCGAGTCACTTTTGCATGAGCTGGCGCGGGGTCAAAGACGTCGACAGCAAGATGATCAATTCAGTGATGCGTGGCAGTTTCCTGAAAGACTCCAATTTGCGTCGCGAATTCTTGTCCCTGATCCCTCAGAAAGGTTAATCATGTTGGTTCGTTTGTTGTATGCCAGCCGGGCTCTGGACACCAGTCCTGATGCCATTGAGTCGATCCTGCACCAGTCGCGCGACCATAACCCGTGTACCGGCGTGACCGGTGTGTTGTGTTACGGTGGAGGCATCTTCCTTCAGGCGATCGAGGGTGGCCGCATGGCGATCAGCGAGCTGTACGGTCATATTCAGCGCGACCCGCGACACAAGGACGTGGTGTTGCTGCATTATGAAGAAATCTCCGAGCGCCGGTTTGCCGGCTGGACCATGGGTGAGGTCAACATGAACCGCATCAATGCGTCCATCTTGCTCAAATACGCTGAAAAGGCCGAGCTTGACCCTTATTCGGTTTCCGGTCGTGTGTCGCTGGCCTTGCTCGAAGAACTGATGGCCACCGCGTCCGTCATCGGTCGCGCCTGATCTGTGCCCACCGGTACACTTATCGGTTGTGATTTTTCCAGTGCGCCCACCTCCAGAAAATCCATTGTTGTTGCCTTGGGACGCTTGCGTCCAGGCTGTGTTCAGCTTGCCAGGCTAGAGCGTTTTGCCTCGCTGTCGGCCTTTTCAGATTGGCTCGGGCAGGACAACAGTTGGGTGGGTGTTTTTGACCTGCCATTTGGACTGCCACGGGAACTTGTGCAAGCACTCGACTGGCCAACCGAATGGCGCGACTGCATGGTGCACTATGCCTCGTTGAGTCGGGACCAGATTCGCCAGACTTTTGCTGCCTTCTGCGATGGCCGCCCGGCAGGAGGTAAGTTTGCCCATCGCGCCACTGACCTGATCGCTGGATCAAGCCCCAGCATGAAATGGGTCAACCCACCCGTGGCGTTCATGATGCATGCCGGTGTACCCTTGCTGCTGCAGGCCGGCGTTCTGCTGCCAGGCTTGTCTGCAGGCATGCCGTTGGCTGCAAAAGATGTCGGCCCGCCCCTGAAAATTGCACTCGAGGGCTACCCTGGCCTGGTCGCGCGGGAAGTGCTGGGCAAGCGCAGTTACAAGGCCGACGACAAGGCGCGGCAAACACACGAGCGTCTGATCGCCCGCAAAGATCTGATCACGGCGCTGGAACAGGGCAATACCCGGCTGGGATTGCGCCTCAAGCTGACCCATGCGCAACGCGATGCGCTGGCTGACGATGCCAGTGGTGATGCGCTGGATGCGGCGCTGTGCCTGGTGCAGGCGGCCTGGGCTCAGACGCAACATGACGCGGGTGATGCCCTGTACGGCTTGCCATCCCACCTGGATCCGCTCGAAGGCTGGATCTTGAGCGCCTGACCTCTTCCATGTGGCGCCACATCGTTTGTTTAATTTGGCTGCTGCCAGCCTGCGTGCTGGCCGAGGTCTGGACCGGTCACATGACTCACGTGTCCGATGGTGACACCTTGTGGATCAAGCCGGATGATGGTTCCGCAGCACGCAAAGTGCGCTTGCTTGGCCTGGATGCGCCCGAGATTTGCCAGGCGGGCGGTGTGGCAGCACGCATGGCGTTGCAGGAGCTGGTGGCAGACCAGACAGTCCAGGTGCGCGTCAATTTTCAGGATACTTATGGCCGCGATTTAGGGACTCTGCGTGTGGCAGGGCGAGATGTGGGCGCACTGCTCGTGGCTGCTGGCCATGCCTGGTCGAGCCGCTGGCAAGGTCGTCCGGGATCTTATGCGGCACAGGAAACCGCAGCGCGTAGAGCCGGGCTGGGTGTGTTTGCTGACCCATCCGCCCTGTTGCCGAGCGATTTTCGCAAGCATCACGGCTCCTGTCAGACGTTGCCGTGAGTGTTCAGGGGTGTGCGCGAACTGTGCCGCAGACCGGGCAAGCCACGTGGCGGCCGATACGAACCTCGGTAAATTCCATGGCCCGGCCATCAAGCATCAACAAGCGGCCGGTCAATGCGCGGCCAACGCCACTGATCAGCTTCAGTGCCTCGGCGGCCTGCAAGCTGCCGATGATGCCCACCAGCGGCGCAAAAACGCCCATGGAGGCACAGCGGGTTTCCTCGAAGGTGGCCTCGGGCGGAAAAACGCAGGCATAACAAGGCGACTGCGCATCGCGCGCGTCATAAACACAGACCTGACCGTCAAAACGAATGGCCGCACCCGAGACCAGCGGTTTCTTTTGCAGCACACAGGCGGCATTGACGGCTTGCCGGGTGACAAAGTTGTCGCAGCAGTCCAGCACAACGTCCGCCTGCGCCACCAGCCGGTTCAACAGCGCGGCATCGGCGCGTTGCTGGATGGCAGCGACTTGAACGCCTGGATTGATCTGGGTTATGGCAGCCTGGATGGACTGCACCTTGGGGCTGCCGACATGGGCCATGGTGTGGGCGACCTGGCGCTGCAGGTTGGTCAGGTCCACGGTGTCGTGATCGACCACGGTGATGTGACCAACACCCGCAGAGCCCAGGTACAACGCGACCGGTGACCCCAGACCGCCGGCGCCAATGATCAGCGCATGGGCCCCGAGGATACGCTCCTGGCCTTCGATCCCGATCTCATCAAGCAAAATATGGCGCGAGTAGCGCAGCAACTCGTCATCAGTCATGACGACTCTCAGTTGTCTTTGGGTGCTTCGGTACGTTCGACCAGGGTCTTGCTGACCATCACCGGTAGCCCCTTGAGCTGGTTCAGCGCCTGTACCAGTGGAAAGTCCTTGGCAGAACCCAATTCGGGCAGCCTGCGCTCGGAAGCAGGTTTCTTCATTTCTTCTTCCAGCTTGATGCGCGCTTCCTCGCGGGCTTTTTCGCGGGCCGTGTCCTTGACCTCATTGCCCTGGCCGCTGGAAAGGTGTTTCTCAAGGTCGGCTTCGCGTGTGCGCAGCGCGGCAAACAGGTTGCCTTCGGCGCTTTCGTCCACCATCACGTCCGGCACGATGCCTTTGGCCTGGATGGATTTGCCACTGGGCGTGTAATAACGGCTGGTGGTGAGTTTGAGGGCGGCGGTAGGGCAGTTGTCCATGCGGAACCCCGGATCCAGGCATACGGCAGTTTGCACCGAGCCTTTGCCAAAGGTCTGGTTGCCAAGCAATTTCGCGCGCTGGTGGTCTTGCAGCGCGCCGGCCACAATTTCACTTGCCGAGGCAGAGCCTTCGTTGACCAGAACCACCAAGGGGACGGTCTTGAGCGCGCCCCGTGTGACCTCGTCCAGACGTTTCAACGGATCCGCGCCGCCACGGCGCTGGTAGTAACGTGGCGCCGCCTTGTAGATGAATTTGCTTTCCTCGAGCTGGCCATTGGCTGACACAACAGTCACGTTCTCGGGCAGGAAAGCGGCCGAAATGGCCACGGCCGCGTCCAGATAACCCCCCGGGTCATTGCGCAGGTCCAGCACCAGGCCCTTGAGCTGAGGCTCCTGCTTATAGATATCTTCCACTTTGCGTGCAAAGTCGGCGACGGTGCGCTCCTGGAACTGGCTGATGCGGACCCAGGCGTAACCTGGCTCGATCACCTTGGCCTTGACGCTTTGGGTCTTGATTTCTTCACGCGTGATGGTGACCGGGAAGGTGCGGTTTTCGTCCTTGCGGAAAATGCTCAAGATCACTTTGGTATTGGGTTCGCCGCGCATGCGTTTGAC
>JACCDQ010267274.1_pt1 | contig 15300 bp, 18 predicted proteins | sample 7446031 | NCBI WGS metagenome assembly JACCDQ01 (sample SAMN15323442, study PRJNA562643) | freshwater metagenome | isolation source: river surface water | place: USA:Blue River Watershed | collected 2017-08-17
CATCGACCGCCTCGTCGAAGAGCGCCTTCTGCTCGGCATCGAGCTGCTCGCTCTTCTTGCCGAACTTCACGCGGCGCAGCTGCGCCATCTCGAAAGTCAGCTTCTCGATCTTGGCGTCGCGCCACTCAATCTCGTGACGATCGTGCGTCTGGCGGTCCAAGAGCGCTCGCACCTTGGCGCCGATGTGCCCGAGCCCCGCGGCTTCCAGCGAGGCTAGGTCTTCGGCACTGAGGGGCGCGGCGACTGCCATGACGGCAGTGTGGGGCGTGTGCGGGCCGCGCGCATCGGCGCGAGCACCGATTGCGTCACAGCAACCGGATCGCGCCGTCGTCTTCCACGCGCTGCCACGGCAGGCCCAGCACCAGGGCCTGCAACTGCGGCTGCGTCAGCGGCATCTGCTCCAGCGTGACCTCGCGAGGCCACACGAAGCGGCCCTGGTGCAGGCGCCTCGCCGCCAGCCACACGCCGATGCCGTCATGCACGAGCACCTTCATGCGAGTGGCCCGCCGGTTGGCAAAGAGGTAGGCGTGGTGCGGCTTGGCGCCGCCGAAGACCTGCACGACGCGGGCCAGCGCGGTCTCGGTGCCGGCGCGCATGTCCAGTGGCGCCGTCGCGAGCCAAATGGCGTCGATGCGGATCAACGCAGCAGCTCGCGCATCCAGGCCGCACACGCATCAACTGCACCGACTGGCCACGTCACCGCGACGATGGTCGAGCCGCGGCGGACCTCGATGCGGATGGGCTCAGCGCTCGGCGCAGACGGCGCAGACGGCGCGGGCGGCGTCGGCATCGGCAGCGCGATGAAGCCAACGGTATTGGCGCTGACCGCGGCTGCGTCGACAGGCGGCTGAGCCCGCTCATGGACCCAGCGCCGGAGCAGGTTGGCGTTGATACCGTGAGCCATTGCCACGGCTGCCATTGATACGCCTGGCTGCTGCGAGGCCTGCACGGCCTGCGCCTTGAACTCGGCGCTGTGAACTCGCCGCCGGCGGCCTGGCGCTGCTTGGTCCATAGTGCGTACGTACCCATCAAGTCGTTGATGGGTACGAGCATCCTAGGCACGGCTCAGCGGATCAACATGACTTCGCTGGCCGCTTACTTCAGGTCCGATGACCGGGTTGCATTTCGACCCAAAACACGTATTATGACCGTCATGCGAAAATCAAGCATCAGCGCGAGAGCTGCGGCGAAAGACATCACCCACGAGCGCATCGTTGCAGTGGCTGCTCGAGCTATCCGTCGCAGCGGCTATGACGGCACAGGTGTCGCGGACATCATGAAGGAGGCTGGGTTGACGCACGGCGCCTTCTATTCGCACTTCGAGTCACGCGAGTCGATGTTGGCTGAGGCGGCCGCCAAGGCATGCGCCGAGTCTGCGAGTGCGGCGGCGCAGGTCGTCGCCAATGTGCCTTCTGGTTCGGCATTGGCGTCAATGCTGGCCGCCTACCTCTCCAGCGAGCATGCAGCCGGCATCGATGTCGGCTGCCCTCTGGCGGCGCTTGGTTCAGAGACTTCGCGCCAGGCGCCAGAGGTTCGTCGGGTTGCGACGCGGCATATCAAGGAGATGGTAGATCTGCTCGCTCGACAGTCCACAGACTGGGGATCGCCTTCAGCGCATGAGCGTGCCCTGGTCACCTTGTCCACCATGGTCGGCGCTTTGATGTTGTCACGTGCCGTCGATGAACCTACCCTCGCTGACGGGCTTCGTGAGGCGGCGCTGAAGCATTTGGCGCCAGGCTCCCAGTGACTGGCAGCACCGCCGCCCGAAAATTTTTTACCTTCTCACATGATGAAGGTCATGCGAAATTCGATCGAATTGCATCAGTGGCTACTGATCTCGAAGGTGTTGATGCACCTCGTTGCTCGACTAGACCACGTTTTGCCTCTCGGCCTGCGGCCGCGCATGGCTGACGTCTCCAGCAAGCCAAGGGCGCTGGTTCGGATCACGGGATTGAGCGGCACCCTGCGGGGCAAGATTGAGAAGGTCTTCGCGGCGGCCGGCGAAAGCGCGAATCCGAAATGCGACAAGTGCGATGGTGCGTTGAAGCACGCACCGGTTGTGAGCCAGGGCTATCGCAGCAAATTGCGTCTCATCAACAACGGCCGGCGCCTCAGTGTGCGTGGCTACATCGGCGTGCCCATGTTGGGCCGTTCACAAACCTGGGTTCCCCAGGAGTAAGGAAGCATCGTGAAAGCATTTCTCCTCGAAAGCTATGGCAAGAGGCGCCCGCTGCGGTCTGCGGATATTCCTGTGCCGGAACTTCGAGATGACGAAGTCCTGGTCGAGGTGCATGCTGCGGGCGTCAACCTGATCGACTCCAAGATCAGGGATGGCGAGTTCAAGCTCATCCTGCCTTACCGCCTGCCCACCGCCCTGGGCCACGACGTTGCTGGTGTCGTCGTGAAGACGGGGGCGCGCGCAAGGCAGTTCAAGGTGGGTGACGAGGTCTATGCACGGGTGGACGACCTCCGGATCGGCACGTTCGCCGAGTTCGTGCCCGTGAAGGAGACTTCGCTAGCCCCCAAGCCCAAGACCCTCACGATGGAAGAGGCCGCTTCGATTCCGCTGGTGGGCCTGACGGCATGGCAGGCCCTGTTCGGCAAAGCGGGACTGAAACGCGGGCAAAAGGTTTTCATCCAGGCGGGCTCTGGTGGTGTCGGCACCTTCGCCATCCAACTGGCCAAGCATTGGGGCGCCACGGTGGCGACCACGACGAGCTCAGGCAATACAGCGCTCGTCAAGGGCCTCGGAGCCGACGTGGTGGTCGACTACAAGACGCAGGACTTCGAGAAAGTCTTGCATGACTACGATGTCGTCCTCAACAGCCAGGACGGCAAGACGCTGGAGAAGTCCCTCAGCGTGCTCAAGCGCGGCGGGAAGCTGATCTCCATCTCGGGACCTCCCGACCCTGAATTCGGTGCCGAGAACTCGTATTCCGGCTTCCTTCGTTTGGTCATGCGACTGCTGAGCTCCAGCATTCGACGGAAATCCAAACATCTAGACGTTCGCTACTCGTTCCTTTTCATGAAGGCGAGCGGCGCCCAACTGCGCGACATCACCAAGCTCATCGAGGCAGGTGCCATCCGCCCCGTGATTGATCGGGTGTTCCCCTTTGAGTCGACCAACGAGGCTATGGCCTACGTCGAGTCGGGCCGCGCCAAAGGCAAGGTCGTCATCAAAATCAAGTGACCTTGCTCCCCGGCACGGGCGCCTTTTTTTACGATCTCGCGCTCCATCTCGGCGCGCGCGAGCTCTCGGCGCAATCGCGTCACTTCGGCCTGCAGTTGCTCTCGCGTGAGCTCCCCAGGTGCAGCGGCTGCACCACTAGCGCCGCGGTTGCGGCGCTGGCTGATCCAGTTGCTCAGCGTGCCCGTCGGGATATCCAGCTTCGCCGCGGCTTCCTGATGACTCAGCCCCTGGTCGGTCACCAGCTTCACAGCTTCGACCTTGAACTCCGGCGTGTATGTCGTCGTCTTCCTCATCTCTTCCTCTTCGGTCAATCCGCCCTCAAGCGGGTGTCCGGGAAAGTCAGGCTACCTCAGCGAAGACGTCGCCGAGAAGCTGGACTACCAGCCCGGCGTCTTCACGGTGGAGCGTCACATCCGCGGCAAGTGGGTCTGCAAGTGCTGCGAGCGGATCGTGCAGGCGCCCGTCGCCCCGCACATCATCGACAAGGGTCTGCCGACGACGGGCCTGCTGGCCCAGGTGCTCGTGGCCAAGTACCTCGACCACCTGCCGCTGTACCGGCAGGAAGCCATCTTCGAGCGCGCCGGTCACGCCATCTCGCGCTCCACGCTGGCGCAGTGGGTTTGGTGAGTGCGGCGTGCAGCTGCAGCCGCTCGTCGACGCGCTGACCGCCGAGCTGCTGCGCCAGCCGGCGCTGCACGCCGACGAGACGCCGGTGGCGATGCTCAAGCGCGCCGGTCAGCGCGACGGCAAGACCCATCGGGCCTACCTCTGGAGCTACTGCAGCGCGCAGTTCAGCCCGCTGCAGGCCGTCGTCTTCGATTTCGCCGACAGCCGTGGCGGCCAGCACGCTCGTGACTTCCTCGGGTTGCCGGGAACACCCGGCAAGCCAGCATGGCAGGGCAAGCTCGTGTGCGACGACTTCGCCGGCTACAAGGCCTGCTTCGAGCTGGGCGTGATCGAGGCAGGCTGCATGGCGCACGCGCGGCGCAAGTTCCATGAACTCTGGGCCAACCACGGCAGCCAGGTCGGCGAGCAGGCGCTGAAGTTCTTCGGCCAGCTCCACGAGGTGGAGCGAACCGCGGCCAATGCCGACAGCGCGAGCCGGCTAGAGGCACGCAAGACAGCACGACCGCTGGCTGATGCACTCCACCAGTGGCTGCGACAGCAACGGCAGCGCGTGCCTGACGGCTCAGCCACCGCTCGGGCCATCGACTACAGCCTCAAGCGCTGGGCGGCACTGGCGCGCTACCTCGACGACGGCGACTTACCGATTGATAACAACTGGGTGGAGAACCGCATCCGTGCCATCGCGCTGGGACGGCAGAACTGGCTGTTCGCCGGCAGCTTGCGCGCGGGTAAGCGGGCTGCGGCGGTGATGAGCCTGATCCACTCGGCCAAGCTCAATGGGCTCGACCCCTACGCCTACCTGCGTGACGTCCTGGAGCGACTGCCGATACAGCCAGCAAATCGAACCGACGAACTTCTGCCGCATCGGTGGACGGCAGCAGAGATGACGCCCGCTCAGGTCATCTGACTTGACAGGCGTGCTAATCTGTCGGCATAGATTCGCGCAAGACCGTTTTCTCAAGGTCTTTTCTGCAGCCCCGCAGGCCACCCTCTGGCCTTTCTTGCGAGCGGCTCGCTTCAGCAACTCCCCGGTGAGTTTTCTTGAGTGTTTCTGTCTCTGTATGGCGTCCGTCAGCGGAGGGTTATCTACATCTCTACTTTTCCAAGGAAACATCATGACTACGCAAACCGGCACCGTGAAGTGGTTCGACGACGGCAAGGGCTTCGGCTTCATTACGCCTGACAACGGCGGCAAGGACCTTTTTGCCCATCACAGCGAAGTGCAGAACGGCGGCGGCTTCCGCTCGCTGGCCGAAGGCGCCAAGGTCCAGTTCGAAGCGACGCAAGGAGCCAAGGGGCCCCAGGCGTCGAAGATTCGCACGCTCTGAGCGTCGCCCTGGGGCGCTCTTAAGGCGCCTTAGGCTCGCCAGCCACCTCACCACTTCCATGGGGCGAGCTGCCACAGCACCCGGTCCAGGCGGGCCGGGTATGTGCCAAGGATGCCGCAAGGGTTTCCCGGCGTTGCGCAGACCATTCCGATACATTGAACCCACGGGGCACGCTGTAAGTGACACCGCCCCGAGCGCACTTGCTTGAAGCGTCACGGGCGGCAGCGTCGCCCCTGACGGGACAAGTCCTTCAGAGGAGTTGTCCCTTGTCATTGCCATCCAATCCACCCAGTTCGGGCGAGGCCGCTCCGACCGCCGGCTCGGCCCACGGCGAAGCGCTCGCGGAGCCAGTCTCTGCGGAGCACGCTGAGTTGCAGCGCCAGGGAGCCAAGGCGGCCGCGCGCGGCGACGCGCAAGCATCGAACCCGATGCTCGAAACGATCAACAAGCCTGGAGCTACCGGCGAGACCGAAAAGGTCTGGTCGGAGCGGCGTGACGCCTGGGACCGTGGCCACGATGCTCAGCACCGGCCGATGAGCGCGCCCGCTCGGCCGCCGGGCGGTACTGCGGCCAACGAGCGCCTCCATGACGAGGCGCTGTTCGGCGTGACGCGGATACTGACCTTCATGGGGGCCGTGGGCCTGACATCGGCCAGCGGCTTCTTTTTCGAACGCGACGGCCGGCTCTTCCTCGTCACCAGTCGCCATGTGTTGTTCGATGCGCCGACAGGACATGCGCCCGACCGCATAGAAATCAGCCTGCATACCGATGCCCGGAACCTGACCCAATGGGTCACTCTGTCGATCTTGCTGCATCGTGATGGCCTCACCGCATGGCGCCAGGCGCGCGACAGTGCTGGCGAGGTCGATGTCGCGGTTCTGGAGATAGACAGGACTGGGTTACCCGTGGATTGCGTCGTGCGACCTTTCGGACCTGAACACCTTCCCATCGGATTCGACGTGTTCGAAGTGGGCGACCGACTGGCCATTCCAGGTTTTCCGCTGGGCTTCTTCGACACCATGCACCAGTTGCCCGTCGTGCGGCAGGCCAGCATTGCCTCCTGGTATGGCATCCGGTTCCAGGGGCTGGGCTACTTTCTGACGGATGCTCGCATGCACCGCGGCAGTAGCGGCTCGCCGGTACTTGCGCGAGTTGAATCCGCTTCTTCGGGGCGACCTCGCTGGTGTCTGTTGGGTGTTCACTCCAGCCGCATGGACATGTCCACACGCGATGCGGCGCTTGACGATTCACTCGGCTTGAACTGCGCCTGGTATGCCGACGTGCTGCTCACCCTGACCTCCAGCACGAGCCACGAGCACCCATGACACAACCTCTCCTGCAATCCGCCGATCTGCGCGGCGCCGCGCGCCTCACCACCGATGCCGTGGCCGGTCTGACCAGCCTTGTGGAGGCCATGCATACGCGCATCGCCGCACTCCCCCGGATTCCTGGACTTGGCGACGCGAGCACCAAGGACGAACGGACAGATGGAGTCACGGGCCTTGTCTACAAAACCGTGCGCGGGGTGACTCACCTTGCGGGCGGCACGCTCGACGCCTTGCTGGGCTGGCTGGCGCCAGCTCTCGCAGCCGCCGATCCGCACCAGGCGCCACGCCCAGAGCGCGAGGCCATCCTTGCAGCGCTCAATGGCGTGCTGGGCGACCACTTGGCGACGACGGACAACCCGCTGGCTATCGCCATGCAGTTTCGTTACGCGGGCCGGCCGCTGCCGCTGCAGCGCCATGCGATCCGCGCACGTCTCGGCACTGCAACGCCGAAACTGCTGGTGCTGCTGCACGGCTTGTGCATGAACGACCTTCAGTGGCGCCATGAAGAGCACGAGCACGGTGAGGCACTCGCTCGCGAACTGGGCTACACGCCGGTCTACCTGCACTACAACAGCGGGCTGAGCGTGTCGACCAATGGTCGCATCCTGGCGCCGTTGATGGAGCAGCTGTACAGCGTCTGGCCCATGCCCATTGAGCGTCTGGCGATGATCGGCCACAGCATGGGCGGACTGGTGGCGCGCAGCGCCATCCATCACGGCGCCCAGATGCAGCGAGGCGGGCTTCGCTGGCCGGGCCGCGTGGACGATCTGGTGTGCCTGGGTACGCCGCACCACGGCGCCCCGCTGGAACGCATCGGACACGGCCTGGACCTGTTGCTCGGCGCAGCGCCCTACGCCGCGCCTCTGGCTCGCCTGGGCAAGGTCCGCAGTGCAGGCATCAATGACCTCCGACTTGGCAATGTCCTGAGGGGCGCCGAGGGCGACGGCGACATGGACCGGGCCGACCATGTCGCCCTGCCAAGCGGCACCCGGTGCTTTGCCATTGCCGCCAACCTCGGACAGGCGGCTGGCAGTCTGAAGGCAGACCTTCTCGGAGACGGTCTGGTGCCGGTCGCCAGCGCGCTGGGGCGGCACAACAATCCAGCCCTCACACTCGGGTTCGAGCCTGAGCGTCAAGTCGTCATCCACGACACAGGGCATCTCGGATTGTTGTCGAGTGCCGAGGTCGCCGCGCGGCTGCGGCAGTGGCTGGGCTGAGGCTTGCACTCCCGTGGGCACCAAACGCTGCAGCGACAGGAGCAAGCGCAAGCTGGCGTCGCTACGGCTTCAAGTCGCCCAAGCGCAGAGGCGCCTCATGGCACTGCAAGCATCGATCAGAGAGGCACGCAGCGACGCTGGCCTCGCTGCAGTTCAAGACGTTCGTGCTGAGAACGAGCAACTGCTCGCCACCAACCTGCTGGCGGAACAGGCCGCCACTGCCAGCCAAGTCGCGCTCGACCTGGCAGTGAAGGCGTCCCAGACCGATCCTTTGACGGGGCTGAGAAACCGTAGCGTGCTCTCAGGTCGGCTCTCGCACGAGCTGGACTTGGCTAGCAGGTTGGGACACTATGTGGGCGTACTGCTTCTGGACCTGAACGACTTCAAGCAACTGAACGACCGGCACGGCCACGCTTTCGGTGACCTGGTGCTTCAGCGGGTCGCGACTGTCTTGACTGCCACCGTGCGCGCGAGCGACACGGTCTGCCGCCTCGGAGGCGATGAATTCGTCGTGGTGGCCTCCACACCAACCAGAGACGGGGTGAATCAGCTGGTACAGAAGATCACGGAAGCGCTGAGCGAGTCCTTCTCCGTTGGCGGGCGAACGCTGATCGTCTCAGCGAGCGTGGGTTTGTCTGTGTTTCCTGAGGATGGAGACGCCGAAGAGGTCTTGGTCTCAAAGGCAGATGCGTCCATGTACGCTGCCAAGCGCTCAAGGTCGCCAGAGTCGATCTCGTAACTTTCCCCCTGCTTGATACTTCGCCCCCCGAAGAACCGACGACTCCGTAGGCAATGGGATGGACGCCCCCACCCGTAGACGGCATCGAAGTGCCACAGTGGATGTGTCAGCAACCACTCGATCGGAAGGAGCGTCCGCCATGGAGATTACGACGATCGGCCTCGATCTGGCCAAGAACGTGTTCCAGGTTCACGGCGTCAACGAACGCGGTAAGGCAGTGCTGCGCAAACAGCTGAAGCGCGACCAGGTTGCTCCCTTCTTCGCGAACCTGCCGCCCTGCCTGATCGGCATCGAGGCCTGCGCCAGCGCTCACCATTGGGCCCGCAAGCTGCAGGCGCTTGGCCACACGGTCCGGCTGATGGCGCCCCAGTTCGTCAAGCCGTACGTGAAGAGCAACAAGAAGAACGATGCCGCAGATGCAGAGGCGATCTGCGAGGCGGTCAGCCGGCCGTCAATGCGCTTCGTGCCGATCAAGAACGTCGAGCAGCAGTCAGTGCTCTCACTGCATCGCGTCCGCCAGGGCTTCGTGAAGGCGCGTACTGCGCAGGCCAACCAGATTCGCGGCCTCCTCGGCGAGTACGGCCTGGTGGTGCCGCAGGGCATCGCCTACATCGCCCAGCGCGTGCCACCGCTCATCGAAGATGCCGAGAACGAGCTGCCCGGCACCTTCCGGCTGCTCATCCAGCGCCTGCTCGACCACCTCAAGGTGCTGCAGGAGCAAGTTGACGAGATCGAAGTGCAGATCAAGGCATGGCACCGTGCCAGCGAGGCCAGCCAGCGTCTTGAGAAGGTGCCCGGCATCGGGCCACTGACCGCGAGCGCCCTGGTAGCCAGCATCGGCGACGCGAAGAACTTCGACAACGGCCGCCAGTTCGCGGCCTGGCTGGGCGTGGTTCCGCGACAGCACTCCAGCGGTGGCAAGCCGACGCTGCTGGGCATGAGCAAGCGCGGCGATGCGTACCTGCTGGCCCACCTGCTGGTGGCCAAGTTCATGGACCACTTGCCGTTGTACCTGCAGGAGGCGGTCTTCGCCCGCGCCGGCCATCTGATCGCGCGCTCGACGCTGGCCCAGTGGGTCGGCGAATGCGGTGCACAGCTGCAGCCGCTGGTGCAGGCCCTGGCCGATGAGCTCCGGCGCCACATGGTGCTGCACGCCGACGAGACGCCGGTGGCGATGCTCAACCAGGGCAACGGCAAGACCCACAAGGCCTACATCTGGTCGTACTGCACGCCCAGCACCAATCCGGTCAAGGCGGTGGTGTTCGAGTTCAGCGAGACCCGCAGCTGCGAGAACGTCCGCGACTTCCTCCGCCTGGACGCGCCCGGCGCCTGGCAGGGCACGCTCGTCACCGACGGCTTCAGCGGCTACGCGGCCTGCGTCGACAAGGATGTGACCTCCGCGCAATGCATGGCGCACAGCCGACGCAAGTTCCACGAGCTGTGGGCCAACCACGGCAGCAAGGTCGGCGAGCAGGCGCTGCGCTTCTACCAAGTCCTGTTCCGCATCGAGCGCCAAGCCGAGCAGATCACCAGTGAAGAGCGACGACGACTGCGGCAGCGCCAGTCACGACGGGTCCTTGCCGTGTTCTACCGATGGCTGCTCGGGCAACGACAGTTGGTGCCGCCCGGCTCGGCCACCATCAAGGCGATCGACTACAGCTTGAAGCGCTGGAAGGAGCTCACGCACTTCGTAAACGACGGCGACGTGCCCATCTCGAACAATTGGGTCGAGAACCAACTCCGCCCGATTGCCGTCGGCAGATCGAATTGGCTCTTCGCCGGCAGCCTGCGGGCGGGCAAAGGCGCCGCCGCCATCATGAGCCTGCTGCACTCGGCCCGCATCACCGGGCATGACCCGTACACCTACTTCAAGGACGTGCTGGATCGCTTGCCGACGCAACCCGCCAACCGGATCGACGAGTTGCTGCCGCATCGCTGGTCTCCGAGCTGAAGACCGTTCGCCGTTGAACGGTGATTCCCATCCCCGGTGTCAGGGGCTGGGAACACGCGCCGTGCTCCGGACTGCAGCCGTCAAGGTGAGTTGAGCGGACGCATACACGACTCCTGCAGCATCCTGGTTTCCGGCTTCCGACCGTTCAAGGTGAGTTGGCCGGACGGATACGAAGAACGGGTCGTTGGACAGCTTGAAGCTCTCGGTGCGATGGGGCTGCAGCCCGAAGAGCTGGAAGTAGCGCTGCACGCTGGTCGTGGAGATGCCGGTCTCGGCGGCCACGGTGCGCACGCTCCAGTGCGTCGAGCCATTGGCCGGTTTCGTATGCAGCGTGGTCTTGATCAATTGCGCCACACGCTCATCGTCGATCGTGCGAGGCTTGCCCGGGCGCACATCGTCATACAGCCGGGGAATGCGTCGCTCGATGAACCGCGTGCGCCACTTCCCCACGGTCGCCTTGGTGAGCTTCAAGCGCGCGGCAATGGCGCTGTTGAGTTCGCCGTCTGCGCTACTCAGAACGATGCGCGCCCGCGTGCTCAACGCAGCGGGCAGCGAGCGGCTGCGAGCAAACGACTGAAGCTGCGCGCGCTCCTCGTCCGTCAGCAGCAATTCAACCTTCGGTCGGCCTCTCCTCATCGCGGTATCCCGGTTCCAAGATACCGCAATGGCACGCATGATTAATGCCAGAAACTAACGGGACAGGACACTAGCTAGCTGGCCCGCGCATGCGATCCAGTTCCCAGCCCTTGCTGTGCGCGCTAGGCAGGGGCAGCCGAGTTCATCGCGCGCGGATTTCCTGCTAGCGATGCCAGCTTCTGGCAATCATTGCCGCGTCGGCAGGGCGAGCTTCGGCTGGCCAAGCACCTGAGTGGCCACCCGTGACGCGAACCGCCGCGACAGGAAGCGCACGCCAAAGCACGACAGCTTGTTGAACAGACCCGGCACCACGGTGCGCTTGCCGGCCAGCATTGCACGGACCGCGGCCTGAGCCACGAACTCCGCACTCTTGGTAGATGCGCTTGCGATCCACGAGTAGTCGCCGCCGCCGGACGCGGCGTGGAAGGCGGTCTCGGTGCCCCCTGGGCAGATGCAGGTCACGGACAGCGGCGTGCCTTGAAACTCGTCGTGTAGCGCCTCGCTGAAATTGCGCACGAACGCCTTCGACGCCGCGTAGAGCGCCATGTTGGGCACGGACTGGTAGGCGCCTGTCGACGCGATGTTCACCAGGTGGGACGGCGCGCTGCTGGCCTTGCGCGCATCGACGAAGCACCGGGAGAGCGCGACGAGTGACGTCATGTTCAGCTGGACGAGCTCGGCATCGCGCGCCCAGTCGACCTCGTCGAAGCGGCGGAAGTAGCCGAACCCGGCGTTGTTGATCAGGATGTCAATCGGCCCTCCTGCCGTGGCGGCGGCCCACAGCGTGTGTGCCGCGCCCGGCTGGCCGAGGTCCGCAGTGACGATCTCGACTTTCACTCCGTGACAACTCGCTGCCACTGCGTCGAGCGCCTCGCGGCGGCGCGCCGTCAGCACGAGATCGATGCCGAGCATCGCGAGTTCACGGGCGATGGCAGCGCCAATGCCGCTTGAAGCGCCGGTCACCAGCGCCCTTTTGCGTGTGTGGCCTACTTTGGATGAATCCATGTTGTTCTCCTGTTGTCCGCAACGGCCCGTGTGGGCTTGGGCATTTATGCGTTGACGTCGACGACCACGCGGCCGCGCACCTGGCCTTGGAGCACCTGGTCGGCGATCCGCGGCACGTCGGCCAGGGCGACGACGCTCGTGGCGCTGGCCAGCTTGGCCAGGTCCAGATCGGTCGCCAGTCGGGACCAGGCCTGCAGCCGAACCGGCTGCGGTGCATTGACGGAGTCGATGCCCGCCAGCGTCACGTTGCGCAGGATGAAGGGCAGCACCGACGCCGGCAGATCGGTCCCCTGGGCCAGGCCGAAGGCCGCCACGGCGCCGCGATAGCGCGTCTGCGCGAGCACGTTGGCCAGCGTGTGGCTGCCCACCGAGTCGATGGCGCCCGCCCAGCGTTCTTTGGCGATCGGGGCTCCTGGTTCCGAGAGCGTGCGGCGATCGATGACTTCAGCTGCACCCAGCTGACGCAGGTAGTCGGTCTCGGCCAAGCGGCCGGTCGAGGCCACGACGCGATAGCCCAGCTTGGACAGCAGGGCGATGGCGACGGAACCGGAGCCACCGCCTGCTCCCGTCACCAGCACGTCGCCAGACTCCGGCGTGACGCGGGCATGCTCCAGCGCGAGCACCGCCAGCATCGCCGTGTAGCCTGCGGTGCCGATGCCCATGGCGTCACGCGTCGAGAACGCATCGGGCAGCTTGACCAGCCAATCGCCGTTGACGCGCGCCTTCTGGGCGAAGCCGCCATGGTGGGTTTGGCTCAGCCCCCAGCCATTGGCCACGACACGGTCGCCGACCGCGAAGCCGGGGTGGGACGAGGCCAGCACCGTGCCGGCGAAATCGATGCCGGGGATCAGCGGGAACTGGCGGATCACCGGTGCGCGACCGGTCACCGCGAGTGCGTCCTTGTAGTTCACCGTCGAATAGTCGATGGCCACGGTGACGTCGCCCGGCATCAGCTCGGTCTCGTCGAAGTCGACCAGGGCGGTCGCGATCTTTTCGCCGGTCTTGCTGGCCAGCAGTGCCTTGAAAGTCATGACTGGGTCTCCTTTGGGGTCAGGGGTTGGGTTGGCAGGGCATCGGTCACCAGGTCTTGTGCAGCACCCTGATGCGACCGAACAGCCTGCAGCACGGATTCGGACAATGCCGCCTCATCGACGGCCCGCGCCAGCACGACCGTGCCGACCAGCGTTGCCGTGGTCACCAGGGCTCGTTCGTGTGCGCCGGCCTGACCCCAGTCCGCCGAATGGCGTGAGATCAGGTCGATCATTTCCTTGATGTGGCGTGTCGCTGCGCGCCTGACCGGCGGCGCCTGCCTCGGCATCTCGGTTCCCAACGCCGCAATAGGGCAGCCGATGTCCGGCTGCTTCACGTGCGTCTCCGAGAGGTAGGTGCGCAGCAGCGCCTGCAAAGCGGTTTCGGCAGGCGCCGCGGCAGTGATGCGCGAGAAGATGGCGACGGCTTGCGCACCCGCACGTTCAGACAGCTCGACCAACAGGGCCTCGCGCGACGCGAAGTGCGCGTAGAAGCCGCCATGCGTGAGCCCCGCCTCTTTCATGACGGCAGCGATGCTGAGCGCTTCATACCCCTGGCGGCGGATCGCACGGGCGCCAGCGTCGACGATGCGTTCGTGGGAGACGCCTCGGGTTCTGCGCGTAGCTCGTTTCATTCGGGAAGCTTCGAGGCGGCGGTGGCTGGTCGGGCGCTCAAGCGCTGGCGCGCGAGCGACGCGTGCGAAACGTTCCCCAGCCAGTGGCGAGAGTCGACTTCAGGAATGCCGCCAGCGCGCTCTCGCCCGGCCGCGGCGCCTGGCCCTTGGCGATGCGCTTGAGCTGCCGCTCGTACCAGAGCACTTCCATGATGCCCAGTCGGTCCAAGGCCTTGAGCCCCGTGCTGATCGGACGAACTCGCTGTGCGCTATCTCTCCCTTGCAAGAGCGCCTTCGGAGCGTCGGGGTCGATCGCCAGCAAGCGGGCCAGGCCCACCACATCCAGCGCGCCGGAGGCCAGCGCTGCGTTCATGCCGGCGGCCGTGCGAAAGCCTCCCGTGACCATCAGTGGCACCCGGCTCGCGCCGCGGGCCTTCTCGGCGAACTCGAGAAAGTAGGCCTCCCGGGCGGCCGTCGACGCCTTCCTCGGCTCATGCATCGCGCCGCTCATGGCGGGCGCCTCGTAGGTGCCGCCGGAGATCTCGATCAGGTCGATGCCTGCGTCAGCCAGCGCGAGGATTGTCTCCAGAGATTCATCCTCGGTAAACCCGCCGCGCTGGAAGTCCGCCGAGTTGAGCTTGATGCCAACGGGGAAGTCCGGGCCGACCTGGCGGCGGATCTCGGCGTAGACGGCCTGCACGAAGCGCCGCCGCTTCTCGGCACTACCGCCCCATTCATCGCTGCGACGGTTGTGGTGCGGCGAGAGGAACTGGTTGATCAGGTAGCCATGTGCGGCGTGGATCTGCACGCCATCGAACCCGGCCCTCTTGCAGATGGCCGCGGTGCGCCCGAAGCGCTCGATGATGTCCTGGATGTCCGCGCTGCTCGCCTCGCGAGGCGTGTCGAAGAACGCTGCCATGTCCTCGCGGAAGGGAACGGCAGAGGGCGCCAGGTTGAAGGCGTTCAAGCCCCGCGTCGATTGCTTGCCCGGATGGTTGAGCTGTGCCCACAGGGCCGAGCCTTGTGCCGTTGCAGCCTGTGTCCATTGCCGCAGGACCGCCATGTCCGACTCGTCCTCGATCACGACGTTGCCAGGCTCGCCGAGCGCGCGCCGATCGACCATCACGTTGCCCGTGACGATCAGCCCCAGGCCAGAGCCACCCCAGCGTCGGTACAAGGCCACCAGGTCAGGCGTCGGGCGGTTGTCGTAGGTGCCCAGCGTCTCGCTCATGGCCGCCTTGGCGAGTCGGTTGCGCAGCACGCTGCCATTGGGCAGGCGCAGCGGCTGGTTCAGCAGGTTCGCTTCCATGAATGCCTCAGAAAGCGGTTCGGTCGTAGGGAGCGATGACCTTGGGTGGTTGCAGATAGGCCGTCAGCCCCTGGAACCACATCACTTCCTGGAAGTCGCCGCTGATGGTGAGGTCCTTGCTCCCCACCGCTCGCAGAAAGGCGGCCTGGCTGTCCTTGGCCGACAGGGTGGCGAATCCCTTGGCCGCGTTCTTGAAGCTGAAGGTGAACTGCGGATCTGCAGCAAGCCCGGCGAAGGACCGGATACCGCCGCCTTCGATCACGAAGTAGCGGCCTGCGCCTGAGTCGGTGCGGATCTGGAACACCAGGCGCTTGGTGGCGACATAGCG
>JACCDQ011665716.1_pt1 | contig 15295 bp, 10 predicted proteins | sample 7446031 | NCBI WGS metagenome assembly JACCDQ01 (sample SAMN15323442, study PRJNA562643) | freshwater metagenome | isolation source: river surface water | place: USA:Blue River Watershed | collected 2017-08-17
AGGTGCAGCATCAAGTAGCCGCCGTGGGCTTTGAGCAGGCTGCCCGCGCGGATGCGGGAGAAATCGGTCACCAGCACGTCGTTGTCGGACTGGTATTCGACGCTGCCAAACAGGGGGCGGAACAGCGGGTTGTTTTCGACGATGACGGGGGCGCCGCGGGTGTCGGCGTTGTCCACTACCAGGTTGACGCGGTAACGCGACAGCACGCTGGCCAGGGCCTCTTTGCGGTCTTCCTCCTCGTCGGTGCCGCTGGGCTCGAACAGTTCCAGGTGGTTGAGCACGTCTTGCGCCACTTGTTCGAGGTAGCTGCCCAGCTTGCGGGTGTCTTTGATGTTTTTCTTGAGCTGTTGTCGGATGGCCTGCAGTTCGGCTTCCAGCAGGGGCTTCAGGGTTTGCTGGCGCAACGTTGCCAAGCCTTCGGTCAAGGCGCGTTCCAGGGGTGCGGTGGTTTCCAGAAACCGCAAAATCTCGGCCCGCAAATCCCGTTCGTCACGGTCGAAGGCATCGCGCTTTTCTTTGGGGAGCGCGGTCATCTCGGTGGCCGTCAGGGTTTGGCCTGTCTCGTCCACCAGGGTGAAGATGAGTTGTCCGCTGTCGCGGCGCAAGGCGAAGTGGCGCGCTTCGGCAAACGCCGAGAGGGCCAGGTAGGCTTGCGTCTCTTGTTCGGCGTAGGCGCTCTCGAATCGGTCGCGCGCCTCTTTGTACCCGGGTTCGGCCAACCGTTTGGGAATGTCGGTTTGCAGGGTCTTGACCAGTTGCTGCATCAATTGACGCAGTTGTCGGCCTTCGCCCGCAGGCATGCGCAAGGCGCGGGGTCGTTCGGGGGCGTCGAAGTTGTGCAGGTAGCAGAGGTCGGGCGGTACGGGGCGTTGCGCGGCGGCGGCCTTCATTTCCTGCAGCAGCAGGGTGGAGCGGCCAGTACCGACATCGCCCAGTACAAACAGGTGGTAGCCGGCCTGGTCCAGGCCCAAGCCGAACCGGGCAGCGGTTTGGGCGCGTTCCTGGCCGATCCAGGGCAGGGGCTCGTGCACCAGTTCGGCGGTGTCGGCAAAGTCGAGCGAGGCTGGGTCAATGTCCAGGCAAAGGGCTTCCGGGGGCAAACGGGTGGCGACGGTCACAGCGCAAACCTTTCGGCCGAGGCCAGGGGCCAGTAATAACGGAACACGGGGTGCAAGTCGGCGAGTCGGTTGGCACCCGGGCCCGGGTCAAGCAAGGCCCCGGGGGGTACTTGGGGCAGCAATTGGGCGAGTTGGCGCACCTCGTTGGCGCTGACGCGGCGCACGATGTGTTGCACCGTGATATCACCCGGGTGGTGCAGGCCCGCAGCCTGTACCAGCTCCTGCAGGGCTTTGAGCGTATTCTGGTGGTAGTTGAACACCCGGTTGGCCTTGCTGGGCACCACCAGGGCCTGTTGGCGAATGGGGTCTTGTGTGGTCACACCCGTGGGGCAGTGGCCGGTGTGGCAGGTCTGGGCCTGGATGCAGCCCAGCGCAAACATGAAGCCGCGTGCGCTGTTGCACCAGTCGGCCCCCAGCGCCATGCTGCGTGCCATGTCAAAGGCGCTGACCACCTTGCCCGAACAACCCAGTTTGATGTGCTGGCGCAGACCCGCCCCCACCAGCGTGTTGTGGACCAGCAGCAGCCCTTCTTGCAGCGGCATGCCCACGTGGTCGGTGAATTCCAGCGGTGCGGCCCCGGTGCCCCCCTGGGCGCCGTCCACCACAATGAAGTCGGGCGTGATGCCGGTGGCACGCATGGCCTTGACGATGGCAAACCATTCCCACGGGTGGCCTATGCAGAGCTTGAAGCCGGTGGGTTTGCCGCCGGACAGGTCGCGCAGCCGTTCGATGAACTGCAGCAGTTCCATCGGCGTGGAAAACGCGCTGTGGGATGCTGGCGACACGCAGTCCTGCCCCACCGCCACGCCACGTGCTGCTGCAATCTCGGGGGTCACTTTGGGTCCGGGCAGCACCCCGCCATGCCCCGGTTTGGCACCTTGGCTCAGCTTTAGTTCGATCATCTTGACCTGCGGGTCGAGTGCATTGGTCTGGAACTTGTCGGGGCTGAAGCTGCCATCGTTGTTGCGGCAGCCGAAATAGCCGGACCCGATTTCCCAGATCAGGTCACCCCCATGCACCCGGTGCCATTGGCTGATGGAACCTTCCCCGGTGTCGTGGGCAAATGTCCCGCGTCGTGCCCCCTCGTTGAGCGCCTGGATGGCGTTTGCGCTGAGTGCGCCAAAACTCATGGCCGAGATGTTGAACACGCTGGCGGAATAAGGTTGTTTACACGCCGGCCCGCCGATGGTGACGCGAAAATCGTGGCTGGGCAATTCGGTGGGCACCATGGAGTGGTTGATCCACTCGTGCCCCTCGCCGTTCACGTCCACCTGGGTTCCAAACGGTCGTTTGTCCGTGTCGTTCTTGGCGCGGGCGTACACCAGGCTGCGCTGCGACCGCGAAAACGGGGTGGCTTCGGTGTCGCTTTCCAGAAAATACTGCCGAATTTCGGGGCGAATCTTCTCCAGCATGAAGCGCAAATTGCCAATGATGGGGTAGTTGCGCCGCACCGCGCTGTGCTTTTGCGTGAGGTCCCGCCAGCCGATGGCACACAGGGCGCTGGCCGCCAGCCACACCCCGGCGGCACCGCTGTAGCCCAGCACCAGCCAGCCGTAAAGCCCCAGACACCAGGCCAGAACGGCCAGGCCCAAGGCGGTGTATCGAACCGGGTACAAGGCGTTGAGTCGGTCGAGCAAGGTGTTTTTCCTCAAGCGGTTTACACTGCCAGCCATCTTACGGGTTCAACACATGACTGCCAACGCCACCGCACACGAAAACTCCCCAGCCCCTGTCGCCATGACCGATGAGGACTTTGACGCCCTGGACACCATCCTGGACGACCTGCGCTCGCGGTTGGAGGAAGTGCCGCAGTGGGAGTTTTGCGAGGGTTTTCTGGCGGCGCTGGTGTGTTGCCGTCGCCCGATCCCGGCCGATGAGTACCTGGGGGCGTTGCTGGGAGACGAAGAGGGGGGGGTGTTTGGCTCCGGCTTGTTCGCCAGCCCCGAACAGCACGACCAGTTTGTGGCCTTGTGGCAACGCCGTTGGCACGAAGTGCAGGCCGCGCTGGACGCTCCGGTGCAGAGCCTGGACGACGAGCAGGCCTACGCCCCGGAGGTGATGGATGTGCGCGGCGCGATTGCCTCGCTGAGCGACGACGAGCGCGCTGCCATGGCCGATGAATTGGCGAACGAGGAATTGCCCTCATTCGCGCAGGTGTGGGCCTTGGGCTTCATGTATGCGGTGGAAACCTGGCCGGAAGAATGGGCCGCTCCGCGCGACAAAGAGGCCGCCCAGTGGGTGGAAGACGCCCTGGACCGCATGGTGGCCATGACCGAGGACGACACCGGTGAGCCCAGCATCAGCATGTTCGGCGAGGGGGCGCCGCCCACCGTCAGCCAGGAACGTTTGAACGCCTATGGCGAGGCCATCTGGGCCGTTTACGACCTGCGCGACGTGTGGAAAACCATCGGTCCGCGCGTGGAAACCGTGCGCAAGCCTGCCGAACCGGGTCGCAACGACCCCTGCTGGTGTGGCAGCGGGAAAAAGTTCAAAAAATGCCACGGGGCCTGACGGGCCCGCCGAATCAAACCCCCGTTTGAATCCAGCGTTGCTCCAGTGCTGCCGCCGGCACCGGGCGGCTGAACCAATAGCCTTGGAATTGTTTGCAGCCCAGGTCCGCCAGGGCATGGCGCTGGGCTTCGGTTTCCACCCCTTCGGCGATCACGGCCAAATCCAGGCTTTGGCCCAGGGCCACCACCGTTTTGACGATGGCGGCGTCGTTGGCGTCGGTCAGCAGGTCGCGCACAAAACCCTGGTCGATTTTGAGCTTGTAGAGCGGCAGGCGCTTGAGGTAGGACAGTGACGAATACCCGGTGCCGAAGTCGTCGAGCGAGAAGTTGACCCCATAGGCCCGCAAACCGCTCATTTTGGCGATCACGCTGTCCATGTCGTCCACCAACTGGCTTTCGGTCAGTTCCAGTTCCAGTCGGGCCGGGTTGGCGCCGGTTTGGCGCAGCACGGCCTGCACTTCGTTCACAAAGTTGGGTTGCTTGAACTGGCGTGCGCTCACGTTCACCGCCAAGGTCCAGTGCGCTGTGGCCGGTTGCTGGGCCCAGTCCACCAGCTGCTGGCACGCCGCCTGCAGCACCCACAGCCCCAGCGGCAGTATCAGTCCGCTGGTTTCGGCTACCTCAATGAACACGCCCGGTGGCACCAGCCCCCGGGTTGGGTGTTGCCAACGCAACAGGGCTTCGGCACCCAGCATCCGGCCCTGGGCGTCCACCTGTGGCTGGAACAGCAGGAAGAACTGCGCTTGCGCCAACCCTTCGCGCAAGTCGGTTTCCAGTTCGGCCCGCTTGTGCACCCGGTCCTGCATCTCGGTGTCAAAAAAACACACCGTGTTGCGCCCTTCGGCCTTGGCCTGGTACATGGCCATGTCGGCCAGTTTCAGAGCGTCTTCGGTGCTGCCGTTGGTGTCGGAAAACAGGGTCACGCCGATGCTCACGCTCATTTCGTGGCGCAGCGTGCCCAGCAGGTAGGGCAGGCTCAGGCTGTGCTGGATTTTGTGGGCCACCGCTTCTGCCTGCCGGGCGGCGGTGTCTCGCGCGGTGCTCAGGTTTTGCAGCATCACCACAAATTCATCACCGCCCAGACGGGCCAGGGTGTCTTCGTTGCGGATGTGTTCTTGCAGCCGCTGTGCAATTTGTTGTAGCAGCAGATCGCCCACATCGTGGCCGTGTGTGTCATTCAGGGTTTTGAAGTTGTCCAGGTCGATGAAGAGCAAGGCCCCATCGTGCTGGTTGCGCAGGTGGGCGGCCAGTCCGACCGAGAGCCGGTCGTGCAGCAGACGCCGGTTGGGCAGGTGGGTCAGGGGGTCATAAAAGGCCAGTTGGTGGATTTCGGCCTGGACTTTTCGGTGCGGGGTGAGGTCGGTGGAAATGCCGCAGAGCGCGTAGATGCTGCCCTTGGCATCTCGCAGGGGGAGCTTGACCGACAGGTACACGTGGTCTTCGGGGCTGCCCGGCAGGCGGTTGACTTCTTCAATGGCAACACGTTCGCCATTGACCACCACGCGGGCGTCGTTGTCGTGCAGTTTCTGGGCCGTGGGGGCGTCAAAAAAATCGTCGTCGGTGCGCCCCACAATGTCTTCCATGGAGCGGCCAAACAGTTCGCGCACCGGGCGGTTGGCGTACTGGTAACGCAGTTGCGGGTCCTTGATGTAAATGTAGGCCTCTACGCTGTCCAGTATGGTGTTGAGCCGTTCCTCGCTGGCCCGCAGCGCGCCGGTTTGGCGGAGCACCTCGCGCCGCAGCCAGGTCACGGCGCCCGCAGCCACCAGCAGCAGGGCCACGGTGGCGGCCAGGGTCCACCAGATGTAGGGGGGCACCAGGGGCGGGGTGTCGGCATTGCCCCAGCGGTTCAGGATGTCGTAGTAAGGCGATTCGGGGTCGGCTTTCCAGCGGCGCAGATGGCCGTCGATGGCTTGCAGCAGATGCGCGTTGGTGTTTTTGCGCGTGGCAAAGTACAGGCGCACGGGGTTGAACATCAGGGGCGTGGCCACCAGCTTGTAGCGCTGCGCCTGCATGTCGCCATAGCGGTGGTTGGCCATGGCAATGTCGGCGTCGCCGCGCGCCACCCGGGCAAAGGCCTCGTCCAGGGCATGCACGGGTTGCCATCGGGCCTGCACGCCAAAGCTGTCGAGCAGGTTGACCAGGTATTCTTCCTGCACCGAACCCTGCAGCACCGCAATGCGTTTGCCGTTGAGGTCCAGGATGGATTCGAGCACTTTGCCGTTCTGGGTGTACCCCTGTGACCAGCTGTGCAGGGCCGCCACCTGGTGAAAGTCGTAGACACCCGCCCGGGTGGGGTTGTATGCCACGTCGGGCATGAGGTCGATGTCACCATTGGTCAGTCCGGCCAGGCAACCTTGCCAATCACATGGCACAGCTCGCAGGGTCCAGCCTTCGCGTTGTGCGATTTCTTGCAAAAGGTCAGCAAAAATCCCGGCCGGTCGGCCTTGCTCGTCCAGAAACAACTTGGGTTGGTTGTCGTAAACGCCCCATCGCACCAGTGTTTGGCCGTGGGCTGGGGCCAACCAGCACAACGCCAGGGCCAACAGCGTTCTCGCCAAGGTGGATGGAATGAATGTGCGTTGGCTGGACATGGGGGCCTATTTTGCCCCCAAATATGCGAAAAATACGATTTTGGTTGTTACGCGGCCCGCAGGCGGTTCACCAGGCCTTGCAGGGCGCAGGCCACGGTGCGTGCACGTATGGCGGCCCGGTCCCCTGCAAATTGCATCCGCTGCGCGCTGGGCGGGTGTTGCCCATGGGCCCCCGCCCAGGCAATCCACACCGTGCCCACGGGTTTTTCGGGGGTGCCGCCAGTGGGGCCGGCCACACCGGTCACGGCCACGCTCCATTGGGCCTGCGAATGCCGCAAGGCCCCGTCGGCCATGGCCAGTGCCACGGGTTCGCTGACGGCGCCGTGTTGGTCGATCAGGTCACGGGGCACGCCGAGCTGCTGGGTTTTTGCATCGTTGGAATAGGTCACAAACCCCCGATCCAGCCACAGGCTGGAGCCGCTGAGCGCGGTGCAGCTGGCCGCAATCAGGCCCCCGGTGCAGCTTTCGGCGGTGGCCAGCGTTTCCTGGCGTGCCAACAGGGCTTGGGCGAGTTGTTCGCACACCTCCCACACGGAGCTGGGCACGTACAAGGGGTTGCGGGTTTTGGACATGCTCACCCGCCCAAGAGCCCTGACCGGTGCAACAAGGCCAGCACCAGCAGGGTGCAAAAGGCGGCCACCAGGTCGTCAAACATGATGCCCCACGCACCACGCCAGCCGCTGCCCTTGAACACCCGGTCGGCCCAGGCCACGGGACCGGGTTTGGCGGCATCGAAGTACCGGAACAGGCCAAAGGCCAGGGCCTGTTGCCACCCGCTGGCGGGCTGGATCAGCCACAACACCGCCCAGAATGCCACGATTTCATCGATCACGATGTAGCCCGGGTCGGCCACGCCGCATCGCTGTACCGTGGCGCGGCTGGCCCACCAACCCACCAGCCCGGTTCCAACGATGATGCCACCCCAAGTGCCGTCCGATGGTTGGACCACGGCCTGGATCACCAAAAATGCCGCCCAGGCCCACAAGGTGCCCACTGTGCCGGGCGCACGGCGGCTGAGGCCCGATCCGAAGCCCAGCGCAACCAGGTGGGACAGGTGCGCCAGCATGAAGCGTGGGGTGGGCTGCGCCACAGGCGGTGGGGTCATGCGAACCAGCCTTCAAAGCCGTCGAAGGGGGTGAACCGCTTGTTCTCAAAACGCACGCGGGTGGGGCCCGGCAGGGCCCGTTCCCGGACCGGGTGCAAGGGATCGCCGGGGTAGCACATGGCGGTCACGCCGTGGTCGTCGAACAGCTCGGGCAGCACGCAGCCCGGGCGACGTTGCAGGGCTTCGTTCCAGGCGCTGTGCACGTTGGCGTGGTGGCTGAGTTGGGCCAGACCCATGAGTTGCGGCGGAACCAGTTCGATCTCGCCCGCGTGGTAACGCGTCAGGGCCTCGCGTGGTGTCATCCACACGGTTTCGGTGGCTTCGTGCGCATCGTGTTGTGGTTCTTGTCCGGCGGGGAGCGTGGCCAGAAAAAAACGGGTGTCGAAGCGCACGCTTTGCAGCAAAGGGGTTTTGGGCGTGATCCAGCGGCTCCAGGGGACGATGTGTCTGCTGCACCAGCGCAGACCGTGGGCCTGGAACGCGGGCAGCAGTTCGGCCGACGCGGCCAGCGCCCGCCGGGTGGCCGGGTCGCTGGGTTCCGCCAACAGCAAACCCACTTCTTCCCAGGTTTCGCGCAGGGCGGCCACAAACAGCCCGGTGGCGGTGGCCAAAGGGGTCTCGGGTTCGGCCAAGTGGGTGTGCAGTGCCTCGGGGTGCTGGTCCAGGTGGGCATGCCACGCGGGGGCGCAGTCTTGTGCATCCAGTTTTCCACCTGGAAACACGTACATGCCACCCAACACTTGGGAGTTTTGGTGGCGTCGCAGCAGCAGCACCTCCAGACCGGGGGGGCCGTCGCGCAGCAGCACCAGCGATGCGGAATCGCGGGGAACACCTGCGGCCACGGGTGGTGCGGTGTCTTCGCGGGGAGCTGACGGGGCTGGGGTATGGCTGGTCATTCGATTGGGCTCAGGTGGGGCTGGCAAAGTGGTCGAAGCCGGTGTAGCTGCGTATCGTGTCGTGGGGCAGGGGCTGGCCCCCGCTGATCAACATGCACCCGCTGCCTGGGTGGATGTGGCCGATGCGGTGCACCGGCGTTCCTGCCTGTTGGGCGGCTTGTTGCACCGCGCCGCGGCGGTGTGTCGGGGCGGTAAACACCAGTTCGTAATCGTCGCCACCGCTGAGCAAACAGGTCAATTGCTGCGGGCTGGGCTGCTGGCGCAGGTCTGGGGTCAAGGCTTCACACGCCAGCAGTTGGTCCAGATCAAGGGTGGCGCCCACCCCCGATGCCTTGAGGATGTGTCCCAAGTCGCTGAGCAGGCCGTCACTCAAATCGGCAGCGGCATGGGCCACGCCGCGCAATGCCCGGCCCAGGGCCAGGCGCGGTGTGGGGCGCTCCAGCCGGGCACGGCAGCGCCGCAGTGCCGGGCCGTCCAGTTCCACCGTGCCGCGCAGGGCCTCCAGAGCCAGGCGCGCATCGCCCAGGGTACCGCTGACATATAGATCGTCACCGGCTTGGGCGTTTTGGCGGCGCAATGACTGGTGAGGTGGCACCTGGCCCAGCACGGTGACACACAGGTTCAGGGGGCCGCGCGTGGTGTCGCCCCCCACCAATGGACACTGGCTGTCGCGTGCCAAGGCCAGCAGCCCCTGGCTGAAGCGTTCCAGCCAGGGGGCGTCCACCTGGGGCAGGGCCAGCGCCAGGGTGAAGCACAAGGGCTCGGCCCCCATGGCGGCCAGGTCGCTGAGGTTGACGGCCAGCGTTTTGTGGCCCAGGCCGGAGGGTTCGGCGGTGGACAAGAAATGCCGCCCTTCCACCAGCATGTCGCTGGAGAGGGCCAGTTCCATGCCCGCCTGCGGCAGCAACAACGCGCAGTCGTCCCCTATGCCCAGGCGGATGCCGGGCGCCATGGTGCCTTCTTGGCTGGGGCCCTGGAAGTAGCGTTGGATCAGCTCGAATTCACCCATGTGGCGGTTTCTCGAAACGGGTTGCGGTTGGAGGCGGCAGCAGGAAGCTCAACGGGTGGCGCTGGATGCGGCGCAGTATGGTGGCCCGGATGCGTTTGCGGTCCACGGAACCCACGTTTTGGGCCTTGAGGGCCAACCTGAACGCCAGGTAAAAACTCACGCCCAGGTTGATGGGGCCCACCACCAGCACGCCCGCTGCAGCCGCCCAAAAACCCGGGGTGGCAAGCGAATCCCAGCCCAAAGTCACGGCAGCAGCGGCCACCTGACCGGCCGAGAGCGTCACGTGCCGCACCTGCAAGTCGAGGCCAAAAAACAAGGCAAAAGCGGGCACCAGCCCCAGCATCAGGCCCAACGAAATGTTGGCGGCAAAACCCGAAATGTGGCGCCGCATGAAGCCGGCCCAGCGGTTCGCACGGGCAGTGCCCAGCCAACGGGTGATGTTGGGGTTGTAGCGCATCGCCGAATCCAGCCGGTGCAACACAAACCAGTTTTCGGCCCACCCCGCCACAATGCTGGAGGCAAACAGCAGCACCCCGGTGAAGGCGGCGAACAAAACGGTGGGGCCCAGCAGGTCCATGTCGTGCAGCACGTGTTGGGCGGTGGCGGCGTCGATCATGCCTTGGCCGGTGCTTGCGTGCAGGGCCCAGGAAATCAGCAACACCACCGGCACCACCAGCCCCAGGTTGCCCAGGATGGCGGCGACCTGGGAACGAAACAGGTGGGCCACCTCGTCCACAAAGGCGCGCACGGCGCGCGGGGCCCGGATGTGCCGCAGCTTGGCCACCATGGCCGGGGCCGTGACCGCCGGTTGCTTGGTGGCCACGGTGAAATGCAGCAGCTGCACCAGCACAAAAGACACCGCGTAATTCAAACCTGCCGCAAAACCGGCCCAGAACGCCGTCAAACCCAGGGCGTACAACCCGAACTTGGCCCAGGTGGTCAGCCCGATCACGGCGCCACCGCCAGCGGCTTGCCACAGCATTTGCCGGTACTCGGCCCGGTTGCGGGTGATGTAATGCTCACCGGTTTCGGCGCTGCGCTCGGCCACCTTGGCCGCGGTCAATTCAGCGCTCTTGGCCACCAGGTCGCGCAGGCTGCGGCTGTTCTGGCTGACCTGGGCCAGCTCGGCCATCAGCGTCAGGGTGGCGCGGCCCGCGTCCGGGCTTTGCAGGGCGTCAAGCAGCAGCTTGATGCGCACAATGCGTTCACGCAACTGTCGCAACCGAAACACAATCCCGACCGAAATGCCGTGTTCATCCAGGTGTGGGTAGACCGTCTGGGCCGCCATGCGACAGGCATCGAGTTGTTCGCGCAAGCCTTGGGCCGCGGCCTGCACCTCCGCGGTACCCGCTCCGTGCTGCTGCACAGCGGCGCGCAAATTTTCGAGCAAGGGCGGCAGGTTCTGGAAGGCGCGAGCCTGGCGGGCCTCTGGCGACATCCGCACCCGCACTTCGGCCGCAAAACCGGTGGAACTGATCTGGCTGGTGGCAAACACAATCGCGTCCATCAGGGTGGCCGACCAACGGGGGGGGACGGTCGGGCCAGGCTCGGCCAATGCGGTGCCCGGGTGTTGCGCAAACAGCAATCGGTGTGCCCGTTCCAGGGTAGTGGCATCCACGGCACGCAGCCATTGCGCGTCCAGTGGGTGGTCGAACAGCAGTGCAAACAACTCGCCGATGTCGGTCGTTTCGGGGGTGCCCGGCAGCAGTTTGCGTCGCAGTCGATAGCCGAATTCGCTCAAAAACGCGGTGCGCGGCGCAAAACCATGATCGGCCAGCAGCGGGGTGATGTCCACTTCGGTGGTGAACTGTTGCCACCACCGCTGCCACAGCGTCTGAAAGGCGGGGCGGGCCTGCACTACATCCAGCAGCAACTGCAGCCGGCCCAGCACCCCTGGCACCGACCGCCCATCGCCCCGCAGCCACTGCACCACCCCGATCAGCCACAGATGGCGCACTGCCAGGGGGGCTTCGGGGTTGAGTGTGGCGAGCAGGGTCGGCAGGTCGGCCGGGCGGCCGCACTCGGCGCCGTCAGTCAATTCGTGGGTTGCCATGGGGCAATTGTCGCCCAGACAGGTACAAGCCGTGGGTGCGCGCGGGGTTTCCTGCCAGAATGGGGGCTTTCATAAAAATCAACTCAAAGAGGCAGACATGAGTACCTACCGCATTGCCCCTTCCATTCTTTCGGCCGACTTCGCTCGCCTGGGCGAGGAGGTGCGCAACGTGATCGCAGCGGGCGCGGACTGGATCCATTTCGATGTGATGGACAACCACTATGTGCCCAACCTCACGTTCGGGCCGATGGTTTGTCAGGCCCTCAAGCCCCACGCCAAAACACCCGCAGGCTTGCCTGTGCCGATCGATGTGCACCTGATGATCCAACCCGTGGACGCCCTGGCCGGGGCGTTCATCGATGCAGGTGCCGATCTGGTCAGTTTCCATCCGGACGCTTCCGCCCACGTGCACCGCAGCGTGCAGGCCATCAAGGCCAAGGGGTGCAAAGCCGGCCTCACCTTCAACCCGGCCATGCCACTGGATGTGCTGGATTGGGTGATCGACGACATCGATCTCATTCTCATCATGAGCGTCAACCCGGGTTTCGGGGGGCAGAGCTTCATCGATTCGGCCTTGCGCAAGATCGAAGCGGCACGCAAACGGATCGAGGCGTGCGGCAAAGACATCCGCCTGGAGGTGGATGGGGGCATCAAGGCCGACAACATCCGTCAAGTCGCCGACGCGGGTGCCGATACCTTTGTGGCGGGGAGTGCGATTTTTGGGAAGCCTGACTACAAGGCCGTGATTGACCAGATGCGCGCCGCTCTGGCGTAAGCCAGAAGTAAGCAGGGAGGTCAATTCTGACTTTATCATTTCGTCACCATGTCCCAAGTGCACACCACCAGCAGTTTCATTCGTCCCGCTGTACGGCTCATGCAGCGGTTGAGCATGCCGGTCAAGATGATGGCCATGGCCTCGGTGGTGGTCATTCCGCTGCTCATGGTCGCGTTCGTGCTGTCCAAGTCCATGTGGGACCAGCGTCTGGTGGCGCTCAGCGAACTGAGTGGCCTGAAAATGGTGAACCAGATCGCCGATGTGGTGGAGTTGGCGCAGTTGCACCGTGGCCAAACCCACACCCTGCTGGCGGGCAATGCAGCCATGGAGTCGGCCCAGGCTGCCACCCGCGACAAGCTGCGTTCGGCCACGGCAGCGCTGGATGCGCAAGTCAACCAACACCCCGAATTGGGGCTGGACAGCAGTTGGGCTGCGATCAAGCAGGAACTCAACAGCCTGGCTTCGGGGCGTTTTGAATTTGCCCAGCGCAACGAGGTGTTCGGCCGCCACACCGAACAGGTCGAGCGGCTGCGCAAGTTGGCGTCTTTGGCGGGCGAAACCTCCGGGTTGTTGCTGGACCCCGTGGCCAACTCCTACTTTCTGATGGACATTGTGGTGGACCGGATCATTCCGCTCACTGAAATCACCGCCCAGATGCGTGGTTTGGGGGCGGCTGCCATGGCGGCGGCGGCCGGTTCGGAAGGTGGCGGGTCCATGACGGCGGCATTGCGGGTGGGGGGCTTGTCCAACCAGCTCAACGGGCAGCTGCGCAATTTGCAAGACCGTCTGGAATCCCTGCGTCGCGCGGGGGAGGTGCCCCCCGCCAGCTGGAACGAACTGGAGCGCTTGACCAGTGGTTTTTCCGGGTTGGCCGCATCCACCATGGGCGCAGGCAACCTCAGCGGCGATGTGCAGGCCTATTTCAACACGGGTACGCAAGCCATCGAGGCTCAGCAGCAGTTTTCCAACGATGTCAGCACCCGTCTGGAAGCCATTTTGCGCGAACGTGAAGCGGGTCTGGGTTCCGAAATCGTGCAGGTGGTGGTGGGCTGCGTGGTCGTCATCCTGCTGCTGGCCTATGGCATGGTGGCCTTCTACCATGCCACCGTGTCCGGCCTGGAGCGCCTGAGCGCCACCATGGAGCTGGCCACCCAGGGCGATTTGACGGCCGATATCGAGGTGGAGGGCCGGGACGAGATGGCCTTCATCAGCAACAAGTTTCGCGGCATGATGCACCGGCTGTCGGAGCTGGTGGCCGACGTGCGCAGCGCCGCAGCCGTCCTCAGTCACGTGGGCAAGTTGCTGGTGGACGACAGCCAAAGCCTGTCCGGGCGCACCCAGTCGCAGGCGGCCAGCCTGGAGGAAGCCACGTCCAATGTGCGCAGCGTGGCAGACACGGTGTCGGTCAACGCCAATTCGGCGCAAGAGATCAGCCGCGTCACCAGCGAGTTGCACCACGAAACCGAACGGGCCAGTGCCCTCATGCACCAGACCATGAGCGGCATGAACACGCTGCAGGCCACCTCCGAACGGATGAATGAGATCATTGGCACCATCGACAGCATCGCCTTCCAGACCAACATTTTGGCCTTGAATGCTGCGGTGGAGGCCGCCCGTGCAGGCGAACAGGGCCGTGGTTTTGCGGTGGTGGCCGCCGAGGTGCGCAGCCTGGCCCAACGCAGTCAGTCCGCAGCCAGTGAGGTGCGCCAGCTGATTGCCGAGTCCACGGGGCGTGTCAAGGGAACGGTGGTCGAAATTGGCTCGGTCAACGACGTGATGGACACCCTGGTCCGTGGCATCCGCGATATTTCAGCCCGTATCGATGGCATGGCCACCGCCAGCACCCAGCAAAGCACGGCACTCAAAGAGGTGGTGATTGCGGTGGGTGATCTGGACTCGCTCACCTACGAAAACTCCGCCATGGTGGAGCGCACCACACACCGGGCTTCGCGCCTGATGGAGCGTACCAACGAACTGGATTCGGCCGTCAAGCACATGAAATTGCGCCAAGGCACGGCAGACGAGGCCTACGAACTGGTGCACAAGGCGGTCGATCACATTGCGCAAGTGGGCTACAACCGTGCGTGCGAAGATTTCTACGACAAGAACGGCACTTTTGTGGACCGTGACCTCTACATCTTCGTTTTTGACCGCGAAGGGGTCTACCATGTGATGGGCATGGACCGGGCCCGGGCCAACACCCGTTTGCACGACGCGCCGGGGCTGGATGCCAACAAACTGCTGGCCGACGCCTGGTACCGGGCGGACAACGGCGGCGGCTGGGTCGAGTACAACATCATCAACCTGCAAACCGGGGCGGTGCGGGCCAAATCGTCCTTTGTGATGCCGCTCAACAAAGACTTGCTGATCGGCTGCGGTGCTTACCGCAGCGCCTTGCTCAACGGGTGATGGCCAAGTCGGGGACAATAAGGGTTTTCTCCAACCTGTTTTCGACTTGAGCCCGACCGCGCTGCATTCGGGCAGCGATGGTTTTTTGCTGTGTCTGCTCTTGATACCCCCACCCCTGTTCGCATGACCGCCTTGGAGCGGCGCGCCAGTCTGTCGCTGGCCAGCATTTTTGCCTTGCGCATGCTGGGTTTGTTTCTGGTGTTGCCGGTGTTTGCCCTGGAGGCCGCCAAGTTCCCGGGCGGCGACGACCCGGCCCGTGTGGGGTTGGCCATGGGCATGTACGGGCTCACCCAGGCGCTGTTGCAAATACCGCTGGGCATGGCGTCCGACCGTTGGGGGCGCAAGCCGGTCATTCTGTGGGGGCTGGGGCTGTTTGCGCTGGGCAGCGCTGTGGCAGCCTGGGCGCCTGATCTCAACACCCTGATTGCGGGGCGTGCCCTGCAGGGAGCGGGCGCCATTTCAGCGGCCATCACCGCTTTCCTGGCCGATGTCACCCGTGACAGCGTGCGTACCAAAGCCATGGCCTTGGTGGGCATCGGCATTGCATTGATGTTTGCGTTTTCTTTGGTGTTTTCTTCGGTGCTGGCTGCGGCCATTGGGTTGTCGGGGTTGTTTGCCTTGACGGCGGGCTTGGCCCTGGCCGGAATGGCGGTGGTGACCTGGGTGGTCCCTGCGGAGCCGCAGCAACAGGTGGATGCGGGCCGTTCTGGCTTGCGCGAGGTGCTCCGGCACCCCGGCTTGCTCCGGTTGAATTGGGGCGTGTTTGTGCTGCATGCCGTGCAACTGGCCATGTGGGTGGCCGTGCCCGGTTTGCTCGTGCAGGCCG
>JACCDQ010992819.1_pt1 | contig 15294 bp, 16 predicted proteins | sample 7446031 | NCBI WGS metagenome assembly JACCDQ01 (sample SAMN15323442, study PRJNA562643) | freshwater metagenome | isolation source: river surface water | place: USA:Blue River Watershed | collected 2017-08-17
AGTGCCCGCATTGCGCGCATCTGTGGCAAGCCTCCAAGGCGCTGCATCCTCAAGCGAAGTTCACGTGGATTCCGGTGGCATTGCTGAGCAAGGCCAGCCGCACCCAAGGGGCAGCGCTGCTCGCCGCCTCCGAGCCGGCCAAGGCCATGGACGAGCATGAGGCGCTGCTGTCGCAAAAGCGCGGGGGCATGGCCGCCTCCAGCGACGTGGCCGAAGCACAGGACATCGCCCTGGCCAAGAACACTCAACTGTTGCGCAGCTTCGGCGCCGACTCGGTTCCGTTTGTCGTTGCCAAGCATGCCCAGACTGGCGCCATCGTGTCCTTCCCGGGCGCCATGCCGCCGGCTCAGCTCGCACAAACGCTGGGTCTGGCTGTCCCCGCTGCTCAGTAATCACCAGCACTGCGAAGCAAAAGCCCTGGCGTCATGTGACGCCAGGGCTTTTCTGCAATCAAACTTCGACTGTTGAGGTCGTCAGTCCCTCAGACGCAGCAGGTCCTGCCGGGTGCGTTGCTCCGCGATGAGCCAGAAGCCCAGCGCGCATGCAACGGCAAGCACCGCCGCCAGAGGGCTGAAGGCCAGCTCACCCGTGGCGTGCGGAAGCGCAACCCCCTGCAGGTTTGCGAAGGTCACCAGCAGCAGCAGCGCAGGCAGGAACGCCCGCAAGCCCACCTGCCACAGAGCACCGTAGACCAGCAGAGCGCCTTGCGAGAGCATGGCGAGCAAGCAGGCCAGCAGCAGCGATGTCACCGTGACGAGCGGCGAAGCTGCCATCGCCAAGGCGAACAGCAGTGCCACCATCAGTGCGGCAGCGCCGCGCGCGCAACGACAGAGCCGCACCAGGGAAACCCAGCGAAACCGGGAGTGCGTCATCTGCCGGGTGGCCTCGATGTCCGCCAGCAGACCGACGGTCACAAACAAGAGGCAGCCGACGAGGGCGAGATATCCAAGGTTGTTGAGCATGTGAGTGTCTTGAGTTGTCCTGTTCGATATAGCTAGAACAGACTTTCCGCCAACGGAAAATCTCCGAACGCGGCCTTTTCATCTCCGACTCCGAAACGACGAGCGAGCGAGCTAAAGCCCTTTACACCTGATAGTGGTTCGCGTATAATTCGCCTTGCTATATCAGTTTTCGTCAACCTCTTCCTTCCTGGAGATACTCGTGCCCCGCATCGCCGTCACCCTCTGACGCCGACGACTGCAATCAGCAGCATCGTTTCGGCGCGGTCTGCGCCTTCGATGGCTGCGGCACGCGCTGTTGGCTGGTCTAATCTGCCATGAGACTTCACCAGCTCCAACGCTCCGCTTCCCTCCTCGCGACTAGCTCAACCGGCCTTCTGCCAGGCCGGGCTTGACCTCGACCAGCTCGCGCTCGAACACGTTCGTCGGTCCCCATCCTCAAAGGATTGCTTTCGCGCCAATAACGCGAAGCAACGACGAACATGTTCATTCAATCGATTCCTCTTTTCAAGTATCCGCGCACACCTCATCTGGAAGGTTCGCGCTTGCAGGCTGGTGATGACGCCAGCGACCAAGTTCCGTTGTCCGCGCTGGCGGGCGCGCATGTGGTCATCGAAGAAAAGCTCGACGGCGCAAATTCTGCGATTTCGTTCAGCGAAGCAGGTGAGTTGCTTCTTCAGTCCCGCGGCCACTACCTGGTCGGCGGCGCCAGCGAGCGTCAGTTCAACCTTCTCAAGCTTTGGGCGACGGCGCATGAGAACCGTTTCCTCGAGCTGCTCGAAGACCGCTATGTGATGTTCGGCGAGTGGGTCTACGCCAAGCACAGCGTCTGGTACGACCGACTGCCGCACTTCTTCAACGAGTTCGACCTTTACGACCGGGTGGAAGGCTGCTTCCTGTCGACCCAGCGTCGCAGGGAACTGCTGGCGAGCTCGCCGGTGGTTCAAGTGCCTGTGCTGTATGAAGGGCCCATGCCGACAAACCCCAAGCTGCTGTGGAAGCTCGTCTTCCACTCGTTGGCGAAGTCGCGTCAATGGAAGGCTGCCTTCGAAGCGAACGTTCAGCGAGAGGGCCAGCTGCTGGACCTGTGCTGGAAGCAAACCGACAAGTCGGACCGTTCCGAAGGTCTGTACCTGAAGGTCGAGAACGACCGGGAAGTCTTGGCCCGCTACAAGCTGGTGCGCCACGATTTCGTGCAGACGATTCTTGACTCGGGGTCGCACCACAGCCGTCGTCCGGTCTTGCCAAACCTGCTGGCGGAGGGTGTGGACTTGTACGCCGAGCAACCCACGGTCGGCTGGGAGCAGCTGGGTCTGCGCACGGTGCGGTCATTGCAGGAGCTTTCCGCACTGTCGGTTGACGAGCTGGAAGGAGCCAAGCCATGAAGCACTGGCCGAGTTCCGAGATTCGGAACGGTCGTACCTCTTCGGGGAACGACTTGCTGGACCGTGAAACGTTCAAGCGCTTGGTGCTTGCTCGTGCGGGGGGTCGATGTGTGTTTTGCGGAGCCCCTGCGGTGGATGCGCACCACATCCTGGAGCGCAAGCTGTTCGACGACGGGGGCTACCGGCTTTGCAACGGTGCTGCTGTCTGCGCCGCGTGTCACTGGCGCTGCGAGACAACCGAGCTGAGCGTGGCCGACGTCTGTGCTGCGGCAGGCATCAAAAAAGAGCCGTCGTTCCCGGGGGCAGTCCTCGGGGGCGATTACGACAAGTGGGGCAACCGCATCTGGCCCAGCGGCTTACGCAGCTGGGGACCTCTGGAATCGGATGCAGGGGCCCGCAAGGCGCTGGCAGTGGGCGGAGTGTTGGGCCGAATGATGCCCTCGACCTACTGCGAGTGCGAACAAGGAGAACCATCATGAAGTGGGTTGATTTGCAGAGCCTGGTGCCTGCCCCGAAGGCTGTGCCTGACTACGAGGGCTGCCTGCGGGCATTCCCCGTGCTGGAGCAGGCGAAGGCGACGCCGCAAAGTCCTGTCTATCACGCCGAGGGGGATGTCTGGACGCATACCTGCATGGTGCTGGATGCTCTGGTGTCCTCTGCTGAATACGAGGGCCTGTCTCAGGCGCAGCGAGAAGAAGTGTTTTTTGCTGCGCTGCTGCACGATGTGGCGAAGTACCGAACCACGGTCATCGACCCGGTGACGGGTGCCATCGGCCAGCCGGGGCACTCCCGCAAGGGCGCGCTCGATGCTCGCATCTTGCTGTGGGACCTCGAGGTGCCGTTCCAGGCGCGCGAGAGCATCTGTCGCCTGGTCAGCCTGCACCAAGTGCCGTTCTACGCTTGGGAAGGGGCTCGAGGCAAGTCGCCTGAGCGTCTTGTGCGGGAGTTGTCCTGGCAGGTCGACCTGCGGTTGCTGGCGCTGCTGGCCGAGGCAGACATGCGTGGACGCATCTGCGCTGACGCCCAGAAGGTGCTCGACAATATCGAGCTCTTCAGGGAGCTGGCCAAGGAAGAGGGCTGCTACGGCCAACCGCGGGCTTTCGTGGATGCGCATACGCGCCTGAGCTATTTCCGTGGCGCTGAGGTGCATCCCGACTATCCGCTGTTCCAAGAGCCAGGTTCGCGGGTGACTGTGATGTGCGGGCTGCCGGCAACAGGCAAGAACACTTGGGTTGCCCGTCACCGCCCGGGACTGCCGGTGGTCTCTTTTGATGACGCACGAGAAGAGCTGGGACTCAAGCATGGCCAGAACGACGGCATGGCGGCGCATTACGCTGTCGACAAGGCCAAAGAGCTCCTTCGCAAGAAGCAAGCCTTTGTCTGGAACGCCACGAACCTGAGTCTCCAGATGAGGGAGAAAACGCTGGGCCTGCTCTACGCTTACGGGGCCGAAGTGGAACTGGTGTACCTGGAGCAGCCGCGGGCAGAACTGTTGCGCCGCAATAGCAAGCGCGACACGAGCCTGTCGAACAAGGCCTTGGAGGGCATGCTGGGGAAGTGGGAGTTGCCGCTGCCCACGGAAGCGCATGAAGTGCGCTACGTGCTGGCAGGGTGAGCCGCTGCCGCCCGCTCATCAAGAAAGCCCCGCACTCGGAAACGAGAGCGGGGCTTTTTCACGCCTTGTCGAGGCTCAATACCAGCCGGCGTTGTAACCAGCAGGGACGCCTCGGACGAAAGCGCTCTGACCGAAATTGGCGGTCATCGTGTAGCTGCCCCAGGTCGTCACAAACGGGACGTAGGCTGTGCCGCGAGGAGAGCTCAGGTTGTACGGGCCGTAGGTTGCGCCGGAGAGCTTGAACGTGACCTGGTGCGCATCGAGGTCCAGCGCAACGCCGATGCGAGTGCCGGAGGTCTGCCCCAAGCCGGTGGCCACCCAGCTGTTCATGCCGTTTCCGATGCCACCGCCTGAGCCGCCGCCACCCGAGTAGGTGTAGGCGTACCCAACAGGTGAAACGCTGGCTCCGCTCACGACGGCGCCAACCGCACTGGCGGGCATCACGCCCAACTCACAGAAGGTGCAGCCGATGTTGGAGAAGTACGCTTCAAAGTACCACTTTCCACTCGTCTTGGCCGCAAGATTGGTTGAAACCAGAATCTGGTTTCCTCCTCCGGTAGGACTCAATGTCAGCTTGTCAGCGGACAAGGTGCCGTTGGTCGGGACCTTGGCAGTGGCCAGGCTGAGAATCGCATAGCTGGGCGGGCCGCCCGTCCCATTCAGAGTGAGCGCGGCGCTCGTCAGGGCGTTCGAAGCAACGCTCAAGGGCAGGCTGTAGGTTGTCTGCGCCGCAGGCGTGAACGACACGGAGACCGGGCAGCGCGCACCGGGCGCAAGTGCTGCGGAGCAGCTGCTGGAGGTCACCGCGAAGGGCGTGGGGGCGCTGACGCTGGAGACCAGCAGGGGAGCCGTTCCCTTGTTCTTCACGTACAAGGTCTGAGCCGGTGCAGTGGTTCCCAGAGCCGTTGAGTAGGTCAACTGAGCCAGCGAGCTCCCCAGTGCGTCCTCAAAACCGAGTACCGCGGCAACACCGCTGCCCGTGAGGGCTACGGTTTGTGTTCCTGCAGAGCTCTGCAGCGTCACCACGCCTTCGAATGAGCCGGACGACACGGGCTTGAACTGCACGTTGATGTGGCACAGGCTGCCTGCTGCCAAGCTGCTTGCGCAGTCCGTCGAAGCAAGGAAGGGTCCCGAGACACTCAGTTGCCCGACCGACAGCGGAGTGTTTCCCGCGTTGGTCAGTCCAACAGTTTGCACCGCAGAAGTGCTGCCCACGAGCTGGTCTGCGAATTGCAACGAGCTTGTGGACAAGGACCCTGCGGTGAGCAGGCCCAACCCGGAAACAGCCAGCACGTTCTCATGATTGCTGCCGAATGGGCTCACGGAGGGGGCCGACATGGCGGTCATGCCGGAGGGGGTGAAGGTGAATCGCACCAGGCATTCAGCCCCTACGGCGACGGTGGCGCAGGAAGAGGCATCAGCTTGCAGGCCCTCTGGCAGGCCGCTCATCTGCGAGAAGTTGCCAACTGCGGTACCAACGTTGCGCAAGGCGACCGTCCGGGTGGCACTGCTGCCAACGGGAACGCCAGAAAACTCCAGCAGCGGTGACGCCCATTTGGCCAAGGGTGCCGGCGGAATGCCGGAGTCAACCACCAGCTGCGGGACGGCTTTTTGATAGTGATAGGAGGTCGTCTCAGCAAGTGCGGCGGCTGAGACGGCGCATGCCACAAGAATGAGGAGAGACTTGTGTTTTGTTCGCATTGTAAATTGGCGTAGTTCAAATCAACGAGAAAAGACGACGAGAGCGAGGTCCCTCGACTCGTCTTGGAACAAGGTTGTGTAGCCAATGGTTTTGGTCAAGCAGCAAGGAGGCGCCCCTCGACAACAAGGCTTTCTTCAATACGCCAAGAAGTTAAGTCGCACATCGGATTAAGGGTTGCCAAGTGCGCTTGGCTATACCGTCGTAGGACATTTTTGAAAGGCTAGCCATGAGCTACGACAACCCGAACTTCACCATCATCACCCCTGGGGGCTGCAATTCGTTTTGCACCTTCTGCACAGACCCGTTCAAGCGCAAGCCCTCGGCGGACTACCTGGGCAACTTGGTCAAAGTGTTGAGTGACACGCTGCCCGGGCATTTCCAGCAAGTCTCCATCTCGGGAGGCGAGCCCACGCTGAGCCCGGACCTGGCGTCCATCCTCAATCTGGTCCACATGTCGGGCCGCTTCAGGAAAGTGGTTCTGACCACCAATGGAGCCCGCTTGGCGCAGCATGTTGCGCTGATTCAACGGACGGTCAACCACCTGAACGTGAGTCGACACGCTATCGGCTACGAGGCCAATACCGCCATCTTCGGCACCCGCGACATCATCCGGGACGAAGCGTTGCGGGAAGTGGCTTTTGAGCTGAACAAGGCCGGCATCGACGTGAACCTCAACCACGTCTACACCTCCGACAGCGGGCTGACCGTCGACTACGTGCTGCGGTACATCGACTACGCACGCAGCGTCGGCGCCTCCAGTGTCAGCTTCCGCTATGACCAGAACGAGAACAGCCTGGAGCCCACCTACCTCGAGAAGCTGTTTTCAGACTGGAAAGTGGTCAACGAAGGCGGCTGCCCGGTGTGCCGAAACCACACGGTGCTCGTCAAGGGCTTTCCGGTTGTCTTCAAGGCGTCGTTCGCCGAGCCTTCGAAGGCCATCGACGATGTCTACGAACTGGTCTACCACATCAGCGGCAAGCTGACGACCGACTGGGAAGGAAAGCAGGAGTTCACCGACGCGAAGGCGCGCGCTTACGTTGCGGACTTCACGGCCAACCCTCACAAGCGGCACTCCGTTGTCGACCACACGGTCGCTGCTTCGGTGCAAGCTGCGCGGGGCCAGAAAGCGCCGTCGCTGCCCGCTCGGCAAGTCGTCGCACCAACAGCTCCGTACCCTCGGCCGGCAAAGACCCGCAGGCTCCAAGACGTTCCGGTGAGGGCCTATGGCGGGGGAGGCTGCGGTTCCGGAGGAGGCTGCGGCAGTTCTCAGCCGCAAGAAAGCATCCCTGAGTTCACTCCGGGCGGAGGATGCGGGACTTTCGGAGGGGGCTGTGGTTCGTCCTGAGCCCATTTCTGCGTTCTGCTGAACCATTCCAGCGTAAGCTGTCATTCAAGCCTGCCTCTTCCGAGGCAGGCTTTTTCACGCTGCTTTTCAGGCCGTCAAGCCTTGCCTTTCTAAAAGAGAAAGCGGTTCTGCTAAAATATCAATACATCCTCTGCGCTTGGTTGCCCTTCATGTCCGCCCTGCAGTGCCCTGCATCCATCCCTGACCTGCTTGCTCTCCGTCTGGAGCAGGCGCTCGCTCGTGCGCAAGGGGCCACCCGTGCGGAACGGTTGCGCTGGCTGATGGCTTGTCACCGAATCCAGGACCTGCAGAGCTTGTGGCTGCACGAGGTCGCTGTCGCCGCGATGCTTGCCGACCCGGCTGCTGTTGCTCAGGTGAGCGAAACGTTGGAGCGATGGCTGGTCCACGTCGATGTGCGTACTTTGCCCCTGCTGCTGCGTTGGAAAGACATTCTTGAAAGGCAGGCGTGGAGTGAGGCACTGGCGGGCACCGACGAAGCGCAGCAGTTGCGCCAGGCGTCTCCGTTGGGGGCTGCTCTACCTGCAGGTGCACGGGAAGCCGTTCTCGCGTTTGTCGGGAACGTCAAAAACGAGGCTCGGTCGACGTCATTTTAGGTCGCGACAACGAGTGCTTGCTAAATTTGCGCTGTCGATTTAGAATGGATGCATTGCAGGTTGGAAGCCCTGCCATGTTGTGAGTGTCCAGGCCTGGTTTGTGAGAGTTCCAGGTCTTTTAGCCGGGTCGAGCTTTGCTCCCCGGCTCTTTTTTTGTCGCTACACGTCCCAGAGCCACCGGAAAGCTCGCAGTCTGCAGCCGCGCACTCCTGCGCGGCCATGGCGAACCCGATTCAACCTTCGTTTTCCATCTTGGGACCTCTTTCGAGGCCTGGAGACGACGGACAACGCAGACATCCACGTGCGCCCAAGCGCACGCTTTCAGTATCTAGGCCATCGACAGGAGTATTCCATGCAAGAAAACCTCAACTCCACGCAGGTGGAACCAGCGCTGTCCGTGAGTGTTCAAGCCAAATTGCTGGCGCGATTCCTCAAGGATAAGGGCCTGGCGACCCTGACCCATTCGCAGGCGCTCGAGGCGCTAGCTCATGCCAACAACGTCAAGAGCTACAACGTCCTCAAGAGCAAGCCTGCTACCAAACCTGCTGCCAAGGAGGCGACGGCCGAGGACTTGCTGCGGCAAGCCATCGCCAAAGGCATGACGGCGGGCATGGCGCTCAACGTGTTTGCCGAGTCGCGTTCGGACACCGAGTCTGCATTTTTGGAGGCTGCCCGTGAAAACCATGCGCGCGAGGGCGAACTGGAGTTCGACGACAACGCGGTGGTCAGCCTCTCTGAGGATGGTGGCGCGTACGTGATGGGCTGGCGCTGGGTCTACCTCAGCGAGGTCGCCGCCCCCGGCAACCTTGTGGCTGCGCTGCGACTGGGCTTTGACCACGTCAGTGTCCTTCTCGAGGACCAAGACGTCGACCATGACTTCGATGAGTCTCATCTGGAGCTCAATGACGCCGCCTTGGAGCGATATGCTGCAGGTGAGGCGCAAGCTCCTGAGACCTGGCTGGTTCGAGGGCTCAACCGCGACGAAGCCCGGTTTGAGCTGACGGTGCGCCACTTCGATGCGCTGGAGTTCAACGAGGATTCTGAGTGTTTTGAGGGGGAGCTCGACGGCAACACCCTCGAGCTTTGCTTCCACCTGGATTGACGTTCTGATTTGATGCCCGACCATGCCCAGCCTTGGTCGGGCTTCTTTTTGCGTGCCGCGCCCGCGCTGGCTACACGTCTGGACGGGTTGCACTTGCCCGGCCGCGTCCGCCTCCTTTGGGAGGTCTGGCGAATCAAGTGTTTGTTTGCCACTTCATCCAAAGCCCTTTTGAGGGCCTCATGGACTTGGCACCGGACGCACCCAGGAACGCATCACACAGGCCCTCACACATCACAAGGACTTTGTATGACTGACAAGACTGTTTTTGAACTCAAGGCTCAGGCTCGCCGTCTGAGCGACTTGTTTTCCGCCCAAGGTATTGCACTGACGCACTCCCAGGCGCTGGATTCTCTGGCCCGTATCCATGGCCAGCGAGACTGGCGCGAGCTGAGTGGATTGCTCGGACGTGGCCAAGCTCAGCCTCTGGTGCTCTGTTCCGCGGTCGCCAAAGCTGCGCCGGCAGGTTGCGAATCCAGCCAAGAGGAAGACCTTCTGGAGTTTATCGAGTGGCATCTGCGCTGCAACGGTTTCGTGGAGGAAGACCTGGACGACCTTGTGCACGATGTGCTGGCGCCCGATGAGGCCTCTTCGGTGAACAACCAGGGCATCGCCGACCAGCTCAGCGCATTGCACGAAGCGTACGGTTCGTTCGACCAGTTGTTGGCCCTGCTTCGCAGGGAGCTCGACGGCTTCGACTTCGAGCGCCCTGCGGTTCAGGCCTGGGCTCGGACAGCGGAAGTGCCCTCGGCATCGTTTGACGCACTGCCTTGGCTGCTCCAGGCCAGCAGCGAGCAACTGCGCACGCTTATTCGCACCAGTCGCGGCCTCTCCTATGTGCTGGGCAACTGCGACATGGGCGACCAGGTGGCGGAGTGGTCTCGGGAGCACGGCCGAATCCACTCGGCCAATGACCGACGAGACCTGGAAGCATTCTTCGAGGCACTTCGACTGCGCAATCTGCACAAGCCAGAGCTGCTGGGCGTGACGGTTGAAATCAGTCGCAGCGACTTCCAGGCATTCCTGGAGGTTCGCTTCGACCACACTCAGCCTCAGGTCTTTGCCGAGCTGCAAGCTCTGCTGGACGAGGCCCGCAAACTCTTTTGAACCCCAAGGATTACATGACGCAAGCAAAGAAGGATGACCATCTTCGCAAGCCCTCGGCATACGCCGGCGGCGTTGCGGTTGCTGAGTACACGTTGCGCCGGTACTGCGGCGTCCAGCTGACCGAGGCCCAGGCCCAAGCGCTTTGGGCTGAGCTCAAGCAGCATCTGCTGGCCCGACGCTTCCGCGATACGGTGCAAGAGGCTGAAGAGTCGACAACGGGCGGGCTGGATACGTTGCCTCGTGGCGACGTGCTCGACGCCTTGGCGAGGGTGCTCACCGGCCTGGAGTGGCCGTTGAACATGTCGTCTGCCGAGGAGTCTCGCCAGTTCAGCGACAAGTTCGTTGCTGCCATCCGAGAGCGAGGCTACGCTCCGGCGTGACCGTATCTTGATTGACAACCCCGCAGCACTGCCATGGCAGCACTGCGGGGTTTTCTTCTGTCCCGAAGAAAAGCCGCCCCAGTCGGGGCGGCGAACAAGCAGAGGACGGGCTCAGGCGGCCTTCAGCCAGCCTGCGTCATGGTGGACCTTGGTGTCATAGAGCGAGAACTCGATGAGCTCCTTCTCCACGCCAAACCCTTCCGAGCGAACTTGGCGAGCGATGTACTCGACGCGTTCCTTGACGTCTTCGTAGACGCCGCTGTAGGCGCGGTAGGTCATCATCACCGTCACGTCCCCCTGCTCGTGCCGCTTGAACACGTTCTTCGACAGATGGCAGTTCAACTCGCGGGCGAGCTGGCGCAGATGCGCCATATTTGCCTCATCGTCCTGCACCTTCACACCAAAGTGGCATTCGAAGTAGCAGTCCTTGGGCATCACGGGACTTGCGTGCATGCGCGACGGCGCAGCGGGGTGCCAGGGCACCGTCTCGATTTTCTTGCGAATCACCGTCAAGCCTGCGGCCTGCAGCCCCGATGCAATGCGCTCGAGTTCGGTGAGCGCCTCGGCGTTGCGACCGAAGAAGACCGAGCTGGTCATCACGTCCTTGATGACACCGGCGTCCCGCGTGTGCAGGTCCAGCACGATAGGCTTGACCTCCAGCGCGGAGCAGATGCGGCGGAAGTCTTCCACGCTGCTGGCCTGTTCCACGGTGACATGCAGCTCGTAGGGGGTCTTGTCGTTGATGCGGGCGTCGCGGGCTTGCAGCTCCGCCCAGAAGTCAGCCTTCTTCTTCATCATGTTGGCGATGTCTTCATCGTCGAACCCGAGGGTGTAGGGGATAGACAGCGCCACCAGAATGGAGTCAACAGCTTCTTCGAGGATTTTCTCGGGCGTCACGAATCGATGGTTCGTGGCAAACGCATGGTCGTAGGGCAGGGCGGCTTTGGCCAGCTCTCCCGCTTCTTCCATGAGCTTCAGCACTTTCTGGGAAAGGTTCTTGCGGTCTGCGGAGGAGAGCTCCGCGATGTACTTCAACAGGTCGGGGCGCATGAGGGCTCCAGTAGTTTTGTCCTACCGAGGTCTAGCGAGCGCACTTAGTCCGGATGGTCGGCAGTATTTCAGGAGGCAGCAAGGGATGACGCCGTTTCAGCCTTCAGCCTCCCAGGGGCCTGGGCGACGCCCCTGTCGATTGGGTCAACCTCTCTAACTGAGCAACGACTTCTTCTGGCCGCCAGTCTCCGGGCGGACTGGGCAACAAGCTGGAAAGCTAAAGGAGAGGACAATTCGCTGCATGCTAAATATCGCAGCCGTATTGGCTGGACGGCATTGCTAAACAGAACTAAAATGCCTCTCACTAGGAGTTGTTATGGTCTATATCGGCTTTATCTTTCTGCTTCTGCTGGCCGTCCTTTCGGGCTCCCACTCGGTCCGGCAGCATGCCCGGGAACCTTGGCCTGTAAGCCTGCTTTGCGCGAGCGCGTCTTTGCTGGCGGGCACCTCGGCGATTGTCGTCCTGTGTGCGGGGCTCAATCCGGATGCGCGCGACATTCACTTCGTCTCAGAGGTCCTGAGCATGAGTCTTCAGTTGACCGGTAGGACTGAAGGGGAAGCGAGCTTTTCGTCTCTGGTGCTCCTGGCGGGGGTAGCTCCTCTCATCCTGGGACGATTCATCGCTCACGGCTTGCTGCGGTACATGCGGGCAGAAATCGCCAACATGGCGGCTTGAGGGGGACCCGGGTCCTGCCTATACAAGGCAGGACAACGGGAGACTCCATGAAAGCCATTTTTGATGCCATTCGCCGTTCCAAAAGCCTTCGGGCGCGGGACGAAGGCTACTGCCTGCAGGAATTCGAACGCCGCAACCGCGGCCACCAGAACGAGCTCGACACGCTGGCGCTCGAGCTGACAACCAAACCACGGTACACGTACACGCCGGACAGCGCCTACCGCACGCGCATGTACACGTTGGAGGAAACTGCCCAGGCGCTGCTTCGCAACTTGGCCCGATACGTGCCGGCGGCTCTGCAACGAGAACCCGATTGGGCCGACGTTCTCGACGCACCTGATGGGACTGGCTTGCTGACCAGGTGCTTCAAGCAGATGCTCAACGACTGGTGCCTCTTCGACCTCTATCGGCAGGTGGGAGACGTTCGGGCGGACCTCACGGTCATCGAAGCTGACGCAAACTCGCTGAAGCTGACGCTGACCTGCAGTTCAGGGGCTCGCGGTCGACTCAAGGCCACCAGAGCGCTGGCGGTTCCCGTGGACAACCTGAACACACTGCGGGGTTGCCTGGACTGCTATGAACGGGCGCAAAAGGCGCTGCTGACTCTGCTCGTGAACTCTTCCACCTGGGAAGAGTTTTCTCCTGAGCGGCAACGCCAGCAGTTCGAGCAAGACCTCCAGGCCAAGCTCAAGCCTTTGCTGAGAGCCAACTTCACTCCTGAGGAAATCCTCTGGCTCAGACAGCATCCTGAAGCGCTGTCGATTTGATGCTATTCCGGCCCACCTTTTGAGGTGGGCCATTTTTCTGGCTCTTGCTCCATGAAGATTGGCAGTGTGGTAAAATGAAAGGAACAATCAGAACGCTCCCCTTGTGAGTGACGTTTTTAGGAAACTCTCATGCTTCTTCTCCAAGACTTCGCTGAAGATATGAACGGCGCGCCGTTGCTGCTGGATGAGTTCGCGGAGTCGGCTCGCGAAGTCAGCGACTGTCCTGAACTGCGCGATGCCGCCGTGCAATTCCTTGCCGCAAGGGACCGGTTTGAGGCAGCGCTGGCCTCGGTGGGGGTTGAAGTTGGTTGATACGCCGACCGAGCGCTTGAAGCAAGTCCTGGTCATCCGCCGGGGCGACATCAAAATGCGCCAAGGCAAAGCGGTAGCCCAGGGCGCCCATGCCTCGATGGCCGCATTCGTCACGGCCTCTGGGGGCCAGGTACGCGAGGTGGACGGCGCACGCTGTCTCGTGGTTCCCTTGGACGACGTGGCTTATGCCTGGTGGACCGGCTCACATCGGAAGATAACTTTGCAGATTGGCACGGAGGCGGAACTGCTGGCTCTGCATGCCAGGGCTTGCGCAGCCGGACTGCGCAGTGCGCTTATCCGGGACAACGGCCTGACCGAGTTCGACGGCCAGCCCACCCTTACCGCGGTGGCCATCGGCCCTCATCCGGATGAGCTCATCGACCCTCTTACCGGGGAACTTACACCCCTCTGAGGCCTGGGCGCGGCGCAGATAAGAAGGGGCGCTATGCGTCGTATCCCGTCTCGTGCCCTGTCCATGAACTGCCTGCTTCGCGTCCCCTTCCTGCTGAGCCTTTGCGCCCCGCTTCTTTTGTCCAGCGCGGGGGCTCATGCCCAGTCGATGCCGACCGCCGAGCAAGTGGCGTTTGTCAAGCAGTGCATCAAGACTCCCGCGACCTCTACAGAGGTGGACCGGCTGAGCCGCAAGGCTTCCAAAGAAGTGCAGGCTCAGCTGGGCGCGGCTGAAGTTCCGCTGGCCATCAAGCTGATTGCGCATCGTCTCATCCAGGCCTCCGCTTCGCTGGAGGCACGCTGGGGAGGGGTGAGCTCGTTGGACATCCGCGGGTACGAGAGTCCCCTCATCAATGCCCAGCTGAACGGCACGGCCGGGATTCTGGTGTCCAGCGCGCTGTGGAAAGCCTCGCCGGCACTGTCACCGCATGAGCAGGCCGCCGTGCTGGCCCACGAGCTCGCGCACCAGGAGGAGCAAGACCTGGTGTTGTGGGGGTGCTTCGCCCGCTCGAGGCTTTACCCCGACTTGCTGAGCTTTTCTGACGCCATGGACTTCGTCACCTCCAGCAACGACCCCATCGTGAAGCAGTTCTTGCACGAAATGGAGTCGGTCGCTGACAAACGAGCGCGGGTTCTGCTGCAGGCAGCCGGCTTCGACCCTGAAGCTCTGGACCGGGTTTTGTCCCGCCCCGACCTACAGGAGCTGGAGCCAAGCTTCACCCATCCCGGCACTCGGCAAAGGCTGCAGCGCGGAACTACCGTCAATTGACGCCCAGGCTAAATTGACTTAAAATGTGCGTAACTAAAAAGCTAAAAGGACGCACATGAACAAGCAGACCAACTCCGTTTCCCGCCGAATCGTCATTCTTGGCGGAGGCACGGTGATGCCCGTCCGCAACCATCTGGCGCTGTGCGCGCCCGCGTATGGCGGCACAGCACGGTCCCTGGTTGAACTTTTCCGCAAGGAGCTGCAGGAGCAGGGGCTGCAGGAGCAGTATCACGTCGAGCTGGCGCTGACCAAGATGGCGGACTCAAGCTCTCCCCTTGAAACCAACGACGACGTGGCTGCGTATGTTGATACGCTGGTCGCCGACCCAGACGTCAAAGCCATCGTCTTCAACGTCGCGCTCACGGACTACCGCGGGCAGGTGGGGGACGTCGTGTCGGGCAAGCATGCGCAGCGGCTCAATACGAGCGAAGGCACCCAAACGATGGAGCTGACCCCGGCGGACAAGCTCATCGGCCGCATTCGCAAGGAGCGCAAGGACATTTTCGTGGTCGGCTTCAAGACGACCACCGATTTCGACAGCGACGCGCAGTACCTGCGCGCCCTCGAACTGCTCAAGCGCAATTCGGTCAACCTGGTGCTGGCCAACGACACCGTGCGACGCAACAACATGATTGTGGCGCCGGAGGAAACCCGGTATTGCGAAACGACCGACCGTGCTGAGGTGCTGGCGTTCCTGGCCAAGATGACTGTATCCCGGATGCAGAACCGGTTCACCCGCTCCACGGTAGTGGACGGGCAGGCTGTGCCGTGGCGCAGCGAGCTGGTCCCGGCCGCACTGCGCGAAGTCGTCGACCACTGCATCGAGCAGGGCGCCTACAAGCCGGTGCTCGGCAAGACCGCGGGCCACTTTGCCGTGAAGCTCAGCGATGCCGAGGTGCTGACCAGCATCCGAAAGACCAACTTCAACCAGCTCGATGACGTCGGCCTGGTGCGCATCGTCTCCGAGGGCGACGACCGCGTCATTGCCCACGGCTACCGCCCTTCGGTGGGCGGCCAGAGCCAGCGAATCATCGTCCGCGAGCACGAGGACCTGGATTGCATCG
>JACCDQ011661126.1_pt1 | contig 15294 bp, 34 predicted proteins | sample 7446031 | NCBI WGS metagenome assembly JACCDQ01 (sample SAMN15323442, study PRJNA562643) | freshwater metagenome | isolation source: river surface water | place: USA:Blue River Watershed | collected 2017-08-17
CTTGCGTCCAGCACCACGCCTAGCACCACCCCAAGTGTTCCGTGGACCAACAAAAGACTCATAAAAATGTTCAGGCTTCTTATGATATTTCTCGTATTGACTTTCCTCTTCTTTAAAGTCAAGTCCCGTCCAATCAACAAAATGCTTAGTCATCACAAAACCTTTGCACTTGGATTAACCGTGTGGTACTTAGCCGCACCTTCTGCATATGCTTTGATTGCATCTTCAAGGTTTTTGTAGTAGCCAAGATGAATAGTTTTGTAATCTTTCATGATTTTTACTCGCCACTTACACAATGGCGCATACCAACCTACACCCTTGTGACCAGATGTGTTGTTTGGGTTTGGCTTATGCCTGTTCTGCATGTTTTCGGAACTAGAAGTCAATCGCAAATTAGCTATACGATTGTCTTTTCTGTCGCCATTTATGTGGTCAACTTTTTCAGGCCATTTTCCATATACATACAACCATGCCAAACGATGGGATGTATAAAGCTTGTTGTCAACAGGAATTACTTCGTAGCCAGCATTGTTGATCGTGCCAGCACGTTGATCTTTTTTTGCGCGACCTTTGTCTTTTGTTCGCGTAAAAAAGCCAGTAGTCTCATCGTAATGAAACCAAAATTTAAGAACGGATTGAGTCAACATGTCGCACCTCGTTATTGGTGGAAGCGTTACTGAAAGAACATGGCAGGGCGGTAACGAATCGCCTTTTCCCCCGCTAAAGGTAGCCATGCCCTAATCATAGCAAAACTTCGCTGACTTTTACATCAACACCCGGCTCTGCTGAGTAAGTTTTTACTGCCCTAAGAATCACAACTTGACTGTCATCAATAAAAACAATCCCATTCATGGCATCACTGACAGACTTAACGATATTGTCAATATCGACCTTCTTTGTAGGCCACTCAGATCCGTTTAAACAGGCTTCAGAGCGCTTCTTTGGATATGACTTAGGCACAGGTAGCCTGACTATGCAATCAAGCCTTACAGGGCCTTCTAGTGGTGGACTGTTTCCCATTGCTTTGGTAGCAGCTTCTTTGACCAAAGTCTCGTATGACTTGGTTTTGGCATCTGTGTACGTTGATACAAAGTTGCCAAACCTGCGAAACCTTGGACGCCCTTTGCCATGCGGTGGGCCATCAATAGTGAACGTGACTACAAATGTCATGCTTCACCTCTTTCCGCTTGCGCTCTTGCTCGGATTGCGTCAGCACACGATTTTGAACCAAGCTCTTTTCCTGTCATATAAAGAATCGGCTCATCGTTTCTGTCGTCTGTCATTGCATCATGTATGCCACTTGCTCGAAGCGAAATTTCTTCACAAACCAAAGCACACGCCTCACGCTCTTTTGATGCTACCAGTTGTGCAAATGCTTCAAGACTTGGGCCTGTATCTGCTCCATCTCTACGGTCATAGGCAAGGCCCATATACCCATCATGCGGATTTGGGTGTTTAAAACCAGCCTGTCTAGCCATCTCAATGATTTCATCTTGTGTCATGCCTCACCTCTTAATGTGGTTTCACCACGGGCTCGGATGTCTTCTGCACATACATCAGCACCTTCCCAATAGTTAGTCTGTGCTTGTGCTTCACAAATCTTTAAACACGCCTCACGCTCTTTAGCTGCTACCAGTTTGGCAAAGGCTTCAAGTTCATCAGCAAAAAATTGATACACGCCTAGACTTGGTTTGTGTGTTGAGCCAGCCTGTCTAGCCATTTCAACAATGTCATCTTGTGTCATGCTGCCTCCATTGGTTCAATACGGCGCATCTTGTTGTGGATGTACTCTTTGTTGATCTGGTCCAAAGCCTCTTCCATCTTGCGAACAGGGCAGTTTCTCAGTTGTTCATCATGCAGCTCAAGGATGGTCTGCACAATGCCCATTTCCTCACCTGTGAACAAGAACTTCTTGCCACTGATGCCACGCTGGGCCATCGCATAGATAGCGTCTTGGGCTTCATGTATCTCTGGCAACCAATCACGACCAAGCTGGAGGTTTGCCAAAGCTTCTGCCATGTTGACCATGTGAATTAGAAAATCAACGTGTTCTCTGTCTCCACGACCAGCACGGATCTCGTCAAAGGCTGAGTGGTTGCGTAAAAGCAGCTTAGTGCCAGCGTCTGGTACGTCTGCTACCTTCTTGAATCCAGAGATTACCCATGTCATAGCATCCAAACGAACGCCTTTGGGTTTGTATTTTTTACGTGGTTTGCTCATGCTTCACCTCTTGCTCGGATTGCTTCTGCCATAGCGTTAAGCAACACACGCCCATCACTTCCACAAATGATTTCCCAATCTGCTACATCATCAGAAACCTCAATTAACTTTGCACAAGCCTCACGCTCTTTAGCTGTAGCCTTGGCGTCTACCAATTTGGCAAAGGCTTCAAGTTCAACAATGAATGTATGTCCAATCGCAGTTACGAACGGCATAGCTGACGGCCCCATCTTTCCGTATAAAAATCCAGCTTGTCTAGCCATCTCAATGATTTCATCTTGTGTCATCTTTCAACTCCTTTAATTTCATTGCTATTTCTTTTCCTATCCCAATCCATAGACCACTTGAATCCGCTTCCAATTCCCGCGTCCTCCAACGAGCTTGACCTAACGTAGCAGGATTTAGGGCCATCTGTGCGTAGTGGTCTACAAGATTCTGGCGACAGCTTTGTAACGTCCAAGTCTCCTGTTGTATAGAGGGCTTCATTTATCTTTCCTTGCGAAACATACATTCCCAGTTTTAGTTGGTTCAATAATGCGTGTGCTTGTCCTTTATCCATTTTTCAGCTCCTGTCGCAACGCTGCAAGTCTGGCTAATGTCTCCAAGGATGGTGCTGCGGCTTTCTTGGCATCTTCATCCAACTTGACCAATGCAGGGTCTTTTTCCTTGCTGCCCGGCACGGTGGTCAATACAGCGTCATAACGATTGACAGGCTGCTTAATGGGAGTTATCTCGTACAGGTCTTGCCAACTGCTGGTGATGGAACGCTCAAGGATTGCCTGAACGTCTTGACCATCATTCTTAAACTTTTCAAGCTTGTTGATTAACAGTTTCACCGCATAGTCTGTTGGTGGCTTTTTAATGCGCTTACGCATTTTGATAAACGCATCCCAAGTTTCCAAAGGTAACCAATCTGGAAAAACAACAGCAACGTCAGTTGCCTCTTTCTTTGGTTTATGGTTAGTGGTTAGTGGATAGTGGTTAGTGGTTGGTTGAACGTCCGTTGAACACGTGTTGGACTCTTGCTCAACATTAGATGAACTATTCTTTAGCGCACGTTTTTCTGCTGATGCTTTTCCAGCTCGTTTTTTGCTGTTTATGAAGTCGTAGTATTCAGCAATACCTTCTTCACATCGGTTGTTAATCCAATGTGTACCTTCTTCATTGAGAACAAAAAACGTGTTTAAAAGCCAAGAAACCTTGTCCCTTTGCTCTCTTGCACTGACGCGCATACTGAGCTGGTCAATGTTGTTTTCAATAGGTCCTTCGGTATCGTAGTAATACCAAATAAGCTTCATGTATATGCCGACCTCTTCGTTGGTCAAAAACGAAGTGCTCTTGATGAAGTCACCAATGTGGTGCTGATAGTAGTGCATTGTTCTCTCGCCTTTTAGGCTCCCTTGAAAAAGAAACAAGCGGCAGGAGAGGGAGTAACTCTTTTCGATCTGCTCATGACTTCAGACCTAGCCGTGTTTCAAAACATTGTATATCAGTTAAACCACAGATAGAAACCGTGGAGGATGCCGATGGGAAAAAAGATAGCGCCAGCTACCAAGAAGCCCCAAAAGCCGTGAGCAAAGCAAGTGAAGATGTGAGTCAACCATGCCACAAAACAAAGCAATCCAATGAATCCACCCATGCTATTCCCCTGTAATGATTTTTGGAGCCTGTTCTTGGGCTTGTAGTTGGCCTACAAACTCAATGAACATCTTTGCAATAGTGCTTGCACCAGAGTCATCAGGTGCGTCAGACACGATACGGATGCCAAGAGTGCCATCTTCTTTGTCTGTCAGGATGATGTTTACTTCACTCATTTTTGTACATCCATAAAAGTGTTAATCCAAGTCACGCCAAAACTGTTGTCTTTGCATAGTTCTTCAACAGCATCTGAAAATTTTTGATGCAATTGTTTTTGATAAACATCAATTCCTAAATGTGATGGCATTGCAATAAAAAAACCAAATTCTCCTTTTACGGTTTTGAATGGCTTTTCTGGTTCATCTAATTCAAATTGATTCATTTTTGTACTCCAATTCCAATAACAATTCGCAGTAGTGGATGACCTTACGGATGTCCTCTGCACCATTCTTTTCTTTGTGACGGGTGATGTACTTAACTACATTACCTTCGCAGAATCCAAGCCGGTTTGCATGGATGTAGACAATAGGCTGGATAGCCTTGTCTTTGTAGTGTTGACCGCCTTCTTGCTTGTTTAAAGGGGTTAATTCAATAGGATATGGTTCCCAATTCGTATAACCGTTCTCACAAGCGTCACAATTTAAGTTGCTTATCTTTGTGTAGTTATCTCGATGGGCGCAGTTTGAACAATCTTTGGCAACCATCACTGCTCCTTAACAAAGATACCTTCGGCATTCATGTAGCCACGGCGATCTTTGATCTGGTGATAGGCTGCTTCAAGGCAGTCAGTCAGGTTGACATCCATCAAGGCACAGACGTTGATCAGGCACACCACGGTGTCACCAATAGCGTCAATAGCCTCATTAAGGTCATCTTTCTTAAGAGCTTCTTTCAGCTCGTCCAGCTCTTCAGCAGCCTTTTTCCACTGTGCCAAGGGTGTGCTGTTTGGGATGATGCGTCTTTGCTCAGACCAACGAATTACGGCTAGTTCTAATTCTTGATATGACATTTTCATTTCCTTTCAAAATTTCATTCTTTGCATAAAGATAGGCTTGGTGAGCTTCTTCAGCAGTTTTAAAGTTTCCTACAACAAATCTTTTTTGCGTAACTACTCATTTCTTTACTCCCAATGTGGTTTACCGTTAAATTCATTCTGGCATTGACAGCAAATGCTGTATGTAATGCTTGAATCACCTACTGAAGGGTTTAGATGATATGTGTCGTATTCCTCAGAGCCACAGGCAGGACAGCTTTCTTTTTTATCAAAAACACCTCCCCAGTTTGCTCTGACTTTGCTTATGTCTTCTTTGCGTTTTGCGCTACCTTTACCCATCTATTCCCTCCAAAAACCAATCAACGACTATGTAAATAATCAGTAAGCCCATGTGCAATCCTTGCTCATGCGATAAGACAGGGCCAAACCCCAAAACATGCCAAACAAAGCGCACAGGATGCGGTATGGCTCTGTCCATTCAGACGGGCTAAAACTCAAAGTAATGAATGCAAACATGAGGTAGACCACCAACCAAGCGATAGGGAAACCAATCATGTATCGCATATCACTCTCCTTTGAACCATTCAGGCTTCATCTCTTTGAGCTGGAACACTCGCAGAGGTGGCACTTTGCCGGTCTTTTTCCACTGATAAACAGAGGTAGGCGTCACGCCCAACATCTTTGCAATCTTGTAGCAGGTTGCATGTTTTTCTAAATCTTCAATCTTCATAAATTCTCCAGTTGTTGAAGGTTGCTATAGTAAACTAAAACTGTAGATAGGCCGATTGATTTTCTTTATCGTGTTTTGATTCTATATAGGAAAGATTTTATAGACATCAGGCAAAGCTGTTGTACATTACTTCTACGCCAACAAGTGGCGCATTCAATGAAAGGTAATTAAATGAACAAGATTGAAGCTTGGCAACAAGGACACAGCGATGGTTTGAACCTAGCTGTTCAGCAGATAAATGAGTGGTGCAAGATGGATTGCAAAACATTGGCAGACATCATCCGAGAAATCAACAAACTACGTGAGCAGGTGGCAGCATGAGCTTTTACACACACATTGCCTTCTTAGGCGATTACTGCGATGTTGATGTTGAATACGACATCATTGACGGCGATGACTCTGTTGGTTTGCCAGTTGACTATGAGATCACTGTGACCTGCCAAGATGAGTTTGGCAATGAGGTAGACATCACTGAAGAGCTGACACCAGAAGAGTACGCTGATGTCATCAAAGCAATTGAAGAAGACTTGTCTGGAGATGAATATGAAAACGCAATTGACTGACTTGAACCCAACAACAAAATGTTTTTCAAGAACACCCGAGCAACCTGTGTTCGAGCATTACAAACGTCCTGTTAACTACTATTTTGTCGTTGCAATTGTTCTAACTGTTGGCACAATAGCTGGCTTAATCTTAATCAAGGTAATTTAATGGAATGGCAAGACAACTACACCACATGGAACCTGAAGACAGGCCAATATGTGCGTCACATCAAGTTTGATGACATCAAACTAATCCTCCTCTATCACCGCATCTACGAGAACATGTTCTCCATTGACGAGATTCAAACCGTTGATGGCACAAACATCACTAACTTGGTGCGCGATAGAACAATTGAACGCTTGGAAAAAATAATTGAAGGAGTCCAAAATGAAATCTAAAAGTTTTTATGAACAGATTGTTGAAGAGTTCATGTCATCCAGCCAAGAATATTGTGCTTACTGTTCTGATGAGCGATCAGGCATGAGTTGCTGTGGTGAAAATCACTGGGTTGAATTTAAGGACTTGGATAAAGACTCACAAGACCAAATCATCAACGAAGAATTTGACAACGCATACGCAAAGGAAAAAAATGAGTTCCGTACATAAAAAACTGATGCAAGCCCGTATCAAACTACAGGCTACCCCACTTAAAAAGTCAGGGCTAAACAAGTTTGCTGGGTTCCAATATTTTGAGTTGGGCGACTTTTTGCCTCAGATTCAGCAAATCTTTTCAGAGATTGGTTTATGCGGCGTGGTGAGCTTTGACACTCAACTGGCTACATTGACCATCACTGACACAGAAGATGGCTCAAACATTGTTTTAACAAGCCCTATGGCTGAAGCAAACCTAAAGGGTGTTCATCCTATTCAAAACATGGGAGCTGTAGAGACTTACAGCAGACGTTACCTTTGGGTAACCGCCCTTGAGATTGTTGAGCATGATGCGCTAGACGCTACAACAGGACGCAAGGGTGATGCACCAATCATTACTCCAAAGGGCGACATCGGAAACGACATCCCTGACGATGAAAAAGAGTTTCTCAGTGAGATGGCAGCATCTTGTGAGAACTTGGTCAGTCAAGGCAAAGCAAAGGAAGCCAAGAACATGGTAGACGAAGCAGCGCTCGAGGCTGATCAAAAAGTGTGGTTGTGGGGACAGTTGTCTTCCATTACTCGTAGTGCAATTAAGAAAGCTCAATAAGGAAATAACATGGAATCTCGTGAAATGACATATGGTGAAAAAGCAGTTGGACTGGCATTCAACCCAAGCAATGATGATGCTGTTGCAAATTGCAAAAAAGAATTTGCTACTGTTATTGACCGCATGAATGATTTGCGTAATACAACAGATAACGCAGAAATAAAGCGCATGGCAAGTGTCGCTATTACAGAAGCTCAAACAGCGCAAATGTGGGCTGTTAAAGCGATTACTTGGAAAATTTAAGGAAATTAAATGGCAGAGTTTGACAATCGTAACCGTGGTGTTCTTTTCAACAACAAAGACAAGAAGACCCAAGACACCCACCCTGACTACAGTGGCTCCATTAACTTTAATGGCGTTGACTGCTGGCTCAGTGGTTGGATCAAAGAAAGCAAAGATGGCAAGAAGTTTTTCTCGTTGTCTGTCAAACCTAAAGAGCAACAGGCTCGTCAGGTGAACCAGCCAACACGCAAGGCTCCAGAGCCTGAGTTGGATGACGGTAGCGACTTGCCCTTTTGATGTAACGGGGGATTAGCATGCAATTAGATTTGTTTGATAGTCCCCCTCCTTTAATGAACCCTAACAAAAACCCACTTGCCCCTGACTGCTTTCAGAGTTACGAACAGTATTCTGAATGGCTACGTTTGGCAAGACTCGCAAAAGAGCCATGCACAATCTGCGAAGACTGCTTGAGTTCTTACAAAATTAAAATGGTGGCTAAACAACAATGTCATGAGCAATGGCATTCAGTTCAAGTCGTAATGCAAAAGAAGGTTGCTCCTGTCGTTGTCAAAGTAAAAGTTGATAAACAGAAGCCGCCAAAAAGAAAAGTAATGGAGATTCAAATTGACCCACTTTCTTGGTAAATTTTTCAAACGCGCACGTACCCTTGATCCAACGACCAGCCACGAAGCTGCTGTGTCTGTCAAAGAGATTGCGCCCATTCACATGCAACGCATTCATGAGTGCCTTCATGAGCATGGCCCAATGGGTAAGGACTCTATTGCTATGGCTCTTGACATGAACCCAAACCAAGTCTCACGCCGCTTGCCAGAGATGGCAGGTTTTACACCTCCATTGGTAGAGCTGACAGGCAAAACCGTAACGTCAAACTCTGGTCGCCAAGAGCGTGAATGGAGAGCGCTATGACCAAACAAATTATCAATGCCTTTCACCCAAAGTACATTGAAACCTATATGCCTGAGTTGATGGCTAAGGTACGAACAGAAGCTGCTCAGAAGGCCAATGGCGTCAAGTATGGAACTATGGCACGAGCTACACGGGAAAGCGATGGAAGGGCCAAGACAAGCGCTTTAAGCGACTTCCCAAAGACTAAGCGTGTATCTCTGGAGCCAACAACGTTTCGCATCTATTCAAGGGCAGGTGCAAAATGATTGAAATGGTATTGATGTTTGCTGGCATAGCAGCAGTAGGCGCTGTACTTGTTGCGATTGTTGTCTTTGTCATGGTGAACATACTGCCATGACTGAGTTTGCCTACGTCATCTTAGAACGTGACGAAACAGGCACTGTCGTTAATTCGCACGATGCGACCAGCGAAGTCCTGTTTCTGTATGCCATGATCCAAAGGCAAGAGCGCATCATTGAGAGTTACCGCAAAGACCTTGGGATAACTCTCTTTGATGATCCACCAAAAATGTTAGCCCATTGAAGCTAAACAATCTCTGTAACGCTTCTTTCGGTTATCAATGCCGATCAATCCACCATTGATCTTTTTGGTCATGCCTTCAATGTCTTCTTTGTCAGCAAAGACATCAAGCTTGTTTGATGACCAAAACCAACCACCTGATAAAGCAGCATATTGAGGCTCTAAAAGAAGCTCAGGATGAGCCACAAAGTCAGCGCCTATACCTGCGCCACAACGGGTGTAGTTATCCTTACCAGTGAGCTGTTTAAGGCCTCTACCACGGTATTTCCAACCCTCACCAGATTCAACAGAGCCATTACCCATACGATTTGAGTAAACAATGTTGGCAATTTGTTCTGGATGCTTCTCAAGAGCTAATGCAACCTTGGTAGGAATCTTTGCGCCTTTAGCATCAAGCTTTGGACGAGTCTTACCAGGCTTGTTTGGATCAGCTTCTTGTTCTGCAAATCTAGCGGGCCAACAGTTAGCCATAGTTGCAGCGCGATAGTTAAGATTTTCTTCAAGCATTGTGAAGCCGCCAGACTCATGAGCGCACTGAGCTAAGAAAGCAGCAATGCGGTACTTTGTGTTGATCTGAAACTTCTCACAAGTTACTTGAATTGGAGCCAACCATTGACGAGCGATATCAGGTTTTACGCCAGCAGCAATGATATTGTCCAACGTGATCATCATTTGCCTTGCTCCTGCTTCTTCTTATCTTCTTGTGTATGAACAGCGCCATAGAAAAAACGAATAACAGCAGTCAGACCTTGAGACATCAAGAAACCCAAGATGATGTTCACAAAATCGCGATTATGGTTATTAATCGGCAGGAATGAAACTGCTGCAAAGTAACCAAAAGAAGCAACAACCAAGAACCAACCCATCTGATAATTGAAACGACGAACCACCCAATCATTTGATTGCATAGCCACCATTTGCATATCAGTAGCACGTTGAGCAGATTTTTCATCTAACTCAGCCATGAACTCTTCATGCTTATCAGCTTCAGCTTTGAGTTGAGCGTTGTATTCAGGAGTTGCTTCTCCTTGAGGCTTTAGCTCAATGCCAAGTTTTGCTTGTACAGCATCAACACCTTTTTCAATAACTTGATCTGCAACCTTGTGCATTCCGTTATCAATTAGGTTTGCCACAATAGAGGCGACGATTGGAAGCATTATTTTTCCTTCTTTAGTTCATCTTTTAATTTACGAAGCTCTTTTGCTTCCTTCTTGACTTCCTCTTTCATCCACAACGTATCTACATACGCCATAAAAGAAAGAGTAAACACTACCAACAGCACACATAAAACAATCAGGTGTGCCAGAAAGACGCTCGTGTTATCGCTTGATTTCTTAGTTGCCACAGCATCCAACCCAAAAAGATTAACCCAACCAATGCTATTGCGGCATCCATCGACTTCACACGAATCTCTTCTCTCAACGAGTCGCGCTCTCTCTGGATAATCATGTCCTCTCTTGCTTGCTTTTCCCTAGCTAATCTTTGCTCTTCTTCAATCTGTTCTCTCATCTTTTCAAACTGTGACCACAACCCACCTAACTCAGGCGGCGAGTGATACACCATTTGCTCTCTCAACTCTACCTGCATAGCAAGTAGTTTGTTTCGAATCATTATGCGTCTTAGAGCCATTCTCTTTAATGACACATTGGCTGCTTGAAGCTTCTTGGCTTCTCTTTCCTCTTGCCAAAACAACGCCTCTAACGTATCAAAGGCATCGAACATGTTGCCAAGGTCATCGCCTATCTTGAAGATAACTTGGTCAGGATCAGCTTTTGCTACTTCCTGAATACGCGCTTTCTCAGCCTCAATCTTTTTAGCTTGCTCCTTAGTAACCGTCTTGCCAGCAAACTGCCCAGAAATTTCATCATAGATTTGTTTGACGTTACCAGCTACACCCTTCACTTCTTTGTAAAGAGCACAGCCTTCTTTAACTAACTGAAAAGCAGTTGTTGCAGCAAAGAGTGCAGTACCGATTGGCACATTTACTTCTTACGAAAGTCTTTGTACATCAAGTAAACTTTGTGGACGATCAACAAGACCGTATAGATCAAGGTCATCCACATCAAAATGTCACTGACTTGAAAACCCATTACCGTAGCCAATGAGATGCCTACGGGTAGAGCAGACTTTGCTGCTATGGCTGCGCCTGTTTCGTGATCAGTTGTCATGGCTTACTTCTTTTTGACGGTTCGGTAAGGACTGCCAAGCTTCTCAGCTTCTTTAAAGGCATTCAATTGTTTTTCAGTCAACGTGCCTGTAGCCAGCTCACTTGGAGTGGCGCCAATTGGAAGCAACGCTTCACCAACATTACGTGCAAGTTCTTGTGCGTTAGCTGATTGAGCCGCAGTCATCAGCAAGCCAGTAGCGCCAGCAACCTTGACGGCTTTACCCAATGGGCCATATTGTTTTGGAGGAGGAATACCTGCGGCCTTACGTTCAGCACGGTTCAATGTTTGTTCAGGAATGTTTTCCTTGAGCCATTGCTCATATTTGCCAAGCAAACCATAGGCGTGATTCATTCCTGCTTGACCACCACCAATAGGCTTACCGCCATTTAATTCATCAATAATGAATTTACGGACATCAGGACCAACAGTGTCATGCAACCAGCTATCGCCACCGCCAACACCTGCTTTGAATTGCATGTCTTTTGGCAGTTCTTCAATCTTCTTGAAGGTTAATTTGTCTTTAGCCTTTGGAGGAACAGAGCCAGCAGGACGAGGAGCTTCTTGAGGCGCAGCTTCTTTTGGAACCACTTGCATTTCAGCCGCGACTTCAGCAGAAGGTGTCAAAGTAATCTCTGGACCCTTTGGCGGCACAACAGGCTGATTAGCAACTGGTGCTGGCGCAGGTGTTGTTGCAACAGGTGCAGTAGGCGCAACAGGAGGTGGAACAGCCAAAGCTTCAGCGGCTTGTGCGGCACGAGATGAAGCTTCAGTCACTTTCTGTTCAGCGGTGATGGCTTTATCCATCTTGGCCTTTTCAGAGCTTTGCAACATCTGACGGTCTTCAGGATTAACAGCGCCACTAGATGTAGTCTTTTGAGCGGATGCAGTAGCAGCTTTGGCTTCTTGAGCGGCTTTAGCTTTTTGCTCTTCTAAAGCAATCTTACGTTCTTGCAAAGCAATCTTTGCTTGAATGGCTTCAGCACGAGCGCGTTCAGTGTTGATACGAGCTTCTTCCAATGGAGAAAGCTTAGGCTCTTCTGGTGCGCCTGTAAGCTCTGGAACAACATTAGATTCAGCAGCGACAGGTGACATGCCCTGTTTATTTACTTGTTGAGCATAAAGATCATTTCTACGCTCATCAATAGCAAGCCTACGTTCAGCTTGTTTATTCTGTTGGTAGTTCTGATATACGCTAGGTGCTTTTAAAACACCATAAGTTGTTGCAGCGCCTACAGCAAGCTCTGCGGGAGACATCTGATCAATCTTTTCTAGCAAGCCAGTGCTTGGAGCGCCTTGAGTATCTTGCTTGGTAGTTGATGCCCCCGCTTGATATTCAGGAGCAGCCGCTGTAGATTTCCATTTTTCAGCCCATGCGCGTTCTTCCTCATTATCAGAGGATGCCAAATCAGCCACGATGTCATCCATCGAGATGTTGGCTTTTAAACCTTCAGCGATTAAGTCGTGTACATCACTCATCGTTTTTCACCTCTTGCTTGAGCTGCTGCTGCGCGTTCTGCGCGGATGTCTGCCATTGTCTTAGCTTTTGGAGCTTCTGCTGTTGGAGCTGCGGAAGGTGGGCGACTGCCACTTGGACCCAAGTTCCTAGCTGCGTTCTCACGAGGAGCAACAGCTTGGCGACCACTCTCGTTTGTCAAACCTTGAGGTGTTTGACGTTGACCGATTTCAGCCGCTACAGCAGCATTGTCTTTGTCAATAATGTAACTCTGCTCTGCTGCGCCTTTACGCAATCTTGCCATCTCTGGCGAACGAGCAAACTCAGCACGGAGAGTGCCGATGTCAGGGCTGCGACCAGCAGGAATGTTCTTCAAGCGATTTTCCATAAAGCTGTTAAAAGCTTCTGAAGCAGCGCCATAGAACTCATCACTCACAGCCTTTTGACGAGCAGACATGAAGCTGTCGCCAAGTTGTTGTGGCAGGTTAGGACGAGCAACACCAATACCACCAAACTTCTCGATTGCATTCTGAGCAATAGAAATCTTGTAGTTGTTGTTGATCAGCGCTGTGATGTCGTTCAACAGTTCAGGCTTACCTGCTGCCAAGATTTGTGCGCGTTGCAACATGTCTTGTTGGCGAGTCTCAATTGCCTTGTCAGACGATTGACCCTCTTCAAATGCACGGCCCATTTTCTCAAGCTGCTCACGAGAAGCAACATTACCTTTTGCATCTGTCCAGCCGCGACCTTGGTGGTACTGAAGACCAAAGTTCAGGCCAATAGAATCTTTGGCAGACTTTGAAATGCTGTCTGACTTCTTAGAGCCGTCAGAGTTCTGAAGCAAAGTGTCAACAGTAGAACGAGTCTGCTGTTGGTCACCAGTACGAATACTGGAAATGCCTTTGACAAACGCAAGGGTGTTTGGGTCAAGAGATGCAGGAGACAGGCGTTTAGCAATCTGATTGTTCTGTGCGCCAAGCTCACGAATCAAACCACCGTTAACACCAGCTTCACGAGAAAGCTCCATAGTGTTAATAAAGTCAGCAGCACGAGCTTTAGCAACATCAGCCAAGTTAGCGCCAATAGACTTAAAAGCTTGTTGACGTTCAGCAGTGATGTCCGACTTTGATGTGATTGGGCCGATTTGTGAAAGCTCTTGCTCTGTCAAATACTTACCGTTTGACAAGTTCTTGTAACCACGCAGTTCACCACGTTGGTTGTACACAGCACCGTATTGATTGCCAGCACCGTCATAGCCACGCTCATGAACGTCAGCGCCACCAGTTAAGCCAACATAAACTTTCAGTGGGTCTGCTTTGAAGATACCTGCCAACACATCGCCAATACGAGCTTCGTTAGCTGTCTTGAATACGTTTGCAACTTCGATGTTGTCTTCTGGAGTGCCTTGGCCCGAAGCCGCAGTCATTACTTTTTCAACAATAGGTCCATAGACGCGATTGTGCAAATCAGCAGCATCTCTGTTAAGTTGTTCAAAGTCTGTACTTTGACCCCAATCTAAATTGGATGGCGTTTTAATGCCAACACCATTAGATGTAGGAATAGTAGCTTCTTCAGTCATTATTCAACTCCGTAGTGTTGATTGATTACGTTTGGGTTCGGTTGAGAATACGGTTGAGTATTCGGCTGAGTAGGAGGTTGCGCTGGCGAGAAACCGCGATACGCATTGACAGCGCCCACAGCATTACCTTGAGAGGCTTGATCAAAAGCATTGGAAACATTAGTTGCCTTTTGCTGTATTGGAGCAATAGCTTGATTGAATTGCTGCGTAGCCATCTCTCCAAAAGATTGAGGAGGCGCAACAGGAGCAGAAGCTTGAGGAGGTGTTTGACCGCCAGCAGCAGGTATGCCAGCAGCTTCAGCCATCACCTGCTTAACACTTTTCATCTGCTGGTTGTCACCACCCATGCCAGAGTATGAAGAGTAATCTGCAAACTGACCGGGGTTGATGAATTTATTTGGATCAAATGGCATGATTACTCCTTAACCAAATTTGATACCAGAACCCTTGCCAGAAGTATTCTGACCTTGAGTACCAGCAAAGTTTGGAGTTGTAGAGCCTTGTGGTGTACCGTAAATAACGGAAGCATACTTAGCCAACACATCTTGAGGCGTTTGAGCGTAACCAATACGAGCAGCAGCAGCAGTGTTTGCTCCAGCAAGCTGTTGACCACCAAGAGTTGCCAATTGGTTTGCAGCAGCAGCCTTGTTAGCTTGCACACCAGCACGAGCTGTTGCAGCGGCAGTCGCTTGTCGTTGATCAGAAAGAGACTTTAGGTTTTCACGGGCAAGCATTGCACGGCTACTACCAGCACCACCAGCACCACCAAACATGGCGTTTTGTTCGCCAACTTGTTCGCGGGTTGCTTCTCTGCCAGCTTGCAAAGCAGCTTGGACTTGGCCTTCTTCATACTGAGGATTAAACAAAGAAGCAAGACCTGTCATGCCAATAGCAGTGCCAGCAGTACCAGCAGCTTGCTGTACGCCACCAGTTTGAGCGGCAACATTAGAAGCTTCTTTAGCAGCATTTGTGGCAACAGGTACTGTTTGTCCATAAACGTCTTGAGCTTGACCAATAGTCTTTTGATAAGCAGGAAGGAACGTATCTTTCAACGCTCCAGTTTGCGTTCTCAATAAGTCTTTTTGCTCTTCCGTTACAAC
>JACCDQ010162384.1_pt1 | contig 15292 bp, 13 predicted proteins | sample 7446031 | NCBI WGS metagenome assembly JACCDQ01 (sample SAMN15323442, study PRJNA562643) | freshwater metagenome | isolation source: river surface water | place: USA:Blue River Watershed | collected 2017-08-17
GATGTCATCGAAACTCGTTGGAGCAAGTGAACGCAGCAGTGCTCGCATCGGACCACCGTCAAGCTGGAAAACACCGAGTGTGTCTCCACGCGTGAGCAGTTGGTACGTGGCGGGATCATCGAGCGAAAGTTGCTCGAGCACAACTGTCTCACCGCGATTGAGCTTGATGTGTTCGAGGCAATCGTCAAGGACAGTCAAGTTTCGAAGACCCAAGAAGTCCATCTTGAGCAGTCCAAGTTTTTCGCAGGCGCTCATGTCGAACTGAGTAATGACTGCGCCATCTTGAGCGCGACGTATGAGCGGAATGACATCAATCAATGGCTCAGCCGAAAGAATGACACCGGCTGCGTGCACGCCCCACTGCCGACGAGCACCTTCAAGACCTTGTGCGATGTCTACAACTTCGCGTATGTCAGGACGCTCTTCATACAGCTTACGAAATTCAATAGCTTCTTTGTAGCGCGGATGCTCAGGATCGAAAATGCCTGTAAGCGGGATGTCTTTACCCATCACTGCAGGTGGCATCGCTTTGGTGATCTCATCACCAATCGAAAAAGGTTTGCCAAGGATGCGCGAGGCATCTTTGATCGCAGCTTTGGCTTTGATGGTGCTGTACGTGATGATTTGCGCAACACGTTCTTCACCGTATTTTTCGGTGGCATATCGGATCATGTCGGAACGTCTGCGATCGTCGAAGTCCATGTCGATATCAGGCATAGAAACACGTTCGGGATTGAGAAATCGCTCGAAAAGCAAACCGTGTTTGATGGGATCAAGCTCTGTGATGCCTAAGGCCCAAGCAATCAAGGCACCAGCAGCCGAGCCACGACCGGGTCCCACGCGAATGCCGTTTTCTTTGGCGTAACGGACAAGGTCAGCAGTCACCAAAAAGTATCCCGGGAAACCCATGTGTGAGATAACTGAAAGTTCATAGGCAGCGCGTTCAAAATACTCTGGAGTGATTTCACGCCCCAGAACTTCAAAACGCTTTTTCAGACCCTCCTGGACCTGTTGCGCCAACAATTCATTTTCAGTCATTCCCTCTGGTACTGGGAAACGTGGCATCAAGTTTCGGCCTTCTGCAAATTCAACATTGCAGCGTTCGGCAATCAACAAAGTGTTGTCACATGCCTCGGGGAATTCGCGCCATACTGCCCGCATTTCAGCAGAGCTCTTGAGGTAGAAATCCTGCGCATCGAAACGAAATCGTTTTGGATCGCTCAAGTTGCTACCCGTTTGAATACACAGCAATGCGTCGTGAGCTGAAGCGTCAGACGCTTTGACGTAGTGCAAATCGTTGGTGGCAACCATCGGAATGTCGAGATCGCGAGAAAGTTTGATGAGATCTGCGCGCACTCGACGTTCAATGTCGATGCCATGATCCATCATTTCAACAAAGAAGTTTTCTTTGCCAAAAATATCTCGGTAGTCGGCAGCGGCTTGGCGGGCACGGTCATAACGACCTGCGTTTAACCACTTCTGAACCTCGCCAGAGGGACAGCCTGTGGTTGCAATGAGCCCTTGGCCGTATTTGTCGAGAAGTTCACGATCGAAGCGTGGCCACTTTCCGAATTGGCCTTCGAGCCACGACAAGGAGGAGATGCGGAACAAGTTCTGCATACCTTGGGTGTTTTCAGCCCACAAGGTCATGTGGGTGTAATTCAGCTTGCCGACTCCGCTAGAGCCGCCATCTTCAAGATTGCCCGCACCTGCAGCTTCAAACATGAAAGGGCCGCGGTCAAAGCGCGAGCCGACGGGCATGTAGTAGCCCTCGAGACCAATGATGGGCTTAACGCCTGCAGCTTTTCCGGCTTTGTAGAACTCGTATGCGCCAAACAAGTTGCCGTGATCTGACATTGCCAGAGCAGGCATTCCCATGCGCGCTGCCTCTTTGAAGAGGGATTTCACATTGGCATGGCCATCGAGCATTGAGTACTCAGTATGAACATGGAGGTGAACGAAATTGCCGTCCACGTTCGCCATTTCTTACCTCCTGTGAGAGCCGAACTCTACCTGTCAGGTGTGACAGTTTCGGCACCCACGCCTACGTGGCGGAGTTCGTGAGGGCTTCACGGTACAGACGGTTTCGTCGCACCAAAATCACCGACGAAATCACTGCTGAGATCAGTGACCCGGCCAACACCGCCACTGTCACATGGGAGGTCACAGGCTCCTGACCTCCAAAAGCAAGCGAGCCGATGAGCAATGAGACGGTGAAGCCAATGCCTGCCAAACTCGCGATCCCCACAACGTCTTTCCAAGACACTGCCGGATCGAGTTCGGCTGACGTGAGTTTGGTCAACAGCCACGTTGCACTCACGATGCCTATCGGTTTTCCTAATACGAGACCTGTCACAACACCGAGCGCCACTGGATCTTGGAGAGACTCAAGCAATCCTCCTGAAGCGCCTACATCAACGCCTGCAGCGAAGAAAGCAAAAATGGGGACAGCAAATCCCGCAGAAAGTGGCACCATCACGTGCTCGAGCTTGGCTGCAACCGAGCTATCGTGTTGATCACTGTTGTGCGCAACCACTGGCACCATGAAGCCGAGAAGAACGCCAGCCACAGTTGCGTGAATTCCTGACGCGTGTACACACCACCATGTGGTGAGCGCTAGAGGCAACAAAAGCCATGGCTGAAGCCAGCCTCGCCGCACCGCCACACCAAAGAGCACGAGTGGCAATAATGCTGCGGCAAGGTAGGGGAAGGAGATCGAATCGGAGTAGAAAAATGCAATCACAATGATTGCAAGCAAATCATCAACCACTGCAAGCGTGAGAAGGAAAGTTCGCAAAGCAGTCGGAAGCGACGTTCCCACTACGGCGAGAACTGCTAAAGCAAAAGCAATGTCTGTCGCGGCAGGGATGGCCCATCCGCGGGTCACTGATTCTGCAGCGTTCGACGAAACGATGAGGTAGAAGATCGCAGGGACCGCCATGCCAGCGATTGCCGCAACGATTGGCAAAACCGCACGCCGCGGATCGCGCAAATCCCCCGCGATAAATTCGCGTTTCAGTTCTAGCCCAACAACAAAAAAGAAAATAGCTAGAAGTCCATCTGCTGCCCATTTCTTGAGGGACATATCTAGATGAAGCGATTCAACACCCAACCGAAAATCCGACAGGGCGAAGTATGAATCGCTCCATGGCGAATTTGCCCAAGCGAGGGCTACACCGGCTGAGCCAAGAAGTAATAAACCACCGACGGTTTCAGTTCTCAGTAATGCTCCGATGCGCAGCGATTCCGCGCGCGAACCACGAGCAAGTAAACGCAAAGGTCGACGTGCCATGAAGGTATGCCTCTTTTCTGCCGACCAGACTTCCCGGCACACCACGTTGCTACAACCCTACCAAACAAAGGGAGTCACGACCCGTGGTCGTGACTCCTCGATGATTGTTGGTGGAGAGCTAGTCGTCGCCGCGCAAAATAGCAAGGAGACGAAGAATCTCTGTGTACATCCAGACCAATGAAACCATCAGACCGAATGCCGCACGCCACTCGAAATCGGCTGGCATGCCAGCGCGTACGCCTTCTTCGATGTCTGCAAAGTCCATCACTAAGGTGAATGCCGACAAGCCCACACCGACGAGTGCGATGAGCCAGCCGAAGCTTGAGTTGTATGCAGAGTTACCGGTGAAGAGTGAAACCATCACGTTCAACAACGCAAACACCATGTAGCCGATGAGAGCAAACATCATGATCTGGCGGAAGCGTGGGGTGACGCGGATGACTTGACGACGGTATGCCACGAAAACAGTTCCAGCGGTCGCGAGTGTTGCGAGCACAGCCTGAGCTGCGATGCCTGGGAACATGCTTTCAAAAATGTAAGTCAGACCAGCAAGGAAGATTCCTTCGAATGCTGCGTAAGCAATCATCACGCCCGGACGAACCTTGCGCGAGAAACTCGCCCACAAGCCCAAACCAAGAGCGATAAACATTGCAGGGATTGCTAGAGCTACCGCACCTGAAATCCAGGTAAGTGTGGCTGCGACTACCAAGACGCCGAAAAGAGCCAAGGTACGGCTAACAGCGCCGTCCATGGTCATTTTGTCAGCCGTGATTGTTGGCACTTCAACACCAGAAGGTGTCGGCTGCCACGGCTGCTGTTGCGCTGGTGCAAAAGTACGTGACAACACAGGGTTGGCCATGATTCTCCTTCGAAGAATGAAACGTTGCCTAACGGCAGCGTCAGTGTAGTAAAACGATAGAAGTTTGCTTCTTATTTCCGATTATGGCTGTGAAATCTGCGAAATTTCTAAAAGTTCGCTTTCTGTCAGTTCAATGCTGCCGGCGACCATATTTTCAGCCAGATGTGACAGCGACGAAGTCCCTGGGATGGGCAGCATGACATCAGATCGCTGCAACAACCATGCAATGGCAATCGCCATCGGGGTGACATTCCGGCGATTCGCAATCTCTGTCAAGGCACTTGAAACTTCAGCAACGGAGCGCCCGCCTAGTGGGTACCAAGGAATGAAGCCGATTCCCTCTGCAGCGCACACATCCACGAGTTCTTCGTGTTGGCGATTCATTGCGTTGTAAAGGTTTTGAACGCTCACAATTGGCGCAATTTCTTGGCATGCTCGCAACTGTTCAACTGTCACTTCGGAGACACCGATGTGTCGAATTTTTCCTTGCTCAGCTGCCTCAAGAAAAACACCTAATTGATCTTCAAGTGGAAAGGCATCATCGATGCGATGCAATTGATAGAGATCGATTGTTTCAACGCCGAGTCGACGCAATGACATCTCAAGGCACTGCTTGAGATAGGCAGGATGTCCAACGACTGTCCACTGATCTGGCCCCTGGCGGGTGAATCCTGCTTTAGTTGCAATCACTACATCTGTAAAAGGATGCAGTGCTTCACGCAACAAGATTTCACTTGATTCAGGTCCGTACGAATCCGCGGTATCAATGAAATTCACACCAGCTTCAACTGCCGCGCGGACTACTGCGATGGCGTTGTCTCGATCTGCTGGAAAATCCCAAATGCCAGGACCTGTGATACGCATTGCGCCATACCCCAGACGACGCACAGTGATGGGATCGCTTGAAGCAGCTCCGAGAACAAATTCAGTGGGTGAAGTCATGCCCTTAGTGTGTCACGAGGCAGTGACACTTATGTTTCGCCGCTCAGAGATCGCGGATTGCATCCAGTGCAAACTGCAAATCATCTGCATAGTCAGAATGGAATCGCATGCGTTGCCCTGATGATGGGTGTTCAAATTCGAGTTCACACGCATGCAACCACTGTCGCTGTAACTTCAACTTTGCTGACAGTGTGGGGTCTGCCCCATACATTTCATCACCGACGCAAGGATGTCGCATTGCGCTCATGTGCACACGAATTTGATGCGTGCGACCAGTTTCGAGATGAATTTCTAAAAGTGATGCATGCGCAAATGCTTCAAGAGTTTCGTAATGCGTCACGGAATCCCGCCCACCAGTCATCACCGCAAATTTGAAGTCGTGATGAGGATGGCGCCCAATAGGTGCGTCGATAGTTCCTTTGAGTGGGTCAAGCCGCCCTTGAATAAGTGCGTGGTAAATCTTGTCGACAGTACGATCACGGAATTGCTGCTTGAGATGTGAGTATGCCCATTCGCTCTTGGCCACAGCCATAATGCCTGAAGTGCCCACATCGAGTCGATGGACGATTCCCTGGCGTTCTGGCGCTCCCCCAGTCGCAATGCGATACCCAAGACCGGCCAAACCGCCGAGCACAGTCGGGCCATCCCAACCTTGTGATGGGTGTGCTGCTACACCGACAGGTTTTTCAATAACAACGACATCATCATCGTCATAGAGAACTGAAAAACCTTCAATCTCTTGCGGAACAATTTCAAGAGCATCACGTTCGGCTGGAAATGTGACTTCAAGGTAATCACCTTCAGCGACTCGTGCACTGCGAACAGCAACTGCAGAGTTCACCGTCACATTTCCACCATCAATGAGATCAGCAGCTTTTGTGCGCGACAGACCAAACATACGAGCCATTGCCGCATCGAGCCGTTCGCCTGCAACTCCCTCTGGAACTGAAATAGCGCGGTAATCAGACATTGGCAGAAGAGTCCTTGAGTTCGTCGCTGTAGTCGGGGCCAAAGTAAGAGAAAACCACCATGGTGCACGAAGCAATAACGACAGCTATGTCGGCGACATTAAAAATGGGCCAGTACGGGAGTTCGAGAAAATCGACAACATGCCCTTGGCCAAAACCAGGCTCGTTGAGTAAGCGATCGATGAGGTTACCTGCAGCACCACCGAGCAAAACGCCGATGGTCGTTTGCCACCAGGGGTGTCGAAGTTTGGGGGTCAGAGCCACCATGACGACACAAAAAACACTGGAAATAATGGCAAACACCCATGTTGCTGAGGTGAGAAAACTAAACGCAGCACCCGGGTTGTAAATCAAATGCAGACGTAAGAAAGAGCCGAGAAATTCTTGTGGTTGCCCGAGCACTAGGGAGTGTTCTGCCCAAGCTTTGGTGGCTTGATCAAGCACAACCACCACTGCAGCGAGCGTGAGAACACGCGGCCTTCCGAGCAAAACCATAAGCCCAGCCTATTGGCAAGCTCAGAGACCGCGGTCAGCGCGCTCTTTACATTCGATGCAGAGAGTGGCGTATGGGTTGGCTTCTTGGAGTCGAAGTTTGCCAATCGATTTGCCACAGTTATCGCACAAGCCATAGATCTTGGCGTCAAGTCGAGCCAGAGCCTGTTGGGTTTGTTCGAGGTTCGCTTGTGCTTTTTCAACGAGAGAAATTCGAAGCTCACGCTCAAGCGTCGAGTTGCCCGAATCAGCTGCCTCCGCGCCTGCACCGTCGTCAGTGAAGCTGATGAGTTGCTCGAGTTCAGCTTCTGCATGCGCCACTTGTTCGGCGCGTTCAAGTAAGTCAGCGTTGAATTTCACGCGCATTGCTTTGAGTTCGGCACCAGTCCACATGGATTCATCTTCAGCGACACGATTTTTGTCTTTGGGACGAGTGTCACGTTGTGGCAATGCCGAGACGCTCTCAATTCCTTGCTGATGAGCAAGTGGAACTGGCGCTGGGATATCTTCTGGATTCAGTGGTTGCTTGCGGCTGCGCGATTTAGCAGGTGCAGCGACCGCAACTTCGACCTCTTCAACTTCCACCACTTCCACAACCTCTTCAACTACGGTTGGCACAACAACGGGTGGTGTTGATTTTTTCGTCTCGGGCTTAGCAGGTGCTGCTTTTTTCGCTGGCGCAGACTTCTTTACCTCAGGCTTCTTTACCTCAGGCTTCGTAGCCGCAACTTTCTTTGCGGGAGCTGCTGCTTTCTTTGCTACTGGCTTAGCGGTTGCAGCTTTCTTGGCAACAGCCTTTGCAGGAGCAGCTTTCTTCGCAGGCGCAGCCTTCTTCGCAACTGGCTTAGCAGGAGCAGCCTTCTTCGCGGGAGCAGCAGCTTTCGCAGGAGCAGCCTTCTTCGCAACTGGCTTTACGGGCGCAGCAGCTTTCTTCGCAGGCGCTGCTTTCTTCGCAACAGACTTAGCCGGAGCAGCAGCTTTCTTCGCAGGAGCAGCTGCTTTTACTGGAACTGGCGCTTTGGAAACCTTCACGGCTGCAGTTTTAGCGGCTGGCTTGGAGGCGGGTTTTGGCGCAGCTTTCACGGCTTTAGCCGCTTTTTTCACAACAGCGGCAACTTTCGAAACTGCCTTTGCAGCTTTATTTCCTGCGGGTGTTTTCTTGGCGTTTGCCATGTTCCTGCCTCGCTTTTCAGCTTCTGCATGCCCACGATTGGTGAGTCCGTGCGCGCGAAGGGTAGGAGGCTTACGCATTGTGAGCAATAGGGCGCGCAGGAAAAAAGCGACAAAAATTCAAAAAGTGATAAAAAGCGACTCAGATTTCGCGTAAACGAACAAGTTTTTCTGCAATCACTTGAGGATCTCCCTCGATTTCTAGGACTTTGTCCCGTGCAATCGCCCCAGAAACTAGTCGAACCTGACTTTTTGCTACCGCAAACGCCTCTGCTACAGCTTCAATCACCGCGATCGTGGCTTTGCCGTCCACCGCGCGTGCCTGAACGCTGACAATCAAACGATCGGTCTCGCCGTAGGTGCCACCGACAAAACGCCGACTCGAGCCTGGTTTCACTCTGATTGCAATGCGGGTAACGGCCACTCGCACACCTTGCCACATTTTGTCCTTGATTATTGCAAATCATAGGCAGTAGTGGTTCGTACCGTGACTGAAACGAAGTTGAGCAAGGCTCGGTTCTGTGCCCCTGCTTAATCTCTGCCCACTAACCGAAAGGCTCTCGTATGAATCTCCGCAAATTTGCAGCAGTTCTTGCAGCCGGCTCGCTCGCACTCGTTGTGAGCGCATGTGCACCTGCTGATGAATCAGCTTCTCCAACTCCTACCGAATCAAACAGCTGCACCAAGGAAAACCTTGCGACGCTCGTTCCAGGCAAGCTGACTATCGGTACCGACTCGCCTGCCTATGGCCCATGGTTTGTCGATGACAACCCATCAAACGGCCAGGGTTACGAATCAGCTGTCGCCTATGCAGTTGCAGAGCAGCTCGGTTTCAGCGCAGATGAAGTTGTTTGGACAGTTGCACCGTTCAACACGGTCATCGCACCTGGCGATAAAGAATTCGACTTCGACATCAACCAGGTCTCGATCACTGAAGAACGTAAGCAGGCAGTCGATTTCTCATCTGGCTACTACGACGTGAACCAAGCGATTATCACTGTCAAAGGTTCAAAAATTGATGGTGCGCGATTGGTTGCAGACCTCAAGGACGCAAAGCTAGGTGCCCAGGTTGGTACCACTTCATACGACACCATTCTTGAAGTGATTGCACCAAATCAAGAACCAGCAGCGTTCGACAGCAATGACATCGCAAAGCAGGCATTGTTGAATGGCCAAATTGACGGTCTCGTAGTCGACTTGCCAACGGCGTTTTACATCACCGCTGTCGAACTTGAAGACGGACTCATTGTGGGTCAGTTCACCGCCTCTACCGGTGGCGAACAATTTGGCCTCGTGTTGAACAAGGGCAGCCAGCTCACAGCATGTGTCTCTGCAGCAGTCGACGCACTCCGCGCTGACGGCACTCTGGCAGCGATTCAGCAACAGTGGCTTGCAGATGTCACCAACGCACCGTTCCTCGCATAGTTTCGAGTAGCGTCCGCACCCATGACAACAGACAGCGGCTCGACGTACCAGCCTTCTGAGCACCGACGTGCTCGTGAGGTTGCGCGACGTCGGGCCGCTCGTCGTAGCGCTTACATAGCTGCGGCTTCAACGTTGATTGTCAGTTTGATTCTCATAGTTTCGATCACTTCAGCTCCAGGCTGGCCACGAGTTTCAGAATCATTTTTCTCGTGGGAATACGCAGTCGAAAGTTTCCCCAAGATCTTGCAAGGCCTATGGTTGAACTTGCGAGTGTTGGTGGTTTGCAGCATCGCCATTTTGATTTTCGGAACGCTCATTGCGCTAGCAAGAACTTCTAAAAGTCCGATTCTTTTCCCTTTGCGTGCTTTAGCCGCAGGGTATACAGATCTTTTCCGCGGATTGCCGCTATTGCTTGTCATTTTGCTGCTTGGCCTCGGTGTTCCAGGCCTACGTCTGCAAGGCGTTCCTAACTCTGTGGTGTTTTTTGGCGGGCTTGCGTTAGTGCTCACATACAGTGCTTATGTCGCTGAAGTGTTGCGCGCAGGCATCGAAAGCGTCCATCCAACTCAACGCATGGCAGCTCGCGCGCTGGGTCTCTCGCCGCTGCAAACCTTGCGCCACGTTGTCCTCCCCCAAGCAGTTCGCCGCGTCACACCACCTTTGTTGAACGACATCGTCTCGCTTCAAAAAGACTCAGGCTTGATTTCAATTCTCGGTGCAATGGATGCCATCAAGGCAGCCCAAATCGTGACTGCAAAGTCTTTTAATTTCACCCCTTATGTTGTCGCTGGAGTCGTTTTCGTTCTACTCACCATTCCGCTCACCCGTGTGACTGATCATTTGTCTCAACGACTCGAACGTCAGCGCTCTATTGGTGGGGGTATGTAATGTCGCTGTTGAAATTAACTTCAGTAAGAAAATCTTTTGGCTCCGAAGTAGTGCTGTCGGACATCGACCTCGAAGTACAGGAACATTCCGTCACGGTTTTGATTGGTTCGTCTGGATCTGGCAAATCCACACTCCTGCGCTGCATCAATTTATTAGAGACCATCGACGACGGACAGATTTTTCTCGACGATCTAGACATCACGGCTGTCGGAGTCAACCCTGATTCGGTTCGCAAACGTATCGGCACCGTTTTTCAGCAGTTCAATTTGTTTCCGCATTTGTCAGTACTCGACAACATCACTTTGGCGCCACGTGTAGTTCACGGCGTCGAGCCTGTCGTTGCTGCACAACGAGCAATGGAATTACTGACGCGCTTTGGTCTTGAAGCCAAAGCTTCGAGTTTCCCCGATCGCCTCTCAGGTGGACAACAGCAACGTGTGGCCATTGTCCGAGCCATTGCCACCAATCCCCGCTTGCTGTTACTCGATGAAATCACGAGTGCCCTCGACCCAGTACTCGTTGCCGAAGTGCTGTCTCTGGTGTCTGAATTGCGCGACGAAGGGATGACCATGCTCGTGGCTACCCATGAAATGGGCTTTGCACGCCGGGTGGCCGACCGGATGGCGTTTCTCCACCACGGGGTGTTACGTGAGATAGGCGAACCAGCCGAACTTCTCGACAATCCGCAAACGCCAGAACTTCAAGCGTTCTTGCAGGCAGTCCGAGCAGCTGGCCGACTTTAGGCACTCGCACCCTGTCTGTCGTACATCGGTATCCTTCGCACCACCTAAAAACACCTTTTCGGAGTTGAGATGTATCGCGCTGTCCCACCACGCATTGACCTTCCAGCGATGGAACATGAAATCCTCGATTTCTGGTCCTCGAAGGACATCTTCAACAAATCCCTCGAGCGCACCGCAGATGGTCCACGCTGGGTGTTCTACGAGGGCCCACCAACGGCAAATGGCACGCCAGGTACCCATCACGTCGAAGCCCGCGTTTTCAAAGATGTTTTTCCTCGTTACCGCACCATGAAGGGCTACCACGTACCGCGCAAAGCTGGCTGGGACTGCCATGGTTTGCCCGTCGAATTGGCTGTCGAAAAGGAGTTAGGTTTCAGTGGCAAAGGTGACATCGAGAACTTTGGTGTAGCCGAATTCAACGCGAAATGCCGTGAATCAGTTCTTCGTCACGTTGATGAATTCACCGTCATGACCCAACGCATGGCGTACTGGGTGGACTTCGATGAGGCTTATTGGACGATGAACTCTGACTACGTTCAGTCAGTCTGGTGGTCATTAAAACAAATCTTCAACAAAGGCTTGCTCGTTCAAGATCATCGCGTCTCGCCATACTGCCCTCGTTGCGGCACGGGTCTCTCTGATCACGAACTTGCCCAAGGCTACGAAGACATCGTGGACGCGTCGGTCTACGTGCGCTTCCCCATCATCAATAACCCATTGGCAGACAAGTACGCGGGCGTTGCACTGCTTGCTTGGACCACCACTCCATGGACCTTGGTGTCGAATACAGCAGCAGCTGTTAATGCAGATGTCGACTATGTCGTGGCTCGAACTGCCGATGGTGAGCATCTCATCGTTGCTGAAGCGTTGCGTGAAAAAGTTCTCGGTGAAGATTCAGTTGCTCTAGAACACATTCTTGGAAAAGACCTTGAAGGCGTTGCTTACAAACGTCCTTTTGACTGGGTCGAATTCCCTGAAACCGATGCTGCTATCCACACAGTTTTGCTGGCTGATTTTGTCACCACCGAAGACGGTACAGGTGTAGTTCACGAAGCTCCAGCTTTTGGCGCAGAAGACTTTGTTTTATGCCGCAGCTACGGGCTGCCAATCGTGAATCCTGTTCGCGCTGATGGCACTTTCGAAGAATCAATTCCGGAGGTCGGCGGAGTTTTCTTCAAGACGGCTGACGAGAAACTCGTCGAATTGCTCGACGCTGCCGGATTGCTTTTCCGCCACACCCCCTATGAGCATTCATACCCACATTGCTGGCGTTGCCACACCGCGTTGATTTATTACGCGCAGCCTTCGTGGTACATCCGCACGACGGCAATCAAAGACGCTTTGATTCGTGAAAATGAAAACACGTCGTGGTACCCCAGCACGATTAAATGGGGTCGTTACGGCGATTGGTTGAACAACAACGTTGACTGGGCTTTATCGCGTAATCGCTACTGGGGAACTCCGCTGCCCATCTGGCGCTGCGAAAACAACCATCTCACCTGTGTCGAATCACTCGCTGAACTGTCCGAGTTATCCGGTCAAGATGTTCGAGATTCAGATCCACATAGACCATTTGTAGATGACATCACTTTGCCTTGCCCCGAGTGTGCAGCGACCGCAACACGAGTCCCTGAGGTGATTGACTGCTGGTACGACTCCGGCGCTATGCCTTTCGCACAATGGGGATACCCACACAACAAAGACGTTAAATTTGATGACGTTTACCCAGCCGACTTTATTTGTGAAGCCATCGATCAAACGCGCGGCTGGTTCTACACCTTGATGGCAATCGGCACCCTTGTTTTCGACAAGTCTTCGTATGAAAACGTCGTGTGCCTCGGCCACATCCTCGACGAGCAAGGCCGCAAAATGTCCAAACATTTGGGCAATGTTTTGCAGCCTGTTCCTTTGATGGATGAGCACGGTGCCGATGCGGTTCGCTGGTTCATGCTCGCTGGCGGATCCCCTTGGCAATCTCGCCGTGTTGGTCACACAACAATCGCTGAAGTCGTTCGAAAGACCCTTTTGACCTACTGGTCAACAGTTTCTTTCCAAGCACTCTACGCTCGCGAAGCAAACTTCTCATACGACGCCGCTACCGCACCAGCTATCGCGGAACGACCAGTTCTCGATCAATGGTTGATGTCAGAATCACAGCGTCTCGCCCGTGATGTTGATGCCGCATTGAATGAGTTCGATACCCAAAAAGCTGGCCGTCTGATCGCTGATTTCGTGGACAATTTGTCCAACTGGTACGTGCGTCGTAGCCGTCGCCGCTTCTGGGACGGTGACTTCAGTGCTTTGTCATCTTTGCATGAAGCGTTGCGCACAGTGACTCTCGTCATGGCGCCCTTTACACCATTTATCACCGAGCGTGTCTGGCAAGACCTGTTCGTAGGTGAATCAGGTCAACCTGAGTCAGTGCACCTTGCAAGTTGGCCACTGGTCGACGCAACTGCATTGAATGAAACTTTGTCGGCTCACATGGATCTCGTACGGCGCCTTGTCGAACTTGGTCGCGGTGCACGTGCTGAAGGTAAAGTGAAAAACCGTCAGCCGTTGTCACGAGCTTTGATTGGTGCCGTCGAATGGGATTCTCTGAGCCCGGAATTGCAGTCGCAGGTGGCTCAAGAGCTCAACGTCCAAGAGCTACAAAGTCTCTCCCAGGTTGAAGGCGACCTTGTAGACGTCCATACAAAAGCCAACTTCCGCGCCCTCGGCAAACGCTATGGTCAGCAAACTCCTGTTGTAGCAGCTGCTGTTGCTGCAGCAGATGGAGCTTCGATCGCTGCCGCTCTGCGAGCAACCGGCGTTGCCACTGTGTCGGTCGAAGGCATCGGAAATGTTGAACTGACCTCTGAAGACGTGATCATCACGGAAACTCCGCGTGAGGGCTGGTCAGTGATGTCTGAGAACGGCGCTTCTGTAGCACTTGATCTCACGATGACAGAAGAGTTGATTGCTCTTGGTTTAGCCCGTGAAGTCATTCGTCTTATCCAGGATGCTCGCAAGAACTCAGGCCTTGAAATTAGCGATCGCATCGAAATTGCATGGTCGGCTGATTCCGCTGAGCTCAAAGCCGCAATTGAAGAGCATTCTGAACTCATTGCCTCTGAAGTTCTCGCCACATCGATGAACTGCACGAACGAATCGTGCTCGTTCAGCGTCGGCGACAACGAATTAGGGCTGAAGCTCAAGTTCTGCAAAGCATAATTATGAAGGTGAAATTGTGAAGGCCCTCGCGTGAGCGAGGGCCTTCACTTTCAGCCTTGTGTTGCAGCTGTTCTTGTGCTGCAGCTGTTCTTGTGGCTAGAGCGCCAAGACGAAGAAAGACAGAATCTGAATTCCGATAATCAGAACGAGAAAACTGAGATCGAGAGACACCGAGCCTAGGCGGATTGACGGCACGAACCGGCGGATGAATCTCAAAGGTGGATCTGTCAGCCGAAACACGGTGTCCACCACAATCAACATGAAACCGCGAGGCGTCCAACTGCGAGCAAAAATCATGACGTAGTCAATGATGATTCGCCCTAGAAGAACGTAAACATAAATCGAAAGAATGTTGTAAAGAACAACGCCTACAGTCACGTCAACTCAGTTCTGGTTAAAGAAGCCATCGTTAGAAATAGTAAGGCGTTCTGCATCACTAATTTCAACGTTCTTTGGCGAGATGATGTACACCGCTCGAGACACTTTTTCCATCTTGCCTTCAAGAGCGTGGACAAGGCCAGATGCGTAATCGACGAGACGACGATGAACCGCGTCATCAACATCAGTCAGATTCATCAATACTGAATGCCCTGCACGAAACTCTTCGCCAATGCGTCGCGCTTCGTTGAATGAGCGAGGTTCGATTGTCACAATGCGAGCGGCTGGTTCAGGACGAACCGGAGCAGGAGCGACGTTCGTTGCACGCAATGGAGTGACGTTCTCAACCCGACGCGAGCGGGTTTCACGCTGCGGTTCGACTTCAACCTGTTCACGTTCACGACGGGTTGGAGCGGTCTGTTCACGGGGAGAACGGGGCTCTTCGTACTCGTCGTAGAACTCATCGTCAGGCTCTACAAGCCCGAGGAAGGATCCAAACTTTCTAAATGAGCTGGCCATCATGTTCCTTTCGCAGGCGCTTCTCGCGCCTCAATGGGGCTAAAACTACTGCACATACGTTCGGTTTCCGAGCAACGCAGAGCCGATCCGGACATGTGTCGCACCTGCTGCTATCGCTGCTTCTAGGTCCGCTGACATGCCTGCGGAGATGATTGTGGCGTGAGGAAACTCAGTTTGCACTTCTAAAGCGAGTTGGTGCAGGTGATCGAAAATTCCTCGCGGCTCAACATCTAGTGGTGCAACAGTCATCACTCCACCCAGTGTCAGACCCGCTATCTCGTGAATTGCAGCTGCCATTGCGAGTACTTCGGATGGTGCAACCCCACTACGTCCGTTCACTTCGCCTTCAGCAAAATCCACTTGTACAAGTGCAGTGATGTTCCTGCCGATTGCTGTAGCTGCC
>JACCDQ011393000.1_pt1 | contig 15290 bp, 11 predicted proteins | sample 7446031 | NCBI WGS metagenome assembly JACCDQ01 (sample SAMN15323442, study PRJNA562643) | freshwater metagenome | isolation source: river surface water | place: USA:Blue River Watershed | collected 2017-08-17
CCAACTGGCCGGAAGGGTTTCTTCCATTTCTCCAAAACGTGTTTTCAATAAAAGAGTTTCGTGATTTAATTCAGTTGTTACACCGCTAAATTTCAACTGAATATCTTGAATGTTTCCTTTTGGATGGACTACAAAATTATATTCTACAGTTTTTAAAGTATCTTTTGGAATTGAAAAAATGACATCAATGTTGGGGTAAATGTTTTTGTAGGTTATTTGTTTGTATTGGTGCACGTGGGTAATCCCTTCAGGTTTATTGGGGACATTATAATAATTATCATAATCGGAAGACGCTTCATCTGTAATCAATTCAACATTGGTGTTTGCATTAACGAAATCAATATCAATTCTATGAAAACTATATTCTAAAATGTAATCCGGTAGATTTTTGTTATTGTGTAATGAAACTAAAGAGTTTTGTTCTTGATGGTGATGTTTTTTAATTCGTTTCTTTATTTCGTAAACATCATAAGAAAACCCCTGTTTCTTTAATTGGACATTCAATCCTCTAGAGTTTAAAAGATATTTTACGGCATCGTTAGATTTTCCGTTTTGATCGACAATTTGACCTTTGTTTTCTTTAAATCCGATAGATTGGTTTTTGTTTTGCGCTATCGTCAGTATAGAGGTTAATAATAAAATAAAAAATAGGCTATATTTCATTAAATATGATTTGAGTCTTGATGTAAATATAAAATAATTACCCTTAAACTTTTATAATTAATACTCTTTTTCTTAAATAAACATTAAATATCCTTTATTTTTGTTTTCAAATAGTATCCCTTTGAAAACAAAACTATTCTTAGTTACTCCACCATTTACACAACTGAATACGCCGTATCCAGCAACGGCTTATATCAAAGGTTTTTTGAATACCAAAAATATAGCATCGGTTCAAGCTGATTTAGGAATAGAAGTTATCTTAGCTTTGTTTTCGAAAAAAGGACTACAAGATTTGTTTCAGGTTTCTAATTTTCAAGAACACGAATTTTCTGAAAATGCCAAACGTATTTTTGCCTTACAAGACGAATACGTAAAAACTATAGATTCGGTTGTTGCATTTCTACAGGGAAAGAACCCTACTTTGGCACTGCAAATTTGTCAAGAAGATTTTCTCCCAGAAGCATCACGTTTTGCCCAATTAGAAGAATTGGATTGGGCTTTTGGCACCATGGGAACCCAAGATAAGGCGAAACATTTAGCTACGTTGTACCTTGAAGATATTTCTGATTTTATTGTAGAATGTGTGGATTCTAATTTTGGATTCAGTCGCTATGCCGAACGTTTGGGGCGATCTGCCAATTCGTTTGATGAATTGTACCAAGCTTTACAACAAGAGCCTACTTATATTGATACTGTTTTGCTTTCGATTTTGGCAGCAAAAATAGAAACGATTCAACCTACCGCATTTTTAATTTCAGTTCCTTTTCCTGGAAATTTATATGCCGCTTTTCGCTCTGCGCAATGGTTGAAAAAGCACCATCCGGAAATCAAAATTTTAATGGGTGGCGGCTTTGCCAATACCGAATTGCGATCCCTTTCAGACGAACGAGTTTTTGAATTTTTCGATTTTATTTCTTTAGATGATGGCGAATTGCCGATTGAATTGATTATTGAGAATATAGAATCAGGACTAAATACCGAATTCAAACGCACTTTTTTGTTGGAAAACGGACAAGTGGTGTATAAAAATAATTCCTCTCGAACAGATTACAAACAGTCCCAAGTAGGAACACCTGATTATTCTGATTTACTTTTGGATAAATACATTTCAGTAATTGAAATTGTGAATCCAATGCATCGAATGTGGAGCGATGGACGTTGGAATAAACTCACCATGGCACATGGCTGTTATTGGGGTAAATGTACTTTTTGTGATATTTCGTTAGATTATATTAAAATTTACGAACCGATTGCCGCAGGAATTTTGTGCGACCGAATGGAAGAAATGATAGAGCAAACTGGCGAAACCGGTTTCCATTTTGTGGACGAAGCCGCTCCTCCTGCCTTGATGCGAGAATTAGCTTTAGAGATCCTTCGCAGAAAATTAGCTGTTACTTGGTGGACAAATATTCGTTTTGAAAAAAGCTTTACCAAAGATTTGTGTTTGTTACTAAAAGCTTCGGGTTGTATTGCTGTTTCGGGAGGTTTAGAAGTCGCATCTGATCGATTATTGCGTTTAATTGATAAAGGTGTAACGGTTGAGCAAGTTGCCAAAGTAACCCGAAATTTTACAGAAGCGGGAGTGATGGTTCATGCCTATTTAATGTATGGTTATCCAACACAGACCATTCAGGAAACCGTCGATAGTTTAGAAATGGTACGCCAATTGTTTGAAGCAGGGGTTTTACAATCCGGATTTTGGCATCAATTTGCAATGACAGCACATAGTCCAGTGGGAATGTATCCTGAAAAATTTGGTGTAACCAAAGCAACCGATGCCGTAGGAACTTTTGCAAACAATGACCTTAATTATACCGATTCTACTGGAATAGATCACGAACAATTTAGTTTTGGTTTGAAGAAATCACTATTCAACTTCATGCACGGCATTTGTTTGGATTACGATTTACAAGATTGGTTTGATTTTAAAATCCCTAAGACCACTATACATCCTGATTTCATTTATGATGCATTGGACGAAAAATCCGATTTTAATAGTAAACCCAATGCTAAAGTAGTTTGGTTGGGCGGAAAGCCTGTCGTTGAATCCTTTATCAAAACAAAAAAAGGCAACTCTTGGGAAATGATGAGCTTGACTTTTTACCACAAAAAAGAAACATTTACTATCCAAACCTCACAGAAAGAAGGAGAGTGGCTTGTCCGAACGCTCCAAAATTGTTCCGTTACTAAAGCAAAAATAGCGCAACTTCAAGAACTAAAAGTTGATTTTGAAAGTGAATTAGAAGACTTTGAATTGTTTTGGTATTCAAAACCAATTCTTACTTTAAAAGAGTTTGGCTTAGTGGTTTTGTAGTATTTCTACTTTTTTCACCAAAAGTATATCAATTTAGCAAAGATACATGTTGGAATCTAAATAAAATTTAGATAAATAGATACATTTACAACCAATAAAAAAATACACCTATGAGTATTGGTTATAAAATAAATGTAAACGACACTTTCCATTTTGATATGGACCAAGAAAGTGTTTCGCAACTCGATGCGGTAAGCGTGGGATTGAATCAATTTCACATTTTACAAGAAAATACCTCTTTCAAAGCAGTTATTACTGAGGCTGATTTTAATCAAAAAAAGTATACTGTTGTAGTCAACGGGAATAGTTATATTGTAGCTATTGCAAATCCTTTGGATATTTTGATTAAAGAAATGGGATTTGAAACAGGATTGGCTAAACAAGTCAATGCTATCAAAGCGCCTATGCCAGGATTGATTCTAGAAATTAGTGTGGTGGTAGGACAAGAAGTGAAAGAAAATGACAATTTAATTATCCTTGGTGCTATGAAGATGGAAAATAGTTTTCTATCACCACGTGATGGTGTAATTAAGTCTATTTCGGTAGCAGTTGGAGATGCCGTAGATAAAGGACAATTATTAATTGAATTCGAGTAAATTATGAAGAAGATAGTAGTTGCCAATAGAGGCGAAATAGCCATTCGAGTAATGAAAACAGCTCGAAAAATGGGTATAAAAACGGTTGCAGTTTATTCAACAATCGATAGAAATGCACCGCATGTAAAATATGCTGATGAAGCGGTTTGTATTGGTGAAGCACCATCCAATCAATCGTATTTATTAGGAAATAAAATAATAGAAGTTGCTAAGGCATTGAATGCTGATGCAATTCATCCAGGATATGGTTTTTTGAGTGAAAATGCTGATTTTGCAGAAGAAGCTGAAAGAAATAATATCATTTTTATTGGACCAAAATCCAAAGCAATCCGAATTATGGGAAGTAAGTTAGCGGCTAAAGATGCGGTTAAAGATTACAATATTCCAATGGTTCCTGGTTACGATCAAGCGATTACAGATGTTGAAAAAGCAAAAGAAGTAGCTACTTCGATAGGATTCCCTATTTTAATTAAAGCCTCTGCTGGAGGTGGCGGAAAAGGAATGCGTGTGGTAGAAAAGGAAGCTGACTTTGAATCTCAAATGGACAGAGCGATTAGTGAAGCAATTTCGGCTTTTGGAGACGGTTCTGTTTTTATCGAAAAATATGTGGCTTCGCCGCGTCATATCGAAATTCAAGTAATGGCGGACAGTCACGGAAACATACTCTATCTTTTTGAAAGAGAATGTAGTGTTCAACGTCGCCATCAAAAGGTAATTGAAGAAGCCCCTTCGGCAGTATTAACGCCTGAATTGCGCAAACAAATGGGAGAAGCGGCTGTTTTGGTAGCTAAATCATGCGATTATTTAGGAGCGGGAACAGTAGAATTTTTATTGGACGAAAACAATAATTTCTATTTCCTTGAAATGAATACGCGTTTGCAGGTTGAGCATCCGGTAACCGAGATTATTTCGGGAGTTGACTTGGTCGAAATGCAAATTCAAGTAGCTAGAGGGGAAGCATTGTCAATCCAACAAGAAGACTTAAAAATCAAAGGACATTCAGTAGAATTGCGTGTGTATGCCGAAGATCCATTGAATGATTTCTTACCAAGTGTAGGTCATTTGGATGTGTATCAATTGCCTACTGGCGAGGGAGTTCGTGTTGATAATGGATTTGAACAAGGAATGGATATTCCTATTTATTACGACCCCATGTTGTCCAAGTTAATTGCTTATGGGGCGACTCGTGAAGAAGCAATCCAAACGATGATTCAAGCTATTGATAATTATAAAGTAGTAGGAGTTTCAACTACTTTGCCTTTTGGAAAATTTGTTTTTGAACACGAAGCATTTCGTTCAGGAAACTTTGACACTCATTTTGTAAAGAAATATTATAGTGTTGAAAAACTGAAAGCTCAATCCGAAAAAGAAGCTCAAATCGCTGCTATGGTAGCATTACAACAATATTTTGAGGATCAAAAAATCGTACGCTTACCAATTCAATAAAGTATGGAATCTAAAATAAAAATCTTAAACGATAAAATTGCCGAAGCTCATTTGGGTGGAGGAAAGAATAGAATTGCAAAACAGCATTCAAATAAAAAATTAACGGCCAGAGAACGTATTGATTATTTGATGGACGAAGGTTCGTTTGAAGAAATCGGAATGTTGGTCACACACCGTACGACTGATTTTGGTATAGAAAAAGAAGTGTATTTAGGAGATGGTGTTATCACGGGGTATGGAAATATTAACGGACGTTTAGTCTATATTTTTGCTCAGGATTTTACTGTTTTTGGAGGTTCATTGTCTGAAACACATGCTGAGAAAATTTGCAAAGTGATGGATATGGCACTAAAAGTAGGTGCGCCCATGATTGGATTGAATGACTCGGGGGGAGCTCGAATTCAGGAGGGTGTTCGATCGCTTGGAGGTTATGCTGATATTTTTTATAGAAATGTACAATCTTCAGGAGTAATTCCGCAAATATCAGCTATTATGGGGCCTTGTGCAGGAGGTGCAGTTTATTCGCCAGCGATGACTGATTTTACCATGATGGTAGAAGATACTAGTTATATGTTTGTAACTGGACCCAACGTAGTTAAAACCGTAACTAATGAAACCGTAACCTCGGAAGAATTGGGAGGGGCTAGTACTCATTCAACTAAATCAGGGGTGGCGCATTGTACTTCGGCAAATGATGTGGAATGTTTAGAAGATGTTAAGCGTTTGTTGAGTTATTTGCCTCAAAGCAATAAAGAAACGCCTAAAAATTTGGCGTACGAACTCAAAGATGAATTAAGAGATAAATTAGGTGCTATTATTCCAGACAATCCGAATAAGCCGTACGATATGCACGAAGTGATTTCAGGTATTATCGATGAAGACTCTTTTTTTGAAATTCATAAAAACTTTGCAGAGAATATTATTGTGGGATTTTCAAGGATTGGTGGACGCAGTGTGGGAATTATTGCGAATCAACCTATGATTTTAGCAGGAGTTTTAGATGTGAATTCTTCTATTAAAGCAGCTCGATTCACTCGTTTTTGCGATTGTTTTAATATTCCTTTATTAGTATTGGTTGATGTTCCGGGATTTTTACCAGGAACGGATCAAGAGTGGAATGGGATTATAGTACATGGTGCTAAATTATTGTATGCCTTAAGTGAAGCGACTGTACCGAGGGTAACTGTAATCACTCGTAAAGCATATGGTGGTGCTTATGATGTGATGAACTCTAAGCATATTGGTGCCGATATGAACTTTGCTTGGCCAACAGCCGAAATTGCAGTAATGGGAGCTAAGGGAGCTAGTGAGATTATATTTAAGAAAGAGATAAGCGAAGCTTCAGATCCCGCGGCTAAATTATTAGAAAAAGAAGCAGAGTATGCTGATTTGTTTGCGAATCCTTATACAGCTGCGCAAAGAGGATTTGTAGACGAAGTAATCTTACCACAAGATACTCGCAAAAAAATGATAAAGGCGTTTAGCATGTTAGAGAATAAAGTGAGTGTAACGCCAAAAAGAAAGCATGGCAATATTCCTTTATAAGATTCAAGATTGTGAATATTTAAACCACCTTATAAGGTGGTTTTTTTATGTGTTAAAATTACTATGTTGTTTAAAAGTTAAAATATAATTTTTAATTTACAACTATATAATAAAAGGGGGTTTGTGTGTTAATACTTGCAAAAATGACCAAAAAACATATTTTTAAGCTATATTTTATCTAAACACCCCAAAATAAATAGGGGTATTTGATTTTTTGTGTTATTAATATCATAATTTAAACTGGTTTTGAATTGTATATTTCTATTTTTTGCGAATTTTATTTTCAATATGGTAAAAATGCTTTTTTTGTTGAATAAAATTTATCATTTTGTCATTTATGCTGATAAAAGTTGATAGTTTTGCTTCAGGAAAAAGAAATAAGTTATTCTTTGTTGAGAGAGTTAAATAGAACTATTTTACAAAGTTGTTTTTTACTTCTAATTCTTAATAAATCAAATATTAAATTAAAATCGATTAAACATGAAAAAAGTAATTGCCATTTTAGCCTTAGTACTAACAAGTACATTTGCATTTGCACAAGACACTCCATTAGAAATTTCAGGATCTGCTGATGCATACTGGAAATATGATTTCGCAAAAACTGCTAATATACCAACAAGTTTTGCTACAGATCAGAACTCACTTTCTTTAGGTATGATTGATATTGCATTAAAGAAAAAAACAGGAAAAACTTCGTTTGTTGGAGAGGTGTCTTTTGGACCTAGAGGAGCAGGGCAGTCTATTCCGGATGTAAATGGTCAATCATTTCATATTCAAAATTTGTATGCTACTTATGCTGCATCAGAAAAATTAAGTCTAACAGCTGGATATATGGGAACTTTTATTGGATATGAAGTAATTTCTCCATTAGCCAACTTTCATTATTCAACATCCTATTTATTTACAACTGGTCCATTCCAAAATGCTGGAATTAAAGCTAATTATACTGTTTCAAGTAAAGTTGGTTTGATGGTTGGTTTGTTTAATGATCAATGGAATACCTATCAAGCAACACCAGAATTTGGATTAAATGCTTTTGGGGCTCAATTAACTGTAACTCCTGCGGAAGGTTTAACTGCTTATTTTAATTTGTTAACTGGTTCAGAAAGTGGTACTATTGTTGATTTGACTGCTGCTTATCAAATGTCGCCTAAATTTAAATTAGGTTTAAATGCTGCCGATTATTCTGGTCCAACAAGTGGGACAGGGTATTCAGGTGTAGCGCTATATCCTTCTGTTGCAATTTCAGATCATTTTGGATTAGGTCTACGTGCTGAATCATTCAAATCTAAAACAACTGATACTTCGGTTTCTGCTTTCACATTGTCGGCCAACTTAAAATCAGGAGGTTTGACTTTTATTCCTGAAATTAGACTGGATAGTGCTTCTGAAGATAGTTTTTACGCATCAAATGGAAATCCAACTAAATCAGCTTCTCAGTTTGCTGTAGCAATGGTGTATGGTTTTTAAATAGATAATTAAGTTGTGTGTTTATTGTTTCCTAGAAACAATGTGTTTTAAATAGTAAGAAACTGCTCAGACACTTTTAGCGTTTGGGCAGTTTTTTTTAGGTGTAAATTGTAAACGGATTTTACTGTTTTTTGTAAATAGAATAAATAGTATTGATGGTTTTTTCATCTAATACATCATCAACTTCAGTTTGGATATAATGTAATTTGAAGGCTTTAATTGCCGAAGAAAGATTACGGGTATCGTAACCAATAATTCGCAATCCTTGTTCAACATTAAAATTTTCAGGAGCTTGTTCCATATTGGCATCAGGCCAAATCCCAAATCCTAAATCAGATAAGGTTTTCCAAGGAAAAAAAGCGCTAGGGTCTGATTTTCGTGTAGGTGCAATATCAGAATGAGCAATTATATTTTGAGTAGGAATGTTATAGTCTTTTTTTAATCTTGATAATAAATCCAATAAACTATTTATTTGTGCTTCTGAAAAAGGTTCGCTGCCATTATTGTCTAGTTCAATTCCAATTGAGGCAGAATTGACATCAGTATTTCTTCCCCAAATAGCATTTCCACCATGCCAAGCTCTTAAATAATCGTTTAGCATTTGAACGATTGTTCCATCATCACTAATTACATAATGGGAGCTAACTTGTGTTCTGGTTAACGTGAATGTTTTTAATGTTTGCTGAAGAGAATCTTGAGCGGTATGATGAATTATAATAAAATTGGGTTTGCGAAGGTTGAAGTTAACTGTACTAATCCATTCGGGACTAGTGCCGTTTTGTAAAGGACTAGACTGGGTGTTCGCAAGTGTTTTTTGAAATTTCTTGAGTTGTTTTTTATATGATTTATCACTTAATCGATACGGATTAGAGCTGCAGGAATAAATAATTGCAATTACTGAAAGGCACACCCAATGTTTTTTCATATTCTTTTTAGGGTTAATTAGTATCGCTATCCTCTTTCTTTTTTTTCTTCGATTTTTTAGGATTTTTTGCATCCTCTTGCATTGCTTTGTATTTGTCTTTTTGCGATTGGGATAGCAATTGTTTTATTTTAGAATCAGTAAGTTCAGAAAGTGTTTGGATTTCTTTTACTTTATCATCTTGACTTATTTCTTGCTTGATTATAGCGCCTTGCGATTTAATACTTTCCGTTAGGATATTTGCAATAGCAATTTCCTGTAGTGCGTCTAATTTTAATTCCGGTTTTAATTGCTCCATGATTTTACCTACAGTTACTTCGACTGGAATTTCTTTCGGTTTTTCTTGGTGTTGGTTCATTCCTCCCATACCACCCATTTGGTTCATTCTGCCACCGTAGCCACCTCCGTAACCTCCATATCCACCACCATAACCTCCGTATTGTGCGAAAATGGCAGTACTAGTAAAAAGTAAAAAAAGTACACTAATGATGGTAAGTTTATTTTTCATAACAAATTAATTTAGAATCAAATATAATAAAATATCACTTGAATTTAAACCGGTTCTCCGTACAAATCGAATTCAGTAGTCTCAATGATTTTAATGTTGGCAAATTCGCCTGTTTTCAGATAATGTTTAGTAGCGTCAATCAATACTTCGTTATCTACGTCGGGACTATCAAACTCGGTTCTTCCCACAAAGTGGCCGCCTTCTTTTCTATCAATAATACACTTAAATGTTTTGCCTACTTTTTCTTGGTTCAAATCCCAAGAAATTTGCGATTGCAATTCCATAATTTCGTTGGCACGTTCTTGTTTTATAGTATCTGGAACATCGTCTTCTAGCAAATAAGCTGAGGTGTTTTCTTCATGCGAATAAGCAAAGCAACCCATTCTGTCAAATTTCATTTCTTGAACAAAATCTTTTAAAATTTCAAAGTCCTCTTGGGTTTCACCAGGATAACCTACGATTAAAGTCGTTCTAATAGCCATTCCTGGCACGGCGGCTCTAAAATCTTTCAATAATTGAGTGGTCTTAGCTTCTGTTGTTCCGCGTTTCATCGATTTTAAGATGGAATCTGAAATATGTTGCAAAGGGATGTCAATATAATTACAAATCTTTGGTTCGCGTTTCATGATTTCTAATACGTCCATTGGGAAACCAGTAGGGAAGGCATAATGCAAACGAATCCATTCTATTCCTTCCACTTTAACTAAAGCTTCTAACAATTCGGCTAAATTTCTTTTTTTGTAAATATCAAGTCCGTAATAGGTTAAGTCCTGTGCAATCAAAATCAATTCTTTAACACCATCTCGTGCTAAACCTTCTGCTTCCTTCACTAATTTTTCAATAGGTTGCGAAACGTGTTTTCCTCTCATTAACGGAATAGCACAAAAGCTACAAGGTCTGTCACATCCTTCAGCAATTTTTAAATAAGCATAATTTTTTGGTGTTGTAGTCAAGCGTTCGCCCAATAATTCGTGCTTGTAATCAGCACCTAAAGCTTTCAAAAGTTGAGGTAATTCGGTTGTTCCGAAAAATTGGTCTACATTTGGAATTTCTTTTTCTAAATCGGGTCTGTAACGTTCCGACAAACATCCAGTTACAAAAACTTTATCTACTAATCCACGCTCTTTTTTATCGGCATATTCTAAAATCATATTGACTGATTCAGCTTTGGCGTTATCAATAAATCCGCAAGTATTAATTACAATGATATTACCTTCTTCGGCTTCCGGCGCTTCGTGTTCTACTTCTTTGCCGCTAGCACGAAGTTGCCCCATTAATACTTCACTATCATAGATGTTTTTAGAACACCCAAGAGTAATTACGTTGATTTTATTTTTCTTTAAAGATTTCGTTCTCATAGTAGTAAGCTTTCTATAGTTTGAAAGGTGGGCAAAATTACGTTTTTTATTATTAGGAGCACAAATCTTTCGTCTTTTTATGGCGTTTACTCCTGCTGTACGCTGTATCTTTTTAGTGCGGACTAATGCCTGCACTAAAAAGGATGCCGCTTCCATCAGGGCTAAAAAAAACATCTTGTATTTTAGTACAAGATGTTCTTTGTAATCTGAAATGCAGTAAATTAAAGTTCAAATAAAAGAGTTAAAGTTATTGTGTTGTTTTTTGAATTGACTATGGCCCCATCTGTAAAACCTTGTTCGAAAAAACCTTGATTCGTATCTCTTTTAAATGTTGCGTATGAAACATCCAATTTGGTTCCGCCAAAATTGTATCCAATACCTCCTGAATACCCTGTTAAATCGCCAATTGTCGTTTTGTTTTTATATGGACTTTGTTCGGAACGGTATCCACCTCTTAGGCTCCAAGCTTCAATTTTATATTCAGCACCAACATGTAATTCGCTAGTACTGTTTAATAAGGAATTCATTTTGCTATTTATACCTCTAAAATAAGTGTCGTTTTCAGGTTTGAATTTTGTAGAACTGTAATCTTTTAAAGCATAATCAATACTAATCAATCCTTTTTTGCCAAATACGTATGCCATACTTCCAGTCCATTTACTTGGAGTCTGTAACTTGTATGGTTCGTAATAATTGATAATTTTTGGATCTACAACATCTGGTGCTAATTCACCCGAGGTATTTGCACTAACACCAACCAGTTTTTGAGCAAACTCATCATTTAGTCTAAACCACGTTGGCGATTCAAAAGCTAATCCTAATCGCAATTCTTTGGTTACTTTTGCTATCGCTCCTAATTGGAAAGAAAACCCAGTGCCATAGGTATACAATTCGTTGTCAAATTGTACTCTTGAAACGGTGTAGTTTTGACTCAACGGTGCGTCATTGTCTTCGTAAAAACGAGTAGATTGTCTAAAGTCTGTAAAATGCGAATTTAAATTGATACCAATGTATACTTTGTCTTTATAAGAACTTGAGGCATTGAAAGACAATTTCCCATTATACCCTTTTGTAGTGATTGTGTTTTCTTGAAAATAATTGCCTTCTGAAGGTATGTTGGAAGTGTAAGCCGTATTCGTTGGATTGGTATTGACAGGATTAATAATGTACGCTTGATATCCTAAAAAGGCTTGTTGTGCTCCGTGACCCAATTCGTCATAATAAGAATCTTCTAATTCATTCAAAGGAACCCCATTGGCGTACGATAAAAAATAAGAAGCAATGGAATTAGTTGGGTTAGTTCCAGCTGAAAAAATGTTATTGTTTAAATTGTTTGTGTTTTCAAAGTTAATTGCTACCGAGAATTTTTTCCAATTGCTAGAACGAGATTGATTTTTAAATACAAAAACACCTCCAGCTTGATTTAAATCCAAGGAACTATCCTTTGTCTCAAACGTATCTCCAAAATAAGTGGAGTTGTTTTTAATAGCATTGTTACTTAAAGTAAACCCCATCTGGTTATTTGAAAACACCACTGATCCTGCAGGATTAACATTTATTGCTGATAAATCGCCACCAAGCGCTCCAAACGCGCCACTCATTGCTCTGAAACGTGCCGTTCCATTCAGATTTTCTTGTGAATATCGTAAGGCATCTCTAATTTCCTGCGCTTGAAAGGTATTAACAGAAATTATTGTAATTAGAAGTATAATGTATTTTTTCATAATTTAAGGTTTGAGATTTAATAAAAGGGATATTCTAAAAATAGTAAATATTATCTTCCTCCGCGTCTTCCTCCGCCATCTGACGATCTTCCACCAGAATTGGATGAGTTTGTATCCATAGAACGGGAAGGTGTGTAGCTGTCGTTATTTGATGGAGTGTAGGATCTAGTCGAGTTGTTGCTTCTATTGCTTGAGCGCACAGGTGTCACATTAGAATTACCCGATGTATATTCCCTTGACCTACCTATATTATTGTTTGTATAATTTTGATTTTGGAAATTATTTGAATTTCTGCTAAATGTTGGTGCAGAATTTGTTCGGTTATAAGAACTTCGAGTACTATAGGTAGAAGATGAATTTTGAATTTCTCTTCGTCCAATTTGGCTTCCTGAAGGATTAACAGTATTGTAGTTAGAGCCTCTTCGGCTAGAATTATGACTATAGGATGTTCCTTTATCGTAACTCCCATGATATTGATAATTATTTTGGTATCCCCAAAAATAATTTGGATAATAGTTGAATCCATAAAAATTGTTGTAACCCCAACCAATCATGTAAGGATCGTACCAATAATTATAAGGAAAATAAGCTCCATAATATGGATTTCTCCAACCAAAACCATAATTTTGATAACCCAAACCAAAAGATAAACCCCAATTATTTGGATAATAGTTGATGTTAATATCTTGAGAATTACTTCCCCAACTTGGGTAGCTGGATTGATCGTTTAGGTTTTCTGTATTGGAGTAAGAGGAATAGCTGTCAATATCTGTAAAAACAGTCGTTGTATCTTTAGTGTCTTGAAGAGCTCCAAAATAATTTTGATAAGCTATAGCCGATTCTTCAGCAATAGCTCTTTTACGCATTCCAGCTTCCGTTGTACCATAAATCCCATCAGTATCGTAATACGAACTATTTTGGTAGGAACCACATGCTGTAATTGATAAAATGCTTAAAAAACCAATTATGGAATTAAGAGAGGGCGTTGGGAAAGAAATAAAATTAGTTTTCATATCTGTAGGTTTTTTTATTGTTGCACATTACAAAAATAGTTAGTTTTGCCAAACTATTGAGTCATTTAAGTAGAAAACAAAATTTGTGCCAAACTATATAATATGAGTAAGAACCTTACTACACGATCGGAAGATTATTCAAAATGGTATAATGAATTAGTTGTTAAAGCTGATTTAGCCGAAAATTCAGGAGTTAGAGGTTGTATGGTAATAAAACCTTACGGCTATGCTATTTGGGAAAAAATGCAAGCAGAGTTAGATCGAATGTTTAAAGAAACAGGGCATCAAAATGCTTATTTCCCTTTGTTTGTTCCTAAAAGTATGTTTGAGGCTGAGGAAACGAATGCTGAAGGATTTGCTAAAGAGTGTGCGATTGTTACTCATTATAGATTAAAAGCCGATGAAACTCGACCTGGTAAATTAATGGTCGATCCTAATGCTAAATTAGAAGAAGAATTAATTGTTCGTCCAACAAGTGAGGCTATTATTTGGTCAACTTACAAAGGTTGGGTACAATCCTATCGTGATTTACCTTTGTTGATTAATCAATGGGCTAATGTGGTGCGTTGGGAAATGAGAACACGTTTGTTTTTGAGAACGGCTGAATTTTTATGGCAAGAAGGGCATACCGCTCACGCGACACGTCAAGAAGCTATTGAAGAATCAGAAAAAATGATGAATGTCTATGCTGATTTCGCTCAAGACTTTATGGCTATTCCAGTTGTAAAAGGATTAAAAACACCAACAGAGCGTTTTGCAGGTGCGGATGAAACCTACTGTATCGAAGCTTTGATGCAGGATGGTAAAGCCTTACAGGCGGGGACTTCTCACTTTTTAGGGCAAAATTTTGCCAAAGCCTTTGATGTTAAATTTGCTAATGCAGCAGGGAAACAAGAATACGTTTGGGGAACTTCCTGGGGAGTATCTAGCCGATTGATGGGGGCTTTAGTTATGACCCATTCAGATGATAATGGATTAGTATTGCCACCGAACTTAGCGCCTATTCAAGTAGTGATTGTTCCGATTTATAAGTCAGACGAGGAGTTGCAGAAAATCACTTCAGTAGTAAATGATTTGATGGCTCAGTTCAAGAAATTAAAAATTTCAGTGAAGTTTGACAATAGAACGACTCAAAAACCAGGCTTTAAATTTGCCGAATGGGAATTAAAAGGAGTGCCTGTTCGTATCGCTGTGGGACCAAAGGATTTAGACAATGGTACATTTGAAGTGGCACGAAGAGATACGCTAAGTAAAGAAGTAGTAGCGCAAGACGGAATTGTAAATTATATTAATGATTTATTAGAAACCATTCAGAATGATTTGTTTCAACGTGCTATAGACTATAGACAAAATCATATTACCGAAGTAAATTCTTTTGAAGAGTTTAAAGAGGTGTTAGAAAATAAAGGCGGATTTATTTCGGCACATTGGGATGGAACTGCAGAAACAGAAGAAAAAATCAAAGATTTAACCAAGGCAACCATTCGTTGTATCCCTTTAGATAGGGTAGAGGAGCAGGGAAAATGTATTTTTTCAGGAGCGGAATCTGCTGGTAGAGTGCTATTTGCAAAGGCGTATTAAAAAAAATATTTTTTTTTCGCATCTACTCTTGTACGTCTAAAAAATAGTTGTATTTTTGCATCCGCATTACAGAATTGAGGTCCGTTCGTCTATCGGTTAGGACGCCAGGTTTTCATCCTGGTAAGGGGGGTTCGATTCCCCCACGGACTA
>JACCDQ011884079.1_pt1 | contig 15290 bp, 13 predicted proteins | sample 7446031 | NCBI WGS metagenome assembly JACCDQ01 (sample SAMN15323442, study PRJNA562643) | freshwater metagenome | isolation source: river surface water | place: USA:Blue River Watershed | collected 2017-08-17
CACAAAACCTCTCCGTAGGCCACACCACCCTTACCTTCAATGACCCCAGCCGCACAGGAGGATTTGGGAGCGGGGGCGGGCCAGGGCGTCAAATCCAAACTGAGATTTATTATCCTGCGATGGCGGCAGGTGAAAATGTAGCAGTCGCCAATGGTACTTGGCCGCTTATCGTCTTTGGACACGGTTTTGCCATGAATTGGGATGCCTATTCGAATATCTGGAATCAACTTGTGCCGCTAGGTTATATCATGGCTTTTCCGCGCACGGAAAGCGGTTTGTTTCCGTCGCCAAGTCATGGCGATTTCGGCACTGACATCGCACTTATAGCCCAAAAAATGGCGGAGGCGGGTCAAAATAGCAGCAGTATGTTTTATAATCAACTCTCCGACTACGCTTGCGCTATGGGGCATTCGATGGGTGGCGGTGCTGCAGTTTTGGCAGCAAGTCAGGGTGCTGCTTTTGATTGTTATGTCGGCCTCGCTCCGGCAGAAACCAACCCGAGTGCCATTGCCGCTGCAGCTGCGCTGCAAATTCCATCACTTATTCTTTCAGGTAGCAATGATGGTGTAACGCCACCAGCCCAACACCACCTCCCTATTTACGATGCCATTCCACATGAATGTAAAAGTTTCGCCAACTTGATCGGAGGTGGACACTGCTACTTTGCCAACACCAATTTCAATTGCGACTTCGGCGAAAGCACCTCCTCTACCGGCATCAGCCTGACAAGAGCCGAACAACAAAGCCTGATGTTTCAGCAAATCACTCCTTGGTTATCCTACTTTCTAAATACCTCATGTTCGGGTTATGAAGCATTTATGTCTAACCCGATTTCAGGCATTACACTTACCACAACCTGCCCTGCCTTCATTTCAAACGCAGTAGTTATTGCCCAAAATGGCAACCTACTCAGCACTACAACACAAGCAACATCCTATCAATGGTACCTCAATAATCAAGCGGTTGCTGGTGCTACCAACGACAGCCTAACCATCGATGTCAATTTCAGTGGTGTGTACAATTTATTGGTTACGTATGCCTACGGTTGCGCTTTCAGCAATTCTATTGCAGGGCTTGAAGAAAATAGCAGCAGTTTTCAGATTTTTCCAAATCCTGCCCAAAAAGTCCTTCAAATTCAAGGTCCTGTTGCAGTCAATTCGCCTTTCAACTTGTATAATCTAGAAGGACAAGTCGTTTTAGCAGGCAGCATTCATAAGGGCCAGGTTGCAATTGACCTCGACAAAATCAAAAACGGAACTTATTTACTGCAAATTATTGCGGAGCCCTCCTCTTTTTTCAAGGTCATTATTGCGCATTAAGTAGTCATGTGAAATCAAAACAATTCATTAACTTCGGGAACTCTTATCTGAACAAATGCTTAAACGAATACTCCTTCCCCTACTTATTCTTGTTTGCAACAGCCTTGCTGCCCAAGATTACGTTATCCGCGGTTTTTTACACGACGCCTCTAATGGCGAGCCCGTTTCTGATGAACGCGTCAAAGTACTCAAGCAAGATAGCACGCCAATAGCAGTAGGTTATTCCAATATTTCCGGATTCTTTTCCGTACCTAAATTGCCAATGGGTGCTTATATTCTCAAAATTGAGAAAGGAAAATTTGAGCGCAGTTACCTCAACGTAGACATGACCGCCGCCAAAAAAATATACGATATCGGCTCTTGGAACCTGAACCCAAATACACTCAATATCCAAGACGTAAGGGTGAGCAATGAGGCCAAAGCTAAAAAACAACAAATTGGCATGTCTGAAATAAAGATGGACAAAGCTGCTGTTGAGCGCATCCCGATGTATGGTGCCGAAAGCGATATTGTGGGTGCCTTGAGCGTTACGCCCGGTGTGGTCACTACTGGCGACCAAGGTGGCCAATTGTATGTGCGCGGTGGAACACCCATCCAAAATAAAACATTACTCGATGGCATGACCATCTACAACCCCTTTCACTCAATTGGTTTTTATTCGATTTTCGAGACCGAACTCGTGAAGTCTGTAGACATCTACACAGGTGGTTTTGAATCGAAATATGGCGGACGCATTTCTTCGGTCATGGACATCACCTACCGCGATGGCAACCGCAGCAAGTTCGCTGGTAAAGTTTCAGCCTCTCCATTTATGACCAAAGCGGTTCTCGAAGGTCCGCTTGGTAAAAAAGGAAAAGATGGTTTGGCGAGTGGTTCTTATATGCTCACAGGCAAGCATTCGCTTTTAGATTACACCAGCAAATCTTTGTATCCAACTGTCAACGATGGCAACGGCCTTCCTTTTAACTTCACTGACCTCTACGGAAAAGTGACCTTCAATGGCGAGGGTGGTTCAAAGGTGAGTGTTTTTGGATTCTCTAATCAAGATTCCGTTAATTACAACGTTGCCGATCTCAATTGGAATGCAGCAGGAGGCGGGCTCAACTTTACGCTCGTACCGAGCAGTTCACCGATCTTTATTCGTGGCCACGTCAACGGTAGCAACTACGAAACAACCTTTTTAGAAACAGGTCAAGAACCGCGTTATTCCAAAATTGGCGGCTTTGACCTCGGCTTCGATTTCACCTTCTTTCAGAAAAATGAAAGCGAACTCAACTACGGATTCAATTTGAGTGGCTTCAATACACAATTCATCACTTACAACGAATTAGAACGTAAAATTGAAGCAAGCAACTTCACCACCGAAATTGGTTCATACGTCAATTACCGTTTGGTCACGCCTCGTTGGGTATACCAAGGCGGATTGCGCATGCAGTTATACGCATCTCTGAATACAGTTTCGATTGAGCCACGCATTGGTGCAAAGTTCAATGCCACCGAGAAACTACGTTTCAAGTTCTCTGGCGGAAGATTCTCCCAAAACTTTACCTCGGCCTCTTCAGACAAAGATGTTGTCAATTTATTCAATGGCCTCCTTTCTGCCCCTACAAATGTGCAGGACCAATTCATCAATGAATTTCAGCAAGTTTCCAGCATCAAAAATGGTTTGCAATATGCTTGGCATGCCATCGCTGGCTTTGAATACGACCTCAACAAATTTTGGAATGTCAACATCGAAGCCTACTACAAATATTTTGACCAACTCAGCAACATCAATCAAAACAAACTCTACACAGACATCGCACAATTCGAACTCATCGACGACGTCTTCAAAAAAGACTTCATCATTGAGTCTGGGCAATCTTATGGTGTAGATGCACTTGTTAAATACGCCAAAGACCGCGTATTTATTTGGGCTGTGTACTCACTCGGACACAACACCCGCTGGGACGGTTTTGGAACCTACTTCCCTGTTTTTGACAGACGCCACAACATCAACCTCGTTGGGTCCTATGCATTTGGTAAAAAGAAAAATACCGAACTAAATATCCGTTGGAATTTAGGTTCAGGTCTCCCTTTTACGCCAACTGCGGGCTACTACCAACTTGAAAATTTTGGCGAAGGCCTCACCACCGACTACGTGACCAACAACCCTAATAGCGTAGCCACCATGCTCGGCACCTTCAACTCACAAAGATTGCCGGCGTACCACCGCTTAGACATCACCGTAAAACACAATGTCAAATTAAAAAATAAATCTACACTCGAATTGGTACTTGGTATTACGAATGCCTATAACCGCAACAACATTTTTTATGTGAACCGCGTCACCAACGAAATCATCTACCAATTCCCTGTATTACCAAGTTTTGGTATCAGTTACAAATTCTAAAGCATGGCACACATCAGGGCATTTAAGGGGATACGTCCGGTGCGGAGTAAAGTACATTTAGTCGCTACACGCCCCTATTATTCCTACAAAAAAAATGTGCTCAAGGCCAAACTCGAAGACAACCCCTTTACTTTTTTGCACATTATCAATCCTGAATTTGGGGCTCAAATCAAAACCAAGCCCAATTCAACTGAACGATTTTTACAGGTCAAACAAAGATTCAATGCCTTTCTGGATGCTGGTATTCTGACCACCGATCAAGCACCTCAACTCTATATTTACAGACAATCCAGAGAAGGGTTTGTCGTTTCTGGCTTTTTTGCGGGCGTAAGTGTTGATGACTACCTAGATGGCAGCGTCAAAATTCACGAACAAACCCTCACGGCAAGGGAAGATGTCTTTACCAACTACCTGCATACGGTTGGTTTTAATGCGGAGCCTGTCTTGCTCACCTATGAAGGCCAAGCACCAATCCAACAGATGCTAGACACCTATTTAGCCACAAGACCAGAATACGAATTCACCACAACCGATTGCATCACTCATGAAGTCTGGCTCTTGAGCCCTTCGGATTCCGAATTGGTTTGCGAGGCCTTCCAAAAAGTACCTGCGCTTTATATTGCAGATGGACACCACCGCTCGGCATCGTCTGCGCGCTATACCCAACAATTGCGTGAAAAAGGAACAACTTATCCGGATGCCGCAAATTACTTTTTAGGCTACTTGGTCGATGAACGCGAGGTACAAATTGCCGCTTTTCATCGTTTACTTAAATCCACAAATGGCCTCGATTTAAAAGGACTCATCGCCATCTTGGCAAATGAAGGCAAAGTGGAAACTTTAGCAGGCGCTCAACTGCCCGCTCAAAAGCACGACATCCATATCTATATGGAAAATACTTGGCTTAAATTCAGGCCGAACCTACATTTCATCAATGACCAAGATCCGATAGAAACCCTAGACTCCTTTATCCTTTCGGACCTCATACTCAAACCTATTTTTGGCATTATTGACCTCAAAACCACTGATCAAATAGAATTTGTACCTGGAAATGAGCCGCTACAAAAAATGATCGATGCCATTGATACAAAGAAATTCGAGGTTGCTTTTTTACTGCACCCCGCAAGTATAGCCGATGTCAAAAAAGTAGCTGACGCCGGACTCAATATGCCGCCTAAATCCACTTGGGTTGAACCCAAATTAAGGAGCGGACTCACCATTTATTCGCTAGAGGCATGATCTCCAAACAACTTGAACTCGTCAGTGCTGAAATCCCAGAAAACGTCACGCTAATAGCCGTATCTAAAACCAAACCCATCGCTGATCTGCAGGCGGCCTACGACGCCGGCCAACGCCATTTTGGAGAAAATAAAGTGCAGGAAATGGTCGAAAAAGCGCAGCAACTCCCCTCCGATATCCATTGGCACCTCATTGGCCATTTACAGACCAACAAAGTCAAATATATGTCGGGCTTTGTGCACCTCATCCATGGTGTGGATAGCCTCAAATTGCTCCAAGAAATTGACAAACAAGCCCGTAAAGCTGGTCGGGTACAAGATGTGCTGCTTCAATTTTATATTGCCCAAGAAGAAACCAAATTTGGACTTGAACTACAAGAGGCAAAAGCAATTTTAGATGCAGCGGAGTTCAAGCAACTCAAAAACATTAAAGTTTGCGGCGTCATGGGCATGGCGAGCAATACCTCCGACCAAAAGCAAGTGGCCACCGAATTCCGAACCTTGAAGCAAATTTTTGACTCCCTGAGCCACAACTACTTTCAAGATCAGGACTCTTTCAAGGAAATCTCGATGGGCATGAGCGGAGATTACCAATTGGCCATACAAAATGGCAGCACGATGGTAAGGGTGGGTAGCAAAATTTTTGGCGGTCGCTAGCCGTTAAGTACTAAGCATCTTTATCTAGATTTTCTACATCAAAAATGAGTGAAGACAACGCTTCTTTTCTCAGGTATTGCTGTGCAAGCGCTTGAATTTCTTCGGCTGTTATTTTGTCTATAGCCTGGTGCATTTCGGCAATGGTATCGATTTGTCCAAAAGCCAACATGCTCTTGCCAAGCCCTTGCATGAGCCCCGAATTGACATCCATACCTAAGGCTAGGTGACCTTTGAATTGTCTTTTGGCTTGCGTGAGTTGGCTCAGCGAGAGCGGTTTTTCTCGCAATTTGTCGAGTTCTTTGTCGATTAAGGTCAGTGTTTTGTTGATATTTTTGGACTCTGAACCAAAATAGATTTGCCAATAGCCGGTGTCTGCAAAAGTATGGTAATTGGCTTCAATTGAATAAGCATAGCCATAGCGTTCTCTGACCGATAAATTGAGTCGAGAGTTGAGCGCCGGACCACCCAAAATATTGATCAGTAAAGACATCGCAATGCGCTCTTCTTGATGGTAACTCGGGGCCAAACCACCTAAGACAGCATGCGCTTGGTAGTTGGCCTCCTTGACTATTTCGTTGAATGGTGCCGTGCTATTGAAGGGCTGAGGCGCAGGACGCGCTGCCGTTTTGGGCATTTCGGCAAGTGCGGTTTCTAATAAGGACTTGAGTCTTGGTAAGGTCATGTTGCCGACAAAAGAAACTACTAAGTTGTCGGCAGTGAAATATTGCTGGACGTAGTCTTGAAGATCTTGTTGGGTAAAACCAGAAACACTTTCTTTGGTGCCCAGGATGTTTTGCCCTAGCGGATGCCCTTTGAAGAGTTTGGCGTCGTAGTCATCAAAAATTTTGTCGCTCGGAGAATCTAGGTAAGAATTGATTTCGTCAAGAATGACTTCTTTTTCTTTTTCGATTTCTTTTTGCGGAAAAGTAGAATGAATAGAAATGTCTGCTAAAAGATCGATGGCGCGTTGGGTGTGCTCTTTGGAAAAAGAGGCATACAAACACATTTCTTCTTTGGCCGTGTAGGCATTGAGTTCGCCACCCACGGAATCTATGCGCGATAAAATATGTAAGGCTTTGCGTTTGTGTGTTCCTTTGAACAGACAGTGCTCCAGAAAATGGGCCAAACCAATTTGATGTGGGGCCTCATGGCGTGAGCCGGCAGCAAAGAAAAAGCCCAGATGAGCTACTTGACTAGGTACTTTGAGGTAAACCAAGCGCGTACCGTTAGACAATTCTTCGCAAATAGGTTGATAAGCCTTCATTTAGGGGTTGAGGAGTTTGGATGTCCATTCATTTTGACTGAGCGCATACACACGTCGTTCGTGCAAGCGGGAAGGTTGGCCTTGCCAAAACTCCATGTAATGTGGCTGAAGTGCAAAACCGCCCCAGTGTGGAGGGCGCGGCACTGCATCAGGAAATTGAATATCATATGCTTCAAAACGCGCAATGAGCGCAGACCGATCCGCTAAGGTCTCGGACTGCTGAGATGCCCAAGCACCAAGTTGGCTCTCGCGTGGGCGAGAAGCAAAATAAGCATCTGAAATAGCAGGGTCAATTTGCTGCACACTGCCTTCTATGCGCACCTGACGCATGAGTTGGGGCCAAAAGAAAAGCAAAGAGGCCTTGGCATTGTGGGCCAATTCTTGCCCCTTGTGACTGCTATAGTTGGTGTAGAAGATGAATTGTTGCTCGAGTAGTTCTTTGAGGTAGAGGATGCGCGCAGAAGTTTGTAATTCGGCATTGCACGTGCTCAGTACAAAAGCATTGGCCTCGCGCTCTTGCGCAGCAACTGCGGCATCGAACCATTGTGAAAAGGCTGCAAAAGGGTCTGCAGGAAGGCTACCTATTGCAGATGGTTGATCGAAATCGGCGTGGTTTTCACGGTATGCTTTGAGCCACTCACTCATGTTTAGGCTTCTGCGGTTTCGTCGGTTATTTCTGAATCGTCTTCATCGTAAAAAACGTCCTCGTCGGTGAGGTCGTCGTCTGAATCGGAACCTGAAGCAGAGAAGACTTGACGGATTGGTGTATGGGTAGTCTCTTCTTCAAATTTGGGTGCTTTTTGCGCTGGCGATTGGACGTCTTCTTCGCGGTAAGGGAAGATTTCGACAATTGGCGAGGCAGTGATAGACACCACATTGAAGTCGATCATGAGTGTAGCGAGGCTTTCCTCCATGCGCTCATAGGACTCCTTTACGTTGGCTGCACTCACTAAAAAGTTTTGCGAGATGGTTTTGGCTTTTTCGCCGTCTTCGTCTATGCGGTCATAGGTGACTTTGCATTTGAACCATTGTTCGGCGTCGTCGTATTGGAAGATGTCGTGGAGATCGGTGCGGGTAATGCCCGTTACTTGGAATTCTCCACGGATACTAGAGCCGAGCTCTTCATAGATGCGCGCTTCTGCATCGGTGAAGGTCATGGCGGCGAGCAAATAAGGTTCAGAAACCCTTTTGAAAGTGCCGTTTTCGAGTTGTTTGGTGTATTTGACTTTGACGGTAAACCAGCTGTTCATGCGTAATAAATTTGGACTACAAAGATAATACGCTCGTTGGAATTTACACTACTTCGAAAAGCCAAATGGCAATAAGTTTTGAACCGTTTCCAAGACGAGGATTTCGCCCGATCTTTGCACCAGTAGCACCTCAATCGGACTTTGCTGGCGGGCCTCACTCTCCAACATCACCTGACGGCAAGAACCGCAAGGAGAAAGCAAAGCACCATTGGGCATCAAATCGCCTTTGGCTACAATGCAAATTTTGACAATTGGGTCTTGGGGAAAGTTGGCACCCGCGTAAAACAAGGCAACCCGCTCTGCACACAAGCCAGATGGATACGCAATGTTTTCTTGGTTATTGCCTTCGATAATGCGTCCGCTTTCCAACAAAAGACTTGCGCCGACCTGAAACTTGGAATACGGTGCATACGCTCTTAAAAGCGCTGCATTTGCCGCCCCTAACAAAGCTTGATCGGAGTCAGATAAGGCTTGTTGGGAAGAAATCAAGCGGTAGGAAAAGGAGAATTGCTGCATCATCGGGCGTTTCTACGCAAAAGCGCCGTAAATGTTTCATGATTTTATTTGTCAAACAGCAAGGATAGCAGGTCTTTTTTAGGTAAATTCGCGTTTTAAGAAAATTATGGAAGCAGACAAATCCAAAGCATCATATGGCGTCGGTATGAGTATCGCCGAAAGCTTAGCACAGCAAGACCTCTCCACCCTAGACCTCGATCAGGTATTGGCCGGAATGCGCGCTATTTTCAACGGCGAGTCACCACTCATTACACCAGAAGAAGCCAACCAACATATTCAGCGTTATCTTGACGCTCAAAAAAACCAAAAATACGAGGTCAATAGATTGGCCGGAGAAGCCTTCTTGGCCGACAACGCGCAGCGGCCGGAGGTCAAGACCACTGCAAGTGGTTTGCAGTATGAAGTACTGCAAGAAGGCGACGGACCCAAGCCAGGCCCAACTAGCCAAGTCACGGTTCACTACCACGGCACCCTCATCGATGGCACTGTATTCGATAGCTCTGTGGAGCGTGGAGCACCTGCAACTTTTGGTGTCAATCAAGTCATCCGCGGCTGGACCGAAGCATTGCAACTCATGGCTGCAGGTTCAAAATACCGCCTCACCATTCCTCAAGAACTCGCCTACGGCGCCAATCCACATCCAGGCGGCGCAATTCAACCATTCGCGGCACTCATTTTTGATGTCGAACTTTTATCAATTGCCTAATCCTTACTTCACTATGAAATTTCTATCTCTTCTTGCCCTGATTTTTACCCTCTTTGCTTGTGGCGATGGCGTTGTTACCTTTGAAAACGACAAAGAGCGCTACTCCTATCTGCTCGGGGTAGAAATTGCCAAACCATTTATTACGCAAGCGCCGTTTACCAAAATGGACAAAGAAAAAATGATTGAAGGTTTTGAAAATCCAGTCAAAGAAACCGAACTCAAAAAATATTACAAAGAGCTCGAACTTTTGCTCGGCCAAGACGGCCAAAGCTTCAACGAAAAATACAAAGAGCAAGGCTCTTTTGCGGTAGGTAAAATCAACCGCGAGCGCTTTGACCACTACTTTGAAGAGTTAGACGCGAAGGAACTCATCAACAGCGAATTTGTCAAAAAAGGATTTGCCGATGGTCTCAACAAAAAAGACACAGAAGCCCTAAAAGGCCAAGACCGCAAAAAAATCATGGCAGGTTTTGAAGCCCTCATGAATCAAAAATATCAAAAGATAACCGCCAACTACAAAGCTGAAGGTGAAGCATTTATGAGCGCTAACAAAAACAAACCAGGCGTCAAAACGACTGCCAGCGGCTTGCAATACATCGTGCTTAAAGAAGGAAAAGGCCCGAAGCCTGGTCGCGATGCCCGCGTCAAAATGAGTTATGTCGGCATGAACCCCGACGGCAGTATTTTTGATCAATCACCAGCGGGAGAAGGCATTAGCTTTGGTCTGAACGAAGTAATCCCAGGCTGGACCGAAGGCGTTCAACTCATGAGCGTAGGCACCAAAATCCGTTTATTTGTGCCGCAAGAACTTGGCTACGCTGGCAATCCACCGCAAGGGGCCAACATCAAACCGTATTCTCCACTCGTTTTTGAAATGGAGCTAATGGCCATCGAAAAAGCTACGGCACCAAATACAGCCATGCCGATGCCCAATCAAATACCACAATAATTTGTAACTTAGACCATGCGCTTTTTAAAATTCCTCTCCATTTTTATTGCAGGTGCTTTGGCAATGAGCTCTTGTGAAGAAGACATCATCCTCGATGGCGACTTCGTTGAAACGGCTGTTGTCTATGGCCTACTCGATCAAGCAGATTCCATTCACATGATCAAAATTACCCGCGCCTTCATCGGCCCAGGTTCTGCCCTCGACATCGCTCAAATTCCAGACTCCAGTTATTTTGAGCAAGTAGAAGCTACAGTTTCTGAAGTGGTAAATGGTCAGGTGACCCGCACTTGGGCACTCCAAGACACCGTCGTACAAGACAAAGACACGAATGGTCTTTTTTACGGTCCGGAACAAAAAGCGTACTATTTCAAAACCCTCCCAACCGGGCCCTTAGAAGCGATTCAAACTTCAAGCAACCCTATGCTGAGCTCGCTCAAACCCACTGCAACCTATCGATTCAAGGCCATCATTAACGGTGGTGAGTTTGAAGTAAGTGGCCAAACCGAACTCGTTCATGGCATGGCTTCACCTTCAGCTTCTCAGAACTTTACCTTCAAGTTTGCCGATGATCCAGGAGAATACATTTCTACTGGAGTGGCCATCTCCAACACTGGTAATTCATACATCACAAGCGCTCACCTAGACGTACTATTCAATGAGCACCAAGGCACTGCCATTACTGAAAAATCCTTCCGCTGGAAACTCGGTGAAGCAGCTGCAGAACCCTATACTTCACGCACATATTCTGCTGTGGGCCAGACCTTTTTTGACCTCATCAAATCCAACGCAAGCAACAACCCAGCAATCGACAAGCGCACATTCAAGGCCATTCGCGTCATCCTTACTGGTGGTGCTGAAGAGCTTTACAACTACATGAGCGTCAACTCACCGAGCTCTAGTTTAGCGCAAAGCAAACCAACCTACACCAATTTAAGTGTCACCAACGGCAAACGCGTGGTGGGTATTTTCTCCTCTCGCCAAACCGTCACTTACTACAAACCTTTCTACACTTCTCCACAGCAAGCGTATATCAGAGCCATCGATAAAAAATCGACCCGAGAGCTGTGCAACGGCCCTATTACCGGATTCTTGCTCTTTTGCTCAAACCATCCTGGTGACAACGTTGTGGGGCAAGAAGAGTCTTTTGCCTGTAACTAAATGACCGAACGCCAGACACTCTTTGCCGATGTCTTGTTGCCAGTCCCGATGCGGCAAGTTTTCACTTATCGCGTTCCGTTTGAATTCAATGCGCAAATCAGAAGTGGTTTACGCGTGTTGGTGCCTTTTGGCAAAAACAAACTCCTGACCGGTTTAGTCACAAACGTCCATCCGAACGTACCCCAAAATTACCAAGCCAAATACATCGATACCATCCTCGATGAACAACCCATTATCACTGGCAAACAGCTCGCTTTCTGGGACTGGATCAGCACTTACTATATGGCCCCAATCGGCGATGTCATGAACGCAGCGCTACCAGCCAACTTCAAATTGGCAAGCGAGGCTAAATTTTGCCTGCACCCAGATGCACCCCTGCAAAGACCCGAACTCAGCGCACGCGCAGAAGAGATTTTAGAACTGCTCATGGTACAGAGCCAGATGAGCAGCAAAGAACTCACCGAACGCTTAGGCATCAAAACCATTCAGCCTTACCTCAAAAAACTCCTCGAGCTGAAGCTCATTGCCAGTGCAGAAGAAGTTCAAGAGCGCTACACACCCAAAACACAGCTTTTCATCTTTTTACATTCGGATTTTCAGCAAGAAGCACACCTCACCGCGTTTTTAAACACAATAGAACGCAAACCAAGGGCTGAAAAACAAGTGCAAGCACTATTGCGCTTTATCCAATTGGCAACAGAAGCAGGTAGTTTAGCAGCACCCGTATCCAAAACACTTTTACTCAAACACGACGTCAGTGCTTCGGCACTCGCCACACTAGAAAAACAGGGCATCTTTCAGATTGAAAGACTGCAGGTAGATCGCCACACAAGCATTGGCGAAGGAAAAGGCGCCTTCAAACCACTCACAGAGGTGCAAAACACCGCACTGCTAGAAATCGAGGTAGGTTTTGACCAAAAAGATGTTTGTCTGTTTTACGGCGTAACGGGTTCGGGTAAAACCGAAATTTATGTCCAACTGATCCAACAATACCTGGATTTAGGCAAACAAGTTTTATTTCTCATCCCAGAAATTGCGCTCACAACCCAACTGATCGGCCGTTTGCAACATTATTTCGGCGATTTAGTAGGCGTTTACCACAGCCGTTTCAATCAAAATGAACGCATTGAAATCTGGAATCATGTCTTGGCCAATGACCCGCATAAATTCCGAATCATTGTAGGAGCGCGCAGTTCTGTCTTCTTACCTTTCGCCGACCTCGGTTTGGTGATCGTAGATGAAGAACACGAGGCTTCTTTCAAGCAATACGACCCCTCTCCGCGCTACAATGCCCGAGATGCAGCCATTGTATTGGCCAAATTACACAATGCAAAAGTGCTCTTAGGCTCAGCCACACCGTCTATCGAATCTTATTCAAATGCCAAGCAAGGAAAGTACCATTTAGTCCAACTTGCCGATCGTTACAAAGGCCTGCAGCTGCCACTCATGATTTGCGCCGACCTCAAAAGAGAAAAGCGACTCAAAAATATGCAGTCACATTTTTCTAGTCTGCTGCTCGATGAAATGAAACAGGCACTGGCAAAAAAAGAGCAAATCATTCTCTTTCAAAATAGACGCGGCTACACCCCTATTTGGTCCTGTGAAGTTTGTGCCTGGACACCGCGTTGCGAGCACTGCGACGTCAGCCTGACCTACCACAAGCACAGCAATATGCTCAAATGCCACTATTGCAGCTACACCACACCTCCTATCGGCTCTTGCACCAATTGCGGAAGCAACCGCCTGCGCATGATTGGTTTTGGAACCGAAAAAATCGAAGATGAACTCCAACTCCTCTTCCCCAACACCATCTTCAAACGCATGGACCTCGACAGCACGCGCTCCAAAAATGCCTACGAAGAAATCATCGACAACTTTGCCAATCGCCGCATCGATGTCTTGATTGGCACCCAAATGGTCACCAAAGGCCTTGATTTTGATCACGTTTCTTTGGTCGGCATCCTCGATGCAGATATGCTATTGAACCGACCCGATTTCAGGGCTTATGAACGCGCCTTCCAACTGATGTCTCAGGTGGCTGGCCGAGCGGGTCGCAAAGAAAAACAAGGAAAGGTTGTAATCCAAAGCGCCCAAGCCGAACATTGGGTCCTCGAACGCGTCATGGCACATGACTTCATTGGTTTTTACGAGGTAGAGATTGAAGAACGCGAGCGCTTTTTCTATCCACCCTATTACAAAATCATTCAGCTGACCCTCAAGCACGAGAAAGAAGAAGTGGTCCACGAAGGCGCCCAATTTCTTGCCGACCAACTCCGAGCGGTGTTTAAAGAACGTGTCTTAGGCCCTGAGTTCCCGATCATCAAGCGCATTCAAAACAAATTCCTCAAGGAAATCAAGCTCAAAATCGAACGCGGCGCGCCCGACAAAAAAGTCAAGGCAAGAATCTTACAAGACCTCGACACCTTCTACCAAAACGTCCGCTTCAAAGGCATACAAATTAGTATCGATGTCGATCCGATGTAACCTACTTTGCTAGGCCATATTTTTCGATAAGCAACTCATTGAGTGTCCGCACCATGGCATTATCTTTTTCCAAATCATACATGCGCTGATTCACGGACTGATGCGTAAAGCTGAAAAGCAGAAAGAAATCATAATTGAGCACTGAAGAAATCACCTGAAGCAACTCTGTATCTATCGAGTTTCTTGTCAAAATAGAATAGACATTCCCCCTCGACTTATTGATTTTTTTGGCAAATTCTGTCACCGAAATATCACTCTGATCCAGCACTCTCTTGATTTCCTGACCAATATGCACTTCGCCCATAGCGCAAAATTGCTGATTGCTTGGCGTATTTTCTTATACATTACGCTTAAATTTTATTACAATTTTGTACAATATTATTGTACATTTGAACTTGTATTAGAAATTTTAAAAATTAAACCGATGAATCTTTTTACAAAACTTGCCTTTTCAAGTGCCTTAGCACTAGGCGTATTTAGCTGTGCAAAACCGGGATGTACGGATCCAAATGCAGTCAATTACAGTGCCTCTGCAAAAAAAGACGACTACTCGTGTGTCTACAAAGAGAAACTCATATTTTGGCAAAATCTTGCTACATCACAATTGGTCCAAAACGCCGGAATAACTGGTTTGTATATCTATGTGGACGGTCAGTTAGTTGGCTCTACTCTTGCAACAAACTACTGGACTGGACAACCAAGCTGTGAACAATCTGGAAATGTAAATACTGAAATTGATATGGGCTCGCTAGATAGCAAACTCATCGAATATGAAATCAAGGACAATAATGGGAATGTACTCGTCTCTGATTTTTATATCATGACAGCTGGTGATTGCAATTTCATTCAGATGTAGTGGATCGCGGCAATTTCTTTACAACAACAGTGAGATGAAAAATTGAATGAATTTTTATTCTTCACCACATAATAAGTCAAATCCCAAAATTTAACACATTAGAATTTATGAAATCGATAACATCATTTATAGTAGGCATTTCAAGTATACTACTACTTAATTCCTGTATGATTAATAAAGATCTTCAATCCTCAAATGAAACAGTAAAACTGAAAGCATCAAGAAATATTTGGTCAAAACCAACAAATGTAGAAGATGTCAATGCAAATGAGCTTACATATGAATTTCAAGGTTCACGTAGTAATGTTTCTATTTCTAACGAACCTGAACAATCTCAATCAACTAAAGATAACATTGACTTTGTTGAAAACACACTAATAGAAAGTGACATTAACAATGAGCCAACAATTAATGAAGATGTGTCGGAATGTGATTTTATCATTTGTAAAAATGGTGATGAAATCGAGGCTAAGGTTCTTGAAATTGGTGAGAATGAGATAA
>JACCDQ011122145.1_pt1 | contig 15289 bp, 14 predicted proteins | sample 7446031 | NCBI WGS metagenome assembly JACCDQ01 (sample SAMN15323442, study PRJNA562643) | freshwater metagenome | isolation source: river surface water | place: USA:Blue River Watershed | collected 2017-08-17
GGACGGGCAAGCTCGAAATAGCTTTCATTTGCAGCTTATTGGTGAGTTTCGCGGCGATGGCCTACGGCCCGATCGCCGCCTTCCTAGTCGAACTTTTCCCCACCAAAATCCGCTACACCTCCCTTTCCATCCCGTATCACTTTGCTAATGGGGTGTTCGGTGGCTGTGCCCCTTTCGTAGCTACATGGCTAGGATCAATCACTCACTCGAATTTCGCTGGATTGTTCTACCCCATCGCCCTAGCGGCCTTAACGGTCATTGTAGGTATGATTTATTTACCAGAAACGAAGGGGAAAGCGCTTAGCGACTAAAATAGGACTTTTCCATTAATTCGGTGGATATATTTTGAAATATTCCCATTAAATAAATATGCTTTGGCGCTAAACCAAAATGGGGGTATATTTGTTTCTTAAATTCGATTTTCTGAGGCACAATTTTGTGTGACTTAGGATGGCGAAGCCGTGGAGAAATTTATATTATAATGAAGCTGAAAGCGATAATAGTTAGTGGTTACTTTAACCCCATACATAAAGGACATATTGAATATTTTCAAAATGCAAAATCCCATGGAGATGAGCTTTTTGTAATAGTAAATAGTGATTTTCAAAGAGCATTAAAGGGATCAAAAGAATTTCAGGATGAATTAGAAAGAGTGGTTATAGTTGAAAATCTTAAACTAGTAAATAAATGTTTTCTTTCGATTGACAGAGACAGAACAGTTATTGAGTCTATTAAAAAGATTTATAATGAATTTGGTAGCGACTATCAACTTGCATTTGCCAATGGAGGAGATCAAAATAATGATACAATTCCTGAGAGAGCCATTTGTGAACAGCTAGGTGTTGAATTAATAGACGGACTTGGCGGTAAGATTCAATCATCATCATGGTTAATAAATAAATAAAATTTTAAATAGTTTAATAGTGAAAAAAGCAATTATTACTGGGATAACAGGTCAAGATGGAGCATATCTTGCTGAATTCTTATTAAAGAAAGGGTATGAAGTTCATGGTGTTAAACGCAGATCATCATTAATTAATACGCAACGTATTGATCATTTGTATCAGGATCCACATGTACCAGATCGTAATCTTCATTTACACTATGGGGATTTAACCGATAGCACGAATCTTATTCGTATAATACAAGAGGTGCAACCAGATGAAATTTATAATTTAGCTGCCATGAGTCATGTGCATGTTAGTTTTGAAACTCCTGAATATACAGCAAATGCAGATGGTATAGGTACCTTAAGAATTCTTGAAGCAGTGCGATTGTTAGGATTAACCAAAAAGACAAAAATTTATCAAGCATCAACATCGGAACTTTATGGATTAGTTCAAGCTGTTCCACAATCAGAAACTACACCATTTTATCCACGCTCACCTTATGCTGTAGCAAAGCTTTATGCTTATTGGATAACAGTGAATTATCGTGAAGCCTATGATATGTTTGCGTGTAATGGGATTTTATTCAATCATGAATCTCCACAAAGAGGAGAAACATTTGTTACAAGGAAAATTACTAGAGCAACTGCAAAAATTGCTTTAGGAATTGATGAATGTTTGTACTTAGGAAATTTGGATGCGAAAAGAGATTGGGGGCACGCCAAAGATTATATAGAGGGTATGTATTTGATTTTACAACAAGATAAACCTGAGGATTATGTGCTAGCAACGGGGATTACAACTACTATTAGAGATTTTGTTAAGATGAGTTTCGCAGAATTGGGAATTGAATTAGGGTTTAGAGGAAAAGATCAAGATGAGGAAGGCTACGTAGTGAATAATTCGGGGGAATATAATATTGAAATAGGAAAGGTTGTTGTGAAAATAGACCCTAAATATTTTAGACCTACTGAAGTAGATTTATTAATAGGAGATCCTACAAAGGCAAAATCTAAATTGGGATGGAATCCCAAATATGATTTATCAGCATTAGTAAAGGAAATGGTTGCAAGTGATGTTAATGTATTTAAAAAACAGTTAATTACAGAAAAATAGTAAAATTTATATATTGACATCAATGAAAAATAAATTACAGTGATTTGTCTGAATTAATCAGTAAAAAAAGTGCTAAAAATATTGAAATCATTGTTTGATAATAAATTTTTGAGCAAATTAAAAAACAAGAGTTATGTATAAAAATATTAACTCTGATATAATTCAATAATAAGATCAGTTGACGGAATTGAAAGCTCATATATTAATTTCAAATTGTATCTAGTGTTATTTTTTCAACAAAAGAATCATAGAATATATATCCCCTATTTAGCAATAGGCTCACTTTTTAAATTAATAGTATGTTAAAAAAAATAAAAGCGAAATTTAATAGGTTGTATTTTTTTAATAAATACCCACATTTGAAATTTAATAATCTTGAATTACATCCAAAAGGAGAGTTTATTTCTGATTCAATAAGATCACAAAATACATATTACGAGCTAGATATGTTAATTTATATATTTAACAATTTTAATTGTGAAAGATTTTGTGATATAGGCGCAAACATTGGAAACCACTCCAACTTCTTTTCCAACCTTGGGTCTAAGGGTTGGGCATTTGAACCAAGTAAAAGGAATTTTGAATTATTAAAAAAAAATGTCCCTAATTTCAACTTATATAATTTAGCATTATCAGATATTATAGGGACGGAAAGATTTGTATCTTATGAAGATAGCTGTGGGAATTCTAATTTGGTCTCTAACTTTGATAATAAAACGCAAAGTTGGGGAAAGAAGGAAACTTATGAGGAGGTTAAGGTTGATCTTCTAGATAGTTTTAATATTGATTCACCGACATTTATTAAAATAGATGTGGAAGGGGCAGAATTAAAAGTGCTTTATGGTGCAATTGAGACAATCAAAAAATTTAGACCAGTAATTTGTATTGAACTTCATACTGATGAAAATTTAAAAAATGCAGGGTTCCCTTATTCAAGAAAAGACATAAACAATTTTTTTGATTTAGTTGGATATAAATTATTGCATTCGTTTGATGAAACTAATCATTTTTATACGCCAAAATAAGACTAATCGAATGATTAATAAATTTAAACACAAGGAATTATTTTTATATAGTATATTTTTTGCTATTCTTTGCGCAGTCCTCTATTACAGACAAATTTTCTTAGGATTACATTATGATGATTCTTTTATTACATACAGGTATGCTGTGAATTTTTCAGAAGGTAAAGGATTTATTTTTAATGAAGGTGAGAGGATAAATAGTGCTTCATCTTTACTTTTCACATTAATATTAGCTGGTATACACTTTATGGGATTTGCTAATTTGCAAATCGCATCTTCAGCAATTGGATTACTAAGTTCATTTGGCTCTATTTATATTGTGTACAGCATAATAACTAAAATTTTCGATGACAGGCTTTTGCGAGCAAACATATTTATTCCTTTTGTTTTTTCTGGAACCCTTGTAGCTTGGGCAGTAAGTGGAATGGAGTCTTTATTTTTTTTGTTTTTAATGTTACTATTTTTCAAATATTACATTAAAAATAATTTAATTTACTCTACTTTCATATTATGCTGTTTATTGATTTGTAGGGCAGAATCAGTCATTATATTTGCAACGGTAATAATTGTCGATTTATTTTATGCAATTAAAAATAAGAATTACAAAAATTTAATTATTTATTCAATTTTTGGTTCGATTACGATTATATTATTATATGCATGGAATTTTTTTTATTTTGATTCGTTTGTTCCGCAACCAGTCAGGTTTAAAAATATTTCTAGATATTATAATCCAGATATAGTAGATTCAATTAAAGATATAGTTAGGTTTTATTTTTATAAGAATATTATTTTAACGTTATTGACATTATCTGCAATTTTGCAATTCATATTACTTTTTGTAAAAACAAGAACAATAAATATCGAAAATAAATTATTTGTTTCCTTATCGATATATCTTACATTAAGTGTTAGTTCTTTTATTGTAGGCCCCTATTCGGACTTTAATAGATATATGATTCACACCATTCCCATAATGGTCATTTTATCTGCGTTTTTAATAAATCAAAACTATAGTGTTTTGATAAAATATAAATTCATTCAACTTATATCTCTTTCTATTTCATTATTTATTACAGTACGTGAAAATCAGTATATTAGTAGGTATTTTTCTAATTCATCTGTACATCAGGAGAAGCGTATTTTGGTAGGTAAATATATTGATTCTAATATTAATCATTCAGATTTAATTTATTCTAGTGACATTGGTGCCATAAGCTATTTTGCAATTAATAATAAGTTCGTTGATTTATCTGGTTTGACCTCAAATAGTCCGTTTAATTTTATAGAAAAATCACAAAGCAATAATTATAAAGCGTGGTTGAAATTACATAAGATTGGATTGGTTGCCGATACTGAGTCAAAAGGAAAAATTTCAAGTTTAGAGATACTTAATTACCCTTCTAATTATTTTAAAAACATAAACCGAAATACAGATTATTCCTTAAATCTATACGATGCATTAAACAAAATAATTTTAAAGGAATCTATCGGTGGTGATATGAACATAGTATTGATGAGGATTCATAAAAAAGCTTATTTTAAATAGTATGATTGTTATAAGATTAATGGGCGGATTAGGAAATCAAATGTTTCAATATGCATTTGGTAAAAGTTTGTCAATTAAGTATAAAAAGAAATTAATTATAGACACTCGTCTTTTAGAAATTCTTAAAAATAATCCAGAAATAACTCCTAGAAAATTTGAATTGTCGGCCTTTGGAATAAAACCTAACTTGACTTTCTATCATAAAGTATATTTACTCTATTTAAAATATGTTAGAAAATCATTGCATCATATAAATGAACCTGATCCCTACAATTATTGTGATGATTTTGTATTATCGACAAATAATTCATATATCATTACCGGGTATTTTCAGAGTTATAAATATTTTGGTGAAAATCTTTCTTTAATTACTTCGAATTTTAAATTTAGGCCACTGCGAGCAGCGTATCATAATTTACATAACAAAATATTGGGAATTAATAATAGTGTCGCAGTTCTTGTTAGGCGTGATGATTTTATTAAATTCAATGAAGTTAACGTTTTAAATGAAAATTATTATTTAGACGCCTTTAGTTATATTCGATCAAAAGTTAAGAACCCTACTTTTGTTATTTTTACCATTGGTGACACAGAATGGGCACATGAAAAATTTTCTAAAATAGTTGATTGTATAATAATCGAAAATGAAAACCCTAATCTTTTTGGATTTGAAAAGTTGAAATTAATGACTCTTTGTGATCATAGTATAATTGCAAATAGTAGTTACGGATGGTGGGGAGGGTTTTTAAATTCGAATGCAGGTAAAATTGTAATTGCTCCTCGTATTTGGGATTCTAATAACGAAGTCAATTCATTGATTTTAAAAAATCGAATACCAATTGATTGGGTTGTTATTTAATATTCATGAATGATTTAGTTTTACAAAAATTGGAATGGGATTCCAATCATTTTGGTATTAATATTGCTAATTTGGATTCTAACATTTTGGATCTAAATGATATTGATTATGTTATAAAGGAAGCTGCACAACAAGGGATTAAATGTATTTATTGCCTAGTGGATCCTAATAATCTTGATTTAATTCATTGCTTGTCAGATTATAATTTTCGTTTTATAGATATTAGAGTATTATTTAAGTTAAAAATCTTAAGTATCGATATTAATTTAGAACTCAAGTTAGAATTTGCATCATCTAGAGATTTGGCAACAATTTCATATTGGGTGGGATCTTTTCATCATGATTCTAGGTTTTTCAAAGATAAAAATTTTGATCTTTTAAAGGTTCAGAAGATGTATAGCATTTGGACAAACAATTTTATTAACTCTGATACTGGGGCTATTCTAGTCTATAAAGAAAATAGTGTATTATTAGGCTACATTATAGTAAGTATTGGATTTAATAATAAAGGGAAGATTGAGCTTATTGGAGTTTCCGAAAATTATAGGGGAAAGGGTATAGGTGAAAAATTAATTAACCTATCTGTCAAATGGTTTATTGATAAGAAGGTAGAAGAAATTTCAGTTGTAACTCAGGGATCTAATATTTCTGCGATGAGACTATATTCAAAAACTAAATTTTTGCCCTCTGAGGTTAATAATTGGTATCATTATTGGTCAGTAATTTAATAAAGAATTTTAATGTTAAATAGTAGTTTTATTTTCTTGCTGAATAAGCTTTGGTCCTTACTGTCATCTCAGCGTAAAAGTCATTTTTTGTTATTACTGTTTTTTACAGTTTTTTCCTCTATTGCTGAAGTTATAAGTATCGGTGCTATTTTCCCTTTTTTAGCAGCAATAACCTCTCCTGAAAAACTACTTAAAAATGAATATTTTTCAGCTTTTTTTTCTGAATATTATTTTTATCTTGAGGGTAATCTTGTTTTAATAATTACTATTTTTTTTTCAGTTATTATTTTAATTTCTGGGGTAATACGTATGCTATTATGGTGGCTTCAAACAAGAATTAGCTTTGCTGTCGGGGCAGATTTTAGTTATGAAATTTATAAAAAAACGCTTTTTCAACCTTATGAAGTTCATCTAACGAGGAATAGTAGTGAAGTAATTTCTGGAATATCTAACAAAGTAGGCAGCATTATTTATTCTATTATATTGCCTTTATTAACAATATTTTCTTCAGCATTAATGATTCTATTTATTGGATCAATATTATTTGTGTTAGACCCTTTTATTACGATTTCATCGATCGTTGGTTTTGGTGTTATTTATGCTTCAATTACATATTTTTCGAAAAATAGAATTCTTAGAGATAGCAAAATCATTTCTACTGAAGTTAATTATATCTATAAGGCATTACAAGAGGGACTTGCTGGTATACGTGATGTAATTCTTGATGGGTCACAACAAGTATACCTGGATATATATCGGAATTCAGACTTGCCCTTAAGACGAGCGCAAGGTAATATTCATTTACAGAGTGGTTTGCCTCGTTATTTTGTAGAAACTTTAGGATACATTTTTATTGGGATTTTGGCTTATTATCTATCTCAGAATAGTCAGAACCCTAGTGTAGTGATTGCAAGGTTAGCTGTCGTTGCTATCGGAGCTCAGCGTTTGTTACCCGTTATTCAACAGTTTTATTCTAGTTTAACCATCATGAGAGGGGCAAAGACAAATTTAATCGATGTGATTAATTTACTCTCTCAAAAAGTAGAGACAAAAAAAGAGTTTCCCTACAATACAACTTTTTCATTTCGTAAAGAAATACAATTTTTAAATGTATCATTTAAATACAGAGGGACCAATAATGATATTATTTCCGATTTATCTTTTGATATTTTTAAGGGCAATCGTATTGGAATAATCGGATCTACCGGAAGTGGCAAAACTACATTATTGGATTTAATTATGGGACTATTAACACCAACAACTGGACAAATATTAGTAGATGGTGTCGTTCTAAATCATAACAATGTCGACTATTGGAGGAAAAATATTGCTCATGTTCCACAAACTATTTTTTTATCTGATTCAACTATTTTTGAAAATATTGCTTTTGGTACTCCATTCGATGAAATCGACCATGATCTTGTTTATGAAGCAGCTAAGCAAGCAAAGATTTATGATACGATTATGGCAATGGAATATAATTTTATGACAACAGTTGGAGAAAGGGGAGTTAGACTTTCTGGTGGTCAAAGACAAAGAATTGGAATTGCTAGGGCTTTATATAAAAAGGCAAGTGTTATAATTTTTGATGAGGCTACAAGTGCGCTTGATAATTTGACTGAATCCGAGCTAATGAATGAAATAAATAGCCTAGATTCATCATTAACTTTAATATTGGTGGCTCATAGATTATCTACTTTGAAATCTTGTGACGTCATTTTTGAAATTAGTAAAGGAAAGATTAATAAACTTGGGAATTATAATTCTTTAAGTCATTCCTAAAATATAATATATAAATTATAATTATTTGTTATGAAGATTTGCTTGATTGGTTTAGGTTATGTTGGGCTACCTTTAGCGGTAGAATTTGCTAAAAAATATGATGTTGTTGGCTTTGATATCAATGTTTCACGTGTTGATGAATTAAATTCCGGAATAGATTCAACTTTAGAGGTCTCTAATGACGAGTTGAAACAATTATTAAGTTCTGAGTCTAGTAAATCCTTTGAAATTACTAGTAATCCAGAAGACATTAAAGATGCAAATGTTTATATTGTAACGGTTCCTACACCTGTTGATAAGTACAATCGTCCTATATTAAAACCACTAGTTGATGCTTCATTAATAGTTGGGAAATATTTAAAGTCAAATGATATTGTAATATTTGAATCAACTGTTTATCCTGGTGTTACTGAAGAAGAATGTGTCCCTATCTTGGAGAAAGAGTCTAAGCTTAAATATAATATTGACTTTTTTGTTGGGTATTCTCCTGAGCGAATTAATCCTGGAGATAAGGTCCACACTGTTGCCAATATAATGAAAATAACAAGTGGCTCTACTCCAAAAACAGCTGATTTTGTTGATAATCTTTATAGTAGTATTATCAAAGCTGGCACTTTTAAAGCATCATCAATTAAAGTGGCTGAAGCGGCAAAAGTAATTGAAAATTCGCAAAGAGACATAAACATTGCATTTGTTAACGAGCTCTCTAAAATATTTAATTTAATGTCTATAGATACAAGAGAAGTATTAGAGGCAGCGGGCACAAAATGGAATTTTCATAAATATTCTCCAGGTTTGGTTGGAGGTCACTGCATAGGTGTAGATCCATATTATTTGGCACAGAAGGCTCAGGAACTTGGTTTTCATCCCGAAATTATCCTCGCAGGAAGACGAATTAATGATGGTATGGGTAAGTATGTTGCTCAAGAAACGGTTAAACATATGATTAGGAAAAATATTAAAGTTCTTGACGCAAAGGTTTTAATTCTGGGCTTTACATTTAAGGAAAATTGTCCAGATTTTAGAAATACAAAAGTGATTGATATTTACAATGAACTTAGGTCTTATAATACTTTGGTAGATGTTTACGATCCATGGGTAGACGTAGCTAAAGTAAAAAAAACTTTTTCAATAGAAGTGATTAAAAATTTAAAAGATGTTGAAGAGTATTCAGCTATAATATTGGCAGTGGCACATGATGAGTTCAAAAATATCAAATTAGTAAAATCAGAGACTTGTGTTATTTATGATGTCAAGTCCTTATTTGGTCAAGAATTAATTGATGCAAGATTATAGATTTTAGTTTCATGTTTATTACAATAATACTTTATGGATTTTTCTAAGTATACATTTTTAGTAACCGGTGGTGCAGGTTTTATAGGTTCAAACATTGTTAATTTTTTGATGCTCAATAATGCAAAGAAAGTTAATGTATTAGACAACCTATCAACAGGTTATTTCAATAATATTGCGCATTTTATTGGTTTAGATAATTTTAACTTTATGGAAGGTGACATAAGGGATATTGAAGCATGTGAAAAGTCCATTGAAGGGGTTAATTTTATTTTACACCAAGCGGCATTAGGGTCAGTACCTCGTTCAATTAATGACCCAATTACTACAAATAGCGTTAACATTGATGGATTTTTGAATATCTTAAATGTTGCTAGCAAGTCGAAAAGTTTAATTAAAATGATTTATGCAGCATCATCTAGTACTTACGGCGATAGTGTAAGTTTGCCCAAGGTTGAGGGCTTTGAAGGTTCTCCTAAAAGTCCATACGCGGTAACTAAATTGGTAAATGAATTATATGCTGAAAACTTTAGTAAAGTTTATGGATTTCATACGATTGGTTTACGGTATTTTAATGTTTTTGGACCTCGTCAAAGTCATGATAATCCATATGCAGCAGTAATTCCTAAGTTTATGAAATCTGCAATTTCAAAAGAACCGCCTGTAATTTTTGGGGACGGGGAAACAAGCCGAGACTTTACTTATATTGATAATGTTGTGAAAGCAAATATTAAATGTGTTGAAGCGTCATTAAATAATAATTTTTCAGATTTAGGGAAGCATCAAGTATTAAATATAGCTGTAGGCATGTCTACATCATTAAATCAGTTGTGGCAGTATATTTCTGAAATATCAGGTGAATTAGATTGCTTGCCCATTTATAAAGAAGAAAGAGCAGGTGATGTTAAGCATTCATTAGCGAGTATTGAAAAAGCTAAAAGACTCATAAACTATGATCCAGAAATAACTATTAAAGAAGGTTTGAATTTATCCTATTTATGGTACAAACAAAATATTAATATCAAATGAAATTCGTAAATAAGTATTTAAGAAATTTACAGCCATATAAAGTTGCTTCACATAAGATTTGGGAAGTTAGTTATGAAGAGCAGAATAAAGTTTTAAAATTAGATTGGAATGAAGCGACTATTCCACCATCGCCCAAAGTTAAAAACGCTTTATTAGAATTAGTTAATCATGAAAACCTATTTAACTTATATCCAAGTACAAATAATAGTCAATTACTAACTTTATTATCAAGTTATACAGGATTAAATGAAAATAATTTACAATACTTTGCAAGTTCAGATTCTCTCCATGAATATCTGGTACGTATGTATGTTGCAGCTGGTGATCCAATATTAATTCTTGGGCCTACATACGATAATTTTAGATTAACTTGTGAATCCCAAGGAGGTCAAGTTAATTATTTCTATTACGAACCTAATTTTGAGTTAGACGAAAAGTCGTTTATTAATAAAATTTTAGAGGTAAAACCTTCATTAATTTATATTTGTAATCCGAATAATCCTTCGGGCAATTTAGTTAAAGAAAATACTATTGTAAATATTTTAAGTATTTTTAAAGATACGGTTGTATTGTTAGATGAGGCATATTTCGAATTTTCGAAATCATCAATGTCACATTATGTTAATCAATTTGAAAACTTATTTATATCACGTACCTTTTCAAAAGCTTTTGCATTAGCAAATTTTAGAGCTGGTTATTTGATATCTCATTCATCGAATATTTCTCAAGTTTCAAAAATACGTAATTCGAAAAACTTTGGCACATTTACTCAAGTTGCTGTTATTGCAGCGCTAAGTGATATTGAATATATGCAATCTTATGTTGAGGAGGTTCTAAATGCGAAAATTCAATTTTGTAAAAATTTAGCAGAATTGAATTTTGTGGATAATTACTTTGAAAGTACAGCTAATTTTGTTTTAGTAAAGTTTAAAGATAATGATTTTAAAAAACTTGTAATTTCAAAACTTGAAGAAAATTATATTTTCGTTAGAGACCTTCAGCATAGTTCATTACTAGAAAATTGTTTACGATTTACAATTGGGAATTGTAAGCAAATGGATAGGGTGTCAGAAGTACTAAAATCTATTTCTAGATGAACTTAGTTATTTTTGATTTTTGCGAGACAATCTGTAAAATTCAAAGTGCAAATACTTTTGTAGACTTTTGTTTAGAAAAATTAAAAAAAAAGGGGACTTACTTTATATTCCTTTCGTGGTTGTCTTCAAATATGCTAATATTGAAAGTATTATCGAAATTTTTTCCTAGCTATAATTTTTCCAAGAGGGTTAAACTTTTTGCATTAAAGGGAGTCAATCAAAATAAACTTTTAATATTTGCAAATGATTTTTTTGAACAATTGCTTTTAGTTCTTAACGTGGAGATTGTATCAAGACTTGAGGAGCATATAAATGAAGGCGATCATGTTATAATTGTTTCAGGGGGGTATTTTGAATATCTAAATTATTTTCAAAGTTATTTTAATATAAAGGCAGTAATTGCTACCAAAATAGCTTTTAAAAATGGTATTTGCCAAGGTTATTTTGATGGTGTGGATTGTATGTTTGATGAAAAGATAAGTTTGATTCAAACTTATATTGATAGCAACAGTGTAAAATATGAAAAAACAATATGTTATACAGACAGTGTTTCAGATTTAAGTTTATTGCAATGGGTAGATGAGCCAATTGTTGTTTCGAATAAATCTAGTCAAAAATGGCCTCTTGAGTTTAGCTTTAAGGAAATAATTATTAACAATTAAGAGATATAATATGAATAAATTAGTTGAAAAATTTAAATACTCTGGACATTTTGGATTTTATATAGCATTAGCTATTGTTAAATTTTATAAATATGTTAAATATAATAGGCTTTCTGATAAGGCATATTTAAAGAAAATTTTTTACAGCAATCAAGAATATAAGTTGAACTTAGATGCTCCAATAACGTTAAATGAAAAGCTTCAGTGGCTAAAAATTCATGATAGAAGAGATATAAGCACTATACATGCTGATAAATATCTAATAAGAGACTATATAGCGAAAGAATTTGGTGAAGAATATTTAATCCCTCTTTTATATGTGACAGATAACCCTTCATCAATGAAATTTTCTGATTTACCCGATGGGGCATTCGTAATTAAATCTAACCATAGTTCTGGTGATTATAAAATTATAAGAGATAAGACCTTGATCAATTTTGAACGATTAGTTGTTGATTGTAAGTGGTGGCTGTCTTTTAATTACTTTTATCCAGGTAGACAGTGGCAATATAAAAATATCAAGCCTCTAGTTCTAATTGAAAAGATGCTTCAAACTTCAGAGGGGAAAATTCCAAATGATTACAAGTTACATTGTATCAATGGTGAGGTTGAGTTCATATATGTTTCTGTGGATAGGGAGGGAGTCAATAAAAGAAATATATATGATTCAAATTGGGAGCCAATTAATTTTACGTTTTCTGCCAAAACCAAACAGGCTAAAGGTAATATACGTGGAGAAGAAATAAATCCTCCAAAATCTTTATCCAAAATGATTGAGTTTGCCGAGCATATAGCTAAGATGTATGCATATGTCAGAATCGATTTTTATGATATTGAAGGTAGATTGTATTTTGGTGAGATAACTCATCACCACGGGGGTGGTTTTGATCAATTTAGACCAATTGATTTTGATTATAAATTTGGGGAGTTATTAAAACTCGATTACATAAGACTAAATTAATTTTAATATTTCACCTATACTCATTACACATAATGATTCAATTTAATAAGCCAATTTTAGCGGGTAGTGAAGTTGATTTTTTACTAGATTCAATTAATCAAGGTCATTTGTCTGGCGATGGGAAGTATACAAAATTATGTAGCGAATGGATTGAAAAGAGGTTAAATGTTAAAAAAGCATTATTAACTCATTCTTGTACTGCTGCATTAGAAATGGCAGCACTCTTAATTGACATTAAACCTGGCGATGAAGTAATAATGCCTTCATTCACCTTCGTATCAACTGCAAATGCGTTTGTATTAAGAGGTGGAGTCCCCGTATTCGTTGATATTGATCGAGTTACTTTGAATATAGACTATTCATTGATTGAATCTTCAATTACAACTAATACCAAAGCGATTGTAGTTGTTCACTATGCAGGAGTTGTCTGTGATATGGATCGAATCCTAGAAATAAGCAGAAAATATAACCTGTATGTTATTGAAGATGCAGCGCAGGCGTTATTATCAAAATATAATAATCAATTTGCCGGTACATTTGGCCATTTGGCGTGTTTTAGTTTTCACGAGACTAAAAATATTATTTCAGGGGAGGGGGGAGCATTAATAATTAATGATTCTAGTTTGATTGAAAGGGCAGAAATTATAAGGGAAAAGGGTACAAATAGATCAAATTTTTTTAGAGGGCAAGTAGACAAGTACACATGGGTGGATATAGGATCTTCTTATTTGCCAAGTGAATTGATTGCTGCTTTTCTCTATGGTCAATTATTGTGTAGTGATAAAATAATTAGCCAACGGAAGGAGATTTGGGAATATTATTTTGAAAATATTGTTGGAGATAGAATTATTAAACCCAATGTACCAATAAATTGCCAGCAAAATTATCATATTTTTTATTTAATATTTGATTCTAATTTTATTCGTGAGGAGTTCATTGCAAAATTGAAATTGCATCAAGTTTCGGCTGTATTTCATTATATTCCTCTTCATTCATCTCCAGCTGGCCTAAAATTCGGTAAAACATATGAGAAACAGTTGAAAAATACTGATTTCATATCAGATTCTTTAGTAAGGATTCCAATTTGGAACGGAGTCGATTACATCAAGGTTACAAGTACAATTAATGAAATTTTAAATTCCATATGCTAAGTCAGGATCCTATAAAAGATTTGCATTATTTTTTTGATTTGCTTGAATCTAAAAAGCCTTTTACATTTATTAGATTTAGTGATGGTGAAACTGAAATTTTGAATAACAACTATCTGGAAATTTCAGAGAATGGGACTAAATATCGTGGCCAAAGTTTTGGTAATTCCTATCCTACTCTGGATTATAAATGCTTTGATCCTATTCGAGATATATTATTCAGAGATGAATTAATTTCAAGTGCTAAATATAGTGGAGAATTTTATTTTAAAGGCATTTCAGGTTCACATAATATCGAATCAGGAGATAGTTTAAATCATGATCAAGAATTATTAATAAATTATAATAATGGAATCTTGACAAATTTAACATTTTCAGATTTATTGATTAATTCAAATTATTTAACTTTTAGAAAAAGGATAGATATTATTTTAAATTCATTCTCGTCAGGCTATGTCGTAGCAAATTTTCAGTCGAAATTAATAGGTCCATTAAGTGATTTCAAATTGCTTTCTATTCCAAATTTGGTATTTCAAGAGTATAACAATATGCTAGAAAAGCATTTATTTATTTTAAAAAATGCCCCAGCTAATTCTATAATTCTTTCTTCAGCTTCATCATACACCAATATTCTAGGGTATAAACTACATAATATTCGGCCAGATTTATTCTTTATTGATATTGGAACTGCATTGAATGATTATTTGAGTTTACCTCATAAAACTAGGGTCTATCACTGTTTATTGGATAAGAGTTTGAAAGGTAGGATTTCAGCTTTTCAATATAAAAGATCTAAAGGGTATCAAATTAAATGGTAATAAACAATTTTTAAATGAATAATTTTTTGTTTGTTTTTGGAACAAGACCCGAGTGGCTTAAGATTAAACCTATTTTAGATAAATTAGAAAATAGGAACTATAAATTACTTTTTACGGGTCAACATCCAGATTTATTAAAAGATATAAATGTAAATTATAATATTATAATCAATGATGATGGAACATCCCGCCTTGATCAATTAGTATGTAATTGTATTTCCCAATTTCCTAATGATTATTTTTCTGGTGTTCTAGTTCAGGGTGATACAGCATCGGCATTTGCTTGTAGTATTGCAGCCTTTCATAGGGGTTTAAAAATATTCTATCTTGAAGCA
>JACCDQ012112267.1_pt1 | contig 15287 bp, 14 predicted proteins | sample 7446031 | NCBI WGS metagenome assembly JACCDQ01 (sample SAMN15323442, study PRJNA562643) | freshwater metagenome | isolation source: river surface water | place: USA:Blue River Watershed | collected 2017-08-17
AATTCACTATTGGAAGGCATAGGTTAATTTTATTAAAGTATAATGATAACGGAAAGGCAATAAAATGATTGTGGAGAAAACAAAAAACTCTATACTATACTTTAAAGCCGTTTCTGAGCAAGGCTTTCAGCAATTATAGCATAAACTTTACACGAACTTTATTAGAAATTTATAATCTAGTTTTACCTCATAAGTTTGGTAGAGCCAAATATATTTCCCCTGAGTTTTCCACTCATCATGTTCCGTTCCGGTATTTGAATCACGCAATTTCAGCGTATTATCAGACTCGAAACCAAAATGTAGTCCTTCGGGTTTGAGAGAAATATCTACTTTTTTAACTTCTCCATCAAATAAACAAATCATTACGTCTGTGGAAAGGCGATCGCCCTAAACCTCGATTCCCGCCGCCGCTAACAAGGCTCTCAGGCGAGCATTTTCTGCCTCTGCCGACTCTGCCCGAAGTTTCTCCTGTTCTGCTCGTTGTGCTTCCTGTTCTACTCGTCGAGTTTGCTCTTCCGCCCGTTTAGCTAACTCCACAGTCGAGAGAAAACGCTGTCCATCGGGATAGTAAACGACTAACATTTCCACTGTTAATTCAAAGCGAATACCTAATAGGGGACTCACCCAATTAGCCACTTCTTCAATGACTGTTAATTCGCCATTCTGTCGTTGGAAACCCGCTAAATCATTAGCGTCAGGATTGTAGAGATAATACTCTTCTACGCCGTAATGATCATAAAATTTCAACTTCTTCGCCATTTCCTTGAGGGTATTGCCCGGCGATAAAATTTCAAAGACCACCTGGGGCGATTGATGGTTTTCCTGCCATTGTCGGTAAGAACCGCGTTTTCCTTTGGGTCGTCCCAAGGCCACCATCACATCGGGAGCCACCCGAATTTCCGGATGACCTTCGACGGGATACCACAATAAATCACCCCCGACAAATACGTTCTCATCTTTAGCAAATAAACATTCCAGATTTTCCTTGAGCAAGACAATCCACTCAAATTGTTCCGTATTGTCGGCCATGGGTTGTCCATCACTATCGGGATAAATAATTTGGCGATCGAGGGCTAGGGTCATAGGATCATCCTCCTAACTACCTTTTTAGTTTACCGATTGAATCGTTCAAATAGTGTGGAAAAATGGCTTGATTGAATACATTAAAGCCTCCCTCACCAGGAATATCATGGCCGGATAAGAGAGGCTTTGACGAGATACTAACTAGGCGATCGCCTTGCTTGTTTGTTTATTATCAGTGAGAGAAAGCGATCAGGCTAAAATAACTGGTCAATCAAATCTTCACGAGTCATCTCAAAATGATTAGCAATATCTTTCAGAATGGCATTTAAAGTACCCACTTTAATTGGACTATGATTAGGGATGGTAATATGATGCTCTCCATTTTTTGTCGTTGTAAGCCGAATATGACTACCTGTTTGCCGCTCAATCGCATAACCGAGAACTTCCACTCTTTTGGCAAAGTTTTTGCCCGTCAAATCTCGTGGTAATCTCATAGAGCCATAACTTCCTCACGAACAAATTGTAATCGAATGCGATCAGGACAGGTACTTCGATCAAAATGACAAATTACAGCATCACGAATCATTTCCTTTAATTCATCTATTGTGTCACCTTGAGTAAAAATAGAATGCTCTAAAGCTTTTGCTGTATAGCCGCCTTCCAAACCATCTTCCACTAAAAAAACGATTTCTATCATTGGAGTTAAAGACAAAATGCTAATGCCATCCTAAAACATATCACAAAAGAAGATCACCCTAAAACTCAATTCCTGCCGCCGCTACTAACTGGGATGAATCCTTTGGCAAGACAAAAACTAGGAGCATCGAGCAATCCTCGTAGCTTTTTTTCGTTTACCGATTAAGTTGTTTAAATATTACAAAAAATGGCTTGATCGAATACATTAAAGCCTCCCCCACGAGGAAAACTATGACCTAGCAAGAGAGACTTTGAAGAGATGCACACTAGGCGATCGCCAGGGCATCATGAATCGTTTTGTTGTAGATAATGCGGCCAGGGGTGGTCTTAATATACTGAGTTAAAACTTCCCCGGTCTCGGTTTCCCGTACCTTGCGTTCCCGATAATGTTTCATGATGGTACCATCGGCTAAGGTCTCGACTTCCAAGACTTCCTGATCGGGCTTATCTGTCACCACATCGAGATCGGCATGACGTACCCAGATCTTGGCATGGAGCGGTAGCTGTCCCTGATCAAAGGCTCGTAACGCATCCTCTAAACTGGAAAAATGGGGAACTTTTTGAAACTCGACTTTCGGATTTTCTGCGGTTAGATAATAGCAACCTAAAACCATATCCTGGGACGGAGCCACAATGGGATTGCCGGTCGCAGGGGACAAAATATTATGACAAGCCAACATTAACAACCGGGCTTCGGCTTGGGCTTCTAGGGAAAGGGGAACGTGAACCGCCATTTGGTCACCATCAAAGTCAGCGTTAAAGGCAGGACAGACCAAAGGATGCAGTTGAATAGCGCGACCATCTACCAGGATCGGCTCAAAGGCTTGAATCCCCAGACGGTGGAGAGTTGGTGCCCGGTTTAAGAGAATGGGATGGCCGGTAATCACCTCTTCTAAGACTGACCAAATTTGGGGGTCGCCCCTGGTAATTAATTTTTTGGCGGCCTTGATGTTATTAACAATATTGAGTTTGATCAAACGATGAATGACAAAGGGTTGGAATAACTCGATCGCCATTTCGCGGGGCAGACCACACTGATAAATTTTCAGGTTAGGGCCAACCACAATCACCGAACGTCCGGAATAATCTACCCGCTTACCCAACAGGTTTTGACGGAAACGCCCCTGTTTCCCTTCGATAATATCTGAGAGGGATTTCAACGGACGATTATTGGCTCCTACCACCGTCCGACCGCGACGACCATTATCAATAAGGGCATCTACCGCTTCCTGGAGCATCCGTTTTTCATTACGGACAATAATTTCGGGAGCTAGAATCTCCTGGAGACGAGCCAACCGGTTATTACGGTTAATCACCCGACGGTATAAATCATTTAAGTCCGACGTGGCAAAGCGTCCGCCATCGAGTTGCACCATGGGCCGCAGATCCGGCGGGATCACCGGAATCACACTTAAAACCATCCACTCCGGACGGGAATGGGTTGCAATAAAGTTATCAATCACCCGCAGGCGTTTAATTAACTTCGCCCGTTTTTGCCCTTTGCTGTTCAGGACTTCTTCCCGTAATCTTTCCGCTTCCTCTTCCAGGCTTAATTCCATGAGTAACCGTTGGATCGCTTCCGCGCCAATGCCGACCTCAATGCCCTGAAGCTCCGAATCTTCCGCATAGATTTGGTCTTCAATTTCTACCCATTGGTCTTCCGTGAGTAATTGCTTATACTGCAAGTTACTAGCATTACCCGGCGCAAGCACGACATAGGCATTAAAATAAACAATTTGTTCGACATCGCGGAGAGGCATATCCAACAGGATGCTGAGATAGCTGGGAATCCCCTTGAGATACCAAACGTGGGTCACCGGGGCCGCCAGTTTGATATAGCCCATGCGGTGACGACGCACGCGGGATTCCGTGACTTCTACCCCACAGCGTTCGCAGACAATCCCCCGGTGTCTGACCCGTTTATACTTGCCACACCAACACTCCCAATCCTTGGAAGGGCCAAAAATCTTTTCGCAAAATAGCCCGTCCATTTCGGGCTTAAGGGTGCGATAGTTGATCGTCTCAGGTTTGGTGACTTCACCCACAACAATGCCATTGGGTAAAGTTCGTTCTCCCCATTGGCGAATTCGTTCGGGAGAGGCGATCGCAATTTTAACGTAGTCAAAACGAGGTTCAGTTTGGGCTTTCATTCCTGATTCGGGTCGCAATAACGTAGCGTGAGAGGGCGTAATGCTAGACGCAGATAACTTTAGGTACAGCCTTGCCATTATAGCCTAACTCGGCAGGGTTGAAAGGGATGGAGTCAGAACGGATTAAACCCAGGGAAATTTGGGGGACTTCAACGCGAAGCCAGGGCTGTGGAGTATAATCTCCCAGGGTCAGCCTCCGACCGGGAAGGAATTAAAGGAATCACCAGACCCGACCTATTCCAGCAAAATCCCCCTAATTAATCACGTTAATCACTCTTTTATGATGCTTTGATGATGCTTTTTGCCAACCTTTTAGCCATTTTTCGTAAAGAATTTCTAAGCTATTTTACCAGCCCATTTACTTATGTGATTGCTGGGATATTTTGGTTTATCTCAGGGATTTTATTAAATTTGGTTTTAGGGCAACTGATTCAGGGTGCAGAACTGGCTCGCCAAAGTGGGATGACCAGCCCGGTAGATGTGGGAAGTGATTTTTTGAATGCTTATCTAGGGGTAATTATTTCGCTTTTTCTGGTGTTATTACCGGCCCTTTCCATGGGACTCTACGCGGAGGAACGTAAACGAGGCACTTTAGAATTATTGGCGACTTCACCGATCACCAATTGGGTGGTAGCCCTGGGAAAATTATTGGGAGTTTTTGGCTTTTTTACGGTTTTGTTGGTTCCTTTATGGTTTTATCAAATTATTGTTTTTAGTGCGAGTAATCCTCCTCTACCAATTCATTTAATTGTCTTAGCTAACTCAGCCGTTTTATGGGTCGCGGCGGCGGTTTTATCCCTGGGGATGTTTATTTCTTCCCTGACGGAAAGCTCAATTATTGCTTACATTTTAACTTTTATTTTAATCTTGGTGCTTTGGATTATAGATGCGATCGCCCAAAAGGTAAGTGGTGGGTTGGGAGAAGTGTTATCTTACTTGTCTTTATTCGACCATTACAATACTTTGGTGAGTGGGATACTGGACATTAGAAGTTTAGTGTTATTTGCTAGTTATATTTTCTTAGGGATTTTTCTCACCGCTCAATCTATCGAAACGTTACGTTATCAACGGTCTTAAGTTAGGTTTATGACGAAATTAAAACCCTATTTAAAATATCTCTATCTCCCCGGTATTTTCTGTTTTGTGGCAGGGGCGATCGCCGGTTTAACATCAGGGAGTTGGTCTATTTTAGAACTGGGCTTAATCGGTTTAGGAAGTTTGCTGTTCATCGTTTGGTTGGGCTTCCTGTTATGGAATAGTCCGGGGTTTTTAGCCCGTCGTTCTACCAAAGCCGGCACTAATGCGTTACTAAGTACCGTTGCTATTTTCGTGATGGTGATTGCGGTCAATTTTTTGGCATTTCGCTATGGAGGCAAAATAGATTTAACGGAGAACCAATTATTTACCCTATCCCCCCAAACGGAAACGGTGATCCAACAAATTCGAGAACCGGTGAAAATTTGGGTCTTTGATAGTCAGCCATCCGAAGGGGATAAAGAATTACTGAAAAATTATCAAAAAATTAATAATAATTTCACCTTTGAATTTGTTAACCCCGATCAACAACCTGGCTTGGTTAAGGAATTTAAGGTTAAATCCCAGGGCGATGTTTTTATTGAATACCAAAAGAAGAAACAACAGGTACAAACTCTGATTAGTTTTAATCAACGGCAACCCCTCTCCGAAAGTCAATTAACCAATGCCATTGAAAAAATTCAACGAGATCGCCCCCTTAACGTTTATTTTCTCCAGGGCCATGGGGAACATCCTTTAAATAGTAGTAAGGAAGGCATTTCAGAGGCGGTTAGTAGTTTAGAAAATAAAGGATTTACGGTTAACGCCTTAAATCTCGGTGAAACGCCCAAAATTCCAGAGAATACCAACGTCATCATTCTCGCGGGGCCAAAACGAGAACTGCTCAAACCAGAAGTCGAAACCCTCAAAACCTACAGCGATCGCGGCGGTAATCTGATGGTCATGGTGGATGCGGAAGTGAATCCCGGCCTAGATCCTCTGTTGAAGCCCTGGGGGGTGAGTCTTGATCCTCGTACCGTTGTGGATTTATCCGGCGCGGGAGAACTCTTAGGATTAGGTCCGGCTACGGTGATTGTGACTACCTACGGGCAACATCCCATCACCCAAAACTTTCAAAACGGCCTTTCTTTGTTTCCCTTATCCAGGGCGATCGCCACCGCCAAAACCCCGGACGTAAAAGCTTTCACCCTTCTGGAAGCCTCCGAGAAAATGGTCGCTAAAAAAGAACTGACCGAAGACCTCAAAATTGATGAAAAACAAGACTTAAAAGGCCCCTTTGATCTCGGTGTTGCCCTCGAACGGACGGTGACAGTTCCCCCGATTGCCCCCACTCCGACAACCCCGAACGCTTCCCCTTCCCCCAATCCCTTAATTTCTCCTTCTCCAACAACCCCGAACGCTTCTCCCTCACCTAATCCCCCTATCTCCCCCTCTCCCAGTCCCTCACCTGCGGCCCAACTTTCTCCGTCTCCCAGTCTCTCACCCCCGGCCCAACTTTCCCCTTCACCGAATCCCTCCCCGTCTCCCAGTCCTTCCCCATCCCCCACATCTTCCCCTATTCCCTCCGTCTCTCCTTCTCCTAACAAAACCTCTCAAAACCTATCCCCCCAGGTCAAACTCGTCTCCTATTCCCTGGCCCAAGCGTCCCCATCTCCTTCTCCTGAAGCTTCTCCCACTCCCGCTATCCCCCCGTCTCCCAATCCTGCACTCTCTCCTGAAGCTTCTCCCACTCCCTCAGTCTCCCCATCCCCCAATCCCACTCCCCATGGCGAAAAAGTCACCGCCAAAATGGTCGTCATCGGCAATGCCCTGTTTATGACCAATCAATGGTTTAACGAACAACTTAACGGAGATGTTTTCTTAAATAGTGTGCAATGGTTAACCAGTTCCCAGGAAAAACCCCTAACCATTCGTCCCAGGTCTGCCAAAAATCGTCGGATCACTTTCAATGCCTTGCAAGCCAGTCTCTTAGCCTGGTCATCCCTCGTGATTGTGCCGTTACTGGGGATTACGGGCGGTATTGTCGTTTGGTGGCGACGACGCTAGATTCTCCCAGACCGATCAGTTAACCGGAAGATGGCAAAATTGGCCGAAAGCATTACACTGTTACACAATCCTTTAGCACCCTAAATTCTATGTGCGGCATTGTTGGCTATATCGGTACACAGACAGCGATCGCGGTTTTAATTGATGGTTTAGAAAGGTTGGAATATCGGGGTTACGACTCAGCCGGGGTGGCAACGGTAACGGAGGGGGAAATTGAATGTGTGCGGGCCAAGGGAAAACTGGTTAACCTGCGGGAAAAATTAGAACGGGAAGTGAATACGGCCAATATTGGCATTGGTCATACCCGTTGGGCCACCCATGGCAAACCCGAAGAACGGAATGCCCATCCCCACCGCGATAATAGTGGCCGCATTGCCGTTGTCCAAAATGGCATTATTGAAAACTATCAGGAATTACGGGAAGAATTAAAAGCCAAGGGCTATACTTTTCATTCAGAAACCGATACCGAAGTTATCCCTATTCTCCTCGAAGATATTTATCAAACTGCCGATAAAAGTGATGCCGATGCTTTTTTGAAAACGCTACAGCAAACCATTGGCCGTCTGGAAGGAGCCTTTGCGATCGCCGTTTTATGTGCCGATTTCCCGGATGAATTAATCGTCGCCCGGCAACAGGCCCCGCTCATTTTAGGGTTTGGGCAGGGAGAATTTTTCTGTGCGTCCGATGTCACCGCCTTAGTTCCCCATACCCGCACCGTTTTATCCCTAGAAAATGGCGAACTGGCCCGCTTAACGCCTCTGGGGGTAGAAGTCTATGACTTTACCTTAAAACGTCTGAAAAAATTACCGCGTACCCTGGATTGGAATGCCACAACGGTGGAAAAACAGGGCTTCCGTCACTTCATGCTCAAGGAAATCTATGAGCAACCGGCCGTTGTCCGCACGGGCTTAGAGACCTATTTAGATGACCACTGGCAACCGGAGCAAAGTCCTTCTCCCATTCAACTGGGGTTAGCCCCGGAATTAATCCAAGACTTACAACATCTGCAAATTGTCGCCTGTGGAACCAGTTGGCACGCCGGATTAGTGGGGAAATATCTGCTGGAGCAAGTGGCCGGGATTCCCACAGTGGTGCATTATGCCTCGGAGTTTCGTTATTCTCCCCCTCCCTTAATGCCCCATACCTTAACCATTGGCGTTACCCAATCCGGGGAAACGGCAGATACTTTGGCCGCGTTGGAAATGGAAAAACAACGTCGCTTAACCCTGGCTCCTCCCTACGAACCGCGTATTTTAGGGATTACCAACCGTCCCGAAAGTACGTTAGCTAATATGGTCAGTCAGATTATTAATACCCAAGCGGGTATTGAGATCGGGGTAGCGGCGACCAAAACCTTTACGGCTCAGGTGATGGGCTTTTACTTCCTGGCATTGGATTTGGCTTACCGTCGTCAATCGTTACCCTTAGAACAGTTAAACGAGATTGTGCAGGGATTGCGCCAATTACCGGCCCAGATTGAAACGATTTTGGAAAAACAGGAAAAGGCGATCGAGACCCTGGCCCATGATTTTGCCGATACCCAGGACTTTATTTTTATTGGTCGTGGCATTAATTTCCCCATTGCCCTAGAGGGAGCCTTAAAACTCAAGGAAATTAGTTATATTCACGCAGAAGGTTATCCCGCCGGAGAAATGAAGCATGGCCCCATTGCGCTTTTAGATGCCAAAGTTCCCGTTGTGGCGATCGCCATGCCAGGGGCAGTGCATGACAAAGTGTTATCCAATGCCCAGGAAGCGAAAGCACGGGATGCCCGGTTAATCGGGGTGACTCCCAATGATGATCTAACGGCCCAATCCCTCTTTAATGATTTGCTTTTAGTGCCGCCGGTGGCAGAATTATTATCGCCCTTGGTGGCGGTGATTCCCCTACAACTGTTGTCCTACCATATTGCGGCGCGACGCGGTTTAGATGTGGATCAACCCCGGAATTTGGCTAAGTCGGTGACAGTTGAATAGTTGACCAATTCAGCATCATTTAAGGATTTAACAGTGTTAAATCCCTACGGGGTAGGCGGTTGGGGAGGATTGCCGGGGGGAACCGGGCTGGTGGTAGCATTCGGAAGCTTGGGTGATTCCCGTTGATCACTCGGTTTTTGGATGTTGGGAATGGGAATTAAAGAAATGACAAAGGCGGCGATCGCCAGACTAACCATGCCCATCATGGCGGGAACGGCTCGTTGAGCGAGAGGTTCATCAGGTTGACGGTAGCGACGGGAAACCGGCTGTAAGGTGAGGGAAAAATCCGGGAGGGTCTGACTGTCCGCCATAAACTGATCCACCGCTTCCACCAAGTCAAAAAGCTGTACCGTCGAAAGATTTAATTGAACCGGAGCCTGATGCAATTCGGTGGGGGGATACCAGATTAGTTGATGATGGGCTGGGTCTCCCGAAGGTTTCAATTCCACACGATCATCCTGGCTTGTCGCGGTTTCCCTGGGACGATGTACCCCGCTTAAACATTCCTGGGCGTAAAGATTGACTGCTTTGGCTAAATTTTCGAGGAAAGCCCGGCCCCCCACCAGGGGTTGAGCAATGCCTAAAAAGGAACACTGGACTTGAGTGACAATGGCCAAAGGGGGACGCGCATCGGCAGGATCACTGCTATTGGTGAGACCTTCTAGGACTAATGTACAATTTGGCAAACTATACTGTCGTAAAATATTCACGCGACCTCTCCATCAAATAAGCTGACCCAAAAGCGCTGCATTCCCGTCGTTCCCGTAATAAAGAGTAATTGTTTCAGGAGCGATAGGGCAAAATCATTCAGGGCTTCTTCCGATCCCAAATAGACAGAAACCTTAGCTCGACGAGGATTCATCCGACTACTAAAATGGGCGCGAAATCGATCCAAATATTCCGATAGAACAAAATTGGTTCCCACCGGCAAATTCTTTTCCCGCATTTGCTGTTCCGCTAACAAGAGTTGACGGATGGCCACCGTTAGATGTTTGGCTCGTAGATTGGCGATGAGGACGAGGGCTTTGGCCTGTTCTAGGGTCAACAGACGGCGATTATAGGAACGTCGCCAGGGATTGGTGGAACGCAGTCGCCAGAGGTCTAGCCGATTTTTAATCAGAGATTGTAATTCTAATTGTTCAACGGTGTCTAGCATTTGTTCTGCGGCCCCTAGCTCCAGGGCCTCGATCGCCAATAAGAGGAGGTCTATCTGTTGTTGAATACGACAAGCACAATGCTGACCTGAGATCGGAAAATCCGGCAAGGTCTTCAGAATTAAGGGGGATTGCTCAGGGGCGATCGCTGAGTCGGACATGAAAGCCAGGGCAGAACTCATAGTCAATAGGGTCACTAAGCGGTTATGTTACCATAGCTATCCCGTTTCCTTGGGCTTTCTGGGTCAATAATCTTCCGGGGGCGCATTTAACACAATTTCTTGATAACTGCCGACCCGCACAATTCGTCCTTTTTCTAACACATAAAGGCGATCGCAATGTTCCAAGGTGGTCAGTCGATGGGCAATAATTAACAGCGTTTTCTGTCCCGATAAGGCTTTAATCGCATCACTAACTAACTGTTCCGTTTCATTATCTAAGGCCGAAGTCGCTTCATCCAGCACTAAAATTTCCCGTTCATGGTAGAGGGCGCGAGCAATACCAATGCGTTGCCGTTGTCCCCCCGATAAGCGCACACCCCGTTCCCCCACTGGGGTCTTTAATCCCTGGGGAGATTGGGCAATTAAATCTTCCAACTGGGCCGTTTTAATCACCTGGGCCAAACGAGCTTGATCAATTTGTCCCTGGGGAATCCCAAAACCAATATTCTCTTCAATGGTTTCATCGGTCAGAAAAATAGATTGGGGAATATAACCAATCAAATTTTGCCAACCCCGTAAATGCTCATAAATAGAAATCCCATCTACCAAAATATCCCCGGATTGAGGCTTTAAAAGCCCTAAAATCACATCAACTAAGGTGGTTTTTCCCGATCCAGATTTACCAATAAAACCAATAGATTCTCCTCTCTGAATCTTAAAACTCATTTCCTTGAGAGCGAGTTCTGCGACTTGGGGATAGGCGAAGCTGAGATTTTGAATGGTGAGTTCCCGGTTAAAAGTGAGAGGCTGAGAGTCAGGGAGGCTTAAAGTCAGTTTAGGCAAGGATTTTGTCTGGGTTTCCACCTCTTTTAAATCCGTATAAAGCACATCTAAGGTATAAAGATTATTCTTAATTTGTCCTAAGCCTTGAATAATTAAATTTAACGAAGGAATTAAACGAATCGCCGCCACCGCAAAAACGGTCATCACCCCGGCAATATTTTTCATATATCCGGCAAAAAATACCGTACCAATGGAGACAAAAAGAATCAGGAAAATCACCAAACTATTTTTGACAATTAGGGGCGGAATCATTTGAAAAAATTGAAAGTTAGAACTAGCTTGACTTTGCAGGCTGACTTGACTTTCAATCTGGTCTAAAAAATACTGTTCACTGCCAATAATTTTGGTATCTTTGATACTGCCAAAGGCATGATTTAAAATGGTTAAAATTCTTTCCTGGGCAACGGAAGAGGTTTTTCCCCATTGTTTTAAGCGCGGGCTGAAATATTTAAAGGCGATCGCCACCGGCACAATGGTTAAGAGAATTAATAATAAAAAGGTAAAATCGGTTTTAGCCAATAACAATAATAAAACCACCAGAATAATGCCATTGGTCACAACCCGCATCAACGGTGAAAGGCATTGGGTGACAAAACTATGGGTTTCAATGGCAATATTTTTCCCAATAGTGGCCGAGTTTTTGGTTAAATGAAAAATATAGGGAGCTTGAAGATAGGCGGTGCTTAACCGCACGGTTAAAGAAGTCTTGAGTTTAGCAATAAAATTAAAAATATAACCATGGGCAATAAAATATAGTAAAAACTGTAGCAAAAAGATCACGACAATGGTAAAACCCATTAGGGGAATTAAATAATCCAGATTTGGTAGGTTTAATCCATCGGCGATCGCCTGAGCCATCGGATATTTTTCTAAACGTTGGGGACTCGACGCAATATTAATAAACGGGCCAATTAAACCAATCCCAATCGCATCTATTAAAGAAGTTAACGTAAAGAAAAATAAAACACTTAACAAATAGCGACGATATTCACCGACAACATAGAAGAATTTTTGAATAAAAGCTTTCATAATGGGGAATCGTTAGTTAGATTTAAAATAAGTAGTCTGAAAATTTAATGAATCAAATAAAAAGTTAAAGTTTTTGTTTTTTAAACCTCGTCCATTTTGAAAATTGTCATTTTTTTAGATATGTTTAAGGAATAAGTCCCCCTTTTTAAGGGGGATTCAGGGGGATCAGATTGGCAGATTTAAAAACGAGGGGTTTCCAGTTAGACGGAGTTTAAAATCCTAAATCGGCTTTAGCTAAGGCGGCGGCGGCCAATAACTCCTCATCCGCTAAACTTGACCAATCATTCACCCCAATTTCCTGATAAAACTGTTGATCATAGGGACGAGTCTTGACCACGACGGGCATGGGAACCGCATGGCCTAACACTAACGCCTGTTGTTTAGAATCCAATTTCGCTAAGACAGAACGCAAATTTTGTCCCCCCGAAACCCCGGTAAAAATAGCCTCAATGTCCTTTTCATCATTCAGCAAACAGGTAATGCGTGTGCCAATTTGAGACATCACTTCATTATCAATCCCCGAAGGCCGTTGATCCACAATTAATAAGGTGACAAAATATTTTCGCATTTCACGGGCGATCGTGCCAAAGATGGTTTGATGCACAATACTTGAATCTAAAAAACGATGGGCTTCTTCAATGGTAATTACTAATTGACGCGGGCGATCGCTGGGATTTTTGGTTTGCAGAAATCTTTCTGCTTTTTTTACATAGGTACTATGAATCCGCCGAGTAATCATATTGGTCGCCAACATATAGGAAAGGAGATTGGATTGGGAACCAAATTCAATAACCACATTTTTCCCAGATTCCAGAGCCTGCAAAACCTGTTCAATATAATTATGTTGGCAGACAGAGCGTAAATATTTTAAACTTTCTAAGCGTTTTAATTTGCGTTGTAGGGACATAATAGAACCCGCATGACCCTGTTTTTCTTCACAAAAAATCTTAATATCTTCATTACTCATCTCCAATAAGCGATTAATCCAGGGACGGCCAAATTCAGAAAATAAAATATTCGCATTATCCAACGCCGCTTCTGATAGGCCTAATTCAAAGCCGACTAAACGAATATCCTCGATTTCGATTTGTTCAAAACTTAAAAATAATTCCTGCGCTCCCCTCACGCCTCGACGATTGGTAGATTCGGCATCTAGGGTAAAAATCTCGACTTCGCCGGGAAATAATTGGCGTAATCCCTTCACCGTTGATACCGTTTTCCCCTCCCGCATAGCTTCCCAACCGTACTCCGAGTGCATATCAAACATTAAATTAACCGCCGCTTGTTTGCGAATAATGCCCGAAATTAAAAGCCGCGTTAAAAAGGATTTACCCGTTCCCGACTTGCCAAAAACGCCATTACTGCGCTCCACAAATCGGTCTAAATCTAAACAGACAGGGACATCCATATCTAAGGGTTGACCAATAGCAAAATTGCGACGCTGGGGGTCATCTTCCCAACCAAAAACGGTACGAAAATCCCTTTCACTGGCTTCTAACACCTGACTAAAATGGGCAGGAATGGTTTTAACGGGTAATAATTCCACCTCCGCGCCACTTTGCACTTCAAAAGAGCCTAAACCGTTACCGTTGCCCTGGGATTCGGTCGGATAGCCCTTGCCCTCAACGGGGGTAAACATGAGCATCGGGGCCAATTCAATTGTCCCGTAAGTGCCACTGCCCGCTAAGACTTCGCGCATTAAGGTGTCTTCCACACTGGGCGGATTGGCTAAAATACGGGGGTTAGCCGTTCCTAACGAGACATCCGTTAATAAACAGAAAAACCGCGATCGCGTCCCTTGCACCACTAAAAATTTTCCGACTCGCATCTCCTCCACCGACACATCTGGGTACAGACGAACTTCTAAGCCTTGGCTCAGAGAACCTTGAATCACAGAACCGAGGGGATGACTGGTCATGGGAACGTAAATTTTTTCAGGATGATTTAGGAGATCAGGATGATCATAGCGTTTAAACTGATTAAATTAGACTGATATACCGCGTCTAAATTAGAAACTCATCGTTTTGAAATCCTCCTCTCAATTCCCCCAGGCGATGGGACTTATCCCATTAGACTCCCCCTGACTTCTGCTTTAGAGTTGGGGTCGGGAGGCAAAAACGCTAGTTTTGAAAACGGACGAAGTTAAACAATCCTATTGGCGAGAAAAATTTGACTATGACCTATTGTTTGGGCTTGATTAACCGTTTTGGCATTGTCATGGGAGCGGATTCTCGCACGAATGCCGGTGTAGATTACATTTCCAGTTACCGGAAACTGTTTGATTTTTCTGTGACGGGGGAACGGGTGATTATTCTCTGCACATCGGGTAATCTATCGGTTAGCCAAGGGGTAATTCATCAAATTAAACGAGATATTCGCAGTGAAGAACCCCATAATCTCCACAATTTAACCAGTATGAATGAAGTGGCCCATTATATTGGTAATAAAGTCCGCCAAATCCAAGACCGCGATCGCCATTGGTTAGAACGAGACAAAATTGATTTTCAGTGTAATTTTTTATTAGGCGGTCAAATTCGCGGTGAAGAATCTCAATTATATCTGATTTATCCCCAGGGAAATTATATTCAAGCCACCAAAGAAACGCCCTTTTTACAGATTGGGGAAACCAAGTATGGCAAACCCTTATTAGACCGCACAATTACCTACGATACACCGTTGGAAGCCATGGCCAAATGCGCTCTATTATCCATTGATTCCACCATGAAATCCAATATTTCCGTCGGCCCGCCCATTAACCTCGTGATGTATAAAAACGATAGTTTAACCCTCTGCCATAAATTGCAATTACGATTAGGCGATCCTTACCTCGCTAAAATGCGGGGTCTCTGGGAAGAATATGTGCGTCATGCCTTTGAATCTATGCCTAATGTAGAATGGGATGCCAATTTAGCCGACTCAGGAGAAAATATTTTGATTGATTAAGGAGGATTAGTAATGAATCCCGACCTCATTAGAACTGTGTTAAAAAGTGACATTCTACGTGAGTCCGCCTTTTATCAGGATATTCTCCAGGAGGGTCTTGAGGAATGACGTGAAAAGGGTCTGCAACAAGGAGAAAGCTCCTTACTCAGAAAACTCTTAATGAAGCGATTTGGTGAATTGTCAGAGGCGATTGAAGTCCGTTTATCCCAGGCGGCTATGAGTGATTTAGAA
>JACCDQ011186594.1_pt1 | contig 15279 bp, 12 predicted proteins | sample 7446031 | NCBI WGS metagenome assembly JACCDQ01 (sample SAMN15323442, study PRJNA562643) | freshwater metagenome | isolation source: river surface water | place: USA:Blue River Watershed | collected 2017-08-17
CGAGATATTGCTCGACCGGGACACGCATCGTCCCCGGCGCCTGGTCGGTCGTCTTGCCCTCGACGAACGCCAGCATCCGCTCGGCCACCTCGCCATAGGTCTTGTAGAGATCGCTCATGTCTTGCCTCTCTGGCTCAGCGATTGATGTAGTGCGCGAGCGTCTGGTGGAAATGCCGGATCCGGATTTCCTGATAGTCGCCCAGTTCGACATTGCCGTTCTTCGAGCATTTCAGGCCTTGATGGGTCAATTCCATATTGGTCATGTCCTGATCGACGACGCTGCCCAGCACGCCAAGCTCGGGCGCGTCGGCCCAGTTTTCGGTCTCGTCGAGCATGTGCATCGGCACGCTGCGCGGACGCGGCTGGCCCTGCGGCACGCGGGCGATCACGCGCACCTCCATCAGGCAGTGGTCCTGATCCGGCCATGGGCGCCAGCGATAGACGATGTTCGGCATGAACCCGCCCCATGGCGCGAAATTGGGGAAGACATTGTAGACGAGCGCATCGAGCAGCTCGGATTCCGAAACCTTGCTGTAGTCGCTGCCGAACAGCTTCGACGAGCTTGCGCGCATCGCTTCGCCAAGCGCGGCGCGGGCGCTTTTGCCGGTCGGGACCTGGACGTTGAAATTGTCCTTGTCGGGATCGTAATTATCGGCCGAGCGGCCATTATATTTGACGAACTCGTCGACGATCCACTGCTCGCCCTTGGCCCCCGCCGCGACGTGCGGCGAGACGGTGGCGAACGGCGTGTAGTTGACGTTCACATGCTCGCCCAGCACGTGATAGGCGGCGTTGGCGTCGCCCGTGAACGGCATCAGCTGCGGGTGGGTCACATAGGCGTGATAGGATTCCATGAAGGCTTCCATGGTGATCTTCCAGTTGGCCTTGACCACCTTGCCGACCCACGCGACCGTGACGCATTCCTCGTGCTTCCACTCCTTGAAGAAGTCGGGCAGCGGCGCGAGATACTCCTCGAGGGTCGGTCCCTCGGGATTGTCGCGCACGAAGATATAGCCGCCCCACTGGCCGACCGTCGCTTCGGGCAGTTGCATCTTCTCGTCGGACAGATGTCCGAAATCCCAGCGGCAGGGAATATTCTTGAGCTTGCCGTCGGTGTTCCATGCAAAGCCGTGGAAGGGACAGACGAACTGGTCGGCAAAGCCGCTGTCGGTGGCCAGTTTGCGCCCGCGGTGAAGGCAGACATTGTGGAAGGCGCGGATCGAGCCGTCCTCCTGCCGCACGATCAGGTAAGAGCGGCCGGCATTGTCATAGGTCACATAGTCGCCGGGCTCGGGCAACTCTTCCTCGCGCGCTGCGAACTGCCAGACATTGGGCCACATCTTCTCGACCTCGAGCCGGAAGAAGTCGGGGTCGTAATAGCTTTTGGCCGAGATCGGATCGGAGCCGAGATAGCGGTAGCGGTCCTCGGCCATGAAGGCGGGCGGCTGAACGGTATCGGCAGCAAGGATGTCTTCCCAGCTCTGGCCGGGGCAGCGGGGAACATCCTTCGAGATTTTGGGGTCGCGGTCTGCCATTCGGGCCTCCTCATATGGATTTCTTATTGGAGGCGAGGATTCCCCAGCTGTCGCCGCGCGCCATTGACCCAAGTCAATAAAAGCGACAGCTCTGCCTGTTTCTTTGGCTAGGCGGCAGCCGTAACGACAAGGCCCGCCACCGACCGGGGTCGATGGCGGGCCTTGGGCGTGCCGGAGTGTCCGGCCGGATCAGACCTGTCGGATCAGAACTGGACGCGCTTGGTGTAGCCGCCGTCGATGATCACATTGGTGCCGGTCGTGTAGGACGAGGCCGGGCTGGCGAGGAAGACGACGCTCTTGGCGACTTCCTCGGGGCCACCCCAGCGGCCCAGCGCGAACTGGGCTTCGGTCGCCTCGTAGAGCGCCGGCATGGCGTCCTTGATGACTTCCCAGTTGCCGCCCGGGAACTTGATCGGGCCGGGCGAGACGCAGTTGATGCGGATGCCCTTGGGGCCCCAGGCCTGGCCCTGCTGCTTGGCATAGACCAGCAGCGAGCCCTTGAGCGCGTTATAGCCCTGCGGGACGATGAAGGTCTCGACGCCCGCGGTGCTCGACAGGATGACGACCGAGCCATTGCCCGACTTCTCGAGATGGGGCTCGAGCGTCTCGCAGCCGAGAACGGCGCCCATCACGTCGAAGTCGAAGCACTTCTGCCAGTCGCCGGTCGCACCCGCGCCCGAGGTCGAGATCATCGGGACGAAGATGTCGCAGCCGCCCAGCTTCTCGGCAGCACCGGTCAGCCATGCCTTGTAGGCGTCATGGCCCTGGTCCATGTCGAAGGCTTCGCCGACGACCTTGACGCCATGCTTCGACAGCGCGGCGACGGTTTCAGCGACCTGCTCGGCGTTGCGCGAACAAAAAGCGACATCGGCCCCTTCCTGCGCGAAAATCTCGACGGTGGCGCGGCCGATCCCGCGGCTGCCGCCGGTCAGGATGACCTTCTTGCCCTTCAAACCCAGATCCATGACGAACTCTCCCTTGATACCTGTTCGATGCCGGTTGTGAGGAGGCGGCCCCAAGGGGGCCACTCCCTTTTTGGTCAGGAACGGCGGCGATATCCGCATGGTAGCAAATCGTCATGTGAAAAGAGGAGAGGTTTTGCCATGGGCAAGTTGCAGGGCAAGAAGGCTGTCGTTCTGGGCGCGAGCAGCCATGACAATATGGGCCAGCACATCGCGCGGCGTTTCATGGCCGAGGGCGCCGAGGTCCATGTCTCGGGTCGCAAGGCCGACGTGCTCGAGGCGTTCGCCAAGGACACCGGCTGCCACTGGACGACCTGCGACATCACCCGCGAGGACAGCGTCAACGCGCTGGCCGACCATGCCGCGGGCGCGATGGGCAAGATCGACATCGCGGTCAACGCGACCGGCTGGGGCCTGCTCAAGCCCTTCCTCGAGACGACCCGGGCCGAGCTCGACGCGATGACCGCGCTCCAGTTCATCGGCCCCTTCCAGTTTTTCCAGGCGATGGTCCGCAAGATGGAGAAGTCGGGCGGCGGCTCGCTGATCCAGATCAGTTCGGCGACCGCGACGATCATGCTTAACGACCATGCCGCCTATATGGGCTGCAAGGCCGGTACCGATCATGTGGTGCGCTGTGTCGCGCACGAATATGGTCAGCATGGCATTCGCGCCAACTCGATCTCGCCGGGCCTCACCGACACGCCGATGAACGCTGAGGCGAAAGAGGTGCCCGGCCTGTTCGAGGCGTTCGTCGCGTCCTATCCGCTGGGCCGTTACGGCACGTCGGACGACATCGCGGCGGCCGCCGTGTGGCTGTCGAGCGACGAATGCTTCATGACCGGCGAAAATCTGCAGGTGAATGGCGGATTGACGCTGCGTCGCAATCCGACCCGCGAAGAAGTTGCGGCCTCGATCGCCAAGGCGACCGGGCAGGCCTGAGGGAGCATGCGCCATGGTTGATGTCCCCGCCGCCTTGTCGCTCTCCGAGGTCCCGGGGTGGGATCGGGATGTCGATGTCATCGTGATCGGGCAAGGCGTGGCCGGCAGCTGTGCCGCGCTCGAGGCCCATCGCGCCGGCGCCGATGTGCTGGTCCTCGAGCGTGCGAGCGGCGGCGGCGGCGCGAGCGCCGTCTCGTCGGGCATCTTCTACCTTGGCGGCGGAACCGCGGTGCAAGCGGCCTGCGGTTATCAGGATGATCCCGACCAGATGGCGCGCTTCATGATGGCGAGCACCGACCCGCTCGACCCGGCCGCGGTGAGAATGGCGTGCGATGACAGCGTGGCGCATTTCGACTGGCTCGAGGCGCAGGGCGTTCCCTTCGAGCGGACCAGATTCAAGGGCAAGGCGGTGTTCCTCAACACCACCGAGTGCCTGTTTTACACCGGCAACGAGAAGGCGTGGCCCTATAACGAGGTCGCGACGCCGGCGCCGCGTGGTCACAAGGTCGCAGGTACCGGCGAGAATGCCGGCGCCGTCGCCATGGCGCCGTTGCTCGAGCGCTGCGCCGACGAAGGCATTGCTGCGCTTTACGATACCAATGTCGTGGCGCTGGTGCAGGACGAAGCGGGCCGGGTGGTCGGCGTCCGGGCCCGCCAGCCCGGTGGCGTTACGCTGCATGTGCGGGCGCGCCGCGGCGTGATCATCGCGGCCGGCAGCTTCAACCTCAACCGCGAGATGATCGCCGAGAACATCCCGCTGATCAGCGAGACGTCCGAGCCGCTCGGCATTCCCAGCAATGACGGCGCGGGCGTGCTGCTCGGCCTGTCGGTCGGCGCGGGGACAAGCGCGATGGACGGGATCATCCCGACCGCGTCCATCTATCCGCCGGGGCAGTTGATCAAGGGCATCATCGTCAACAAGCGCGGCGAGCGCTTCGTCGCCGAGGACAGCTATCATGGCCGCACCGCCTGCTTCGTGATGGAGCAGCCCGGCCAGACCGCCTATCTGATCGTCGATTCCGAGATCTTCGCTTATCCCGAGATCGAGACCCATCGCCACACGCTGGTCGACGGCTGGGAGACGATCCCCGAGATGGAGGCTGGGCTCGGCCTGCCCGTGGGATCGCTGCAAAAGACGATGGCGGATTATAATCGCGACGCGGCGGCGGGCGAGGACCGGTTGCTCCACAAGCAGCCCGACTGGCTCAAGCCGCTCGACAAGGGGCCCTATGCGGCGTTCGACATCTCGTTCAACAAGTCGATCTATTTGTTCATCACGCTGGGCGGCCTCAAGACCGGGGCCGAGGGCGAGGTGCTCGACCCCAAGGGCAATCCCATCGGCGGCTTGTACGCGGTCGGCGCGAGCGCAGCGCATATCCCGCGCACGGGCAAGAGCTATGCCAGCGGCATGAGCCTCGGCTTCGGGTCCTATTTCGGGCGCCGCGCCGGCCGGCACGCCGCCGGCGCGAACTGGGCCTGACGCGACGCGTCAGGCCGCTTCGGCCGCGACCTTGTCCTTGATCTCGCTGCGCAGTACGTCCTTGCGGATCTTGCCCGACGCGGTGCGCGGAAAGTCGGCGACGAACTCGAACCGCTCGGGGGTTTTCTGCTTGGCGAGGCCGCTCGCCTGAACATGCGCCGCGAGCGCCTTGGCGTCGCCCTCATGGCCATCGCGCAGGATGATATAGGCGCAGATTCCCTCGCCCAGCCGTTCGTGGGGCATGGCGACGACGGTCGCTTCCTTCACTGACGGGTGGGTGGCGAGAACGTCCTCGATCTCCTTGGCGCTGATATTCTCGCCGCCGCGGATGATCAGGTCCTTCTTGCGCCCCGTGATCAGCAGGGCCCCCTCGGGGGTGATGCAGCCGATGTCGCCGGTGCGGAAATAGCCGTCGGCGCTGATCGCGTCGGCAGTCTGCTGCGGGTCGGTATAGCCAAGGAACATCGCCGGGCCGCGCGCGAGGATCTCGCCTTCGCTGCCGGCGGGCAGGTCCTGTTCGTTGTCGTCGACGATCCGCACCTCGTAGTCGATAATCGCGCCGTCAGTGGTCGCGGCGAGGCGCTCGTCGGCAGCGGCGGGATAGCCGAAGGTGACCAGCGGCACTTCCGAGCTGCCGAAGACGCGGAAGGCCTTGCAGTTCTCGAACGCCTTGTTGGCGGCCGGGATGACGTCGGCGGGCACCGCCGCGCCGCCGCAGGCAAAGAAGCGCAGCGACGGCAGGCGTGACCCGGCCGCAGCCGCGGTGTTGGCGAGCTCGGTCAGGAAGGGGGTCGCGGCGACGGTGCCGGCGACTTTGTGCTGGTCGATCGGCCGCACCGCATCGGCGGCGTTCCACGCCTCCATCAACAGGGTGCTGGTCCCGGCGACGAAGGGCATTTCGAGGCCGTTGCCATAGCCGCTGACATGGGTCACCGGCGATGGCATGATGATCACGTCGCCCGGGCGCATGCCCCAGTGGCGCGACGACTGGTCGAGGATGCGGTTGAGCGTGTTGTGGCTGTGCAGCACCGCCTTGGGGCGGCCGGTCGTGCCCGAGGTATAGAGCAGCATCTTGACCGACGAGGCATCGACCTGCGGGCGGGCGAAGCTGCGTCCGCGGCCCGAGGCGACCAGGGCGTCGAAGGTCAGCGCGCCTTCGCCGCGCACGATCACGACATGTTCGAGATCGGGCAGCGAGGGGCGCAGGCGCTCGGTCATCGCCGCAAAGTCGTAATTGCGGAAGCTGCCCGCGACGAAGAAGAGCTTGGCGCGGCAGTCGGCAAGCATGCCGCCCACCTCGGCGTCGCGGTAGATGGGGACGATCGGGTTGACGACGAGGCCCGACATGGCGGCGGCAAGGTTGAGGATGCCCGCTTCGATCCAGTTGGGGGTCTGGAAGCTGACCACGTCGCCCGCGACAAGGCCGAGGTCGGCCATGGCGACGGCCAGCGCCTCGGCGTCCGCGATCAAATGGGCACGGCTCAGCCGCGCGTCTTCGGAGGCATAGATGGTGAAATCGGGGTCGGCGTCGGCCAGCGCGACGGCAAGGTCGGCAATGGTTTTCTCGGCCCACAGGCCGCGTCCGGCAAAGGCTTTCTGATGCGGGGCGGGAAGCTCCATCCAGGCCCAGGGGGCAACCATATGCTCGTCCATCCTATCCTGTTTTCGTCTCTTGCCCCGCCCAGCCATTTTCGCGTCCTGCGGGTCAGGCTCGAACCTGTGCCGGATCGCTTGCCTGTGCGCCAGTTGTGACAAAGGCGAGGGCTACCTGTCATCTCTCGCAGCTTGTTCGTGGTGCGGGTGAGTGCATGATCGCGCAAAATAGATTGGGGAGAGACTGTATGAGCCGGAGCGCGATCGGCAATGCTGCCGAGAAGATGCTCGAATATGTCGAGACCGAGACGACCTTCATGACCGACACGGTCATGAAGGTGCCGACGGCCTCCTATGTCGACCCCGACCAGTGGGGCGCCGAGATGGAGCTGATTTTCAAGCGCGTCCCGCTGATGCTCGCACTGACCTGCGAGATGCCCAATCCCGGCGACTATAAGGCGATGGAAGCGGTCGGCATGCCGATCCTCATCACGCGCGCCAAGGATGGCAAGGCGCGCGCCTTCCTCAATGTCTGTTCGCACCGCGGGGCGCCGCTGGCGCATGAGGGACATGGCAATTGTCCGCGCTTCAGCTGCATCTATCATGGTTGGACCTTCGGCCCTGACGGCAAGCTGATCGGCATCTCAGACCGATCGAAGTTCGGCGAGGTCGACAAGTCGGGCCTCAATCTCAAGCAGCTGCCGTGCGAGGAACGCAACGGCATGATCTTCGTCTGCCTGACACAGGACGCGCCGCTCGACCTTGATGGCTATTATGGCGAGATGCTCGATGATTATGGCGATATCGGGCTCAAGGACTGGACCTTCCTTGGCAGCCGGGTGATCGAGGGCGCCAACTGGAAGATCGCCTTTGACGGCTATCTCGAGGGCTATCACTTCGCCAGCCTGCATCCCGAGACGATCTTCCCGCGCACGCCGTCGAACGTGATGCATTATGAGGGCTTCGGCCCCAACATGCGGATCGGCTTCCCGCAACGCTCGATCGGCAAGTTGCGCGACGTGCCGCGCGAGGCGTGGGGCGAACAGGAAAATGAAGGTTTCGATTTCGTCCGCATTTTCTTCCCCAACGTGTCGGTGTTCGTTGCGCCCGAGATCACCCAGATCGCACAGCTCTTCCCCGGGCCGACGCCGGACAAGAACCGCACTGTCCTGATGTATGCGCGCAAGGACCCGCCCAAGGACGAGGCCGATCGCGAGGCAGTCGAGCAGATGATCAACTTCCTGCGCGACGTGACCTACACCGAGGATTATCTGATCGGCCTGCAGATCCAGAAGGGCCTCGAGAGCGGTGCGCACGAGGACCTGGTGTTCGGGCGCAACGAGCGCGGCAACCAGTTCTTCCACGAATGGGTCAACTGGTATCTCGAGGATGATCCCACCCTGCCCAAGCCGGTGATGTAAGGAGAGGCCCCATGCGACGCATTTCCTTCGCCTCGGGCATCGTGCCCGAATTCGGTCCGGTCGACACGATCCGCGCCGCCGCCGCCGGAGGCTTCGACGCCGTCGGCCTTTGGGTCGAGCCGGAAAACTGGACCGCGCAGACGACGCGTGACGCCCGGTCGGCGCTGGCCGATACGGGCCTCGAGCTGCTCGACGTCGAGGTCATCTGGATCAAGCCCGACAGCGACCTTGCGCAGCACAAGCGCAGCATCGACATTGGCGCCGAGCTTGGCGCCAAGAATGTGCTGTGCGTCTCGTCCGACCCCGACATGGGCGCGACCGCGGCCAAGCTCGCCGCGCTGTGCGAACATGCCGCGCCGTCGGCAATGCGCGTCGCGCTCGAGTTCGGCATCTTCACCGAGGTGCGCAACCTCAAGGCGGCGATGGCGGTGCTCGACGCCGTGGCGCATCCGCTGCGCGCGGTGCTCGTCGACCCGATCCATGTCGATCGTTCGGGTACGACGGCGGCCGAAATTGCCGCGATCCCGTCCGAGCTGATGCCCTATGCCCAGTTCTGCGATGCGCCGGCCGAGCGACCCGATCCCAGCGATTTCGGCGCGATCATCACCGACGCGATCGACCTGCGCCGCCAGTGCGGCGAGGGGGGCTTGCCGTTGCGCGACATCCTGGCCGCCTTGCCTGCCACGGCGCCGCTGAGCATCGAGCTGCGGTCGAAGGCGTTGCGCGATGGCTGCCCCGACCCGGCCGACCGGGCGCGGGTCACCGCCGCGGCGACGCGCAAATGGCTTGCGGAGAATGGGGCATGATCAAGCTCGTCACCTTGCTCTGGCGTCGGCCGGGCCTGTCGCGCGAGGCTTTCGAGTCGCATTACGAGGCCAATCACCGCCGCATCGGCGAGAAGGTGCTCGGCGGCTATGCGACCCACTACGTCCGGCGTTACGCTGATCCCTTTGGCAGCGAGAGCCGCCCCGAGGATCCTGACGTGGTGATGGAGATCTGGTTTCCCGATCAGGCGCGGATCGAGGCCTTCTTTGCCTCGATCGCCGATCCCGCGATCATGGACGAGATCGTTGCCGACGAGGAATATCTGTTCGACCGGACGCGCATGCGCGGCTTCACGGTCAGGGAACAGGAATCCGAATTGCCGCCGCTGGCCAGCTGAGCGATGCGCGCCCGGCGAACCGGGCGCGCATGCAGGCCCTGATTACCAGGGGTGGGTTTCACCGTTCCACTTGAGGAAGTCGCCGGTGCGATCCAGCGCCCACTCGGCGGTTACCTTGCGGATGCCGGCGGCGCTTTCGGCCGGGGTGATCTCGGCGTCGGGGCCGCCCATGTCGGTCTGGACATAGCCCGGGTGGACGACGCCGACGACGATGCCGCGCTCCTTGAGGTCGATCGCGATCGACCGCATCATGCGGTTGAGGCCGGCCTTCGAGGCGGCATAGGCGTAGTAACCGCCATAGGGCCAGGTCGAGGCGGCGAGCTGGCTGGTGACGCTCACCACCTTCGCGCCAGCCTTCATGCGCGGCAGGAAGGCCTGCAGCACGCGCAGCGGCCCCATGGTCATGACGTTGAACGTCTCGAGCCACGCCGGCCAGTCCGACGATTCGAGGTCGGGGCCGAGCGGGCCGGTGATGCCGGCAACGTTGAGCAGGACGTCGATCTGGTCGCTGCCCGTGCTGGCCGCCCCGGCCTTGACCGACGCGTCGTCGGCCACGTCCATTGCGTGGACGGTCACCCGGCCGTTCGAGGCCGCCGCATAGGCATTGAGCGCATCGGCCTTGGCCGGGTCGCGGCACAGTGCGAAGACGCGGTCGCCATTTTCGGCATAGTCCTTGACCAGCGCGAAGCCGATGCCACGCGCGGCGCCGGTGATTGCAACGTTCGCCATTTTCTTTCCTCTCCGATTGTCGAAAGTCGCAGCGACTATGCGAGAGGCGGTGGCCGGGAAAAACTATCGCATTGGCCAGAGAAGGCGCGAGCCTAGTCTGCTTCGCCCATATCGTCGTGAAGCTGCAGCGTCATCCGGGCGACATGGGCCAGGACGTTCTTGAGCCGCTTGCCCTCGCCCAGAACCGGCCGGTTGAGCAACAGCCCGAGATGGACTGACGAAACGAAGTCGCTCGCGATCTGAAGCCTGTCCCACAGATGCTCCCATTCGGGAAAGGCGCGCACCATTTCGTTCGACCAGACGCGGTCGAACTTGCGACTTGCAGGCAGGAAGTAGCCGTTGAGTTCGGCATCTGTCCGGGCGGCGACGGCCAATTCGAGATAGGCGGCATATTCGCGCGTCTGCACGCTGCGCCAGTAAAGCTCGGTCGCCAGCACGATGATGTCCTTGCCCGGACGTTTCTTGAGCTTGAAGTATCCGGCGAGGAATTTTTCGAGCCGCTGGTAGAGCGTATATTCGATTGTCGCCGCGACCAGCGCCATGCGGTTGGGGAAGTGGTGGTGCATCGCCCCGCGTGACACGCCCGCGCGCTCTGTGAGCTGGTTGGTCGACAGCGCGGCGTAGCCGCTCTCGACGAGGCAGTCGATCGTCGCCTCGAGAATGCGGACCCGCATTTCGCTGCTCTTGCGCTGCTGCCACGAGGCGTCCTCCGGCGCCAGCATGTCCGGACGGATCTGGTCGAGAACCTTGCGCGTCTGGCTGTTCACTTTTTCAGTCCGCTGTAACTTCTTGGGTACGCCTTGTATCGCCCGCGCCCCATACTAGCAAAAGTTTTAGGTGGGCAATGTAAAGGAGACGGATCATAAAAACAGGCAAGGCGTCCGGTTATATAACAGAGGCGCAGAGTTTGGGAGTATAGGATGGCTGGTCAGGTAAACCCCCACGGGTTGCCCGTGCAGGATGGTCGCCCCCATGGGGAGGCGCGTTGCCCTGCACCCTCGGTTCAACAGATTGTTGCCGCTGATCTTAACCCGCCGCCGGCCGTGCTCGCGCACGAGAATTACGAGTTCCTCGGCAGCGAGGACATTGGCTATGAGCGCTATTACGATCAGGCCTTTTTCGACGCAGAGCTTGAGAAGGTCTGGGGTCGCACCTGGCAATGGGTGTGCCGCGAGGATCATATCCCCGAGTCGGGCGACCATTATGTCTACGAGGTCGGCCCCTATTCCTACATCGTCGTCCGGCAGGAGGATGGCAGCGTCAAGGGCTTCGTCAACAGCTGCCTCCACCGCGCGACCAAGCTGCGCAAGGCCGAGGGTTGCGGCAGCGCCGCCGAGCTGCGCTGTCCCTATCATGGCTGGACCTGGGCCAATGACGGCGCGCTGAAAGCAGTTCCCTGTGCGTGGGACTTTCCGCATGTCGATCCGGCCAAGACGGCCTTGCCCGAGGTGCGGATCGGCCATTGGGGCGGTTTCGTTTTCCTCAACCCGAGCGCCGAAGGCCCCGACCTGCTCGACTATCTCGACCCGCTGCCCGAGCATTTCAAAAACTGGGGCATGGAGCATCGCTTCGTCGAGCTGCACATGGAGAAGGAGCTGCCCTGCAACTGGAAGACGGCGCAGGAGGCCTTTCTCGAATCCTACCATGTGCTCGAGACGCACCCGCAGCTGATGACCGGCGTTGGCGACGCCAATGTCCAGTACGATACCTATGGCGATCATGTGTCGCGCTTTTATGCCGCGCTGGGCGTCAACAGCCCGCACCTCGCCAAGCCGCTGACCGAACAGGAGCTGATCAACCAGATGCTGGTCGGCGATCGCTCGGTCCTCGACGATAGCCTGACGGTCGGCGAGGGCGAGACGGCCCGCACCGTCATGGCGCGCTTTTTGCGCAAGGTGATGGGCGACAAATACAAGGTCGACCTGTCGGCCTTTTCGGACTCCGAGGTCATCGACACGATCGAATATCATGTCTTCCCGAACATGGTTCTGTTCCCGGGTATCTCGCTGCCGATGGTCTATCGCTTCCGGCCGATCGGCATCGATCCGAACCGGACCCTATTCGAAATTCTTTTCCTGCGCCCGATCGCCGACGGCGGCACGGCGCCTGAACCGCCCGAGCCCTACCGCGTGCTCGAGCATGAAAGCTACAGCACGGTTCCGGGCATGGACCCTGCCTTTGGCGGCGTTTACGATCAGGATACCGATAATCTGCGCGCGCAGCAGCAGGGCTTCCGGGCCAGTCGCAAGCGCGGGCAGACGCTGGGCAATTATCAAGAGGTCAGGATCCGGCACCTCAGCCGGACCATCGACAAATATTTAAAAGCATAATTCAAGGGGAGGAGTAATTATGAAGACATTGACCTACCTGATGGCGGGCATTTCCGCCGTCGCTTTCGTGTCGGCTCCGGCTTTCGCACAGGAGGCCGAAACCGGCGGTATTCAGGATATCGTCGTCACTGCTCAGAAGAAGGCGGAAAACCTTCAGGACGTTCCGATCTCGGTGTCGGCGGTTGGCGGCGACCAGCTCGCGAGCATGAACGTGACGACCCTGCAGGCCCTGCAGGGCACGGTGCCGAACGTCATGATCGACAATTTCGCGAACACGCCGAACAACGCGGTGTTCACCATCCGCGGCATCGGCGTGATCGAGCCCGATCCCTATGCCGGCAACACGGTGTCGATCGTCGTCGATGGCGTCCCGCAGTTCTTCAGCATGGGCGCGCTGCTCGACATGTATGACGTCGACCGCGTCGAAATCCTGCGCGGCCCGCAGGGCACGCTGTTCGGCGCCAACACGACCGGCGGCGTGGTCAACGTCGTGACCAGCCGTCCGACCGGCGAGTTCGGCGGCTATGTCAAGGCGATGTACGGCAACTGGAACCGCTTCGACGTCAATGCCGGCATCGAGGTTCCGCTGGCGCCGGATCTCGCCACGCTGAAGCTCGCGGGCGTCCACACCGAGCGCAAGGGCTGGGTGACCAACGTCTATGACGGCAGCGACATGGGCAGCAAGAATATCGATGCCATTCGCGGCCAGCTCTATTTGACCCCGACCGACCATCTCAAGATCACCCTGCAGGGCGAATATGTTGCGGCGCGTAACGGCGCCCCGGTGGTGGTCAATGGCGGCCAGACCGGCGAAGGCAATGCCGTCCCCGCCGGCACTTTCGACAATGGCGCCCTGCTGCCGATGTATGCCAGCCCCTGCGCGACGGTCGGCGAACGCTGCCATGCGCCCGACAAATATTATTCGGGCAACAACGAGGTTCCCGATACCTCGAACATGACGACGAAGTTCTTCGTCGGCACGATCGAATATGACGATACCGCGATCGGCAACCTGACCTCGATCACCGGTTACAAGAAGTTCTCGCTGTTCGAATATACCGACCAGGACGGCACCGCGCGCACCAACAACTCGACGCGCCGCCAGACGCATGGCTGGCAGTTCAGCCAGGAACTGCGTTCGGACTTCAAGGTCAATGATACCGTGTCCGGCGTGGCGGGCGTTTTCTACATGAAGACGCATTTCGACCACTACCAGATGTATCACCTCGATTTCGCCGTTCCCGGGCTCGACCAGTTCAACATGCAGGACCAGGGCACCGAGTCCTTCTCGTCCTTCCTGCAAACCTATGCCCAGCTGTCCGACAAGCTGAAGCTTTCGGCCGGCATCCGCTACACGCATGACAAGATCGATGCGCGTTCGACGCTCGATTACGGCATGTACGCGCCGGCCCTGACCGACCCGAGCTGGGCGATCATTCCCGACGTTCCGGCGATCGGCCAGGTCTCGCGCGATCTGCGCGACGAACCGCATGATCTTGACGTGGGCGGCAAGAAGAGCTGGGACAATATCGGTTGGAAGATCGGCCTCGACTATACGATCGACACCGGCAAGCTGCTTTATGCGAGCTGGGCGCGCGGCTTCAAGTCGGGCGGCTATACCGGCCGTATCGGCGTCGCGGCCGACGGCGACACGCCCTACAACCCCGAGAAGGTCGACACCTTCGAGGTCGGCTTCAAGGCCGATTTCCTCGATCGTCGCCTGCGCACCAACTTCGCGATGTTCTACACCAACTATCGCGACATGCAGGTTGCCCAGATCTATTTCGACTCTGAAACCAACGTGCAGGGCAATCGCATCCTCAACGCCGCCAAGTCCGAGATCAAGGGCTTCGAGCTCGAGGTGCAGGCGCTGCCGACCGACGGCCTCACGCTGCGCGGCTCGGTCGCCTATCTCGACACCAAGTACAAGCAGTTCCTGTACTTTGACCCGGTGTCCGGCGACTATACCGACCTGAAGGGCGCAGCCCTGCAGAACGCGCCGAAATATGCCGCAACGCTGGGCGCCAACTATGCCTACAATTTCGGTAACGACAGCAAGATCGTGGCGGATGTGAGCTGGGCCTACACGGCCAAGAAATATTACACCGCGATCCTGAACACGCCGCGTTCGACGGTGCAACCGACCTATCTGGTCGACGCGCTGCTGACCTACCACGCGCCGGGTGACAAGTTCGAGATCGGCCTGTGGGGCAAGAACCTGCTCGACAAGCGCTACATCTCGACCGTGTACGATTCGCCCGGTTACATGGGGCTGGTCGGCTATGCCCCGCCGCGCCAGTTCGGCGGGTCGGTCACCTACAAGTTCTGATACCTCCCTGCCCCCCTGCCATGTCATGGCAGGGGGGATTTTTTCTAGGAGTCCCCGATGGGAGTTGAGGAGCTGATCGCCCGACAGGGCATCATGACGGCACTTGCCAACCACAGCCGCGGCGTCGACCGCGGCGATGTCAATTTATTGTCCGCGGCCTACCATCCCGGCGCCACGGTCGATTATGGCGTCTTTGTCGGCCCCGCGGCCGACTTTGCCGCCTTCCTCGCCGACGCGCAGAAGAAGGCTCCGCCGACCCTGCACCGCACGGCCAACATGTGGATCAAGGTTTCCGGCGACCGCGCCGTGTCCGAATCCTATGTCGTGGCCTATGTCGAGGAGCCCGAGCTGCAGCGCGTCGTTTTCGGCCGCTATCTCGACAGCCATGCCTTTCGCGACGGGGAATGGCGCCTGACGCACCGCAAATATGTGCTCGAGGGCAACACCAACCGCCCCAACACCGCCGTCCGGCCCGACCCGGCGGTTTCGAATGACCATTTCTGCCCGCAGGGCGGCAAGGGCGCCGCCGATGCCGGCCGCACCCTGCTCGCCTATGCCCAGGCCTCTTTCCGTGGAGCCCGACCCATGACCACACAACCCGATGCCCAGATGATCGACGCGGCGCTGTCGAAGATGGCGATCCGCGACCTCGCCTTCGCTTATTGCCGCGGCGTCGACCGCGGCGACGTCGAGCTGCTCAAGACGATCTTCCATGACGATTCGACTGTCGTGACCGGCGTCATCAACGGTTCGGGCCACGAGTTCGCCGAACAGATCGTGCCCTTTTGTACGACCAACC
>JACCDQ012220019.1_pt1 | contig 15279 bp, 17 predicted proteins | sample 7446031 | NCBI WGS metagenome assembly JACCDQ01 (sample SAMN15323442, study PRJNA562643) | freshwater metagenome | isolation source: river surface water | place: USA:Blue River Watershed | collected 2017-08-17
CCTCCGCCGCCGCCGCCTCCCCCGCCCCCCACGGGCGCGGTGCTGGTGCATGACCTGGACAGCTATGGCTTCCGCTATGGCAGCTACTGGCGGGCGGGCGTGTTGGCCGAGGTGCAGCTGCCCTCGGGCCAGCCGGTGGCCGGCGCCCTGGTGCAAGGCAGCTTCAGTCCTGCGGGCGGATCCGCCAGCTGCGTCACCGACAGCCTGGGCACCTGCATGCTCCTGAGCGGGCTGCTGTCCAACAGCTACAGCCAGGTGACCTTCACCGTGAGCAACGTCACCGCGCCGGGCCTGACCTACCAGCCCGTGGGCAGCGACACCAGCATCCGCATCAAGCGGCCGCACTCGCGCTGAGCGACGTCAATCCGCTCGACACGAGCGATTGGGGCAGGTGACCCGCGTCGGGCGGGGCCTGCCCCGATTTGCGTGGCGTGCGACTTTTTGGACAGGCCGCGGCGGGCTCAGCCCACGCGGCCTGCGCGCCAGGGGCCGGTGTTGCGCCGCTGGGTGTTGCCCGCCTCGGCCAGCCGCTGCACCGCCGCGCCCGCATGGGCGTGGGTGATGGCCAGGCCCAGGGCGTCGGCGGCGTCGGTGCCGGGCAGGCCGGGCAGCTGCAGCAGCCGCTGCACCATGGCCTGCACCTCGGGCTTGCGGGCCCGTCCGTGGCCGGCGACGGCGCGTTTGAGCTGCAAGGGGGTGTACTCCGCCACTGGCAGGCCCGCCGTCACCAGGGCGGTGATGCAGGCGCCGCGCGCCTGCCCCAGGAGCAGGGTGGACTGCGGGTTCACGTTCACGAACACGATCTCGATCGCCGCCGCGTCGGGCTGGTAGCGCTCGCACAGCTCGGAGATGCCGTCGAACAGGGTCTTGAGGCGGCCCGGCAGGTCGCCCCGCGCCTGGTGGGTGGTGCGGATGGTGCCGCTGGCCAGGTAGCGCAGGTGGTGGCCCTGGGCCTCCACCACGCCGAAGCCGGTGGTCTGCAGGCCAGGGTCGATGCCGAGAATTCGCATGCGGGGTTTCGTGTTTGCCGAGATTGTGCTGCATCAAGGCGGGGCATCCGCCAGGGGCCACAATCCCTCCCCATGCAGCAGATTGAAGAACCCGCGCCCGCGCCCACGCCCTTCGACTGGATCGGCGGCGAGCCCCAGGTGCGCGCCCTGGTCGACCGCTTCTACGACCTGATGGACCTCGAGCCCCAGTACGCCGCCCTGCGCGCCACCCACGGCAGCGACCTGGCCACCGCGCGCGAGAAGCTCTTTCTCTTTCTGTGCGGGTGGCTCGGCGGCCCCGACTACTACGTGCAGCAGTTCGGCCACCCGATGCTGCGCGCGCGCCACCTGCCCTTTGCCATCGGCATCAAGGAGCGCAACCAGTGGGTCCAGTGCATGGACCAGGCCATGGGCGAGGTCGGCGTCGACCCGCAACTGCGCGAGCGCCTCTACGATTCGTTCATGAACACCGCGGACTGGATGCGGAACAAGAACGGGTGAGGCGCCTCAGCCCACCGGCTTGAGCAACACCACCAGCGCCCCGGCTCCGCCCTCGGCGGCGCGGGCCTGGACGAAGGCCAGCACCTCGTTCTTCTGCACCAGCCAGCCCTGCACCTTGCCTTTGAGCACCGGCGTCTTGCCCGGGGAGCCCAGGCCCTTGCCGTGCACCACCCGCACGCAGCGGATGCCCAGGCGATGCGCCTCGCGGAGGAAGCCCGCCAGGGCCTCGCGGGCCTCGTCGCGGCGCAGGCCGTGCAGGTCGATCTCGCGCTGGATGCTCCAGGCGCCTGAGCGCAGCTTGCGCGTCACGTCGAGCCCCACGCCCGGACGGCGGAAACTCATCGCGTCGTCGACGTCGAGCAAGGTGGTCGCGTCGAACTCGTCGGACAGCGCCTCCTGCAGCACCCGCTGCTCGTCGAGCTGGGACTGCACCGGAATCGGCGGCGGCTGGTCCCGCTCGAGCATCACCCGGCCATGGTGGGCCAGGGGCTTGACCGGCCCCGCCGCACGCGCGAAGAGGTTGCGCTCCGCCTCCTCCTTGCGCCGGGCCGCCTCGCGGGCCGCCGCCTCGGCTTCCTCGCGGGCGCGCTGCTCGGCGAGCTGCCGGGCGATCAGCTTCAGGTCCCGCAGGTCCTTGAGCGCGTGGTTCACAGCCAGCCCTCCCGCGCCATCGAGGTCCAGGCGCCGGGCGCCACCACCAGGTGGTCCAGCACCCGCACGTCGACCAGGCGCAAGGCCGCCTGCAGCCGTTCGGTGAGCACCCGGTCGGCCCGCGACGGGTTGACCAGCCCGCTGGGGTGGTTGTGCGCCAGCACCACGGCGGCGGCGCGGTGGTGCAGGGCGCGCTGGACCACCTCGCGCGGGTAGACCAGGGTCTCGTTTAGCGTGCCGCGGAACAGCTCCTCGAGGGCCACCAGGCGCTGCTGCGCGTCCAGGAAGACCACCGCGAACACCTCATGCCCCTTGTCCGCCAGATGCATCTGCACCCAGTGGGCCAGGGCCTCGGGGCTGTCCATCACCGGCCGCTCGGCCAGGCGCTGGCCCATGGCCCGGCGGGCGATCTCGAGCACCGCCAGCAGCTCGGAGCGCTTGGCCGGCCCACCCAGGCCGGGCACCTGGCGCAGGCTGGTGGCGTCGGCCTGCAGCAGCCCGGCCAGCCCGCCAAATCGTTGCAGCAGGTCCTGCGCGAGGGCCAGCACCCCGCGGCCGGCGAGGCCGGTGCGAAGCAGCAGGGCCAGGAGCTCGGTGTCCGACAGGGCGGCCGGGCCCCGCGCGAGCAGCTTTTCGCGCGGCCGGGCGTCGGCGGGCAGGTCGAGGACGGACATGGGGGAGGGGCGCGAAGGGGTGCGAGGGGGGTGACCCGATCGAGCCTAACAGAGCTTTCTACAATGCGGTCATGAGCACCCCCCGCATCGGCCCCGGCGCCTTCCTCACCCTGCATTACCGGATGGCCGGCCCCTCGGGCGACGTCATCAACACCTTCGGCGGCCAGCCGGCCACGCTCACCCTGGGCGCGGGCGAGCTCTCGCCCGCCGTCGAGGAGAAGCTGCTGGGCCTGGAGGAGGGCAGCCGCCACTCCTTCGAGCTCGCCCCCGGCGAGGCCTTCGGCGACCGCAACCCCGAGATGGTGCAGTGGGTGGCCCGCAAGCTCCTGAACGAGCTGGGCGACCCCGATGAGCAGTACAGCCTGGGCGACGTGGTGGAATTCCCCACGCCCGACGGCCTGGGCAGCTACGCCGGCGCGGTGCGCGAACTGCGCCTGGGCGACCAGGGCCAGCAGGAGGCCGTTCTGTTCGACTTCAACCACCCGCTGGCGGGCCAGCCCGTCACCTTCGAGGTGCACGTCATCGGCGTGCTCTGAACCCCCAGGCCCGACCCCCCCATGACCGCCTCCGCCGCCCCCACCGCCGAGATCCTGCTGGCCGAACCGCGGGGCTTTTGCGCCGGCGTGGACCGGGCCATCGAGATCGTCGAACACGCCCTGGCCAAGTTCGGCCGCCCGATCTACGTGCGCCACGAGATCGTGCACAACACCTTCGTGGTCAATGACCTCAAGGCCAAGGGCGCCATCTTCATCGAGGAGCTCTCCGAGGTGCCCCCGGGCGCCACGCTGGTCTTCTCCGCCCACGGCGTGAGCAAGGCGGTGCAGCGGGAGGCGCAGGCGCGCGGCTTCCAGATCTTCGACGCCACCTGCCCCCTGGTGACCAAGGTGCACGTCGAGGTGGCCAAGCTGGCGAAGGAGGGCTACGAGTTCCTCATGATCGGCCACAAGGGCCACCCCGAGGTCGAGGGCACCATGGGCCAGCTCGACGCCGGCATCCACCTGGTGGAGGACGTGGCCGACGTCGCCCGCGTGCAGCCGGCCCAGGTCGAAAAGCTCGCCGTGGTCACCCAGACCACGCTCAGCGTCGACGACGCCGCCGAGATCATGGCGGCCGTCACCGCCCGCTTTCCGCTGGTGCGCCAGCCCAAGCAGCAGGACATCTGCTACGCCACCCAGAACCGGCAGGACGCGGTGAAGGTGATGTCGGGGCAGGTCGACGTGGTGCTGGTGGTGGGCAGCCCCACCAGCAGCAACAGCAACCGCCTGGCCGAAGTGGCCCGCAAGAAGGGCCTGCCGGCCTACATGGTCGACAGCGCCAGCGACCTGCAGCCCGAATGGCTCGAGGGCAAGACCCGCGTGGGCCTCACCGCCGGCGCCTCCGCGCCCGAGGTGCTGGTGCAGGCCGTCATCGAGCGCATCCGCGAGCTGGGCGCGGTGTCGGTGCGGCGCATGGAGGGCATCGAGGAGTCGGTGAAGTTCCCCCTGCCCAAGGGCCTGCGGCTGGACACGCCCGCGGCCTGAAAAAAATCAGGCCCCTGCGGGCCTGAATCCACTTACTCGTTCTCGATGTCCGAGCGGCCGCGGTCCCAGTCCTGGGAGCGCTGGGTCTGCGGCGACTGCCCGCCGCTGCCGCCCTGGGCCTGGCCCCGGTCCGACTGCGGCTGCTGGCGCTGGTTGGACTGGCTGGAGCCTTGATCGCTCGACTGCCGGCCGGCCTGCGGCTTCTGGTTGCCCATCTGGCCACCTTGCTGGCCGCCCTGCTGGCTGGCCTGGCCCTTCTGGTTTTGCTGGTTCTGCGGGTTCTGCTGGTTGGAGGCCTGCTGCTGCTGGCTCCGCTGACGTTGCTGGTCTTGTGCTTCCTGCTGTTGCTGGTTGCGCGGCTCGTTGGGCATGGAAATCTCCAGGGTGCATGAGGAAAGGACCGGACGCCGCCGCCTTGCCGTGCATGTGCAGGTGGCTCGGCGGAGGACGCCCGACGGAATGGCAGGGTAGGGCGCAGCCGCAGGCCGGCTCGCCAGCAGGAACCCCGGCCGGCTGTGGGCGGCCACCGGCGCCGGGCTTGAGGCGGGCCAGGACCCGCCCGCCCCAGATTGCCCGCACCCGCCCGGCCCGGCCGCCCCTGTCCACCACCTAAAATCCCCGGATGCTCGACATCAGCCTGCTTCGCAAGGACCTGGACGCCGTGGTGGCGCGCCTGGCCCCGCAAGAACCCCCAGCCCTACCTCGACGTGGAGGCCTTCCGCCGCCTCGAGGCCGAGCGCAAGACCATCCAGACCCGCACCGAGGAACTGCAGGCCCAGCGCAATGCCCTGTCCAAGCAGATCGGCATGCTCAAGTCCAAGGGCGAGTCGGCCGACGCGGTCATGGCCCAGGTCGCCGCCATGAAGACGGAGCTGGAGCAGAGCGCCGCCCGCCTGGACCAGATCCAGCCCGAGATGCAGGCCCTGCTGCTGGCCGTGCCGAACCTGCCGCACGAGAGCGTGCCGGTGGGCGCCGACGAAATCGGCAACCAGGTGCTGCGCCAGTGGGGCACGCCCCGCGCGTTCGACTTCGAGGTGAAGGACCACGTCGACCTGGGCGAGCGCATTGGCCTCGACTTCGAGACCGGCGTCAAGCTCTCGGGCGCGCGCTTCACCGTGATGAAGGGCCAGATCGCCCGCCTGCACCGCGCGCTTGCCCAGTTCATGCTGGACACCCAGACACAGCAGCATGGCTACACCGAGTGCTACACCCCCTACATCGTCAACGCCGAGACCCTGCGCGGCACCGGCCAGTTGCCTAAATTTGAGGCAGACCTCTTCGCCGCTAAGAAGGGCGGCCAGGAAGGCGAGGCCGCCGCCGAAGACCAGGCGCTCTACCTCATCCCGACCAGCGAAGTCACCCTGACCAACTTCGTCCGCGACGAGGTGCTGGCCGAGGCCGACCTGCCGATCAAGCTCACCGCGCACACCCCGTGCTTCCGCTCCGAGGCGGGCAGCGCCGGCCGCGACACCCGCGGCATGATCCGCCAGCACCAGTTCGACAAGGTCGAGATGGTGCAGATCGTCCACCCCGAGAAAAGCTACGAAGCCCTTCATGAAATGACCGGCCACGCCGAGGCCATCTTGCAAAAACTCGGGCTGCCGTACCGCGTCATGCTCCTGTGCACCGGCGACATGGGCTTTGGCGCCACCCGCACCCACGACCTGGAGGTGTGGCTGCCGGCGCAGAACACGTACCGCGAGATCAGCTCGGTGAGCAACTGCGAGGCCTTCCAGGCGCGCCGCCTGCAGGCCCGCTTCAAGAACGCGGCCGGCAAGAACGAGCTGGTGCACACCCTGAACGGCTCCGGCCTGGCGGTGGGGCGGACGCTGGTGGCGGTGCTGGAGAACTACCAGAACCAGGACGGCTCGGTCACCGTGCCCGAGGCGCTACGGCCCTACCTGGGTGGCCTGGAGCGCTTAGGCTAGAATCTCCGTCTTTCGCGACCACAGCGAAACCATCTTCTCGAATACAGCGGAGCGGTGGCAGAGTGGTCGAATGCGCCGGACTCGAAATCCGGTATACGGTTTCACCGTATCGAGGGTTCGAATCCCTCCTGCTCCGCCAAGAATGCAAAAGGCCCACTGTTTTTTCGGTGGGCCTTTTTGTTTGGTGGTTCTGAAACCGAAGGTCGAGCTTTGAGGTCGCAATGTATGACTGCTACGCAGCGGAAGCGGTCCTTCGCGGCAACCACGTCCGGTGACCGATCTCAACGCGTAGCCGACTTCACCAGTAGAAGCTACGTGAGTCGATGGATCACAAGGTCGGAGCAACCACGGTACACCAGCGACTTTGCGCCTGCGAACTGGGCTTCGCGGGGCGCGAGTCGGGCCTTAACGGCCGTGACCTACCCCGATCGAGAAGTCGTCCGTGTCGGCATCCGTGTGCCCCGGACTCTTTCTCCCCGTGGGCTCACCCCCCATCCGGTGCGCTCGTCGACTTACTCGTGCGACGGAAGACTGCGGAAGTTGAGAATGAGTGCACCGCTGGCGTGCGGCGCACACTACGCTTGCAGTTCGCTATCGAACTCGTTGCGCGAGACCTAATGCGACTCAGGCGGGCTGGCCGACCGTCGATTTGGCGTGCTGCAGTTTGTGGTCCCGCGCCTTCAGCAGGTCCAGGGCGACGTCGACAATCATGTCTTCCTGGCCGCCGACCATGCGGCGCTTGCCCAGTTCGACCAGGATGTCCACGGGCTTCAGGCCGTATTTCTCCGCAGCCACTTCGGAGTGGCGCAGGAAGCTCGAATAAACGCCCGCATACCCCAGCGCCAGCGTCTCGCGGTCCACCCGTACCGGGCGGTCCTGCAGCGGTCGCACAATGTCGTCCGCCGCGTCCATCAGCCGGTACAGATCGGTGTCGTGTTTCCACCCCAGGCGTTCGGCCGCAGCGATAAACACCTCCAATGGCGCATTGCCCGCGCCAGCGCCCATGCCGGCGAGGCTCGCGTCGACGCGGTCGCAGCCTTCCTCCACCGCCACGATGGAGTTGGCCACACCCAGACTCAGGTTGTGGTGAGCATGCATGCCGGTCTGGGTCTCGGTCTTAAGCACGTCCTTGAAGGCACGAAAGCGCTCGCGCACATCGTTCATTCCCAGGGCACCGCCCGAGTCCACCACGTAACAGCAGGTGGCGCCGTAGCTCTCCATCAGCTTGGCCTGCTGGGCCAGCGCATGTGGCGTAGTCATGTGGCTCATCATGAGGAAGCCCACCGCTTCCATGCCCAAGTGCCGCGCATACTCGATGTGCTGCCTGGAAATGTCGGCCTCGGTGCAATGCGTGGCCACGCGCACCACCCGCGCGCCGGCGTCATAAGCGGCCTTGAGGTCGTGGACGGTGCCGATGCCGGGCAGCAGCAGCGTGGCAATCCTGGCGTGCTTGACCACGCTGGCCACTGCCTCAATCCACTCGATGTCGGTATGGGCGCCAAAGCCGTAGTTGAAGCTGCCGCCTTGCAGGCCATCGCCGTGCGCCACCTCGATGGAGTCGACCCTTGCCTCGTCCAGGGCCTTCGCGATCTGCCGCGCCTGCTCGACGCTGTACTGGTGGCGAATCGCATGACTGCCGTCACGCAGCGTCACGTCGGAGATGTAGATCTTCTTACCGTTCATTGAGACTCCTTCAAGCGGCCACCGCGGTGGCGAGCATGCGCGCCGCCATAGCCTCGGCCGTGCGCAGGGCAGCACTGGTCATGATGTCGAGGTTGCCCGCGTAGGCCGGCAGGTAGTGCGCCGCACCTTCGACTTCCAGGAAGATGGAGGTCTTCAGGCCATGTAGGCGGTCGCCCACGCCGGGAATGCGGATCGGGCTGGAGGCGAGGATGCGGTCGAACTGCACCTTCTGCTTCAGGCGGTAGCCCGGCACGTACGACTGCACCTGGGCGGCCATGCATTCCACCGACTCGGCGATCGTTTCCTCGTCGGCCAGCTCGCTGAGCGTGTAGACCGTGTCGCGCATGATCAGCGGGGGCTCGGCCGGGTTCATGACGATGATGGCCTTGCCCTTAGCGGCGCCGCCGACCGTCTTGATGGCCCGCGAGGTGGTCTCGGTGAACTCGTCGATGTTGGCTCGCGTGCCCGGACCGGCGCTCTTGCTGGAGATGCTGGCCACGATCTCACCGTAATGCACCTTCGCCACGCGCGAGACGGCCGCCACCATGGGGATGGTGGCCTGGCCACCGCAGGTGACCATGTTCACGTTGAGCGCGTCCAGGTGTGCCTCGCCGTTCACCACGGGAACGCAGTAGGGGCCGATGGCCGCAGGCGTGAGGTCCACCAGGCGGATACCGGGCTTGAACGTGCGCAGGAGCGCGTCATTGCGCACGTGGGCGCCGGCCGACGTGGCATCGAAAACGATGTCGATGTCGGCGAACACGGGCAGGCGCGCAAGGCCCTCGACGCCTTCATGCGTGGTGGCCACGCCCATGCGGGCGGCGCGGGCCAAGCCGTCCGAGGCGGCGTCGATGCCGACCATGGCGCCCATCTCTATGGCTTGGCCGTGGCGCAGGATCTTGATCATCAGGTCCGTGCCGATGTTGCCGCTGCCGACGATGGCTGCCTTGAGCTTGCGGGTCATCGCCCCTCCTTTGCAGCCGCTGCCGGGGCAGCGACATGGAATCCGGCCCGGCCCAGGCCCTGCATCTCGACTTCCACGTACTGGCCCGGCCGAATCCACTCGGCCTGCGTCGCGCCACCGGCCATGACGACCCATCCGGCCCGCAACGGCTCGCCCGCCGCGGCGGCGAGCCGTGCGGCGGCCACGAGCGAGCGAAGCGGATGACCTAGGATCGCGGCGGTCGATCCCACCTGCACGGCCCGGCCGTCGATGCTCATCACCAGGCCCAGGTTGTCGAACTCGCCCGCAGGTGAATGCCATTGCCCCATGACAAAACCGCTGGAGGACGCGTTGTCCGCGATCACTTCCGGCAGCGAGAACTTGAAGTCGCTGTAGCGCGAATCGATGATCTCCAGCGCCGGGGAAATCGCCTCCACCGCAGCCAGCGCTTCGACGGCGTTTTCCTGGCCGGTGAGGTCCTTCCCGAGGACAAAAGCAAGTTCGGGTTCGACCCGGGGATGCACGTATCGGCTGAAGTCGATCGCCCCCCCTTCCTCCACCTGCATGGCATCGGTAAGGCGGCCCCAGATCACGTCCTGCAGACCCATCTGGACCATCTTGGCGCGGCTGGTGAACCCCATCTTCACGCCCACGCGACGCTCGCCGCGGCCGATCCGTCGCGCGATGGAAGCGGCCTGGATGGCGTAGGCATCCAGCAGGGTCACTTCGCCCTGGGGATCGAACTGCGCGACCGATCGGGCTTGCGCGGCGGCGTCGTCCAGCAGCGCCGCGATTTCCTGAAGCCTGTTCATTGGGTTGCCTCCTTGTCGAAAACGGCACGCACGCTGCCAAGGCCGTGGATGCGTGCCTCGAACACATCGCCCGGCTGCACGGCGACCATCGCGCCCAGCGCTCCGGAGAGCACCACGTCACCGGCCCGCAGCGGAGAACCGAGACGGGCCATGGTGCGCGCCAGCCAGGTGACCGCATGGATCGGGTTGCCCAGGCAGGCCGCTCCCGCGCCAGTGGAGACCGGCTCGCCGCGCCGGGTCATGACCATGCCGCACAGGCGCACGTCGAAGTCGGACAACTTGCGGGGCGTCGTTCCCAGAACGAAGGCGCCCGACGATGCGTTGTCCGCCACGGTGTCGACGAAGCGGATGTTCCAGCCGGCAATTCGGCTGCCGACGATCTCCAGCGCCGGCAGCGCGTAGGCCACGGCGTTCATCACGTCGGCGGCGCCGGGCTGCTCCAGGGTGAGGTCGCGTTCGAGCACAAAGGCGATCTCGGCTTCGATGCGTGGTTGCTGCAAGGCGGAGACGGGGATGGCTTCGCCGTCGCCGTAGTCCATGTCGTCCATCAGAGTGCCGAAGTCCGGCTGGTCGACGCCGAGTTGCAACTGCACCGGGCGCGCCGTAAGTCCGATCTTGCGGCCGACGATCCGTCGGCCCTGTGCGAGGCGGTGCGCGGTGTTGATCGCCTGGATGGCGTACGCATCGGCGGCGTTCATGTCCGGGAAGCTCTCGCGCAAGGGTTCGAGCCACGTGCGGGTGTCCAGGGCGGTGCGCAGGGACCGCGCCGCCGCCTGGTGTTGGTCAGGAGTCATGGGATGTGCTCACGAAGTAAGAGGGAAGCCTTTGCCGTCGCGCCTCATGGCGCGTCCGGGCGACGCAGCGGCTTGTAGGCCACTACCTTGATCTCGATCAGCAGGTGCGGATGCGGAAGCTGGTGCACGGGTACCGTGGTGCGCACCGGTCCGTCGTAGTCGAAGAACGCGGCGTAGACCTCGGTGTAGCCACCGAAGTCGTTCATGTTCACCAAGTACGAACACACCTCGACCACATCGTCGAGATCCGCGTCCATGCTGGCCAGGATGTCGCGGATGTTTTTCAGGACCGCGCGGGTCTGCAGCTGGATGTCCAGGCGGGTCGTTCCGAGCGCATCGGCCTGCGCGCCCTCGAAGGTGCCATCGGGCCGGCGGGAGCTCGTGCCCGAGACGAAGAGGAAGTCGCCGGCGCGCTTGATGTGGGGAAAGCGGCCGCGCGGCATCGCCTTGCCCTGAACCACACGGCCTTGCGTGGCGTCGTTCATGGTTTGTCTCCGATCTCAGGCTGCGCGCGTGCCGGGCACGCGGATGCAGACGTTGGTGATGTCTGAATAGAAGTTCAGCGAGTGCAGACCACCCTCCCGGCCGACGCCGGAGATACCGCTACCGCCGAAAGGCGCGCGCAGGTCGCGCAGGAACCATGAGTTGACCCAGGCCTGGCCGACGCGCATGGACTGCGCCACGCGGTGTGCGGTGTCGAGGTCGCGCGTCCAGACCGACGCTGCCAGTCCGTAGGGCGTGTCGTTGGCCAGCGCAATGGCTTCCTCCTCCGTGTCGAAGGGCGCCAGGTGGCAGATGGGGCCGAACACCTCCTCGCGCATGCAGCGGGCCGACTCGTGCAGCCCGGTGATGACCGTCGGCTCCACCCAGAAGCCCTCGGCCAGGCGGCTCTGCATCGCCGGCACGCCGCCACCCGTGACGAAGGTGGCGCCCTCCTCTCGCGCCAGCTGGAAATAGCCGAGGACCTTCTCGCGGTGCTCCGCAGAAGCCAGCGGGCCCATCGTGGTGGCCTTGTCGGTCGGATCGCCGATGCGCAGCGTGGACACGCGTTGAGCAAGCGCGCGGACGAACGCGTCGAAGATCGGGCGTTGCACGTAGACGCGCTCGGTGCACATGCACACCTGTCCTGTGTTGAGGAAGATGGCGCGCATGAGTCCGTCCACGGCCGCATCGAAATCGCAGTCTGAGAAAACGACTGCGGCGTTCTTGCCGCCCAGCTCGAACGACACCGGCCGCACGTTGTCGGCGGCGGCCCGCATGATCGCGCTACCCGTGCGCGATTCGCCCGTGAAGGTGATGGCGTCGATGCCGGGGTTGGTGGTGATGAACTCCCCCGCCGAGCCGGGCCCGAATCCATGCACGAGGTTGAAGGCGCCCGGCGGCAGCCCCACGCTGTCCATCACCTCGGCGAGCAAAGTGGCCGTGGCCGGTGTTTCTTCCGACGGCTTGGCAACCACCGCGTTGCCGCAGGCGAGCGCCGGCGCCACCTTCCACGTGAGCAGGAGCAACGGCAGGTTCCAGGGGGAGATGACGCCGATGACGCCCAGCGGCTTGCGCACCGCGTAGTTCAGGGCCTGGGCGCCGTCGGGCAGGTCGGTGCGGAAGCTCTCCAGGGGCGCAGTCTTCAGGATGTCCGCGAAGACACGGAAGTTGGCAGCACCACGCGGAATGTCCAGCGTCGAGGCGAGCGAGACTGGCTTGCCGGTGTCCTCCATCTCGGCCTGGAGGAAGTCGTCGAATCGACGCTCGATCTCGTCCGCGATTCGATACAGGAGCGCGGCACGCTCGGGGACGGGCAGGCGTCCCCAGGGGCCCTTCACCGCGCGGTGGCCGGCTGCAATGGCGGCCCGCACCATTTCGGCACTGGCTTCATGCACCTCGGCCACTTGGCTCCCCGTGGCGGGATTGATGTCGGGAAAGCGGCGTTCGCTCTCGACGAACGCCCCTTCGATGTAGTTGCGGTACTGCTTCATGTGGAAATCCTCTAGTGGGGTGTGTGCGCCGACGGGGGCGGACACGAAACTGATCAGCCCTGGCGGGTGTCGTGTCGATCAGCCAAAACGAAATCGATCTCGACGGCGGCCCCGAGCGGAAGTGCGTGAACGGTGACGAAGGTCCGGGCCGGCGGCGCCACCTGCGCAAAGGCCTCGTCCCAGGCGCGGTTCACCTCGGCAGCCGATGCGTTGGCGGCGCAATACACGCGTGCATGCAGGACCTGTTCGGTCGACCAGCCGTGCTCCTCACAGAGCGCGAACAGGTTGGCGAGCACCTGGCGTGTCTGCGCGTGGTCCCCGGCGACCAACTCGCCGCTGCGGGGCGCCAGCCCCACCAAGCCCGAGACGAAGATGCAGCCGGCGCCCTTGACGACCGGGCTGTAATGGAATCGCGGTTGGGGGAGGCTTCGGCTGGTAAGCACGTATCTCACGGCGACTGGCGAATGGCTCATGACGGGGAACCTTCGGAAAAAGGAAGATCCGTTCCCCGGGCCGGCAGACCGGGGGATGGGCTGGAGGGGAGCGGTGGTTCGCCGCGCGCCGCGGGGTGGCACGGCGCGCAGCCGTTGCGTCAGGACTTCAGGTCGAACTGCACGATGGCTTGTCCGGTCCCGTAGCACGGTCCGTAGCCCAGGACCTGCGCGCCGGTCCAGCGCCTAGCCATGCCGCCCAGCAGCCAGTGCAGGTGCTTCATGCCCATGTCGGCCTTGGCCTGGCCGGCGTAGTCCGCAAGGAAGGCGCGCAATTCCTCCTCGTTGCCAGCAGCCATCAGGTCCAGCAGCTTGCGGTTCAGGGCATCGTCGCCGTGCTCGGCGATGTGGTCGTCACGCAGGTCGATGCGCTGGCGGAAAATCGTTCCCGAGAGCCCGCCCACCGCGATGAGCGCCACGCGGCGCCCCAGGCGCGATGCCGCCTCAACAGCCTGCGCCGCCAGCTTCTCGGTGCTCGCGCCGTCGTGATAGAGGTTGTTGGAGGCCAGCACATAGCGCAGCTGATGGGCCGGATCGAGCGCGTTGGCCATGATGATGGTGCCGGTGTCGATCGGAAAGCCGTCGTAGTCCACTGCCTTGGACTTGATGCCCGCTTCGCTGCTGGCCTGCACGCAGGCCGAGGCGAGTTCGGTGTCGATGGAGATGTCGAAGGGCAGGTTGCCGTACTCGTACCAGTTCTCGTCGACATGCACGCCCTGCAGGCGGGGACGCGCCTGCCAGAGCTCGTCGAGGACGGCGAACCATTGGGTGGAGTAAGCGAGGACGACGTCCGGCTTGGCAGCCGCGAGTGCTTGCGCCGCGGCGGCATAGCCCTTGCGAATCGGTTCAAAGGCAGCCACGTCGCCATTGAGCGAAGGCAGGGGATGGCCGGAAACTAGGAAGGATGCAACAAGTGTCATGGGGTTTTCTTTCGCGTCGAGGGGTCAGGCCTGGGCTTCGCGGCGTGCGCCCTCGAGGTTCCACTCCATGACGGCATTGCCCGTGCCGATGACCGTGCCGTAGCCGTGAAGCTCGGCGGGGATGTTCGGGTAGCCCATGGCTGAGTGCATCCAAGTGAAGGCGCCGGACTTCACCTCGGCAAAGGCTTCCTCGATGAATTGCGGCAGCAGCCTGAAGACCTCCTCGGTCTGCCCTTTGCGCATGAGGTCGATCATCCGCATGTCCCATAAGTATCCCGCGTGGCTTTGTGGGTGCTCCTTGGACATGTCTTCCGGCAGCTCGGGCTCCTCATGGAAGTGGTAATGGCACAGCGTGTTGGAGGCCAGCAGCACGGCGCGGCGACCGCTCTTTTCGATGGCGCGACGCGTAGCCTTGCCGAGCAGGTCCATTTCACCTAGGCCTTCCTTGGTGTTCAGGTAGTAGGGCGAGTTGTTGGCCGAGATGCCCACCACCGGGATGTCCCACTGCGGCCGGATCATGTGCAGCGTAGTGATCGTGCCGTAGTCGACCCGGAACTCGGGGTTGCGCATCATCTGGGTGACCAGTCCGTCGGCGGCCGCTTCGGCGCAGCATGCCTCGGCAAGTTCCACGTCGACCTCGAGCGAGAAGTTGTACCGGAAGAGGTTGGGGAAGATTGGATCGACCGACTTGCCCTGGAGCTTGCGGACGCCCAGGAAATGATGGCCCAGCTGCGTGGTCCAGTGCGGCGAGTGAACTAGCAGCACATCGGGCTTGAGCTCGTCGATCGATCGACGGGCGCGTTCGTAAGCCCAGCGCAGCTGCTCCCAACCCCCCTGCGATTTTGCTTCGTTCTGCGGCGGGTTCTCCGCGTAGACAAGGTGCGGCGGATGCGGCGCCAAAAAGCCCGCGACGATCTTTCCTTCACTCATGGTTGACCTCGACACAATACCCAGCGCCAATGCGAGCGCCTCGCCGGCGTCCAGCGGACGCCTAACACCGATTCACGACCCAACGGACCCGCGGCTAGCGGCGTTGACCTACTTTTCCGTTCGCCATTTATGTACGTATACGTCGTAAAAGCGAGTCTATGATTGTGACGCTGACAATGTCAAGCGGGAAACCGAAGGTGCCGACATCGAAGTGCGCCGCGCCCTGGCTCGGTGGTAGTCACATGTGCACAATGCTGGTGCCGCCCGAAGCCTAAACTCACCTCATGTCGACACCGCGTTCCCCTGCTTACCACATGCCCTCCCGCCGGACAGCCAAGGCCAGCGGCAAATCAGACGCCCAGGATGCGCGCGTGTTAATCAGCCCTCCGGTGCGCCAGATCCTGGACGAGTTTCAACTGAGTGACGTGGTGAGCCATCTCCTGCGGAGAGCCCACTTTCGCGCCGAGGAA
>JACCDQ010268864.1_pt1 | contig 15275 bp, 11 predicted proteins | sample 7446031 | NCBI WGS metagenome assembly JACCDQ01 (sample SAMN15323442, study PRJNA562643) | freshwater metagenome | isolation source: river surface water | place: USA:Blue River Watershed | collected 2017-08-17
ACAAGCTCGGATGCGTTTTTGCGGATCAAATCTGACATGGCTTACTCCTCGTCCAAAATCGCGTGAACGCGGAAACGACCGTCTGCGCTGTCTGGCGCACCCGATAGAGCCTCCTGCTGGGTCAGCGAAGGTTCGATGACGTCTTCACGGAAGACATTTGCCATCGGAATCGGGTGGCTAGTTGCAGGGATGTCGCCTGCTACAGCCTTGTTTACGGTTGCCACTGAGTCGACGATCAGCGAAAGCTGCGAGGTCATTTTGTCGACCTCTTCGTCGGTGACCAGAATTCGTGCAAGGCCAGCAAGGTGGCGCACGAGGTCAGGGGTGATTTCAGACATGAATCTCTCTCAAAACGATGGAGTTCGGATTGCTAAAAGTCTACCTGTCGCTCGTTTCGGGCGTGTTTCGGGCACGCTATAGCGTTCAAACACAATCCCCGCCGAGTCTTGGCTCGACCGGTGTCTCTTTATGCGCAGTCGAGAGGCGTCAGTACCCAGGTTAACTGCTCGAGCCAGCGTCATTAGGACCGCAGAGTTGGGTCATAAAATGAACGTGGGGTGGGAAATTGAATTCAAAAAACTTTGTGGCTATCGATTTTGAAACTGCGAACGGCAACCGAGCTTCAGCGTGCTCGATCGGCGCGGTTAGAGTCGAAGGTGGTTTTGTAGTCGACTCATTTTCGTCCCTAATTGCACCCCATCCCGATTTCAATTTCGTGGCGCCATTCAACATGGGCATCCACGGAATTTCCGAACGCGACCTTATTGGAGCGCCGTGCCTTCCAGACATTTGGGACGAATTGATTGAATTCACTGGCAATCTCCCGATTGTCGCCCACAATCTTGATTTTGATGCAGACGTACTGCGCAAAGCTTCGGATTCTTGGGAACTTCCGCGAATTTCAAACCCAGCATTCTGCAGTCTAAAACTTGCCCGTTCTGCTTATCCAGACCTCCTTTCCTTCAAACTCGATTTCTTAGCTGAGATGTGGGGCATCAAGGGTTTGCAACATCACGACGCTCTGTCAGACGCAGAAACTTGCGCGGAATTGGTGCGCTACATAGTCGACAAGAATCCCAAATTCGATGACTTCAGTAATTGGCCGGTCTCCTCGCCTCGCAAAAGAACGCCTTACTCTCCAAGAAATTTGGAAACAGATTTCTGGACGACCGCCAATAAGTACTTCGAGCACGCCGAAAATCGAGTTGCGGGCTACGGATTCACCTTCACTGGCAAAGTGCACCTCGTCCATTCAAGGACTGATTTCAAGGACATATTGGACGGCCTTGGCGCCAAATGGATCGAGAAAGCGAACAAGAACACAGACTTTTTAGTTGTCGGCGACCAGGATTCCCGGCAATTTGCTCCAGGGGAAACACATTCCAAAAATTTTCGAGTGGCACAGAAAATGGCAGACGCTGGGCATTCCCTCGAAATTATCACTGAAAACGACTTCCGCGAGATGCTCCCGGATGACCTAATTACCGAGTTGCTCCAATTGCTTTGAACCAGAGAGTAACGCGGTGAAGTCCGCCTCTGAAATAGTCTTGATACCGAGTTCAGCTAATTTGGCTACCTTAGATGCGCCTGCCTTTTCTCCAACAACAGCGAAAGTAAGCGCACCGCTGACGCCAGATGCCGCCTTACCGCCTGCGCGAATGATGGCGAGTTTGGCTTGTTCACGATCAAAAGTCGTCAAGGTGCCGGTCACGAGAGCGTTCATGCCTGCCAGTGGCCCGTTGAAATCAATCTCAAGCGTTTCACTCTTGGGGTCAACGCCCGCAGCAATCCACTGACCGACGAGCCTCTGATTCTCGGATAGTGACCACCAATCAGAGATGCTCCGAGCGGCCGCATTTCCAACGCCTGGGATCCTTGCGACGTCTTCCGAGGGTGCAAGGAACACCTGTTCCAACGAACTGAAATGTCCCGCCAGCGGTTTGGCAACTTCTGGGCCAATCAGTCGAATGTTCAGCGCGGTTAGGAATCGCCAGAACTCGGATTTTCGAGCCAAGGCAAGTTTCATGAGCAAGCCTGAAGTCGAAATTGACGGGTCGAACTTGCCCCTGAAGTAGGAAATTTGCCCATCAATGTGCATGTTTTTAGGTGCCTTGCGAAGAGCTTGATTCGCCGTTGTTTCCAACAAATCCGATAGTGATAAAGAGAAAAGGCCAGCCAATCCTTTCCATTTGCTTTCGAGAAGGACGTGACCCAATCGCAAAGCTGTCTCAGCGCCGAGATAGCCAGACTTCATGAAATTCTTACGCTTTGTCTCGAAGACTTTGGGTCTTGATTCGCGAGTGTTGTCTTCTTGGGGAACGCCATGCACCTTTAGGAAGTTCTCGTAGTTAATAAGTTCGAATGGAAGTGGAATCGCATTTTCCGCTGCATATAACTCGATGTCATGCCAGGTCATCTCACGGCCAACCTGGTCTAGGTTCAAGCTATTACGGCCGGCGAGGTACTCAAGTTGGGCAACAATTTGCCCAGGGCAGTCGACTTGGTTTTGGCAACGAAGATCGACGTCACCCTCGCTGCTAGGTGCCAGCGTTCCCCCACATTCAGGGCAGTTCGACGGCATGACGAACTCGCGTTCGTTTCCGGTTCGAAGCTCGATCACCGGTCCGAGAATCTCAGGAATTACATCGCCGGCCTTGCGCAGCACGACGGTGTCGCCAATCAGAACGCCCTTGGCCTTGACCACATCCTGATTGTGAAGGGTCGCAAACTCGACGGTCGAGCCAGCAACCTTGACCGGCGCAACCACCGCGTACGGCGTCGCGCGACCGGTGCGGCCGATGCCGATGCGAATGTCGACAAGCTTGGTGTTGACCTGCTCTGGCGGGTATTTGTATGCGATCGCCCAACGCGGAGCGCGTGAGGTGAACCCGAGCTCATCCTGAACTGCTAGCGAATCGAGCTTTATTACAACGCCGTCGATCTCGTGCTCGAGTGAGTGACGCTGAGCAGCGAATTCGTCGATGTACGCCAAAACCGAGTCGACCGAGTCGACCACGCGATAGCGAGGTGAAGTCGGCAGACCCCAGCTGGCGAGCAGCGCATACAGGTCGCTCTGGTTTGCCAGCGGCGCGCCCGAACCGTCCGCCGACTGCCAGGCACCGATGCCGTGCACGAGCATGCGAAGCGGACGCGATGCTGTCACCGCCGACTCCTTCTGGCGAAGCGATCCCGAGGCCGAGTTGCGCGGATTCGCAAACGGAGCCTTGCCTTCAGCAATCAGACCCTCGTTCAAACGGTTGAAGTCTTCGATGGCATAGAAAATTTCACCGCGAATCTCAACAACCACCGGATGCCCGGTGCCATCGAGTCGATGCGGGATGCCCTTGATGGTCATCACGTTGGCGGTGACATCTTCGCCGACCACGCCATCGCCGCGGGTCGCAGCCTTGATCAGAACGCCGTTTTCATAGCGGAGGTTGATGGCAAGGCCGTCAATCTTGAGCTCGCAGAGATACTTCAGCTCACCCTGGTCGGCCGAACGAGCGGCCCAATCGCGAAACTCCTCGTGCGAAAAAACGTTGTCGAGCGACCACATGCGCTCGAGATGCTCCACCGGCGAGAAAGTCGCGCTGGCCGAACCACCAACGGTCTGCGTGGGCGAATCGGCGGTGATCAACTGGGGATGAGTCGACTCGAGCAGTTCCAACTCGTGCACGAGCGAGTCATACTCGGCATCGCTAACCAGAACCGTGTTGCCCTCGTAATAGGCCGCACGCAAGTGATTGATCTGGTCAACCAGCTCTGCATGCCTGCTCTTCGCGGCTTCGAAGTCACTCACGCGAACAGCCTATGCCTCGGCACCGACAGTGCGGTCGATGGTGAATTGCCCGAGCACTCGCGTGCCTAAATAAACGACCGCGGTCTGCCCTGGCGCGACACCCATGAGAGGTTCTGCAAGGCGAACGACCCACTCGCCATCGATGACCGCGGTCTGGCACGCTACAGGGTCGGCGTGAGCTCGAACCTGCACCTCGGCGTCAAACCATTCGTGCGCGTTAGGTTTCGGCGCGCCACACCAAGACATGCGACCACCGGCCAGCTCAACCACTGCCAGCGCGGCGTGAGGTCCGACCACCACTTCTGCAGTCCTCGGGCGAATCGAGAGCACATACCGCGGCTTGCCATCGGGCGCAGGGCGACCGAGGTTCAATCCCTTGCGCTGCCCGACCGTGTATGCCTCTGCTCCTTCGTGGGTGCCGAGAACGTTGCCCTCGGTGTCGACGATGTTGCCGGGGTGTAGCTCGAGGTGCTCTCCCAGCCAATCGCGAGTGTCACCCTCAGGAATGAAACAGATGTCGTATGAGTCTGGCTTTGCCGCAACCGCCAACCCGCGAGCGGCCGCTTCGGCGCGAATCTCATCCTTCGATGCGGTCGCCCCGATCGGAAAATACGCGTGCTTCAACTGCTCGGCGGTCAAAACACCGAGAACGTATGACTGATCCTTGGCGTATGCGTTCGAGCGGTGAAGCTCCAGCTCGCCCGAATCGCCGGTCAGAACGGTTGCGTAGTGACCGGTGCAAACGGCGTCGAACCCGAGGGCTAGTGCTTTTTCGAGCAGAGCAGCGAACTTGATGCGTTCGTTGCAGCGCATGCACGGGTTCGGGGTACGTCCGGCTGCGTATTCGGCCACGAAGTCATCGACGATTTCTTCTTTGAAGCGTTCGCTGAAATCCCATACGTAATAAGGGATTCCGAGAGTGTTGGCGGCTCGCTGGGCATCCATCGAGTCTTCGATCGTGCAGCAGCCACGCGATCCGGTGCGCAGGGTGCCAGGCATGCGGCTCAGCGCTAGGTGAACACCTACGACCTCGTGCCCTGACTCAACAGCGCGTGCTGCGGCAACGGCGGAGTCGACTCCACCAGACATCGCAGCAAGAACTTTCACCTAATGAGTTTAAACTGCTGCATAGACCGTTTCTTGGGGAGCAACGAAATGACATCAAACGAATCGCCGGCCGAGCGCGAGGCGCGCCTTTTGGCCGAGGCCGAGGCCGAGTTCGTCGAAGAACTGACACACCTGAGCCAAGAAGAAATTGCAGCCAAGCCAGAAATCGACCAGCTGAAGCGACCTCGACTCGGAATTGCCGACGCTATTAGCTCCCTATTTCGAATCATCCGCCCTTAGCGAGCGTTCAAGCCGGCTTTTTTAGCCCCAACGTATGCCTCTGGCAACGCAGCCAGCAGCGCATCGACATCGTCATAGGTGGTGTTCCAGCCAAGCGTCACGCGCATCGAGCCGATCGCCTCGTTTTCAGTGCGACCTGTGGCCATAACCACATGCGAAGCACGCGGCACACCAGCCGTGCAGGCCGAACCGGTCGAAATCGAAACCCCAGCCATGTCGAGCAAGAAAAGCAGGCTATCGCCCGTGCACCCGGCGAAGGTGAAGTGCGCGTTGTTCGGCAGCCCAGGCGCATCGGCACGTGTCAAAACTGCATCCGGCGCAATTGATAAAACCCCGGCGATCAAACGGTCACGCATCGCCTCAAACTCGGCGGTTCGGGCCTCTACCTCGGCAACCGCAAGCTCTGCGGCGAGCGCAAACGCCTTTGCCGCTGCAGCATTAAGGGTTCCCGAGCGCATACCTCGTTCATGCCCACCACCGTGAAGCAGCGCGGTCATCTTGGTCGCACGCGACACGATCAGCGCGCCAATGCCGACCGGTCCCCCGATTTTGTGAGCTGTGATGCTCATCGCAGCCAAACCAGAAGCAGCAAAATCAATCGGGATGTGCCCAAACGCGGCAACAGCGTCTGAGTGCACAGGTATGCCGTGTTCTGCGGCGAGCGCAACCACTGCCGGGATGTCACTCACGACTCCGGTCTCGTTGTTGGCCCACATGAGTGAGATTAACGCGACCTCAGAACCTCGGGCCACCAAGAACTCGGCCAACCAGGCAAGGTCTAGTGCGCCGCGCGCATCCACGGGAACAAACGCGAGCTCGGCCTCATCGTGACGCTCGAGCCACTGGCAGGCGTCCAAGATGGCGTGGTGTTCGGTTTCGGCCGTCACGATTACGCGTCGACGCTCATCGGCACCAACGCGCTGCCAATAGAGACCCTTGACGGCGAGGTTGTCGCTCTCGGTGCCGCCCGAGGTGAATACGACCTCGTTGCGGTTGCAACCAACCACAGCGGCCAACTGCTCACGCGCCTCTTCAACCAAACGGCGAGCGCCCTGCCCGAAAGCGTGAATCGAAGATGGATTGCCAACCACGCCAAGGTGATGAGCGAACTCCTCAGCCACCTCAGGACGAATCGGCGAAGTCGCCGCGTGGTCAAGATAAACAGGCATGTTGCAAGCCTATCCAGCCTCTAACGAATAGGCTTTCAAGTTATGTTCACTGACCTCCTGAAGCCAAGCGGCCTCGGCATCACCTTTGATGGTGGCGTCGGCACAATCCGCGTGTATTCAGAGACGGCCGAGAGCATCCGCATGCACATCGTGGCCAACGATGAACCTCGAACCGTGCTCCACAGGCTCGAGCTGATTCAGAGCGAGCCTGGCATTTGGTCAGCCACGGATGCCCTTATCGTTCCGGGCGTCGCATACACCCTGCGCGCTAACGGCCCTGAGAGCCCGAAGAACAAGTTCAACCCGAACATCGATCTAATCGACCCGTATGCGCGCGGCGTAGTGCGCGACTCTGCGCGCGAGTACCACTGTGTTGCAGTGTCAGACGATTTCGACTGGCAGGGTGTCAACAAGCCAAACGTGCCTCTCGACGAGGCCGTCATCTATGAAGCGCACGCGCGCGGCCTAACTCGCGGCAACGACAACATCCCGGACGACATCCGCGGAACCTATGCGGCACTCGCTCACCCTGACACCAGCGGCCACCTCAAGAAGCTAGGCGTGACCAGCGTCGAGCTGCTGCCGATTCAGATGTTTATCTCAGAACCACACCTGATGAAGATGGGCCTGATTAGCTACTGGGGTTACAACGCCATCAACTTCTTTGCCCCGCACCCGCGCTATGCGAGCGAGGCAGCACGCGCAGCTGGACCACAGGCGGTCATCAACGAGCTCAAGACCGCGATTCGTGAACTTCACCGAAACGGCATCGAAGTGATCATGGATGTGGTCTACAACCACACCGCCGAGGGTGGCGGTGGCGGCCTGACCTACAGCTATCGCGGACTCGACAACGCGAATTACTACCGTATTGACGAAAACGGCTGGTATCACGACACCACCGGCTGCGGAAACTCGCTCAACTTTGGCAACCCTGCCGTGCTGCAACTGGTCATGGACAGCCTGCGCTACTGGACCAATGAGATGCAGATCGACGGCTTCCGTTTTGACCTGGCGTCCACCCTGGCTCGCAACGCCGACAACCAGTACGACCCGAATCACCCACTTTTGCGCGCGATTGTCGAAGATCCGACATTCGCGGAAACCAAGATGATCGTCGAACCTTGGGATGTCGGACTCGGCGGATGGCAGACCGGCAACTTCCCGGATCGCTTCAGCGAGTGGAACGATCGCTATCGAGACAGCATCCGTCGATTCTGGCTGAGCGACATAGCAAGCGCCCGCCAGAGCGGCAATCACTGGAACGGCGTGGCCGACCTTGCCACTCGCCTAGCCGGTTCGCGCGACATCGTCGATGGCCCGAGCGGAACCCTGGGCACCGTCAACTTCATCACCGCACACGACGGTTTCACCCTGCACGACCTGGTCAGCTACAACGTCAAGCACAACCAGGTCAACGGCGAGGGCAACCGCGACGGCACGAACAACAACTACTCGTTCAACCACGGAGCCGAGGGTGAGCACGGCGACCCGGTCATTGCTTCGCAGCGCCGCAAATCGATGCGCAACCTGATGGGAACCCTACTGTTCTCAAGCGGCATCCCGATGATTACCGCCGGCGATGAGCGCGGCAAGACCCAGCAGGGAAACAACAACGCTTACTGCCAAGACAACGTGCTCAGCTGGGTCAACTGGAACACCACTCGCCAGCAGGACGACCTCGAGGCGACGGTCGCATACCTCATCACGCTTCGCCGTGAAAACCCTGTGCTGCGCCCAAAGAACTTCGGCGACTTTGACAACGCCACCGCCGAAACCGACATGATCAAGTGGTACAACCGCAAGGGCGAGATCATGAGCGAGGGCGACTGGCACAACCCTGAGCGCCGCACGCTGCTTCGTTACAGCTCGCACCTGAACGAAGACGGCAGTCACAATTCGATGCTGCTGCTTATTCATGGCCGCGAATCTATGAGCGAGATCACCCTGCCTGAGGCACCAAATGCCCGCAAGTATGAGCTGCTGTGGAACAGCGCTCACGAACTGCCACCGACCGAAGTCGTCGAGTTTTCGCCTGGCGAACTCATCGAGGTCAGCGGCACCTCAATCTGGCTTCTGCGCGCCGTCGAATAGCCGGACGGGCTCACGATTCGCGGGTTTTCGCCCGTAAACGTTTACAACGAAGCAGTTAAACCTTTGTTACAGCGAAGGTTTTGGCGCGCCAGCCCCGATAAGTTGGACTCGTGACCAGTGAAATTCGCTACAAACACGATGCTCCTATCGGCCGGTTGCCGATTCTGAATATAACCCCGAGTGTCGAAGGTGGCCGCTGGCCTGCCAAGGCGATCGTCGGCGAAGTTATTCCGTTCTCGGCGGTGGTATTCCGCGAGGGTCACGACGCCCTAGGCGTCGAGCTGCTACTCACCGACCCATCTGGCAACCAGACCGTTCACCGCATGACCGCGGGTGCTCCGGGCAGCGACCGTTGGCACACCAAGGTGCAGCTGACCGAGCAGGGCATCCACAAATTCACGGTTCGGGCATTCGCTGAGGAATTCGAAACCTGGCACCACAACGCAGAGGTCAAGCTAGCCGTCGGTGTTGACGAAGAACTGATGATGCTAGAGGGCATCCGTCTGTTGACTCGCGCGGCAGCCGAAAAGGGTCGCACGAAGGCCAACGCGAAGTTGCTCGTCGAACTAGCCGAGTCGCTGCAAGACACGAGCCGTTCAGCACAGGCGCGCTTCGAGGCAGCCAACGCCGATGCAATCAAGAAGGCCGTTGCCGCGCAGCCGATTCGCGACTTGATCACCCTTAGCGACGAATTCACCATCAACTGCGAGCGCCAATTTGCTGGTGCAGCGGCTTGGTATGAGTTCTTCCCGCGTAGCGAAGGCGCCAAGTTCGACGCCAAGACCAAGACCTGGACCTCGGGCAACTTCAAGACCGCGGCCAAGCGCTTGCCTGCGGTTGCCGAAATGGGCTTCGACGTGCTCTACATGCCGCCGATTCACCCGATCGGTCACGCTCACCGCAAGGGCCCAAACAACACGCTGACCGTCGGACCGCAGGACCCTGGTTCGCCTTGGGCAATCGGTTCGGCAGCCGGTGGTCACGACGCGATTCACCCAGACCTGGGCACCGAAAAAGACTTCAAGGCCTTCGTCAAGAAGGCGAACGAGCTCGGCATCGAGATCGCCCTCGACCTTGCGCTTCAGGCAAGCCCAGACCACCCTTGGGTGGCGGAGCACCCGGAATGGTTCACGACGCGAGCTGATGGCTCGATCGCATACGCCGAAAATCCGCCGAAGAAGTATCAAGACATCTATCCGATCAACTTCGACAACGACCGCGACGGCATCTATAACGAGGTTCTGCGCGTGGTGAAGCACTGGATTTCGTTCGGTGTGAAGATTTTCCGCGTCGACAACCCGCACACCAAGCCGGTGAACTTCTGGGAGTGGTTGATCAACGAGATCAACGCCGAGTTCCCTGATGTCGTGTTCTTGGCCGAGGCTTTCACTCGCCCGGCGATGATGCACGCGCTCGGCAAGGTCGGGTTCCAGCAGAGCTACACCTACTACACCTGGCGAAACACGAAGGATGAGCTTCAGGCATACCTCACCGAGCTCGCCTACGAGTCGGCCGATTTCTTCAGGCCAAACCTCTGGGTTTCGACCCCTGACATCTTGACCCAGTTCTTGCAGTACGGCGGCCCTGCCGGCCACAAGTTGCGTGCGACTATTGCCGCGACCGCTAGCCCGAGCTGGGGCATGTATGCCGGCTATGAGCTGGTCGAGAGCGTTGCCCGTCCTGGCGCCGAAGAACACATCGACAGCGAAAAGTATGAGTTCAAGCCGCGCGACTGGGCTGCTGCCGAAAAGTCGGGTCGCTCGATCGCACCGCACATCACCAAGCTGAATGCGATTCGCAAGGCGCATCCGGCCCTGTTGCAGCTGCGCAATATCGAGTTCCACCACACCGATGACTCGTCGATTCTCGCTTTCAGCAAGCACCTGGCTGCCGAGCACTCCCCGACCGGCAAGGCCGATACCGTCATTGTCGTCGTGAACGTCGACCCGCACTCGGTTCGCGAGACCACCGTGCATTTGGATCTGGCCAAGCTCGGCCTGCCTTATGACAGCAAGTTTGAGGTGCATGACCTGATGACCGACGAGAAGTGGATTTGGTCGGCCGACAACTATGTGCGTCTCGATTCGTTCGTCGAATCGGCTCACGTGCTGCACGTCACCAAGATTGTGAAGGGTTAGCCCATGACCGCACAGGCGCTTCCAACCATCGATGCGAACATCCTCTGGCGCGTCAGCACCGGTTCGTATCACGACCCGCACTCGGTGCTCGGCGTGCACTCGGTCGCCGACGAGAAAGGCACACAGACCGGGTGGGTCATTCGCACCTTGCGCCCGCTCGCCAAGAAGGTCGCCGTCGAACTCGGCAAGACCAAGCTCGAACTCGAACACCTCGACAATGGCGTTTGGCAGGGTTTTGTAGCGCTCAAGGATGCCAAAACTGCGCCTGACTACCGCGTGGTCGCAACCTACGTCGGCGCCGAAGGCGACACCGAGTGGCGAGCCGATGACTCATACCACCACGTGCCAACGCTGACCGAATTCGACCTGCACCTTATCGGTGAAGGCCGTCACGAAGAACTCTGGAAAGCACTCGGTTCACACCTGCATTCGGTCAAGGGCGACCTCGGCGAAAGCTACGGCACCCGTTTTGCCGTTTGGGCACCGAACGCTCAGGCCGTGCGCGTTGTCGGCGAATTCAACCACTGGAACGGCATCGCCCACTCGATGCGCGTGATGGGCTCGACCGGCGTCTGGGAAGTCTTCATTCCTGGCATCGGCGCAGGCACCAAATACAAGTACGAGATTCTCACCAAGGGCGGCAACTGGATCACCAAGATTGACCCACTCGCCCGTCACGCAGAGATTCCGCCCGCGACCGCATCCATCGTCGTTGACAGCAACCACAAGTGGGCCGATGCCGCGTGGCTAGATGCTCGAGCCAAGCGTGACGCGTTGAAGTCGCCGATGAGCATCTACGAGCTGCACGTCGGTTCATGGCGCAAAGACCTCGGCTATCGCGAGCTGGCTGACGAGCTCATTCCTTATGTGCAGGAACTCGGCTTCACGCACGTCGAATTCATGCCGATTTCAGAACACCCGTATGCGCCGAGCTGGGGTTATCAGGTCACCGGCTATTACGCGCCGACCAGCCGTTTTGGTTCGCCTGACGACCTGAAATACCTGATCGATCGCCTGCACCAGGCCGGCATCGGCGTCATTCTTGACTGGGTTCCAGCGCACTTTCCGAAGGATGAGTGGGCGCTCTCGCGCTTTGACGGCCAGCCGCTGTATGAGCACGCCGACCCACGCCGCGGTGAACACCCTGACTGGGGCACCTACATCTTCGACTTCGGTCGCACAGAGGTGCGCAACTTCTTGGTTGCCAACGCGCTTTACTGGCTCGAGGAGTACCACATCGACGGCCTTCGCGTCGATGCCGTTGCGTCGATGCTCTACCTCGACTACTCACGCGAGGGTGACAACTGGCTGCCAAACCAGTTCGGCGGGCGTGAGAACCTAGACGCCATTGCGTTCATGCAAGAGGCGAACGCGACTGCATACCGTCGCAATCCGGGCATCATGATGATTGCCGAAGAGAGCACGAGTTGGGGTGGAGTCAGTGCGCCGACCGATGGTGGTGGCCTCGGCTTTGGTTTCAAGTGGAACATGGGTTGGATGAACGACACGCTTCGGTATGTCGAAAAAGACCCGATGTATCGCAAGTATCACCACGGCGAGCTGACGTTCTCGATGCTTTACGCATACGACGAGAAGTTCATCCTGCCGATTTCGCACGATGAGGTCGTGCACGGCAAGGGCTCACTACTCGCGAAGATGCCGGGCGATCGTTGGCAGCAGCTGGCGAACGTGCGCGCCTATCTCACCTACATGTGGAGCCACCCTGGCAAGCAGCTGTTGTTCATGGGTAGCGAATTCGGTCAGCAGAGCGAGTGGAATCAGGAACACGGCCTCGAGTGGTGGATTCTTGACCAGCCTTCGCACCAGGGCTTGAAGTCGTTGGTTGGCACGCTGAACAAGCTTTATCTCGAGAATCCGGCGATGTGGCAGCGCGATCACGAACGCGAGGGTTTCACCTGGATTGATGGCGGGTATGCCGACGCGAACCTACTGAGCTTCTTGCGCTGGGATGACGCGGGCAATCCGATTGCGGTGGTGATCAACTTTGCGGGTCACCCCCACCACGATCACGTGCTCGGCCTGCCTTTTGCCGGCCACTGGGATGAGATTCTCAACACCGATGCCGTCGAATTCGGCGGTTCGGGCGTTGGTAACTTTGGGCGAATCAACGCAGATGGTGCCGGCAGTCACGGTCAGCCTCATTCGGCACGCATCTCGGTGCCGCCGCTCGGCGCTGTGTGGTTTAGACCTAGCCGTTAACCCAAACCCACTGGCACTGTTGCTCGTACATGAACTGATTGATGCCCTTCATTGCCATCACGCCAGGACCGGCATACGGGTCCCATTGAGGATTAGGCACCTGCACTTGAGTGCACCGTTGCTCATTGTGCCCTGAATTTTGAGTACCACCCTGTTGGACGGAATTATCATTTCCGCTATCCAACGGAGCCGTTGCTAGCGTTTTGCAACCGGAGTTGTAAAGAAGGATATTCGTAGTCTCATGATCGGAATCCGCGATTGCCACATTCGCACCTCCAACGCCATCTGGGATGACGTTTAGCGAGAGAGTGCCACCGTCGCCATACAGCGAGAATTGGCTTGAAGTCGGCGATGTAGACACCGTTTCCCAGTTCGAAGGAGTCAACACAAATTCGTTGAGCGATGTGCAATCTTCCCTAAGTGACTTCACCAGGGCAGCTCTCAGTTGTGCGTCGGTTAGCACTTCGGTCGAACTCGCTGCTGAATTGCCATTGTTAGACGTAGGGACGCTGCAGGCAGTAAGCGAAACTACTACCCCTGCGGCTAGCGTTAGGGCGAGAAAATTTCGAGAAATTGCCATCGGCTTTTAGAAGAACTTGCCGTTACTGATGTTGCGTTGGAAGGTCGCCTCATCCTGCGTTAGGTAGATGATGCCTTCAACCAGGCCGACGATGGCTGGAATGTAGGTCCAGCAGAGCAGGATGTAAACGACACCTGCACCGATCTTGCCGGTGTAGAACTTGTGGATTCCGAGACCGCCTAGCAGGATGCCGAGCACACCAGCGGTGGTCTTCGACTTCACCGAGACGTAACCCTGGCCGTAGTTAGGCGCATACTGTGCCTGTGGCGCAGCCTGAGGAGCGGCCTGGCCAGCAGCAGGAACCGGGGTTCCGCACGATGCACAGAAGCTAGCGCCTGCAACGATCTGGTTGCCGCAATTTGAACAAAACATGGAATCCCCCCAAGGTGATAAGTGAACTTAGCGTGCCCAAAGAGTATCGCAGAAGACTGAGAGTGTCCGATATAAACCACATGGGGCTCGCGAAGATTCGCGAACCCCATCGATTTTGGCTCAGAAGAAAGCCCCTCAATGGTTACTTCTTTGCCACGTTTACCTTTACGTATGACATCGTTTTGCCATTCTTAATGCCAAGCAGGTAGGTGCCCGCCTTGGTGAACTTCACTGGAGGTAAGATAACCGCACCAGTGGCAGCCGCCTTGCGAACGCCCACGTTGATGCACGTGCTACCCGACTTTACGCAGGTGAGCAGAATTGCTCCCGCGCGGAAGCCCGTTGCCTTGATGGCGACGGCTGCATTTAGTTTCGCCTTGACCGTGTTGGCCTTTGCTGCAGTTTGCTTAGCAGACGCTACCACTGTGTTGGTCACCTTGGTCGAGCCGGTTAACAGGATCACACCACTCACAATCTTTCCCGGCGAAGGCAAGACCAGGTTCTCGAAAGGATTCTGCGGCACCACAGTAACCGGTGGAACAACTACAGGGTCTTCCACAATCGGAGGCGTCACTACTGGCGGAGTCACGACTGGAGGTGAGACTACAACCGGTGGAACTACAACTGCCGAGACCACAATGGTTAGCACCGATGAGGTTACTGGCAAGTAGGCAGTATCACCCGCGCGAGACACCGTGATCATGCAGTTACCTGGTGCGACGGCTGTGACTACTCCTGACGACGAAATCGTGCAAATGCTTGCGGTTGAGGTTGCATAGGTGTTTGGCTCTGAGGTGCTTCCTCCGGTTACAGCAATCGTTACAGTCTGACCGACCGTCACCGGACTAGCAGTTGCAACCAACGCCAGCTGACTAGCTCTGCCTACGCTCAGTCGCAAGGCGTAGCCGTTGTTGCTAGCCGCGAGAAGTTTGCCAGAACTCGTGTAGCGCAACTGATTTGGTGAAAACTGGTAGTCAGGAGCGTATGCCTCGCTTACAGCCTTGGTGGCAATGTCAATCTCCAGGAACTTGTTTAGTCCTCCACAAGCAACGTAAAGACTTGCGTTCGCGTTTGCCGCAATGCCCCATGGGTCGCAACCAGCGGGCATAGCCAGCCAGTTTTCGGTGAACGTGGCCGAACCCGCGGCATACTTTGCGATGAAGCCGTTTGAATCGATAGCTAGCGTGTAGACATCATCGTTCGATGTGATAGCCAACTGCTGAGACCATGAACCATTTGCGTTGGTCATTACGTCTACCGAAGAACCATTAGCAGCCACACGAGTGAATTTAGTGTTGTACCAGTCAGCAATGTAGAGGTTGCCCAGAGAATCCATCTGCATGTCTGCGGCGCAGGAGTCCGCTGGCAGCGCTGCCAACTTGCTCATGGTTCCATCCAGAGCGATCTTTGTAACCTGGTTGGTTGCGGCATCACCACTACAACCGGCAACGAAGACCTCACCAAGCGTGTTTACGGCAATGCCAGAAATGTCGGTCGGTATTGTCTTCCAGACAGGAGAAACAACACCGGCTCGGGTGATCTTCGTGACAGTGCCA
>JACCDQ010020518.1_pt1 | contig 15273 bp, 15 predicted proteins | sample 7446031 | NCBI WGS metagenome assembly JACCDQ01 (sample SAMN15323442, study PRJNA562643) | freshwater metagenome | isolation source: river surface water | place: USA:Blue River Watershed | collected 2017-08-17
AAAAACCATGAACAAATCACTATTTACCGCTGCCGCGATTGCGTTGGTAGCTGCCTCGTGCTCGAACAAGGCCGAAGAAACGGAAGTTGCTGCTGCGACTTCATACACCGTAGACGCTGCCGCTTCTACCGTAGAATGGAAGGGCGAAGTTGTCGGCGTATATGGCCACAACGGAACCGTTAAACTCACGTCTGGAAACGTTGAAATTTCAGACAGCGTCATCACTGGCGGAACGTTCACGATTGACATGACCAGCATTTGGCCTACGGACAGCGCGTCGTACAAGGACCAAGACGGTGGCCGTGCTACCGACCTCGTTGCCCACCTTGCTACCGACGACTTTTTTGGCGTAGACTCGTTCCCAACGGCAACGTTTGAGGTGGTTAGCGCAGAAGGCTTGAACAAAGTGAACGGCAAACTGACCGTAAAAGGCGTTACCGTTGACGAGCAGCTCGAAATCAGCAACCTGCAAGTTTCTGAGGCTGGTGCCACGTTTACCGGAACCTTGGTTTTTGACCGCCAGAAGCACGGCGTTAGCTGGAAGCACTTTGTGAAAGACTACGTTCTTTCAGACGACATCACGATCACCTTCACGGTAGTCGCTACTCCGGCCCTTTAATTGGCCCAGGACTTCGAACCAAAAAGCCCCGCCCAACGGCGGGGCTTTTGCGTTTAACTTGGGTTCATGCAAGAAGGTATTGCGCTGATCTTTTTGGCGGCAGGCAACAGCACGCGGTTTGGACGCCCGAAGCAACTTGAGCCCGTTGGGCCGAACGGTGAGAGCATTATAGAGTTGAGTGTCCTCGATGCTGCTCGAGCAGGATTTAGCCAGGTCATCGTTGTGGTGAAGGAAGAGCACCTAACCCTTTGGAAGACGAAAAAATGGACGCTTCCGGTGCATTTCTGCGTTCAAAAGGTGGCGAATGGCACAGCGGACGCGTTGCTGCTCGGCATGGCTAACGCCGCTTCCTTGGGCTTTTCAAGGTGGGCGGTAGCCAACGGCGACGACTACTATGGGGATCTTTGGCGTACCGCATTCGAGCTCGCCGCACAAGGCTGGACGGGATCCCTCGCCTACCCCCTTCAGCGCGTATGCAGCGCTACGGGATTGGTGAATCGAGCAGTGCTTCACTGCAGCGGCGAAGGTTCGTTACTTCGCATTGAAGAGCGACTAGGCATTGCCCAAGTGGATCCGATAGTGCAGGAAAATCCGCTGGTATCCATGAACGCCTGGATCTTTGACCAGCAGCTGCTCGACGTGGGTTCAACCGCCCAGCGTGTCGGTTTAACGTGTGAATTTGGAATCCCCGACTTAATTCATTACGCACTAAATCAAGGTATTGAACTAAAGGTGCGCGCTGCGGGAACCACCTGGATCGGGCTTACCTATACCGAAGACCGCGAGGCAGTTTTGGCGTATTTTAACTCCCGCAACTAATAATCATACTGCCAACTATGGAACGCAGGCATTTTTTGCGCACCGCCGGTATCGCCGCGGCGGGTGCGGCCCTCCTACCCTCTTTTGCCTACGGAATGGCGCCCGTCGGACGCGATCGAATTCGGGTTGGGTTGATCGCCACGGGTCTCCGAGGTCAAAACCACCTTGAGCTGATGCTTCAGCGCTCCGACGTAGAGGTTGTCGCGATGGCCGACCCCCAAGTTCACATGCTGCAGCAGGCGCTTGCCATGGTTCAGAAGTCCGGCAAAAAAGCTCCAAAGGCCTACGGAAACGGTCCACAGGACTTTCGCCGCATGCTGGAAAAGGAACTTCTTGATGCGGTATTTGTCAGTAGTCCATGGGAATGGCACCGCGAGCACGGTATCGCGGCCCTCGAAGCCGGCGTGGCCGTGGCCATGGAAGTTGGCGGGGCTCTAAGCATTCAAGAATGCTGGGATTTGGTCGACACGAGCGAGCGAACGGGGGTTCCGCTCATGGCTCTAGAAAACGTGTGCTACCGACGCGACATCATGGCCGTGATGAATATGGTCCGCAAGGGCATGTTTGGCGAACTGGTGCACGGCCAGGGGGGCTACCAGCACGACCTGAGAGGCGTACTCTTCAACGACGGCCAAACACCGTACGGAAAAGGCGTGGAATTTGGCGCAGAAAAGGGCTACAGTGAGTCGCAGTGGCGAACCGACCACTACGTGAAATGCAACGGGGAACTCTACCCTACCCACGGATTGGGCCCGGTCGCGTTGATGATGGACGTGAACCGCGGAAACCGTTTGACGCATTTGACCTCCATGTCAAGCAAGGCGCGTGGACTGCACGACTACGTGGAACGCCTGGCCGGTGCCGATCACCCCAATACTAAAGTTGCCTTCGCCCAAGGGGATGTCGTGACCACTACCATTGGTTGCGCGAACGGCGAGACCATCGTGCTCACCCACGACACGTCGCTTCAGCGCCCGTACAATTTGGGTTTCCGCGTTCAAGGCACCCGTGGCATTTGGCAGGACTTCGGTTGGGGCGGACTCGATCAAGGCCACATTTATTTTGAGGATTCGATGAAGCACAGCCACCGCTGGGCGAACACCAAAGAAATTTTAGAGGCCAACGACCATCCGCTATGGGCCGCGAACGCCGCGGCCGCGGCAGGAGCCGGCCACGGGGGCATGGACTACTTCGTAGACAACGCGTTTATTGAGTGCATAAAGCTCAAGGAACCCTTTCCGATGGACGTGTACGACTTAGCGACCTGGTACGCCATTACGCCGCTGTCTGAAAAGTCGATCGCAGAAGGGTCCGCGCCGCAGGCAATTCCTGACTTTACGCGCGGAACCTGGGCGAATCGCCCTCCGATTTTTGGTCTGCATGACCGGTATTAATTGGGCGGACTGGGGACTGACCGAACCGATCTTGATGGAACCGGTGAAGGGCGGCCTGATCAATACCAGCCTTCGGGCAGAATGGGCGGACGGCTCCGTTCGGTTCGTTCAGCGCGTCAACCTTGAGGTATTTCAGGACCTAGAGGCGATTGAAGCCAATCTACTGCTTGCGCTGGACCATCCAATTCGAAACCTAGCCGTGCTTCCCGTTTGCCGGAGGGACGGCCGAATTCACAGTACAGCGGGATGGCGCGTGTTCCCGTGGGTGGACGAAACCAAATCTCCGCTCCAAAACGGCCGCGAACTGGGGGCCTACTGGGGCCAATTCAATGCCGTACTGAATTCGACGGCCACGGGCTGGCGGACGGTACTGCCGAACTTTCACAGTGCGCACGTTCGCTGGAACCAATGGCAGGCGGTTCGCGAGCGCACTCCTGCCTCGTTGCTGGCGTGGCGCGCAACGCTGGAAGCGTTGGCGCCCTCCATGCTTGGACTTGAAGCACAGCTCCCGAGTGCGGTGCAGCACCACGACGCCAAACGGAGTAATGTGCTCCATTCTAAAGATGGACTTAAGGCCATCGACCTCGATACGGTTCAAGTTGGTTACCTAGGAAGCGATTTTGCCGATTTGGTCCGCAGTACTGCTGCGCTTCGGGCAGAGGATGATCCAGGTGAAAATGCGGCCCGTCCCGAAGCATTTGAAGCCGTTTGGGATGGCTACGCGTCGGAATACGAGTCCGCCCAAAAGCACGCTTCAACGGTTCGGCAAATGCCCGGATACCTTACCTGGATTCAAGCGCTTCGCTTTGCCACCGACGCCGCATCGGGGAATCGCTACTACCGCACGTCGTTTGAGGGCCAAAATTGGCAACGTGCTCAAAATCAGCTATCGCTTGCCAAAAGCCTGATTAATATCAGGTAATAGCGGTTTTTTTATTGATTTTAATCATAGGGTGACCGGGGTCACCTAGGAAACCTTTGGTATACCAAAAAGGAATGCCATGAACCGATCAATTGCGATTTTAGCCATAGGATTATTTAGCTCAACGGCTTTTGCCCAAGTAAGTGCCAAGATGAGTATCAATGGCACCAGCAACCTACATGACTGGCAGAGCCGCGTAACCAAATCCAGCGTCAAAATGGATTTGGTGCGAACCGGCACCAACGTAACCGACGTTCGGTCGATTCGCGTTACGGTTCTGGTGAAAGGAATCGACAGCGAACACGATTTGATGGACACCAAGACCTATGAGGCATTTGAGTCAGCTAAGTACCCAGAAATCACGTTTTCGGCGACCGACATTCGCTTGAATTCGGGCACCGCGGTGATGACCGGCACACTGAGCATGCACGGCAAAAGCCAGCCTGCCACGCTCAAAGCGACCTACAAGGTGGCTGACGGGGCGCTTCAGCTCAGCGGAAGCCATTCCATTGACATGACCGCGTTTGGCATGACTCCACCTACTGCCGTGATGGGCACCATCAAAGTCGGCAAGACCGTTTCCGTTAAATATGATGTCTCGTACCCTTTATAATTCACTAGCAGTCCTAAACTTAACCAACCTCCCTATGAAAACTCTTTTATTTTGGACCACGGCCGCGCTTAGCCTACAGATGGCGGCGCAGCAACCAGAAATTCAGTACTTCCGCTACCGTGACCAGCGCGGCGTGAATGTATTCGAAACCACAAAAAAGAACGACGTCCGGTTTGACGGGGTTAAAGTCCGCATTGGCGGCAACTTTGCCCAGCAGTTCCAAGCGATGACCCACAGCAACGGTTGGGCTAGCGACCAGTCCATTCCTGCACTGTACAAAGTGACGCCTGGATTTAATAACGCTACGGCCAACTTGAATTTTGATGTCCAGCTCGAAGACGGTATTCGTGTAGCGCTTGAAAACTACATGTCTGCGCGCCACCACAATGAATTCTGGGTTAAGGGCGGCTACATTCAAATGGATAAGCTACCCTTTTTGGGCAATCCTGATTGGTACACCAACCACTTCACTACTCGAATTGGTCACTTCCAGCCGAACTACGGCGACATGCAGTTCCGCCGCAGCGACAACGGCAATGCCATGTACAACCCGTTCATTGAAAACAGCTTGATGGATGCCTTCACCACGGAGATCGGCGGTGACCTGCGCTACGAAAGCGGACCGCTCTTTGCCGTCGTAGGTATGACCGCGGGCTTGATTTCTGGCGATATTGCCGACAAGGGCTATGTGAAAGCTACTGGCGCAAGTGACTCTATTCAGCTTAAAAAGGGCCCATCGGTTTTGGCCAAGATTGGGTACGACGAGCGAGTTTCTGACGAAGTGCGCGTACGCTTGACTGCCAGCATCTACCACAATGCCCTGACGAGCCGCAACACGCTTTATGCAGGCGACCGCGCAGGTTCACGCTACTACATGATGCTCGAGCCTGCCATGAACGGTGCCGTAGCTTCTACTGCGACCACGAACTTCACTTCAGGCCGCATCAACCCAGGCTTTACCAACCAAGTTACCGCGGTGATGATCAACCCGTTCGTTGAATTGGGCGATTTGGAACTCTTCGGTATGATTGAGTTCGCCCAAGGTGCAAGCACTGGCGACCTGATGAACGTAGACGGCGTATCTACTTTTGAACGCCGCGCAGTGAGCCAGTACATGGCCGAAGCGCTCTACCGATTTGCAGACGATCAGTTCTACATTGGCGGACGCTACAACACGGCCTCTGGTCAGTTCTACACGCAGAAAAACTACGCTGCCGACGCTAGCCTTGGCAACCAGCGCGTAGATCGTTTTGAACTCGGCGGCGGTTGGTTTATGACCAAAAACCTCTTGATCAAGGCGGCGTACATCAACCAGAACTACAAAGGTTTTGACCTTAAGACGGCCGGACTTTTGAGCGACGTGCGCAACAACGGCGCGTTCAACGGAGTGATGCTTGAAGCCGTAGTCGGATTCTAACGTACCTCCTTCAACGAAATTCCGCCAGGCCCTAACAGGTCTGGCGGTTTTTTTTACCTCGAAACCGGTTCAAATGGTAAGTTGAACTGTACGCGGAGTTCGTCTGAAACCGCTACTGCACCAGCCATCTTGCGCGGCGGAACCAAGTTAAACTCCGAAAAAGTTAAGGGAACAACCCCACTCAGGACCAAGGCACGGTCGGTTAAATTGTACCGAAAAGGAACACGGTACGAGCGACGGAGCCCGGCAAGCACGACGTGGATTTTGCAGTAGCCGTCCCGCTTAATTCGCGGCAGTCGTTGAAATTCAATGGACTCTAGTTCAAACTGAATTTCAGGGAATCGATCTTCACGCAGCGTTTGGCATACATCGCGGTTCAGCATAGGGTTGCCACACGCCAGTTCGCGCACCGCGACCCGCATTGGAGGGCCTTGAAACGTGACGTAGGTCCCGTTGCGGTCCGCGTAAAGTGGGCCATTGAGCAGGATTTTAGTGGCGTCGCACCGAAAATCGGCCACGTTGCTCGAACCAAATACGTGGACGGAAGCAGAGGCTGCAAGCACAAAATCTGGAACGTGCTGGGCCGCCACCGCGGTGCAGAACCAAAGCGGGGTCAGCAACAGCGCCTTTTTCACCGAAGAAATCATCGGTTAAAAGTACCGGTGGTTAGCGCTTTTTCGGTAGGTTTGGACCATGAAGATCGAAGTACCCGTTCAGGTGATGCCGCGCGACCAGTTAGGGCGTGAACACCAACAGCTTTTAGACGAAGCGTTTGACGCCTTGGACCGCGCCTACGCGCCCTACTCGAACTTTCGGGTTGCAGCCGCAGTGCGCTTGACGTCGGGCGAAACATTAACGGGTACCAATCAAGAAAATGCGTCCTACCCCGTGGGAATCTGCGCGGAACGCGTGGCGTTGAGCACCGCAAACAGCTTGGTATTTGATGCTGCAGTCCAAGCCATGGCTATCGTTTACCGTCCTGCTTCCGGCCCGGGCAACGTGCCGCTTGCCCCCTGCGGAATGTGCCGCCAAGCCTTAGTGGAGCAGCACGCGCGCCAAGGCCACGCTTTTGAACTGGTCATGGCGGCCGAGCACGGCGACGTTTGGTTGGTACCCGACGCCAGCAGCTTACTGCCGCTTGCCTTTACCCCCTCAGACCTCGGGTGATGCTTCCTGAGTTCGGACCAAGTATTTTTTCGGAGATGACCGCGCTGGCCCAGGAGCACAGCGCAATTAATCTTGCCCAAGGTTTTCCGGAATTTGGCCCCGACCCCGCACTGCTGGACGCTTTTCACGAAGCACTTCGCACGGAATCTGCGCAGTACGCACCGATGCCGGGACTACTTTCCCTCAGGATGGCCATTTCAGCAGACCAAGAGCGACGCAACCACTTGGCCTACGACCCGGCGAATGAAATTACCGTGGTACCGGGGGCAACCTTGGGTATTTTTATAGCACTCCAAGCACTTACCGGGCCTGGCGATGAGGTGATCCTTCTCGAGCCGGCGTACGACGCCTACCGTCCTGCGGTTCTCGCCGCGGGCGCCCAACCGGTTGCGGTGCCCCTGGAATACGGGGCAGACGGCTTCAAGGTCAACTGGGACCGCGTGGCCTCGGCCATTAGCCCACGCACCAAGGCTGTGTTGGTGAACACACCTCACAATCCTACCGGCATGATCTGGTCTGGAGCCGACTGGGAGCGATTGGCCTCCCTACTTCCCGACCACGTGCTCGTGCTGAGTGACGAGGTGTACGAAGCAATGGTGTTTGACGGGTATTCCTTGGAAAGCGCACACCACGTGCCTGAGTTGCGCGAACGGAGCCTTCGGATTTTAAGCTTTGGCAAGACCTACCACGTCACCGGCTGGAAGCTAGGTGCGGTCCTCGGCCCTGATAACCTGTCTCGCGCGCTGCGCAACATCTACCAGTTTGCTGCCTTTTCGGCTTCCACCCCCACGCAGCACGCCGTTCAGCGTTTTTTAGTATCCCATCCGGATTATGCCAAAGGTCTGCCGGAGTTCTTTGAGCGCAAGCGCGAAGTGCTCGCGGAGAGCTTGGCCAAGACGGGATTCCGCCCTATTCCCACGCGAGGAAGCTATTTTATACTCGTGGACTATTCTGAAGTCAGCCAAAAAAGCGACCGCGCACTGGCCCATCAGCTCACCGCCGAAGCGGGAGTGGCCACCGTACCGCTCAGTCCGTTTTTTATGGGAACCCCACCCGAATACCGGCTACTTCGCCTATGTTTTGCCAAAGAAGACGCGACCCTTCGTGACGCGGGTCACCGACTCTCCGCCTGGCGTCCGTCGTACCTTTAGGGCATGAATCAGCCCCGTATTTTCAGCATTGAGGGCATGCACTGCGGAAGCTGTGTGGCCCGGATTACCAACATCGTGAAGGCCCATTCCGCCGTACAAACGGTTACCGTGGATTTGGCGGCCCAACAGATGGAGGTGCGTGCAGACCCCAACTTCAGCGATGCCGAAATCGAAGCCCTGGTAGCCTCAGCGGGTGACTACCGTGCAACGGCCAAGGCGAGCGCGCAACCCATGCCGGAAATCGCGTACGAACCCCGAGGGTTTTGGGCAACCTATAAGCCGTTGTTCATTTTGGCGTTGATGCTGGCGGTGGTTCCCGCCGTTGCCCTCGGCACCGAACTCCGTCTTCACGAATGGATGCGCTGGTTTATGGCCGGGTTCTTTCTGAGTTTTAGCTTTTTCAAGCTACTGGACGTCAAAGCCTTCGCGGATTCCTACCGGATGTACGATTGGATCGCCAAAATGATCCCAGCTTGGGGCCTCGCCTATCCCTTCATTGAATTTGGGCTCGGATTGGCCTATGCCGCCAACTGGAACCCTGAGTTAACCCACGGCACCACCTTGGTGTTGATGCTGGTTAGTGCGGGCGGCGTTATCCAAAGCAATCTTCAGAAAAAAGCCATTCGCTGCGCGTGCCTCGGAACGGTATTTAACCTCCCGATGAGCACCGTGACGGTGGTCGAAGACTTGAGCATGGCGGCGATGGCGGCGTGGATGCTCGCGGGGTACTAGTCGCTAGTTACTCGTTGTTAGGTCTTATCCGACGTCCGTTGATACGACCACGATGGTTGATTGGTCACTTCTTGCTGTGTTTAATGGTGAATCCGTAGTTAAGCGACTTCGTTTCATTGGCAGCCAGGGTGACCGTCCACGTTAAAATTCCGGTCTCCTCGTTTCGCTTTGCGCCGGCCCAGTCCGTGTCAATCACTTGAATTTCGCTGGAGCGAGAAACGGGGCTGCGGTCTTCAACGGTGATCGTAATGGTTTCCGCACGCGGATTGACGAGTTGAATGGAGCAGCTGTGGCGCTCGAGGCGGCTTGCAAGCTTTCGCTCCGAGACCACTTTGGTGTCAAACGTCGCACGCACGCGCTGATCCTCCCCAAGGGCCACGTCGAGGGTGTCGGAATCGCGGCTGCTCGGAACGTCGTCTTCATTCACGAGCTGGCCGCGGTAGTAGGTTTGGCAGGGCGCAGCGAGCGCAGTTTGCTTACCCCATTCCGGGAACTCCGCGAGGGCAAACACAGATTCCTGTAGGCGCGGAGCGCTGTAAAACGTGAGGTTAGCCAAAAGCTTCGTTGCGTTCAAAACAACCCGCTCGACCACGTTTGCATGAAGCGTTAGCGGTTCGTTCAGCGGGAATTCCATTGCAACGCCTTCGTCTACAGCGGATTTTGATCGTGCTACATCGTCGTTGGTAAACGAACGGGTGTAGACTCCGTTACTTGAAATGGCAGCTAAATTCAATTCCGATTCAACGAACATCGGTTGTTCCCCCAATACCCAGGGCTCAAGTATGGGCTTGTCTCGATTAATGCCTAGGTACCCCGTCACCAGTCTCGCCGGAACCCCTACCCAATCTCGCCCGGTACCTTGACGGAGGTCCGCATTGAGAATCAGCTCCGAAGCACCGCGTTCGTCCACGTTGAGCGTGTAGCTCGGCGACCACCGGACGTCGGGATCGAGAATCTGCAGTTCCAGCTTGGCTCCTCGAGCGCGTTGCTCGAGTTCAAGTTCTAAGACCGATTCCTTTTTTGGGTACTTGGCTTCGCGCTCCGCTCGCAACCTTTCGAGTTCCGCGTGCCTGGCCTCAATGCTTGCGATTCGAACTCGAAGGTCGCGTTGGCGGTCCAAAATCTGGGTCAAGCGGGAGTTCCAAACGTCGAGGTTGGCCGCCGTTGCAGGACTCGCAGCCACCGAAGTCGTCAGCAGGTTTTGCTGCGCTACAAGGAGTCCGAGTTGGTGATGGAGCTGCTCCAACGCCTTGGTGGATGAATCCGATTTGGCCTCGAGCCGCTCGAGTTCCGCATCGGGAACCAACCTGGTGTGCACCGACCAGGTGCGCGAACGAACCTGTGTGCCGGTGGCCCAAATTAATTCGCTGCCCTGCTGGGGCGCACCCAATCCATGAATGCGAACCGTTTGACGCCCGGACCCTTCAGGCAACGAAACCTGATAGGTCAGCAGCGACGCATGCTGGTAAATTCTAGCCTCCTGCAGTTGCGCCTGAACCGGCGTTTGGGCCGCAGCTCCAATCCCGACGAGGCAAAGGGCCAAGGCCCCAACGATTCGCTTTTTCATACCTCCAATTTACTTAGGTTTGCAGGAGCATGTACAAAATCCTCGCCGTGTTTGCCGCAGCCGCCATCTGGATTGGGTTTTCCGCTGCGGACCACCCCATTCATTTGGCTTCCCACGAACTGACGGCGAACGACCGACGCACCGATTGGGTGATTAAACTCTTTACCGACGACCTTGAAGCAGCCATAACCCAGGCCAACCCAGGCGTCAAGGTGCGTTTAGAGCGCGCAGAGGACCAAAAACTAATTTCAGCCTATGTGGCGCGCCGCCTTGAGGTGGTACGGGGCCGAAAGCGGCTCAACCTCGTTTTTGACCGAATCACCTACCAGCCGGACGCGGTCGAAATCAGGCTCCACGTGGACGCTGGCCTTCCGCTTACGGTGACCGACCGGTTGCTGCACGATCAGTTTGACGACCAGCGCAATGTGTACTTTGTGCGCGGTCCCCAAGGACGCCTCGACGCCCTGAGTACGCCGGGCAAACCCCAAATCCAACTCCGCTACGCCAAATGACCGTTCCTGTTTTTGCCGAACTCGGCTTTTTCCACATCCTCGACCCGGAGGCGTGGGACCATTTGCTGTTTGTAGCTGCGCTCGTGGCTCCTTTTGCCCCAAAAGACGCTCGATCTTGGCTCGGAGCGCTCACCGCGTTTGCCGTGGGCCACACCGCTGCAATGGCCAGCCAAGTCGCCCTTCAGCTTCCTTTACCGGAACGCGCGGTTGAGGGCGCTGTACTTGCCACCCTCGTTTTTACCGCCGCCCGAGTGGTGTGGTTCAAAGGCTCGATTCGCCCTGCTCGAGGCTGGTGGAGCGCTGAACTTGCCGTAGCCGCCTTGTTTGGCGTCGTGCACGGCCTTGCGTTTGCCAAAGATCTCGCCCCGCTCCTGCCGAGCGACACTGGCGCACTTTGGGCTTCATGGGGATGGTTCGCCTTGGGCATCGAACTCGGGCAGTTGACGGTAGTTGCAGGGGTGTTTGTGCTCCGCGCTGCTTCGTCGGCACGCCACTACAGCCCCAAGGATTTTGCGCTAGCCCTGAGCGCGCTATGCCTCGGTATTTCGCTACATTTGGCCTCTCAATGGTATTTAGGATGAAGAACACTCCCACAATTTGGGCCCTCGGCCTGCTTTCAGCTTCGGTAGCACTGAGTGCACAGCACGTGCCGGCCGACCGGCTGCCCCACAGCAAGTTCCGCCAGTTAGAAGAAGAGCTACCGACGCCCAACAGCTACCGAAATGCGGCGGGCGCACCAGGACACGCCTACTACCAAAACCGCGCAGACTACGACATTCAGCTTAGCCTCGACGAGAAAACCCATGTGCTCACTGGCAGCGAGTGGATTACCTACCGCAACAACAGTCCTGACGCGCTTTCGTACATCTGGGTTCAGCTCGACCAAAACATGATGAAGCCCGGCTCGATGACCGACTTGAGCAAAAAAGGTGCAATCCCATCATCGATCACGCCTGAGCAAATCAGCGAGCAGTACGTCGATAAATACCAAGGTGGATTTACCGTCACCGAGGTGAAGTCGGCCACCGGAACCAAGCTTCCCCACGTGATCAACAATACCATGATGCGCGTGGACCTTCCGGCCGTCCTTGCGCCGGGGCAAAGTGTGAAGTTTTACATCGCCTGGAGCTACCTGGTGAACGACCGTATGAAGGTCGGCGGCCGCAGCGGCTACGAGCATTTTGACGAAGAGGGCAACACGCTGTACACCATTGCGCAGTTTTTTCCGCGTATGGCCGTCTACGGCGACAACGTTGGGTGGCAGCACAAACAATTCCTCGGACAAGGGGAATTCACCCTGCCGTTTGGCGACTACAAAGTGGCTATTACGGTTCCGAGCGACCACCTCGTAGCCGCAACCGGAACCCTTACCAACGAAAGCAGCGTGCTGACAGCCGCCCAGCGCCAGCGCTTGGCAGAAGCCCGAAAAACCACCGACAAACCGGTGATTATCGCCACGGAAGCCGAAGCCCGCGAACGCGAAAAAACAAAAGCGACGTCCACCAAAACATGGGTATTTACCGCGAAAAACGTTCGCGACTTTGCCTTTGCCACGAGCCGCAAGTTTATTTGGGATGCCATGGCCGTGAAGGTGGGCAACCGCACCACATTGGCTGAGTCCTTTTACCCGAAAGAGGGCAACCCCCTGTGGGAACAGTTTTCGACCCGAGCCGTAGCCCAGACTATTGAAACCTATTCAAAGTACACGGTGGACTACCCTTACGAGCGGGCCATATCGGTGCATACCGAAGACATTGGTATGGAGTACCCGATGATCTGCTTCAACGGCGGACGTCCGGATGCCGACGGCACGTATTCCGAAGCCACCAAGCTGGGTATGATCAGTGTAATTATTCACGAGGTAGGCCACAACTTCTTCCCCATGATTATCAACAGCGACGAACGCCAGTGGACCTGGATGGACGAGGGCCTCAACACCTTTGTTCAGTACCTCACCGAGCAAGAATGGGACGTCAACTACCCTTCTCGCCGCGGACCAGCCTACAAAATCGTTGAATACATGCGCTCTCCGGCCCTTAACCAGGTGCCCATTATGACGAATTCCGAAAGCATTCTCCAGTTTGGCAACAACGCCTACGGCAAACCCGCCACCGCACTCAACATATTGCGCGAAACGGTGATGGGCCGCGAACTTTTTGACCACGCATTTAAAACGTACTGCACGCGCTGGGCGTTCAAGCATCCGTCGCCTGCTGACTTTTTCCGCAGCATGGAAGACGCGAGCGGCGTGGACCTCGATTGGTTCTGGCGCGGATGGTTCTACACCACCGAGGCCGTAGACCAGGAACTGAGCAAGGTGCGCATCGCCGCCGTGCCCACCATGGACCCCAAGGAACTTGAGGCCCAGCGCAAGTCTGAAGCCGACGAGGAGTACAAAGCGTTCATCAGCAACCAGCGCAACGAGCTGAGCAACCGTCCAACCAAAGTGGACAAGGACCCGGCCTACCGTGATTTTTATGTCACGGAATACAACCGTCACGCAGTAAGTAAAGCTGACGCCAAGCGCCTCGCCGCCCTGAAGCCAGGGCCGAAGGGCTATCTTCACGAGGTTACCGTGAAAAACGTCGGCGGACTGATTATGCCGGTGGTGGTTCGCTACACGTTTGCCGACGGAACCTCGCACGTGGAGCGTTGGCCCGCCGAAATTTGGATTCAGTCGGAGCAGGAGTTCACCAAGACCGTGTTTTTACCCAAAAAGGCGGTAGCTATTGAGCTAGATCCCTTCAAGGAGCTTGCCGACATTGACCTGTACAACAACAGCTGGGGCGGCGACGTCGAAGTACACCTCGAGGCGCTTCCCAAGCCCACGGGCGCGCAGCAGTGGCGCAGCAACCCGATGCGCGAGGCCCGAAACTAAGCCCATGCTGCGGCGTATTTTTGCCGCATGAAGTACCTACTTATGGCGGCTTCGGCCGCCTTTTTTATGGCCTGTTCCGCGCCGGAACCCACCCAAGAAGAAGAAACCAGCGCGGTAGCGCACGGCGACTACCTCAAGGAAACCTACGCTGAGGTTCCGCTCGACCAGTACCTGCACATCAAAGACGCCTTAGTTTCGTCGAACCCGAACGAAGCCCAAAAAGCAGCTCGTCATTTGGATTCGCTCTGGACCATTGCTAGCCCGGGAGAACAGCTGCTGTCGGCTGTGCGCCAAATTGCGGCCACCAACGACCTTGCGGAGCAGCGCAAAGCATTTTACACGCTTACCCAAGCCTACTTAGTTGCCCTGGAACAGCAGCCCCAAGAAGACAGCCTCTACCTGCAGTTTTGCCCGATGGCCTTTGACTACGAAGGCGCAACGTGGATTAGCCGCGAAAAGACCGTGATGAACCCGTACTTCGGCGACGAAATGCTGAACTGCGGGGTGGTTCGCAGTGCGATTGCACCGAGCGAGGCCAAGGCAGATTAAGTTTTCCACAAGCGACCAGCAGGTCAAGCAGTCGCGCTACCTTCGCCGCTGTGGGAAAAATCATTGCCGTTGCGAACCAAAAAGGCGGGGTCGGAAAGACGACTACCGCAGTCAATTTAGCCAGCGCACTGGGCGTGCTTGAACAGCGCGTGCTCTTGATTGACGCCGACCCTCAGGCCAACGCAACGTCTGCATTGGGATACGACCCGACGGAGCCCAAAATAGGGACTTACCATGTTTTGGAGCACACCGCAACGCCGGCTGAAGCCATTGTAGATGGGCGCAACCCCAACTTGAGCCTAATGCCCGCCCACCTTGATTTGGTCGCAGCCGAGCTCGAACTCGTCGACAAGCCGCGCCGGGAATACATGCTGCAGTCCGCGCTGAGTGCAGTTAAAGGTGACTACGACTACATTTTAATTGACTGCGCGCCGTCGCTTGGACTCGTCACGCTCAATGCCCTCACTGCCGCGGATTCTGTGGTTATCCCCATTCAGTGCGAGTACTTTGCCCTTGAGGGCCTTGGCAAGCTTTTGAACACGGTACGTTCCGTGCAAAACCTTCAAAACCCTGATCTTCAGATTGAAGGAATGCTGCTCACGATGTACGACTCACGGCTTCGGCTGAGCAATCAAGTGGTCGACGAGGTGCGCCAGCACTTTCAGCAGCTCGTATTTGACACGGTCATTTCGCGCAACGTTCGCTTGAGCGAAGCCCCTTCATTTGGCGAACCCATTATGGTGTACGACGCCGCATCTACCGGAGCCGAGAACTACTTGAATCTTGCGCGCGAGCTTTTGGCACGAAATGCGCAGCTAGGGGCCTAAGGCCCATCTCGCCGTAAGTTTGTTTTTATGCCTACTCCCTTTCGCTCCCTGATTTTCGTTCTGACGCTGACGTTTGGCACCGCCTGGACTGCGCTTGCTCAGCCCC
>JACCDQ010015900.1_pt1 | contig 15265 bp, 18 predicted proteins | sample 7446031 | NCBI WGS metagenome assembly JACCDQ01 (sample SAMN15323442, study PRJNA562643) | freshwater metagenome | isolation source: river surface water | place: USA:Blue River Watershed | collected 2017-08-17
ACACCAGTACCATTTGTCCAATTAGTATTAGGACTATTTGTTACTGATACTTCAGTTGCTGCGCCATCGCTGTTAACAGCAGTCTTTGTTACAGTTGTAGGTGTGCTACCTTGATCAAGAAAACCCTCTATATCAGTCAACTGAGAAATATCACGCGGGATTGAATCAACAGTATCTACCACCATCTCATAAACTTCATCGAAGTTTTCGTTGATCTTTTCAAACGCTGTGCGTAGTGGATCACCAGACTTGTTGTCTGCCATTGTACCAAGGTTGACTGTTTGCTTAGGCATTTCTTGTTCTATCCGTTTTAATTGTTGTTTGGTCAGCGGTTAGTTCAGTTGTGTCTGTTTGATAAGACGTACCAACCACGTCATAGCTATTGTAAAGTTCACCGAATGGGTTAACCTCATCGAAGATAACAGTCTCAGCTTTTTCTTTGAAATCAGTGTTGTTACCGTAGTTACTGCTACCATCTCCAATTTCTGGATTGATTGTAACGTCAAACGACTTGAGGTTCTCAAACACATCAACCTCTGGGATTCCAGTATTGATGCGTTCTGAAGAGTACTGGAACAATTCGATGTTTAGCTTGTAAACATACAACTTACCCAGTTGATAGAACGGATCTTGATGTTGGACGAATTTAATTTCGAATAAACCTTTAGTCAAAGGGAAATAAATTAGATCCCCTTCGTTCGGTCTGTTTGGTAGAATTGTGGTGCCTTGTGAACCGATAAGCTGTTCCCAACGACGACGAGCAACAACCAATGTTGCTGATTGTTCCATCATTAGACCAAACTTCTGAATCATCGCTCCTTGTCCTGCCATTGAGTCGATGTTCTCAAAGTACATCTCAATAGGATACGCATTCTTGAATTCAGACAGTCTGTCTTCTCCGAAGATGTCATCTTTGGCGACTAGAGTTCTTGGAATGTAGCGCATATCCTTACCATAGATCTTAAGAGATTCTATGATAATGTCTTCGATTAACCCTTGCTCATTAGATGTGCCTTGGGTGAAGTACGGGTTTATTGCCATTGCTTATCCCAAGAAGAAATCTAATGGAGCAGATTTGTTTTGTAGTTCGTCTTCCAACTCTTTAATCTCACCAGTTGCTTCATCGTATAGCTTATCGCCATCCAATGTTACACCACCTGGAAGTTGAAGACCAGAGAACTTCTTGATGTTAGTTGCCCACTGTTTCTTGAACAGTGCTGTTGCATAGTGCTTCAACCACGGTTCATTCCAAACCTTAGTGAATTGTGCTGGATCCAACGCACGGTATCCTTGAACGAGAATGTAATCGCCAATGACAACGTCAGTCTGCCAGTTGATGTCAAGATACAATCTGTTTTGTAAACGATTGAATCTGAATAGAGTGTGACCATTCAACTCCAAGTCCAACAAAGCCAAGTGGCTCATAACTGTCTTGTAGTAAACGATAGATGTAGATGTTAAATCATACAAGTCGTTTAGACGCAATTGGTATTGCAAGTCGAAAATGTTCTTAGAAGAAGATGCCTGTCCATGAGTCTTAATGGCAGTTACACCATATACCCAGTCTGGTACAGTTAGATATTTGTTATCATACTCACCCAAGACAACAGGGTTTGTTGCTGCTAGGTTTGCTGTATGTCCAGCAGTACCAACAATCAACTCGTCTGCAACGAATGTTCCAACTACGTTCTTGACCAACAGAGTTGTCCCAGAAGAGTTACGAGTTGTTTCAGCGCAGACTTGAGCACGAGCGCCAGAGACAGCACCAACTACAATCTCGTTAATCGAAAAAGTGTCAGCAACAGAGGTTGTTAGGTTCAATACCGAAGCGCTAATCTTAGCCTTCATGTACATCAACTCTGCACCCTCGTAGTGATACAAGCGCCAGTATTCTAATGCTTCGTCCAGACGATCTTCTAGTTGAGCGTCATCAACGTTGATTTCGAGCACAGGTGCACCCAACGCTCTTAGCGCATATTGCTTTAATTGTTCTCTTGATGCGACCATGATTCTCTCTAAGTTATTCTATTATTTATCAAGAATTTACTTTGGGTATTTACTCTTGATCGCAGAGATTGTATCAGCCCAAACTGTCGTCCCATTAACAGAATCCCAGTATTGCATATCTAATTGTTCTTGAATCGTTGGGTACTCTTCTTTGCGAAGTCTAGTGTACTCTGCTGCCTCCCAGATTTCCATGTCAACAGCAAGAAGTTGCTCTGCTTCTTCTTTGGTTGGCTTTGGTGTATTCTGGTCCATCCATGTTAGAGACTCGTAGTCTTCTCCACTCATCATCATTGAAGAAGATGGGTATGCTTTAACGAGTACTGACATTAGTGTTGGTTTGATGTTCATTATTTTATCTCCTGTAGCATAACATATGATATGCCTGTTTCTCTATCGTCGGATCCTACGTTACCAACGTTACGGTTCATGCAAAGGGTATACGCCGAAGCGCTACTGCTACCAACCATCAGGTTATATGTGATGGTTGACGTTGTCGCTGGCGAATCTATATGCATATAGATTGTTGTCTTTGGCGTTGAGTCAGTGTCTTGGTCGTAGCCTGGATTTGCCCAACCAGACCATCTACCACCATCGGTATTGTTTCTAACCAATTCAACGTTATTTCTACCAAGTCTAAACACTGTGTCGTGGTGCACTTCAAACGACAACATATATGTGATGAGAATCCTAGAAGTAGGAAACATCGGTGTTATACTAAGGTTCAGGTCTGAAACGATTGTGCTGGCGCTAACTGGAGCAGACCATGTAGTTCTCTGATCGTATCTCAAGAAAACTGTTTGTAGAATAGTAGAACCAGCGTCTATGACAGTACCAGTGGCTCTAGATACTAGCGCAGTGTTGTCATCTATCGTGATTGTGCTATTGTTCGATAGCGTATTTAATCCACCACCTGTGATGTTTAACGGCATTAATAAATCTCCTGAGCTATAACATAAGAAATTGCAGCTTCTCTAGCATCAGCGCCAGCGCTGTTATATGGTCTGTTCATCTGGAGTGTAGAAGCTGATGCGCCAGCGCTGCCAATCATTAGGTTGTATGTTATTGCAGATGTAGTTGCTGGAGAATCTACGAACAAAAATGTCTCTGACGCAGGTGTTGTGTCAACGTCACCGTCATACATACCAACAGCGAAACCAGACCATCTGCTACCGTCTGTAGTGTTACGCACAAACTCGGTACCATTCTTTCCCAGACGCCACACACAGTTGTTCGTAGTTTCATACGAAATAACGTACGTTAACAAAATTTTACTTGTGTTGTATTTTGGAGTTATGGTGACGTTCATAGCAGTCACAATTGTATTTGAGCTGACTGGCACACTCCATGAAGATTTGGTATCATAACGAACTGTGACTGTTTGACCAACTCTTCCACTGGTAAACACATTACCATCTATGTCGCCTACAATTCTAGTGCCATTTTGTAAGTTAATCTTTTTCGTGCTAGAAGAGATTAAATTGGATCTAAATGATATTGACATTACGCGATCTCCTGTACGATGACTGAACTAATACCAACTTCATAATCGTCGGATCCAGTAGATGCGTTACAACGATTCAAAAACATAGTTGTTGCAGAACCACCAGCGGCGCTAAGGTGCAGAGAATATGTTATAGTAGAATCACCATTGGCTTCGTCGATAAACATAAATGACTTGGTTAGTGGTGTAGAAGCGTTGTTGTTGTCGTACTGACTAATCCAAGTGCCGACCCATCTATTGACAGAAGGGTTCTCAGCATTGTAATAATCATTCTGTTGCGATGAGCCGTTAACAGAACCAAACTTAGAATTTCTAGCCAATCTAAAAACGACGTTGTGGTACAACTCGAATGACATGCAGTATCTAACAATGATCCTAGAGTTGGGTGTCTTTGGGTGGATCGTCATGTCAAAGTCTGACATTGGATTGTTCGCGCTAACTGGAACAGAGTATGTAAGTTTAGAGTCTATACGCTTATGTAGTAATTGAATACCAGACCCTCTAGAAGCGAGTGTAGATCTGTTGTATGGTGGTGAGTATAGCGTACTCCCAGCTGGAATTGTGATGTCTCCAGCTGCTGAAATTGTATCGCTTGAAATTGTTAAAGACATTTATGCGTTTCCTAATAGTGCCAACTCTTCAACGATCCAGTGACCATAGTGCTGCTGTCCGTTCTCACCACTCATAATAGTTGCTGTCCCTGAAACTGTGTTTACATCGTGACCAAGAGAGTTATTCAAACCAACTGTGCCATCATATGATCTAAAATAGAATCTGATGCCAACAGTGAATGTACCAGCTAGACTTAGACCAACTAGCCCTGGATTGATGTACATTAGGTTGTTTGTGTAAGAGATATCAGAAGAACCGTTATTCATAACAGCGTCATAACCTCTAGAACCAAGACTCTGCCATGGTCCAGAATTGAATCTAATCTGTGGTTCAAAATATAAACCACCCCAACCCGTACTATCGTTTCTAACTGGATAATTATAATATACCTTCACAACAGAATTAGCCTGAAAATCTGGTAAGTCAGAGAATGTTGTACCCAATGTCCATGAAGTTGATGAAGACCTATCTGTTGTATCAACCATTCTATAGATCTGTCTTAGATAACGCGACCCTTGATCGATGTTATTTAAGTTTATTGCAGTAACACCAGATAGGTTCTGTAGTTTATCTACGTAAAGTTCTGATGACATATTAAATACCTTTTAACAATGCAAGCTCTTCAATGATCCAGTTACCATAATGCTGTTGACCATTTGCACCAGCGAGTAAAGGTGCTGTTCCAGAAATACCGTTTATGTCGTGCCCCTGTGAGTTGTTTAGACCGACAGTGCCGTCATATGATTTAAAATAAAATCTAATGCTAATTGTAAAATCAGCTGACTGTGCTGGATCGATCAACATCGAGTTATCTGTGTATCGAATGTTACCACCAGAGTTTAAGTTCATAACAGCATCGTAACCTCTTGACCCGAGACTTAACCAACTACCTTGGTTGTATCTTATTTGAGGTTCAAAGTACAAACCACCCCAGCTACTAGATTCATTACGCGCTGGATACATGTAGTTAATTTTTAGAATCGATCCAGCTTTAAATCCTGATATAACACCAGAGTCATACCCAAGAGTCCAACCCGTTCCAGAAGCCCTATCTGTCGTATCGATTAGGTTAACGATTCTTCGTGTATATCTTGGAGTTGTTGCTGCTGCCATCTTATCGATGTCGATCGCAACGTTCTGATTTGAATCTGAAAGTGTTGTTAAATTTAATGGCATTATGATGTACCCTTCATTAGAGCCAACTCTTCAATGATCCAGTTACCATAATGCTGTAATCCATTAGACCCAGACGTGATTGTGGCTGTTCCAGAAACGGCATTCAAGTCGTGATTGAGGTTTAACCAAACAGTACCATCATATGATCTAAAATAGAATCTGATACCAACAGTGAAATCTGATGCTAATGCAGGGTCAATCAACATAACGTTTGTTGTATAGTTAATATCTGCAACACCAGATGTCATAACAGCGTCATATCCTCGAGAACCTAGACTCTGCCATGTTCCACTATTAAATCTAATCTGTGGTTCAAAGTATAAACCACCCCATCCAGCTTGATCGTTTCGCGCTGGATACATGTATGATATCTTCAATAGCGAGTATGCTTTGAATGTTGGGAATGATTCAAATGTGCCGCCAAGAGTCCATGTCGTACCAGAAGTTCTATCAGTAGTATCATTAACGTTTAGCGTTTGGCGGTTGTATCTAGATTTTGCAGATGCTATTTTAGCCACATCCATTTGGAATGTGCCGTAAGAATTGGATAGTTCATCCATTTTAGCAACTGCTGCCATTACTCACCCTTAGGATATTTTAGCTTAACAGCTTCGACAGCTGCGTTATATGCATCAAGTTTGGAAGAGTCACCCTTAGAATTCCAGTACATCGCATCAGCAAAGTCCGCCAATGTTGGATACTCAGCTGCTCGATAAGTCTTATACTTCTCAGCTTCTTGTCTAGCAATTTCTGCTTGGATCTCTTCTACAGTTGGAGGCTCGTCTACGTTGTCTAACCAATCCAGATATTCAGCTTCAATTCTCTGCAAACCGCTGTCGTCTTTCTTGAAAGAAAACTTGCGTCCAGGTCGTAGTACTTTAACTGCACTTACTACAGGTTCATTCATTTATATTCTCCGAATTAATAATAGATGACGATTAGACCGCCACCGCCAGATCCACCTTGGTTGTTACCAGCAGACCAAGCGCCCATAGCTGTTGGGACACCATGCATCGTACCATTACCATGTAAGTCTGTATCTTCTGCCATCGCAGGGCGTTGCCCTGCTGCATTAAATGTCTCGCCGAAAGTGACGGCAGTTGGGTGAATAAAACCTGAGCCACCGCCACCGCCACCCATAGTATCATCTTCTACATATGAACCGCCAGATCCACCATAGTATCCACCACCTCCGCCGCCACCATATGCAGTAGCCTGACCACCTTGGAATTTAGAACCAGCGTTACCGCCACCAGATCCACCAGCAGTTTGAGTGCCTCCACGTCCACGATAGTTATAATAACCATCATACGGAGCAGAACCGTCTTGACCGATTAGACCACCACCGCCGCCACCCATGTTACCATTGGAAGCTCGAGCAGCACCACCACCGCCACCGCCACCTGCAACAAGATATTCGTTACCAGAAGCGATTGAAGAGTTAAAGACAGCAGAGTAACCACCACCACCTGCGCCATATGCGCCAGATGTTGAACGAATGCCACCACCACCATAAGCTGAGTTACCATCAACAGCTATACCCCCACCACCAACAACCAGTGCCAACACTTGACCTGGAGTTACTGTGATGATACCGCGAGTGTGACCACCGCCACCACCTGGACCGCCGAATGACCAGCCAGAGTGTGAACCTCCACCACCACCACCACCCCATAGTTTACAATAAACTGAAGTGACGCCAGCTGGCACTGTGAACGATTGCGCTCCGCCAGTGTACGCATATGTTGCTTTTGTTTTACCAGAAACTGAGACCCATCCTTGAGATGTTACCCAGAAACCATTGTAGAATGACTCGTATCGCTTGTTCGTGTCATTGTAACGTTGGGTATTTCCAGTAGATCCAGAAGTACCCTTTAATTCTAAACTGTTAAGTTTTAGCGTGCTCATTAATAAATCCTATTGTTAAACAATTGTCCAAGTAGCGCCATCGCTAATTGTCACAGTAACTCCATTATTTATGGTAACAGGACCAGTGGTCATGGCGTTCTTAGTAGAAGCGATGGTATAGTTTGCTGCGATAACTTGATCGTTTTCGTAGAAGATACCTTGCTGCGCGCCACCAGCACCACCCCATAGAGTACCATTGAAGATTTCTGCCATACCCATTGTGGTATTGAAACGCATATCTCCAACAGCAGGAGACGCTGGTCTTTGTGCAGTAGTACCTGCTGGTAACTTCAGCTTAGAAGTTCCAGTGAACGAGATCTCACCGCTGAATGTGTGGTTAGCTGTGATTGTTCTAGCTGTGTTAATGTGCACATATTGTAGATGGTCATCATTACCCAAGTTAGACAATGCGCTGTGAGAAGACGCAGTGAATGCAGCTGAAGAAGTTGCTTGTTTGTCAAGCATTGTTCTAACTGCAACGATCTTAACACGAGATGGAGACTGCGTGAATGATGAGCTAGTCTGTAGAACAACGTGATACATTGGAGCCATTTCAGCGAATGGTAGTCCATAGTCTTCGAAGATTTCAGCGTAAACAGTATCAAGCGATGTATGCGCAACACGACCCATGACAGCCTTGATTGGGCGAATTTGGTCGTTTGTTGCAATCAACCAGTAGCTAATGAAACGTCCTTCACCAGCATCTGCCAATGATCCAGAACCATTGGAGATTGGGTTGTAGAATGCAGTTGTAGAACCAAATGTCCATGGAGAAGAAGATTCTGCGATCGCATCATATACTGTACCATTTAGATACAAAGTCGGGAAAGAACCTACTGCAGATAGAGTCTGTTGGAAATAACCTGAAGGGGATGATGAGTTGTTGATTGTGTGTTCTAGGTCTTCGTCTGCCAGAACAATTGGAGATGACAACGCGATAGTAGTCGCTGATGCGTCATTGGCTGTGTAAGTGATAGATCCACCAGATCTCCAAACAGCACCTACGTTCTTGTGTTGTGCTGCATGCCATGTAGTGTCGCGAGCAGAGTTGTGGCGCTCATCACCCAACAGGATCAACTTACCAGCATTCGCATTCCAGTAAATCAAAGCAACGATAACGTTGTTTTCAAACGCTGTGTTGAAATCAGTTGTCGTCGCAAGAGTCATCGTTTCTGGAACAAGATATACGAATCTTGATCCATTGATGTTTGGCAACTCAACAGTTAGAGCAGAGTCAACAATGTAACGTTTACCTCTGAACCAGACCACGCAAGTGCCAGAAGGTGTAAGAGTTAGAACCCTTGTTGGTTCGTCCACTGTGATACTAGAAGTATTCTTGGCTTCGAAACCAGTCATGTCCTTTGTCACAGAACCGATAGACTGAAGACCCAGAACATCAATAGCTTGTTTGATGCTGGATGCAGACATATATCGAGTAGTTGTGTCGGTTCCTTCTTCCATATGCGTTTGCGATGCATTAGTAGTTGGGTATACGACAGAACCAGTTTTGACGCTAGTGACAGTTACTTGACCAGCAGAGAAATCGCCGTTTGCGTCTCTTCGAACAGCTTTAGTGGCTGTGTTTGTGGAGACTGCATCAGCAGTTTCTAACTTGTCTGTATTAAGATTGATAAAGTTGGTGTCGACTTCGGCGTTAGATAGTGGCGCATTTTTGACGTTTGCACCGCCACCAGAGGTGACACGAGTTGTAATAGAAGCCATTTATGGTCGTTCCTAGTTAAGTTTAACCTACATTTATTTATTATTTAGGGGATGCCATTGCAGCAATATACTCATCGTATGTTGGAATTAGATCACCTTTATAGTCTGATATTTCCTTTTCTAGGAAAGATCTAACGTTTTCATCTCGAGAATCCACATAAAACCTAATCATGTACATCGGTTCATCGCTGTAGTTGAAGGCATTGTGGTAGTGGTACGAGTTAAAGACATATAGCGTCCCGTTCTCGTAACAAGAGTCATACTGTGGGATAGCTGTCTTATGATCAGACAGTCGGTATTCCATGTAATTGATAACACTGTATTTGGAATCTTTCGGGATAGAAAGAGGCATTTGGTAAACTGCGATCCACTCTGGCTGTCCAGCTTCTTTGACGTGTCCGTGCCAACCGACTGAGTGATGTGGTTTAATGTTTTCAAAGCGAGCAAGTAGCTTACCACCGCCCATAGACTTGATAAACTCTTGTAGATATGGGCATTTCTTAAGAGCCTCAGTTTCTTTGAAGTCGCCAGTCCATGGTTCTTCTGGATCTGAATACACATCTCCACTAATGCTACAAAGAGCAATACTATCCCAGTTCGCATCATCGTCATGAATCTTCATCTGGCGATCAAACCTGAACCCACTTTTGAATGGGTTCATCTCATATGGGAGAGCCATTAACTCATCCAGAACCTTCTGTGCGTCGAATGTGACAGAGGTTGGTAAGTGTGCGATATTATCCAACTGCTTAATCAATGTATTCACCTTTATATGCATTAACAGCTTCTTCAACTAAATCGTATACATGTTCGTCTCGTAAATCCGCAAAGAACCTAATGGTGACTCTGGACTCAGTCTTGTTATAGTTGAATACGTTATGGTAATGGTATGCGTTAAAAATGACTGGAGTGCCGACTTCATATGCAGCCTCGTAAACCTTTGGCGCATTCTTAGAGAAGTCTGTTGTTCTGTACTGTTGATTAGACATGACAGAGTATTTGAAACCGTCAGGGATTGTGATTGGCACTTGCACAATCATCATTGTCTCTGGGTGGTATAACTCGAACACATGATTGTGCCAACCCATAACGCATAGTGGATGAATCTCTTCGATTCTTGCCAATGCCTTACCTGCACCTAAAGCATCAATCACCTCATATGTATAAGGTAGATACTCTTCCAAGCCAGTTTTCTGAAAGTGTCCCCAGATTTTTTCCAATGCGCCTGGACCTGCGCCTTCTAGTCTGTCGCAGAAAATTTGCCCATCGTTACTATACAACGATAGGTTATCCCATTTGCTTTTCGTGTGCCCATGATTAGATTGCATTGTAGCCTCATATGGCATCAATGGGAATGGACACTCTCGAATCTCTTTTAAAATCTTGCCTGCATCGTAGCTAAACTGTAGAGGTAGATGTGGTATGTTCCTTACTCGTTCAGCTAACTTCACTGGATCGCGCATTTCGTTCCTTTATAAAATTATCATAGTAGCTCAAGATTCTATACGCTGTGTCGTATTTCTTAGATGTCGTGGCTTCTATATCAGTAATATTTAGTAGATACTCATTGATATACTCGTCGCCCACTTGCATACCGATTCCCTCAGCAGTCTCCTTGAGGAATTTTACATACCCTTCTTTGAAGACATAGTTGCATGTGCGTAACAAGTATGTGATCTCTACGATCTCATCAGTGTATGGTAGCTTGTAGTATTTGAAGTCTGCAATTTCGGTAGTTCTACCGTAAACGATGTCTGACATCTCTCTAATCAGTTCGCGCATAGCAGAAGCGTACTCGTTATCCTTAGCTTCCATGATGTTTTTGTAAACTTCTTTGAAGAACGTAGAAGGTTTGTCTAACTTACCGTTGGCTATATTTTCATCAATCAGATCTGGTAGCTTGAATATGTATTCTCCACCACGATCGTCTACTTCTTTCTTACTCTTAATCCAGCTTTGAATCACCCAATGGTTCATGAACATGAACTCAACGTATTCGTCTTTGGTGTATCCATCAGCCTGAACTACAATCTCAACGTCTGATTTGTACTTCGGATCTTCAGTGATGTGGTATCGCTGCACGCGCTGATAATCATCAAATGTCTGGTTGCTTAGAGTTCTTGACTTACTAACTGCAAGTTTAATCGTGTCGATGTTGAACTTCTTTTTATACTCTGGATCGTATGCAGGAGAATCGGGTAGCATCATCCACATGTATCGTTCCAGAGTGTAGCCGTGTTCGTATTGAATGTCTACTTCATCATAGAACATTTGTCTGTTATGACCTGGAAGCCCCATAATAAACTCCAAGTCAGCACGAACCTCATATGTCTTATACAGATACTTGGCGTACTCAATGTCTGCTTCCATTGGCACGTTTTTACGTTTGATGTTTTCCAAGACTTTCTCGTCTAGGGATTGGAAGCTAATCTTGTATCGTTCTGTCAATCCAGATCTAGCAAGCGGCTCAAAAGTAACCCACTTCTTTTCTGGAGATGATTTCGTCATACCGTAGATCTCTACGTATGTTGGTAGGCTGAACACCTTCTTCATCTCTTCTAGGTATGCAGTGACCTCAGCGTCTTCTTTGTAGATACCAAGGTTGGCATCGAGGATCTGTACATGGTTTATACCGAACAAAGGAATCTGTTCCAAGTCTTCGAATACCATTTCTTGAGGTTTGCGAATGACTTTACTTCCAGTGCCACCACCCCATTCGCAGAATACACACTCGTAAGGACACCCACGTGTTAACTCTAATGGCAGTGCCAATGCGATGTTATGTGTGTCTGCAATCTCTTTGCATTTATGAACGATGTCTTCGTTGCCTTTGATGATACCGCCTGGAAATTTAAACTCTCGTTTGTTCGGAGTCTTACCTCGTCCAGTTCTGTAAACAGAGAACGATACTTCTTTCCAGTTAACCTTATCAGTCTCGACTAGCTGATCCAGCATGTCGTTGATAAACATCTCACCGTAGCTAGTTGGGTCGCAGATAGCATCAACGAACTTATGCTTGAAGAACCAGTCGATGTTGTTGTGCGTGATATTGAGATGCGGTCCACCGAGAATGATAACTCGTTTCGGGTTTCTCTCTTTTAAGTCTTTGGCAAGAGCCATCACTGCGATGTGATTCCATAAGAAACAAGAGAACGCATACACGTCTGCGTCTTGATCCTCGTAGTACTGCAGGATCTGGTCATACGTCATACCATCCAAATCTAGGATTGGTTCCATCCATTCTACATTGGAAGGATACTTACCATATTTGGTGTAGTAGTTCTTAAACCCCAACCAATGAACTGGCAGTCTAACGACTTCAGTCTTCAGGTCGATATTAAGGTATGATAGCTTGATTGTTCTTTGCTTTGTTTCCATTGATCGCTTCAATATAATCTACTTCAGTGTTAATCTTTATGATTCGAGGAGCCAGTTGCTTCATGTGTGAGCAATGGTCTTCGACCATGTCATGCTGCTTCAAATCCTTGATTGTCTTTTTGCAACCATTGCAGATGCTGAACATTGGACACGCCATACAGTCTTCTTTTAGAGAAAACAATTCATGGGCATTTTGTAGTGGAGTTTCAAACCCACCTTCTTTAACTTCTTTCACGAAGTTAATTGGATACTCTTTATCGTCACCCATTGCACCACAAGAATAATAATCACCTTCTGGGTTTAATGCTCTGATGTGGTCGTCGCAATTTCTAGCTTGTGGGCAGATATTTGCAACATTATTCAACCGTGTCATCATCTGTTTCGTGTTAAACTCCCAGTGATACAATCCACGTTCGTATATCTCAATGTACGTCTCGTATATCTTACTTAGGCGATACGGTGCTGACTGTTCTCCAGAAGCCATGGCGTAGTTCAACTTACATTGAACGTCCATCTTCTTTGCTAGTTCCACGTGGCGTATTGCATGCTTCTCGTTCTCTTCAGAGATAACTGCAATAAAGCCTGGACGATAACCAATTCGTTCCAAGAACAAGTCGCTAACTTTCCAAAAGTCTTTTTCTGTATAGACTCTTGAACCTGTGATCATTCTCCCGAAGCCATATTGGAAACTTGTTGTTACTCCAATACGAGGGTGTTTGAATAGAGGAGTCCAGAGATCTGGTTTCTTATAGAATGCCCAGAGGTTGGTGGTCAGACCAATGGTAGTCGGGAGGTTGTGTTCTTCGATGTATTCGAGTATCTTAAAATAGTACTCTGGCTTCACCATCAAAGGATCGCCGCCATTGACGATGATTGTGTTGGTGTTTGGGAAACGTTGTAGAAACGCGAACACATGATCTAAATCTAATGTGCTCGCTTTGTCTTCTACAAGTTTAGTTGATGAGCAGAATGTGCACTTAAAGTTACACAGTTCCGTCGGTTTGATTATTAGTTCCATAATTCACTTTGAATAATTTAAGCCATGTAGCATCATCACGATTCTTGATGATTGTGTTCCAAAGGATTGGATTGATTGTGTCGAAGTTCGACATGTTAGGGAATGCGAGTTGATACTTCTCGCTGTTTGAGATATCATCAACTAACAAGAAGTTCATAATGCCATTCTTGTCTAGTGTAGACCAAACCTCCCACCAAGAAGCGATATCTTCCTGCGTCATGTTGTTGTCGTTAATGACGTTTACCATATGGTTCACGTGATCGAAGCCAACAAGAAAATCTACAGAAATTTCGTTTGTGTGGATTGCAGCAGGTACGTATTCATTAAACTTGAATTTGCTTAGGTACTCTTGCAAAAACGTATCGCTGGTTAGATTCTCTAATGTGTAATCTTTGTCTTGCAATAGAGCAGGTAGAAATTGTTCAACGAATTGCTCTGTGAATCCAGGCGACCCTTTATAAATCCTAACTGCTCTGTCAACACACCATGTCATCATATCAGAATCGCCAGACAATCCATTTGCCAATGCGAGTTCGATTCTATAATCAGACACTGTCAACGCAAACTTAGATTTCTTAGTCGAGACTGTTAGTGTTTCAGGTAATGTGACAAACTTGATATCTCTGCTGCCTACTGAATGAATACCAAACACAGAAGTGCCGATGTTATAGTTTTCTTTCAGTCTATCTAATTTATACATCTCGCGCAAACCCTCTTCGCTAAGAAGAGCGCCGAAATAGAAAGAATAGATTAGCTGGTATGTGTCGACATCACAATAAATGATAACCTTAGAATCAGATAAATTCGCATGGATATCTTTAAACAGAGTGTCGATCTTCGCTGGTGTGATAGACTCTACCATCTTATACACATCGAACGCTGGTTCGTATTCGTGTTCTGCTGGTTCTTTCTTACCTATCCATACGTGTTTAGCGTCTTCAACTATGTGGTTAGTTGTTGATAGAAAGCATTTGTCGAAAAGAAAAATCATGCTACTACACCCAATTCTTTTAGTTTAGACTCTGGCATCAACATCATCCATCGTAGGAGCCAGATGTCGATCTTATCAGCCATGTCTTTGTTGGAAGAGAACACAAACAAGAATCTTGGATTTTTAATCATTGCGTCAATGTTCTTAGTCTGATAATAGTCCATCAAGAACTTATCGCCAATCACCATAACTTCTTTGCGAATTTCTTTGTACAAGTCTTCCATCGATACGACTGTGTCGAACAATTGATTATTTTGATCCTCTACCCAAGAGCCAGCTGGATCTTTTCTAGACAAGTAATTCATCTTGGCTTCTTCAAAGAACGAGTATGCGTACTTATCGATAACCTTTGGCGCTGTACTATAATCACCAACTGCAATTTTCCACTCGATACCAGCATTAGCCTTTACCCATGCTTTGTCCAAAGGAAACTGTTGCATAGATGGAATATCATTTAGAGAAGCGAACATGTTAGCCAATGCGTTAATCTTGTCTCGTGCGCTCTCAGAAGCGAGGGTCTTAGCTCGAGTTTTCAACTTAACTGACATCAACTTACAAGCGTCCAAGAAGAACTGTTTTGTTAGAGTGGCACATTGTGTCTTAAGTTGCGCTGTGAATAAGTTTAAGAACTCAGTGTCATCAGCATATATGATTAGTCGTTCTTTGTTATACAAAGCTGGTTTTAGCATGTTGCTAGAAACAAACTTCTCTGTGGTAGCGTAACGACCAAGACAACTCTTAACGTTCTTATTGACGTAATAAAAACTCTTCTCAACCGATACACCATACGACTCGATATTTTTACCAACAACGATGTAGTTGTTAGTTGGGTCGAATAGAACGTCAGGATAGACGTAGCAAGAATTAAATAGATGCAGCATCTGCGGTCTCTTGTATTTCTCTTAATTGTTCATGGTCAAACGTTTGATCCAGAATCATTTTAAGAAGAGGG
>JACCDQ011505659.1_pt1 | contig 15261 bp, 14 predicted proteins | sample 7446031 | NCBI WGS metagenome assembly JACCDQ01 (sample SAMN15323442, study PRJNA562643) | freshwater metagenome | isolation source: river surface water | place: USA:Blue River Watershed | collected 2017-08-17
CGTCGGCCTTGCCGTTGGGGTACACGCGGGCCAGCAGCGGAATGGTTTCCGACAGCTCAGCAAAATCGTCCCAATCGATGCGCACACCGGCTGCCCGGGCCATGGCCACCAGGTGTAGGGTGTGGTTGGTGGAACCGCCCGTGGCCAGCAAGCCGATGATGCCGTTGACCACCGCTTTTTCGTCCACGATGTGGCCCATTCCCATGGGCTCGCTGCCCTGCGCACCCATGGCGAGGGCGCGCTGCACGGCAAAGGCGGTCAGTGCCGTGCGTAAGGGCGTGCCAGGGTTCACGAACGACGAACCTGGCAACTGCAAACCCATGATTTCCACCAACATCTGGTTGGAGTTGGCGGTGCCGTAGACAGTGCAGGTGCCAGCGCTGTGGTAGGCAGCCTCTTCGGCGCCCAACAAAGCCTGGCGGTCCACCAAACCTTGTGCGTACTGCTGGCGCACCTTGGCTTTTTCGTCGTTCGACAAGCCCGAGGTCATGGGCCCCGCAGGTACAAACACCGCTGGCAAGTGGCCGAACTGCAACGCACCCATCACCAAGCCGGGCACAATTTTGTCGCAAATGCCCAGGCACAACACGCCATCAAACACGTTGTGCGACAAAGCCACCGCAGCGGCCATGGCGATCACATCGCGCGAGAACAGCGACATTTCCATGCCTTCGTAACCCTGGGTCACGCCGTCGCACATGGCGGGCACGCCACCGGCCACTTGCGCCGTGGCGCCCAGTTGGCGTGCCGTGTTGCGGATTTGCTCTGGGTAATGCTCGTAAGGCTGGTGGGCCGAGAGCATGTCGTTGTAGGCCGTGACGATGCCCAAGTTGGGTGCACGCTCGGCGCGCAGCACCAGCTTGTCGTTGGCTGGCATGGCCGCAAACGCGTGGGCGGCGTTGGCGCAACCCATGCCAGCGCGGTAGGGGTCGGGGCGGCGCAAATGGTTCAAGTTGGCCAAATACGCGGCGCGGCTTTCGCGGCTGCGCTCAATCACGCGTTGCGTCACGCGGGCGATCGTGGCGTTCAAAGGCACAGAGGGTGTGGAGTTGCTGGTCATGACCGGAGGGTGCTGAAATGGAATCACTGAACTTATTGCGCTTCGGCCCACACCGCGTTTTCGCGGGCCACCAAGGCAGATGACGCGGCCGGCCCCCAGCTGCCCGCAGGGTAAGGGCGCGGCTTGTCGTTCATCTGCTTCCAGGTTTGCAAAATGGGGTCGGCCCAGGTCCAGGCGGCTTCCAATTCGTCGCGCCGCATGAAGTGGGTCAGGCGGCCTTTGATTACGTCAATCAACAGCCGTTCGTAGGCCTCGGCGCGGCGCTCGGTGAAGGCCGATTGCAGGTCCAGGTTCAGAAACACCGGCTGCATGTTCATGCCTGAGCCGGGCTCCTTGGCCATCATTTGCAGGCGAATCGACTCTTCAGGCTGCAAGGTGATGATGAGGCGGTTGGGGTGCGACCCCTGCGGTTGCCCGGCAAAAATCGAGAACGGCGGCTCGGTGTATTCAATGATGATTTCCGAGTGGCGCTTTTGCATGCACTTGCCAGTGCGCAGGAAGAACGGCACCCCGGCCCAACGGGCGTTGTTGACCATCGCGCGCAAGGCCACAAAGGTTTCGGTTTGGCTGTTTTCGGGCACATCGGCTTCTTGCAAATAGCCCTTGACCGGCTTGCCCCCCACCACGCCTTCTGTATATTGGCCGCGCACGGTGTCTCGCTTGATGTCGTTCAAGTCCATTTTGCGCAAAGACTTGAGCACCTTGAGCTTTTCGTCACGCACATCGTCTGGGTCGAGCGAAATGGGCGGCTCCATGGCCACTATGCACAACAGTTGCAACAAGTGGTTTTGCACCATGTCGCGCATCGCGCCGGTGTGGTCGTAAAAGCCCGCGCGGGTGCCCACGCCCACGGTTTCGGCCACGGTGATTTGCACGCTCTTGATGTAAGGCGCGCGCCACAGGGGCTCCAGAATGGCGTTGCCAAAACGCAGCACCATGAGGTTCTGCACCGTTTCTTTGCCCAGGTAGTGGTCAATGCGGTAAATCTGGCGCTCTTCAAAGTGCTTGGCCACTGCATTGTTGATGGCCTGGGCAGAAGGCAAGTCGTGCCCCAGCGGCTTTTCCAGCACCACCCGCGAGGCCTTGTCAATCAATCCCGCATTGCTCAAGTGTTCGCAAATGGTGGTGAACAAGCTGGGCGCGGTGGCCAAATAGAACACCTTGATCGAACCCGGCTGGCAAGCCTGAGTCAAACCGGCATAACCGTCGGCCGCGGTGGCATTGAGGCTGACGAAATCCAACCGCGCTAGAAAACCTTGCCACACGGTGGCGTCGAAAGCGCCCTTTTCGAGGTGCGGTGGCGACTGCTTGTCGATAAAAGCCACGTAGTCGTCGCGCGTCCAGGCGTTGCGCCCCACCCCGATGATTCGGCAACCGTCCTCCAGGCGGCCATGCAGGTGCGCCATGTACAAAGAGGGCAGGAGCTTGCGCCAGGACAAATCGCCCGCCCCGCCAAAAATCACAATGTCCAAGGTTGAATTGGCCGAATCACTCATGATTTGTTTACCGTTCTGAGAACTGAGGGTGGACTCATTGTAACTAAGTTACCTGCTTTGGCAACTATTTTGTACCGCCATCGATCAAGCCGCGTTTTGCAGGTGTTCGTTCAGTTCTTGCAGAGTGGGGGGCTGGCAGCCTTTGCGGCTGCAATTGATGGCAGCAGCCGTCATGGCGCGGCGCAGCGTTTCGTGGACTCGCTCGCCACAGGCCGCGGGCTGGGTGGACCAATCGGCAATGCACGACCCCCAGAACGTGTCGCCCGCGCCCACGGTGTCTTGCAACACGACTTTGGGGGCAGCACCTGAGGCCTCTTTGCCGTCCACCCACAGGTAGGCACCGTCGCCACCAAAGGTGAGTGCCACATGCCGGTTGGCCGCATGGGCAAAAGTGGCACGCGCTTGACCCGCCGTGGCCAAGGTGGCACCTGGAAAGCCCAAAATCTCCAGATCCTCGTCGCTGGCCTTGACCCAATCGGCATAAGGCAGCACCGACATGACCGCGGCCTTGTAGGCTTCCAAATCGGGCGCCACACTGGGCCGCAAGTTCACATCGACACTGATGGTCCAGCCCAGGGCTTTCGCACCGGCAATGACTTGCAACACCTTGGTGTGCTCCGGGGGGATGAGCATGAGCGAGCCGGTGTGCAACACGCCAGCTGGCATTTGGGCCAGCCGCGCCAGCAATGCCTGGGGGTCGTAGTCGCGGTCGGCAATGCCTTCGCGGTAGAAGCCGTAGCTGGGCTGCCCATCACGCAAGGTGACAACAGCCAAAGAGGTGGGGCAAGCGCTGTCGGCGCTGAGTGCCTGGACACCATCGCGCTCGCAAGTGCGCTTCAAGCCCTGGCCGAAGGTGTCGGTGGAAAAGGGCGGAAGAAACGACACGGCGGCTTCTTGCAAGGCGGCCGCGCGCGCCATGTTGTAGGGGCTGCCGCCTTGCAGCGGCAACAAACTGCCGTCTGCTTGCATGATGCAATCCATCAGGGCTTCGCCCAATACCAGTACATGTGTGGACATTGCTTGACTCTTGAAGATAGGGAGGTTTCCCAGAAAAAAAGCCCCTGACTGGGTCAGAGGCGCTTGAACGAGAAGGATTACTTGCGTAGCAGCCGCTTGCGCCGCAGCACATCGATCCACACCGCCACAATGACCACCGCACCAATGGCCATCATTTGCTTGAACTGTGAAATCTCCAGCAAGTTCATGCCGTTGCGGATCATGGTGATGAGGATGGCGCCCAACAGGCTGCCCCAAATGCTGCCGCGGCCACCAAACAGTGACGTGCCGCCCAGAATCACCGCAGCAATGGCGTCGAGTTCAAAGTTTTGCGCCATTTTGCCGCTGGACGAATCCATCCGCGCCATGAGCACGATGGCAGCCAACGCACATGCCAAACCCGACAGTACATAAACGCCCAGCTTGTACCAACGGATGTTGATACCCACTTGCCGTGCGCCCATTTCATTGGAACCGATGGCATACACATAGCGGCCCAGCTTGGTGCTGGACAGCACGAAGGCCATGGCCACGTAAAACACAATCATCAGCACAGTGGGCATGGGCACGCCCAAAATTTCGCCATAGCCCAAAAACGGGAACGGATCGGGCAAGCCCGCGTTGTCAAACCCACCGGTAGACTCGAACGCCAGGCCGCGCCACAGCGTCAGCCCACCCAGCGTGACGATGAACGACGGAATGCCCACAAACGCCACCAAGTACCCGTTGAACAGGCCCACTGCAGCCCCAATGGCCAGCGCAATTGCCATGGCCGCATAGGGGTCCACGCCCAGCTTCAACATCGCATGACCTGCCACAGCACCGGCCAATGCGGTCAACGCACCCACTGCCAAGTCCACACCAGCGGTCAATATCACAAAGGTTTGGCCGCCTGCCAGCAAGGCAATCACAGATGCCTGCACCAACACGTTCGACAAGTTGCCAGTGGTCAGAAAGTAGGGGGATGTCAGGGTGAGCAATGCACCGAGCACAAGCACGGCAACCAAGGCGCCGTACCACTCTTGGCGGGTGATGGATTTCATGGTCTATTCCTAAATCGGCAAGGCGCACAAGCGCCCTGCCTGGGTCTGAAAGCCCCCGGCACCAACCGGGGACTGTTGCACAGCAGAACCGCTTACTTCACTTTCATGAACTGAGCCACGCCGGAGTCTTTGGCGAATTGGTCCACATTCGAAGGCAGAACCAAGAAAGAGCCGGTGTCAATGCGCTCATCCACTTTTTGCTTCTTGGCTGCGGCAATGGCGGTCTCTACGCCCACTTGGCCAATCTTGGCCAGCATCTGCGCGGCGTTGGCTTGCTGCCAGCCTTGCTTCATCATGTCCAGGCCGCCTGGGGAACCGTCAAAACCAGCGATCTTGATGGAACCGGCCTTTTTGCCAGCGGCCATCATCGCAGCCTTGGCACCCAAAGCGCCGCCGTCCCATGCGCAGGCAATGACCTTGGCGTTGGGGTTGGAACGCAGGGCAGCCTCAACGCCGTTCTGAGCCATGGTTTGGTCCCAAGTGGTGGGCACTTCGACCACTTTCACGTTTTTACGCACAGCGTTCAGGCCGTCCAAGAAGCCTTTCTTGCGCTCTTGGCCGGTGGATTGGCCCAGGTCGCCTGTGATGTAGATCACGGTGTCGCCATCGGCAATCTGCTCGGCGGCCCACTTGCCCTGCACCATGGCGGCCTTGATGTTGTCGGTAGCAACATAAGAAGTGATCTTGGCACCAGAGATGCCGGTGTCAACTGCCACCACCGGAATACCAGCGGCCAAGGCTTTGTTCACCGCTGGGGCGATGCCCTTGGAATCCACAGGCGCAATCGCAATCGCGTCCACCTTGCGGGTGATCATGTCTTCCACAATGGCCAGCTGCTTGGAGAGCTCGCCCTTTTCGGCAGCCAGTTCAATGAACTTGACGCCAGGAGCCGAGCCGGCCTTTTTGGCGCCGCCGTTGATCAGCGTCCAGCCTTCGTTGGTGTTGCCGTTGGTGATGTAAGCAATGGTCTGTGCGTGTGCGGCAGCAGCCAGCAGGCCTGCAGCAGCCAGGGCCATGCCGGTACGGGTCAACAGAGTGGTGAGTTTCATACGGGTCTCCGATTGTGAAAAGTTCAGATGGATGAAGGCTGAAATGGGCGCCGGGTTCAAAACAAACCCAAGCAAAACACTCCGGCGAGCGAATTACACACCCAAACCTTGACTAAGTAAACCTAGTGGTTTTACTAATATGAAAAATATCTGAAGTCGGTCAAGCTATGCCTATTACCCATCCCTGGAGAGTTGCCCTATGTCCTCACAAGCGCCCGTATTGAGCGTGACTGGCTTGACCAAGCACTACGGCGGCGTCAAAGCCCTGACAGACGCCCACTTCGTGCTCGCCCCCGGCGAGCACGCCGCCATCGTGGGCGACAACGGTGCAGGCAAAAGCACCTTTGTCCGCCTGATCACAGGCACCGAACGCCCCAACAGCGGCGACATCGAAATCGACGGCAAAGTGGTGCACTTCGATTCACCGCTGGACGCACGCGAACAAGGCATTGAAACCGTGTTCCAGACCCTGGCGATCGCCGAAGACCTGGACGTGGCTTCCAACATCTTCTTGGGCCGGGAAATCACCCACTTCAACCTAGGGCCTTTGTCGGTCTTGAACCACAAGGCCATGCGCGAACAGTCGATCGAAATGCTGTCGACCACCGGCGTAAAGATTCAAGACATGAGCGAGAACTTGCGCGGCATGTCTGGCGGCCAACGGCAGTGCGTGGCGATTGCCCGCGCTGCTGGTTTCGCCAAAAAACTAATCATCCTTGACGAGCCAACGGCTGCCTTGGGCGTCCAAGAAACCGCCCGCGTCGAAGACATCATCAAGGGCCTGAAACAACGCGGCGTCCCGTTGATCATCATCAGCCACAACCTGCGCCAAGTGTTTGATTTGGTGGACCGCATTTGGGTGTTCCGCCAGGGCCGCATCATTTGCAACCGTCTGACCAAGCACACCAGCCCAGAAGAGGTGGTGGGCCTGATCACAGGCGCCATTGATCCCAAAACGCTCACACCCGAAGCGGAGGAAATATGCTGAAGGGAATAGACCCCCTGTTGACCCCGGAACTGCTGATGCACCTGTGCGCCATGGGGCACGGTGAATGGGTGGCTGTGGTCGACGCCAACTTCACCGCCCAGTGGCTGGCCAAAGGCAAGCCCGTGGTGCAACTGCCTGGCCACAGCTTGGAGCGGGTGAGCGCAGCGGTGCTGTCGGTGTTCCCGCTGGCCGAAGATGTGGCGCAGCCCGCTGGCTACATGCAACACAGCGGCCTGCCCACAGGCCAAACCACCGAAGCCCAACAAGCCTTTATTGCTCAGGTACAAAAAGCCGAAGGGCTTGATGCCGCACAAGTCGAAGCCATTGAGCGCTTTGAGTTTTACAAGCGCGTGGACAATGCCAGCCTGATTGTGCAAAGCGGCGAAGCCACTGCGTTTGGCAACGGCATCTTGTGCAAGGGCGTGATCCTGCCTTGAAGCAGGACGACGCACAACCACCATGAACGGCCCCGCGCTGCTTGACAACCCCATGCACATGCGTGGCTCCAACCACGAAGGGATGCGGCAGTTCAACGAACGCACGGTGCTGCAAGCCATACGTTTGCACGGGGCCATCCCCAAGGCCGACTTGGCCCGCATCACCCAGCTGTCCAAACAAACCGTTTCCATCATTGTGGAGCGCTTGATGGACGAAGGCTTGTTGACCAAACAAGCCCGTTTGCGAGGGGGCATCGGACAGCCATCCATTCCGCTGGCCTTGAACCCCGATGGCGCGTTCAGCCTGGGCGTGCAGGTGGGCCGGCGCAGCCTGGAGGTGTTGGTGCTGGACTTTGTGGGCCAGGTGCGCCAGCGCCACACATTCCACTACGATGTGCCCGACCCCGACACGGTGCTCCCGCAGATCGCACAGACCCTGTTGCAGGTTCGGCACGACCTGTCTGGCCAGTGGACGCGCATGGTCGGCCTGGGGCTGGCCGCACCTTTTGGCATGCACCAGTGGGCGGACCTGATGGGCCCGCAAGCCCAACCTGCCCTGGCCCGCTGGGAAATGGTGAACTTGCGCGAAAGCGTGCAGGCCATGACGGATTTGCCCGTGGTGTTTGCCCGGGACACCGTGGCCGCTTGCACCGCCGAACTGCTGCAGGGCTATGGCCAGCACTGCCGCCATTTTTTGTACGTGTTTGTGGGCACTTTTGTGGGGGGCGGGTTGGTGCTGTCTGGGCACTTGGTCACCGGCAAACGCGGCAACGCTGGGGCCATAGGCTCCATGCCCATGGGCCTGGCGGGCGCCAGTGGCACGGGGCAGCTGCTGGAAGTGGCCTCTGGCTGGCAACTTGAAACCCTGCTTTTGCGTGCCGGCCACGACGCGTCACTGGTACACAGCGCAGCCATTCTGGAGCCCAGCTACCGCCCACTGGTTGAGCAGTGGTTGGCCGACGCCAGCAACGCTTTGGCCCAGTCCATGGTGGCGTCTACGGCCCTGCTGGACCTGGATGCCGTGGTGCTCGACGGTTCCCTGTCTCGGCCTCTGCTAGAGCTGTTGCAGCAACGCACCCAATCCGCTCTGGCACACTACCAACAAGTGGGCATACACCAACCGGCCCTGGTGTTGGGGCAGGTGGGCCAGCATGCACGGGCTTTGGGCGGCGCTTTGCTGCCGCTGCACACCCAGTTTTTCCCTGACAAAGACATCTTTTTGAAGCAAGACTTGACATGACGCGCCTCTACATCGATTCGGCCGCACCCACAGAGTGGGCCGATGCCGTGCAAAGTGGCCTGGTACGCCGCGCCACGTGCAACCCTTTGTTGATGGACGCGGCTGGCTGGCGGGTCAACTTCGAGAATGTGCAGCAACTGTGGCAAGCCGCCCAAGCCCTGAATCTGGAAGAGCTTCACCTGCAAGCCTGGCCTGACGACCATGGCGACTGGTGGCCCGTGGCGCAAGCCATTGCGGCCTTGTCACCCCAAGTGGTGGTCAAGCTCCCCGCCGTTCCAGCCGCACTCAAAGCAGCGCTGGCCCTTAAAAAGCAAGGCACCCGGGTTTTGATCACAGCCATCAGCAACCCCCTGCATGGCCTGTGGGCTGCCGAAGCGGGCGCCGACTTTGTGGCGCCTTATGTCGGCCGAATCAACGAGTCTGGCCAAGATGCGCACGCCCTTATCGACACCTTGGTGGCCTTGCAGCAACGCAACGGCCCCACCGTGCTGGCCGCCAGTGTGCGCGATTTGGCCACCCTGGGCCGATTGGTGCAGCAAGGCGTGGGCGCAGTGACCTTGCGCAAGGCCCTGCTTGATGAGGGATTGAACGACCCCGCCACACTGGGTGCTGTGGCCCAGTTTGAGGCGATACGGCGCAAGCCCTGACTCAAACCGGCACATACGCACCTCAACGGAGTGGATCTGGTGCGATACTCGGGGGTCACATGCCGCCACGTCCCCGAACCACCGCCACACCCGTCGCCAGCGAGGCCAACCGCGGCATGCGGGGCTCCAACCAGCAAGGCATGCGCCAGTTCAACGAGCGCACCTTGCTGCAAGCCATCCGCGTGCATGGTGCCATACCCAAAGCCGATCTCGCCCGGTTGACCCAACTGTCAACGCAAACGGTCTCCATCATTGTGGACCGCTTGCTGGACGACGGCTTGCTGGTGCGCCAACAACGCCTACGCGGGCGGATCGGCCAACCATCGATCCCGCTGTCGCTGAACCCTGACGGGGCCTACAGCGTTGGGGTGCAAGTGGGCAGGCGCAGCATGGAAGTGTTGGTGCTGGACTTTACCGGGCGCATACGCCACGAACGCGCCTTCCAGTACAGCCAGCCCGACCCCTTTGAGGTGCTGGCCCACGTCAAGACCGCACTCAAGGCACTGCGCGACGACATGGGTGACAGCTGGGAGCGCGTGGTGGGCCTGGGCTTGACATCGCCACTTTATCTGCACCAATGGGCCAATTTGTTGGGGCCGCAAGCCGCGCCGGTTCTGGCGCGCTGGGAAGGGGTGGACCTGCGCGAACAAGTCCAAACCCTGACCGACCTGCCCGTGGTGTTTGCCAAAGACACCATCGCCGCCTGCACGGCCGAGTTGCTGCAGGGCCAAGGCCAGCAACTGCACAGCTTTTTGTATGTGTACTTGGGCACTTTTGTGGGGGGTGGCTTGGTGCTATCTGGGCATTTGGTGCCAGGCGAACGGGGCAACGCCGGTGCCATCGCATCCATGCCGCTGGGCTTGGCCCAACCCGGGCGCTTGCCACCGCAATTGCTGGAACAGGCCTCTGGGTGGCAGCTCGAACAATCGTTGCTGCAGGCAGGCCTGGACCCCTTGCTGGTGCACCGCGACGCCATTGCGGAACCGCAATACCACCGCTTTACCCAACCTTGGTTGAAGCAAGCGGCCAATGCCTTGGCCATGACCGTTACCGGCTCGGCCGCCTTGCTGGACTTGGACACCGTGGTGCTGGACGGATCGCTGTCGCGACCCTTGCTGGAGCAATTGCTGCAGCAAACCCGCACCGAACTGGACGCCTATCCGCTGGTGGGCATCGAGGGCCCGACGCAGCTGGTGCTGGGCCACATGGGCGCTCACGCCCGTGCACTGGGGGCGGCGCTGCTGCCGCTGCACACCCAGTTTTTCCCAGACAAAGACATTTTCCTCAAGCAGACCGACTGATCGACGGATCGATCTAACGAGCGCATCAAGCACCAAACGTGCGGTTGATCGCGTATTTCCGCGTGGGAATTAGGGAAAACACTAAATAAATCTCATTGCTTTAATTGCATCCATCCACCATACTTCTCGCACGGCCAAGCATTGCGCCAGCCGTTCACTTCCCATCCACACAGAGGAGTTTTCATGTCTTTCAAAAACACCGTTCGCCTGAGCCTGGTTGCCGCTGCTTCTATGGCCGTGATGTCTGCATTTGCCCAGAGCCAGCCCGTGATCGGCCTTATCACCAAAACCGAATCCAACCCCTTCTTCGTGAAAATGAAAGAAGGCGCAGACGCTGAGGCCAAAAAACTGGGCGCCAAGCTGCTGAGCGCTGCTGGCAAAACAGACGGCGACAACGCCGGCCAAGTCACCGCCATGGAGAACATGATTGCCGCCGGTGCCAAAACCATCCTGATCACCCCCAGCGATGCCAAGGCCATCATCCCCGCCATCAAGAAGGCCCAAGGCCAAGGCGTGATGGTTATTGCTCTGGACAGCCCGACCGACCCAGCCTCTGCCGTTGACGCCCTGTTCGCCACCGACAACTACAAAGCCGGTGTGCTGATCGGCCAATACGCCAAAGCAGCGATGGGCAACAAAAAGCCCGTGATCGCCACTTTGGACCTTTTCCCTGGCCACCCTGTCGGTGCCCAGCGCCACAACGGCTTCCTGAAAGGTTTTGGCCTGACAGCGCCTGACGCAAAGAGCAATGAACTCGGCGGCGGCGCTGCAGGCGTGGCTTGTATGGCCGACAGCTTTGGCGATGCCGCCAAGGGCCAGACCGGCATGGAAAACTGCCTGCAAAAGAACCCCAACATCAACTTGGTGTACACCATCAACGAACCCGCTGCTGCCGGTGCCTACAAAGCACTGAAGGCCGCTGGCAAAGAGAAGGACGTGGTCATCGTGTCGGTTGACGGCGGCTGTGCCGGCGTGAAAGACGTGGGCGCAGGCGTGATTGCCGCCACCAGCCAGCAATACCCCCTGCGCATGGCAGCGATGGGTGTGGCCGCTGGTGTGGAATACGCCAAGAGCGGCAAGAAAGTCAGCGGCTACACCGACACCGGCGTGACCCTGATTGCCAACAAGGCCGTCGCCGGCGTGGACAGCAAGGACGTGAAAACCGGCATGGACCTGTGCTGGGGCAACAAATAAGGTCTGAGCCTTTGGCTTGACCTGCAAAGACGGCCCTCCCGCCCCACGCGGGGGGCCATCACCACCACCCGGCTCGGTACAGTGGGCCAGGGTGGTGTGGCAGCCTCCTTTTCAACAAAACGGATTGGCCCCCGCCATGAACACCCTCAAATCGAAATTGCCCCCCATGGGCACCCTTGGGCCCTTTATTGCCCTGGTGTGTGCTTGCCTGTTTTTTGCCACGCAAAGCGAGCGCTTCCTCACGCTTCAGAACTTTTCGCTCATCTTGCAGCAGGTCATGGTGGTGGGCACCATTGCCATCGGCCAAACCCTCATCATCCTCACCGCTGGCATCGACTTGTCATGCGGCATGATCATGGCGCTGGGCAGCATCGTTATGACCAAAATGGGCGCCGACTTTGGCTTGTCCGCCCCTGTCGCGATCATGCTCGGCATCGCTGCCACCACTTTGTTTGGTCTGGTCAATGGCCTGCTCGTCACCAAGGCCAAACTGCCCCCATTCATTGTCACGCTGGGCACGCTGAACATCGCGTTCGCCATCACACAGCTGTATTCCGGCTCACAAACCATCACTGAGGTTTCCGAAGGTATGACCTGGCTGGGCAACTCGTTCCGTATTGGCCAAACCAACATCCTGTATGGCGTGGTGCTGATGCTGGCGCTTTACCTGATTACTTGGCTGTTTCTGCGTGAAACTGCGCCCGGCCGCCACATTTACGCTGTGGGCAACAGCCCCGAGGCCACCCGGCTCACCGGTATTTCCACCGACAAGGTGCTGCTGGGCGTGTACGTGCTGGCCGGTGTGTTTTATGGCTTGGCATCGTTGCTGAGCGTGGCCCGCATCGGTGCTGGCGACCCCAACGCCGGGCAAACCGAGAACCTCGACGCCATCACCGCTGTGGTGCTGGGCGGCACCAGCCTGTTTGGCGGGCGCGGCATCATCCTGGGCACCCTGGTGGGCGCCTTGATTGTGGGTGTGTTCCGCAACGGCCTCACGCTCATGGGCGTGTCGTCGGTGTATCAAATTTTGGTCACTGGCGTGCTGGTGATCCTGGCGGTGTTGACCGACCAAATGTCTCGCAAGGGAGTGCGTTGAAATGACCATTGACAACAAAGCCCCCCTGGTGATGCAGGCCAAAGGCCTGGTCAAGCGTTACGGCCAAGTCACCGCGCTGGACGGCGCCGATTTTGACTTGCGTGCCGGTGAAATCCTGGCTGTGATCGGCGACAACGGCGCAGGCAAATCCAGCCTCATCAAAGCCCTGTCGGGAGCCACCATCCCCGACGAAGGCGAGATTTTTCTGGATGGCAAACCCATCCATTTCAAAAGCCCGATAGACGCGCGCCGCGCTGGTATTGAAACGGTTTACCAAGACCTGGCCGTGGCACCGGCCATGACGATTGCAGAAAACCTGTTTCTGGGCCGCGAAATTCGCCGCCCGGGCGTGCTGGGCAGCGTGTTCCACATGATTGACAAAAAAGCCATGCTGGAGCAAAGCATTGCCCGCATGAACGACCTGAAAGTCGGCATTCGCAGCATGACGCAAGCCGTGGAGACACTCTCGGGCGGGCAACGCCAGTGCGTGGCCGTAGCGCGTTCCGCCGCGTTCGCCGAACACGTGGTCATTCTTGACGAACCAACCGCTGCGTTGGGCGTGAAGGAAGGCAATATGGTGCTCGAACTCATCCGCCGCGTGCGTGACAAGGGCTTATCTGTCATCCTCATCAGCCACAACATGCCGCATGTGTTCGAAATTGCCGACCGTGTTCACATTGCGCGCTTAGGCAAACGGGCTGCTGTGGTCGACCCCAAAAAGATCAGCATGAGTGACACTGTGGCCGTGATGACGGGGGCCAAATCTGCCGAAGAGCTCCCCGAGGAAGCCTTGGCTCATTGAGCCCTGCAAGAGCGGGTGGGCGCGTCAACGCTCACCCGCTGAGCAAGCGGGTGGCACGGCCCTTGTGGGCGGCAATTTGTCTGGCGTTGGGTTCATCGGTCGATTCCACCCAAGCCCGTGCGGCTTCGGCCGATCGGCCATGTTGCTGGTGGCGCCGGATCAGACGCTCCCGGCGCAAGTCGTCGGGCACGTCCACGTACCACACCTCGTCCAGCAACGGGGCCACATGCGCCCAGTGCCCGTCGGGCAACAGCAGGTAGTTGCCTTCGGTGATGACAAGGGGCACGTCGTGCGGCACAGGCACGGCGCCTGCAATCGGCTCCTCCAGCGAACGGTCGAATGTGGGTGCGTAAACGACTTCGTCGGGCACCGGCTGCCGCAAACGCCGCAACAAGGCCACGTAGCCCGCGCTGTCAAAAGTGTCGGGCGCGCCTTTGCGGTGGGCGCGTTGCAGGCGTTCGAGTTCCGTCTGGGCCAAATGGAAACCATCCATGGGCACGACCACGGCAGCCGACCCCAGCGCATCGGCCAAGGCCTGCGCCACGGTGGACTTGCCCGAACCAGGGGGACCCACCAAGCCCAACAGGCGTCTTGGACCTTGGACCAACGCAAGTGCACGGGCCAAGCAGTCGGGGGGCAATGTCATGCGCTGGCCCACCAATCGGGGGTCTTGGCCATCAGTTCATCGAAGTCGGCCACCGCAGCCACCACGTGGTCGCCGGCCAAATCTTGCGGGGGGTAGCTGGTCAACAGGGCCACCGCGCGCATGCCCGCACGGCCTGCTGCAGCAATGCCCGCCGGGCTGTCTTCAAACACCAGGCAGTCGGCCGGTGCCACGCCCATGCGGCGGGCCACCTCCAAAAAAATAGCGGGGTCGGGCTTGCCGGGCAGGCCTTCGTCACCGCCCACAGCGGCTTCAAAAAACCCCTCCAGACCCAACGGCACCAAGCGGTCCAAGACGAATTTCACGTTGTGGCGGTCGCCAGCGGTACCCAAACCACTGCGGTACCCGCGCGCCCGAACGGTTTGGGCAAAACGCTCGAAGCCACCCACCCAGCGGAATTTCGGTGCGAATTGGGCGCGGTAAAGTTCCTCTTTTTCGTGCACATAGGCCATCGCCTGTTCCAGCGACAGGTGGCTGCCAAACAAGGCGCGCATGCCCTCGACACCGGTGCGCCCGCTGGTGGCTTTGTCCAGTTCTTCGGGTTGATCCATCAAGCCGTGTTTCTGCGCAAATTCCACCCAGGTGCTGCGGTGGATGGGCATGGAGTCGACGATGGTGCCGTCCATGTCAAAAATCAGGTGCTTCATGCTGCGGCCTCCGGGGTTTGAACGGCCACGCTGCGGCCGGTGCGGGCGCTTTCCAGCACAGCCAGTGCCACCGCCAGCGATTGCACACCGGCCTCACCGGTGGCCATGTCGTTGGCCTCGCCGCGTATGGCTTTGTGCATTTCGCGCAGCCCATAAAGGTAGAGGTTGTCGTGGTCCAGGCGCAAGGCCGAATCGCCATCGGCGCGGCGCCAGATCAGTTCGCCGCCAGGGGCCTGGTTCAGCACGCCACGGGCTTCCAGGCTGGCCTGGTCGCCCAGCAATTCCAAGCGGTTGGAGGCATGCGGCGTGGTGAAACCCTGGTGGGTGAACACGGTCAGGCCGCTGGCATAACGCCACAACGACATGGCGGTGTCTTCCACGCCCTGCCCCATGCCCGAGTTGTGCGTCATGGCCATGACCTCCACCGGGTACTCGCCCAACAGAAAACCGAGCGAATCGGCGTTGTGCACCGCGATGTCCAGCACCACGCCGCCGCCAGCGGCGGGGTTGTCCACACGCCAACCTTGCAGCTTCTGGCGCAAAAACACCGAATGGCTGACCCGGCCCGCCACCAGACGGCCCAAGCCTTGTTCGCGCAACA